>OBLI01000975.1_pt1 | contig 29538 bp, 19 predicted proteins | sample 1519701 | NCBI WGS metagenome assembly OBLI01 (sample SAMEA3663005, study PRJEB22513) | pig gut metagenome | biome: pig gut; feature: pig-associated habitat; material: faeces | place: France | collected 2012 | reverse complement strand
TTATGCCCCCAAAAGTATAACTGTTTTAACATTACTCTCAAAACTTAATTGAAATGTGACAAAAACAGTTAGAAGGGAAATGTCGTAATATGTCCTATTCGGGGCCTAAAAGTATATAATTACCTTTATTATTGGGGCTATCATATTACTTTATTTTATAATAAATATGAAGAAAATTATAAAAACATTTGGATTTTAGGATATTTAATAGTATATTTGCATTGTGTAATGGTTGCGACTGCAATATAGGCACGTTAAAGGCTTAAAACATATAATATATGGTAGGTACAGGCAATCAATATTACACAAAATAAGGCGCAAAAAATATTGCGCCTTATTTTCATTTGATTCGGGGTCAAACCCTATATAATTGCCTAATTATTTGTATAGCATATTGATGCAGAGTCAGCATGTGATGTAGAGGGGTGTAGTGACTACTACTCGACTGTTAACAAGTACTGATAATGCGCAATAGGCTATGCAAGGAAGGATAAATTCTTCACGTTTACAGAAATTACAATCACCCTTTTTTTCACTTCGCCATGTCAAAGAAACAACAATCTTTTAATTGCTCCTCTTTTTTCTTCTTGACCCCTTTGTTCCGCCATATATTCTTGGCGGTATTGGTGGTCACGTCTGCTGTGGCCGTCCGTGGACAGGAGTTTTCCATACATCCGTACCAGGCAGACAGGACACAGTGTGAGCTCCATCTTTCACATTTTGACGAGAATGGCGAAGAGCACGTCGGTATTCTTATATGTAATAAGGTGATAGCAAACGATCTCATGTATATCTTCTCTGAGCTCTACAAGATGCGTTATCCGATACACAGCATCCGTCCCGTGAGCGAGTACGGGGGGGATGACGAGCGGTCGATGAAAGCAAACAATACATCATGCTATAATGTACGGCGGACGAGGAACGGCGGTGTGTCACGCCATTCACGCGGCATGGCCATAGACATCAATCCGTTATGGAATCCATGTGTCCACATGGCCGGACGCAACAAAGGTCTCGTCGAACCCTCTACGGCAAAGCCTTATACTCAGCGTGGAGAGCGGAAGGAGGGGGACCGGCGCGATGAGAGGTCACGCCTTATCTCGCGTGACGACCCCTGCTACAAGCTCTTCATAAAGCATGGATTCAGGTGGGGTGGGGCATGGCGCTCACTGAAAGACTATCAGCACTTTGAGAAATAATCCTGCGCTCCCAAAGCCGTATAGCCCTTACCGTTTCCCCCCTCCTCTCTCACATGTGATTGTCTGATTCTTTCGAGGGGAAAACAAAAAAGTTGAGAAATTGTTTGCAGAATATAAGAAATATTATTATCTTTGCAAACAAGTATTATGAAATCAGTGTCTTAATCATAAGGCAAGGTATCATATTCGTTAATATTGGTGTTATAATAATAACAGAATGTCTTGAATGAGGCATTCCCCGTACTATTTTCTACAGGTTAGTATTTTTGCACAGAGATATGAAAGCCTGAAAGAAAAGAAGAGAAGATGAACAGAGCGGTTAATAGAAATTAATAATAAATGTATCATAATAAAAAGTAACATTATGAAATCAAAGATCATCACCCATCGGGCATGGCTGCGTGTATTGTCCGCCTTAGCCCTCGTAATGGCATCATGCCACACGCTATGGGCACAGAATGTGGTCATCAGCCCAACAACAGGAAAATTCGTCGCTGCCTTGACAGAAGGCAGTGAATTGGGATTTGAGAGGGGATGGAGCTCTTTATGGCGTCATGACCAACTCCAGCTCTCGCTAAGTGTGTCAGACGAAGTAGGTCTCGATGCTGGAGGAGAGTTTAAAAATCCTGCAGGCAACTTGCTGAGGAAAGACGATTCATCGTTCTATATTGCTGGTGGCTCAGCATCTAATAGCCAGATAATCCTCTCTCTGCCAAAGGGCTACAGAATCACAAGCTACGAGATCGTGCTGCTGAATGAGAATAACGGCAAGACAATCAGTGAATTGGATTGTGGCAATATAACCAAGTCCTTTATTGAGACAGATAGCGAATTCAAACAGACAAAAGCTTATGCAATGTCTGCAAGTGGCAAGTCTCAGATGAGCAGCACTAACGAGAACACAGAGTATGTCATCAAGCGCACATCAACAGGAAAAGGCGATATGGGCGACCATCTCTATTTTCAGATAAAGAAAGGGAGAGGCGACGCATTCTATGCCCTCACTGTGAAATCATTTGAGGTGCATTTTGCTGCTGACAATGATTTTACAACAAGCATTACCCCTTCTGCGACTATCTCTAAAGCCGTGAGCGTATCAAAGGCAGACTTCAATGTCGGCATTGCCGACCTTGGCCCTATCCAGCCTCAGACAAAGAATGGCAAGACGTATTACGCTTACTCATATGAGAATGTCAAGCCCCTTAAAGCTGCATTCACTCTGTTCCAAGAGGATGCAGTGAAGGACGGATTGGCTACTGAGGGCGTGGCTGGTACAAACAAAATTACGGTTAGTAGTTGGTATAAAGCTTACTACACCCTTAAATCCGGCACTTATTATATCGAGTCTCCGACATCAATGGTCAGCCAGAACAATATCTCGCTGCCTATTGGATATCGCATAACAGGTGCTAAACTCATTTGCCGTAAGAAACTTAATGGTAAAAACTTCACTCTCCGCCTTTACAACGCTGACGGCGAGTCATATACTGACCATCAGGTCACATCCACAGATGACCAGTCATTTACAGTAAGCGGACTGAACAACGATGCCGTGAAGTTTGAGGTCATCGGTTCAGGTGATGCATTGCTTAAATATGACATCACCATGCAGGCTCTCTCTCCATATATCAAGAATATGGATATCGTCTGCCATGACCAGAACAATAATACAATCACGAATACCTACACTACGAACAACTTCTCTGTCCGTGGTGGAAAGTTCGTGTTCTATGTGCCGGAGGAGAGCCAGGGAAAGTGGCGCATCACATTCGAGAATCTCCGCAGCGACTATGCCGACAACACGTATTATGACAATACAGGTATAGGCAACAGCCGTTACAGCTTCGTCATGTCTCCTTATTGGAACACAGCATTGAATCTCTACAACTCTGACCCTAACCATACATACGCAGACAAGGTGAAGCTTGAGGTTACAGGCGACAAGGCTTTCCGCTTTAACAATGCCGACGAGCTGGACAACAACAGCACATCGACAGAGACACGCTATTGGACAGAGTATCCATTCTCTATCAACAGCTATCTCAAAAATGGCAGTAAGTTCGGCGAATGTTATATTGATGAAGGCAAGACGGGCGAGGCTTATCTCTTCACCGCCGACGAGACACGCTATAACATTGCGCCTACAACAGCGACAGAGCATCGCTATTACGCCTACTACAAGATGGAGGTTGAGGTGATAAAGAAGACATACAAGCCTATCGTAGAGCTCAAGAAGATATACGACACGACATGCTATGAGGGCGATGTCGAATATGCCCAGTATGGAGCCAAGGTGACAACAGAGAAGCTTACCGATGGCACAATGGGCTATCTGACAGCGACACAGATTAAGGATGCCATCACAGACGAGCTTAGGAAGACCAACGCCACGCCAGACCGTCTGCTCTATGTCGATGCGAGCGAGCTCCACTCTGTTTATCAGCCTAACGCCTTGCACGCCCTGCAGAATGCCATAGGCAAGAATGCGCTGATCTATCTGCCGCGCTTCACAACATACAATGGAAATAACTGTGCGACAAAGACCCTTGCCGGCTCGTTCATATCATGTGGCAACATCATATTCACAGACAAGCACCCATTCTATGCTCCATACGATATTGATGTCAACGCCGCAAACTATGCCAGCTATGAGCGCAAGATTACGGTGGTCAACTCCGTGGAGTATGGCAAATCGGTCAATGCAACAATTATGCTGCCATTCACACTGAAGCTTGACGATAATGGAATACACTATAACCGTGACTATAACGGCAATCTTATCAATGATGTATCGTTCTCTGTGAAGACACTACAGAGTGAGAAATGCATGGAGTATACTGACTCCCCATACGGAAACCGCATAGACTATGCAGAGAACTATGCCCACTTCGTCCCATTCACTGGGGAGGTGACAAAGCCTAACGCTCCTTATATGGTACATGTGGAGGAAGCACCTGATGACCCTACTTGTCTATTCTCTGCGATACAGTATGGAGCAGAGATAAAAGCCACTGAGGGAATGAACCACGCTGACTATACATATAAAGGTGATGATGCGACAGGAACATTAGACGACGTAGAATGCACCTTCACCCCGCTTGCTACATACGCTGGAAACAAGCTCGACAAGACTGGCAACTACTTCTACTTCGCCAAGAACTGGTTCCTGTGCTCACAGAATATCTTGTCTTCAAACTACCTCTATGTCCATCCGTTCCGTGCATTCTTTGAGTACACAGGCACGACACAGGCACGCAGGTTCGGTATAATATTCGGAGAGAATACCGGAGGTGCGACAGCGATAGAGACAGCCGCACAGACAACGACACCTAATGGTCTCTCTGTCAGCACCCTCAATGGTGGCCTTGAGATTTCTGCCTCTGTCACAACAGTAGTCCGTATTAATAATATCTGCGGAGAGGCTGTAGCCAATGTAGCCATCAAGGGAGGAGAAACAAAGTCCGTCCATCTGCCTTCAGGCATATATATCGTTGAGGGTAAGAAAGTTGTCGTAAAATAAACGAAAGGGCATCATCATGAAAAAGAAATATATCAAACCAGAGTTCGAAGTTATATCGTCTGATCTCAGAGCGACAGTCATGATAGGGTCAAACCTTGACCACGCAGAGGCTAAGCGCAGACAGATGGAGGAGATGGAGGCTGCTCTCATGGAGGAGGAAGAGGAAGGCCCAGAATGGGGCAAAATCGACTACAATCTGTGGGATGACCGCCCATAGTGGACTCCTGTCAGGGGCTTGGCCCCTTTAGCTCAGATTAGAACGGATTCTTTAGGCAATCATCATAATAGAAAGTTTATTTAGCGCAGAGGTATGTATCGCAATTGATACGGCCTCTGCCTTTTTCGTATGACCAGCATGTGTTTCGTCTAATGGCTGCAACCCAAGTTGACATTAACCCAAGTTTGACATTAATCCAAGTTTGACATTAATCCAAGTTTGACATTAAATTATCCGTTCTTCCTGTTGTCCAGCACTTTGCGATATTCATTTGCAGCTCTGTGTACTACAAACTTTTCTTGATTATGTTTTTTCTGAATGGCATTTTCTTATACCTTAGTCGTTGGTAGATTTGATAAAGCATGCATTTGTTGCCAGTGAATGCTGTGATAATCAGGCAATAACGCCATGTTCGAGATATATCCTCCATCCTTGTCGTGAGTCTTGGTCTATCGGGTAGAAAATGCTTTCAAGGCTAAGACAATCCAGATAGTCTTAGTCTTTGAATTTCTTGGTCAATGAGATTATATCAATTATTATAATTGTTATCCGCAATGTATCGATGGTCATTTGCGATAATTTCATCGTACAGCCATGCTTATTTGTCAGAATGGCGCTTGTCTTTTGCTGTAGATAATGATGTAAAGGCGTCGTGACTGTATCCCGAATAATGAAATCACATCATGATACATATGCATAATCACTTCTGGATATAAACAAGAATGGCATGACATCAGGACTGATATTCTCAAGTCCACATGTCATGCCATTATGTGTTAATCACCTGTTTCCCCTATCAGATGGGGAGGTGAGAATCAATCGAGGATGATAGGCTTGTACTTAGGTACAAGAATCTTCATAACGCTCCATCCGATGAGATAAGCCACAGCGCAGATGCAGAACACAATCATGTATCCCGCAGGCTTACCCTCGAATCCCATGAACTGGAATGCTGAGCCCTGCTCGGCAGCGTATGTGAAGAGCTGTCCTGAGCCTTTGTTGATGAGGAAAGAGCCTATGCCACCAGCCATAGAGCCAATGCCTGTTATTGTCGCAACAGCAGATTTCGGGAACATATCGCCTGTCGTGGAGAATATGTTTGCAGACCATGCCTGGTGTCCTGCTCCTACAAGGCCGATGATTATCGCTGGCCACCATGCGCTGTACTGTCCCAGAGGCTGTGCGAAGAGGGCGAGCACAGGGAAGAAGGCGAAGATGAGCATAGCCAGCATGCGTCCCTGATAAGGGTTCATACCCTTCTTCTCTACGAAGAGTTTTGGCAGATAGCCACCGAACATAGACAGGACTGTGACTATGGCATATAATGTGAATATGAGCGCTATGCCCATTGTCGAGTCAGAGGTATAGCCATACTGGTCAGAGAAGTATGCCGGAGCCCAGAAGAGGAAGAACCACCATACACCGTCGGTCATGAACTTACCGAATGCGAACGACCATGTCTGGCGGTATGAGAATGCCTGGATGAACGACATCTGGCGTTCCTTCTTCTCGACTGTGGCAGCCTCTGCCTCAGCCTCAGCCTCGTCCTGATTCATATACAGGAGCTCAGCCTTGTTGACATATTTGCTCTTTGCAGGTTTGTCATAGACAAATACCCATACAGCCGCCCATATGAAGCCGAGCGCACCGATGATGATGAATGCCATCTCCCATCCCATAGCTTTTGCGAGGAGAGGGATAGTCGCTGGTGCAGCAAGGGCTCCTACCGATGCCCCGCTGTTGAATATTGCTGTAGCGAAAGCTCTGTCCTTCTTAGGGAAATACTCTGCTGTGACCTTTATCGCCGCAGGGAAGTTGCCTGCCTCACCGAGGGCGAGCACTGAGCGGCAGAATAGGAATGCATACATGCTGATGGTTGATATCATTATGGCTGCATCTCCTGTAGCGCGGATGAGATCAGCACGGCTCTCAAAGCCACTGCCCATCACCGTCTCTGTGAACAATCCGCAGCAGGCATGGAGCACAGCTCCCAGAGACCATACCACGATGGCCCACAGATATCCCTTCTTGGTACCCATGAAGTCTACAAACTTTCCGGCAAAAAGATTGGCTACAGCGTAGAAGATGGAGAATACGGCAGTGATGGTTCCGTATGTCTCGTCTGTCCAGTGGAACTCTGGCGATATAAAGTCCTTCCACGTCAGAGACAGTACCTGACGGTCCATATAATTAACTGTCGTAGCGAAGAAGAGCATCGCGCACATGACCCAACGCCAGTTGGTCATCTTGTTAGTTTTAATCTGACTCATGTTTTGTTCTTAGTATTTTTAGATTTTAGTTAACTTCTCTTTGCTATTGCAAAATTAATGATATTCTCTAAGATTACGGCATTTGTCTTTGACAGATAGATATTGTTTATGATTTTTTAACGCTGTCTGCGTCCTCATTTTAGCTCATAGCCTTTGCTGTCGGTCAGTGAGTCAGGAGGACAAATCGGTTGACTTCGTCTTCCTCTGTCACGCCCCCTAATGGACAAAAAAGAGAGGGGTATCTTGGCTCCTTGTCATCTCCTTCATACATTATTTGGTGTGACAGACTTTTTGCTCAGCTATACACATGAGGGCGTATTTTCTTGTATTCTATTTTTTTCAATTGAAAACAGGTGGATATGAGACATAAATCTACAGTTTGTCTTGTTTTTACATATGCCGTATGAAATTTTTCTGTATTTTTGCATCCGTATTATCAAAACAGTATTCTATGGATTATCTAATTGTCTGATAGTCATGCCCGGGCAATGGTATCGAAAGTAAGAACAATAAAAATAAAAACATCATATGGAACATTACATTATTAGGCAGGAGAAGATGTGCGAGCAGCGCCAGGTGGAGAGTCTAATACGCGAGTCGTTCTGGAACGTTTATCGTCCCGGATGTCTGGAGCATTATGTGCTCCATTGTCTGAGAGAAGACAAGGACTTTATTCCAGAACTGAATTTTGTCATGGCTGTTCCAGACCCGTCGTCTACGTCGGGAGAGATTATTATAGGCCACGTTATTTGTATGAAGGCGTCGATATCCTTGGACAATGGTGGCGTGCTGCCTATCATGACATTAGGTCCTATCGGTATACATCCCAGATACCAGCGCAAGGGATATGGGAAGGCACTCCTCGACTATACACTTGGCAGAGCTGCCGAGATGGGATATGGCGCGGTATGCTTTGAGGGCAATATTGACTTCTACGGGAAGAGCGGATTCAGATATGCGTCGGTGTATGGAATTAGATACCACGGGCTTCCAGAAGGAGCGGACGCCTCCTTCTTCCTGTGCAAGGAACTGCGCAAGGGCTATCTCGACAATATCTCTGGGGAGTATTCGACACCAGAGGGATATTTCGTCGACGAGGCTGAGTGTGAGGTGTTCGACAAGAGTTTTCCGCCTAAGGAGAAACTAAGGCTCGCAGGGCAGTTGTGGTAAAGATTGGAAGTGCAGGCAGGTGGATATATGGCAGAGATAAGAATGGAGAGCCCGGACGCATCGCTATGCCCATTTATAAAAATGTACTTCTGGGGATATGACACTAATGTGCCACGCGTACAGCGCATTGTCCCGAATGGTGAGATGGGGCTGTGCTTCTACAGGCGTGGAGATGTCAGCTATGTAGCAGCCGATTGGGTAGCTGCCAGCCAGAAGAGTTGCATCATGGGGCAGGGGATGCATTATAATGACATAATTGCGGAGGGGGAGGTCGAGATTGTAGGCACCCACTTCACAGCCCTTGGTGCGAGTGTCCTCATTGGTGGCTCCATGCATGATTATTATGGGCGTGTGGTCAGTGTCGCCGACATGGGTGATACAGGCCTCATGACCCTGGAAGAGCGGATAGGCGAGGCGGAGACACCAGAGGAATGTTTCGAGTTGATGGACAGATTCTTCCTTGAGCGTCTCGCCAGCATCGATGCTGACAACCTCAATCTGAGACGTCTGAAACGTGCCATTGCGTACGGCCAAAGACTGAGGCGAGATGTCCGTATTGAGGACATGGCCATGGAAGCGTGCTTGAGCAAACGGCAGTTCGGAAGGATCTTCGCGGACACTGTCGGCATGCCCCCCAAGGACTATTTGCGCATAATGAGATACAGGAGGACTCTCGCTGAGCTGAAGGCTGCGAAGGGGCGCGAGCCTGTATCGAGAATAGCGTGGAGGAACGGATATTATGACTTCTCGCACCTGACATCTGATTTCATAAAGATATCTGGATATACTCCCTCTGTGCTGCTCGACTTGTCGGCCAATGACAATGATGATGCAGGATGGAGAATATAATATGGGCTGGCTCACATAGAAAGAAAGTTCGATGATGACTTTTTTCTGTGTGAACCAGCCCATATCGGGATGTATATGAGAGGATGTGTAGTGTCCTGATTTAGGTTGACTACCTGCTTGTCATAAACCTTAGATGAGTTTTCTCAGTTCCTCTCTCTCCAGACAGACTTGTTTGTCGCTCGGGACATCGGTATATGTGGAGGAAAAGACGCACGGGCGTTGTTGTTTGTTGTCCCGGAACTGGACAGGTGGTGAGCGACGAGTCCCTATTCGACATAGAGAACAAGCCCCTTGAGGTATTCGCCTTCTGGGTGGTATATGTTTATCGGATGGTCGGCAGGCTGGTGGAGCTGGTGGAGTATGCGCACATTTCTCTTTGCCTGTGCGGCGGCGGTGAAGACAGCGTTGCGGAAGTTGTCTTTCGTCACGACTTGTGAACAAGAGAATGTGAACAGGATTCCTCCGGGCTTTATCCGCTCGAAAGCCTTCACGTTAAGGCGCGTGTAGCCTTTCAGGGCATTGCGAAGCGCGGCTCGGTGTTTGGCGAAAGCAGGAGGGTCGAGGATAATGATATCATATTTGTCACCCTCACGGTCGAGATATTTGAATGCGTCCTCACAGAATGCGTCATGCCGTGGGTCAGCGGGAAAGTTAAGGCTGACATTGGCACGTGTAAGCTCTATCGCCTTGGCTGAACTGTCGACAGAGTGGACGAGGCATGCGCCGCCACGCATGGCATAGAAAGAAAAACCACCAGTATAGCAGAACATGTTCAGGACACTCTTCCCCTTAGAGTAGCGTTCAAGCAGGGAGCGGTTCTCACGCTGGTCGATGAAGAATCCTGTCTTCTGACCGTTAAGCCAGTCGACATGGAATGACAGCCCGTTCTCAATCGCAGTGTTCTCTGACGAGCCTCCGTATAGGAATCCATTACGCTCTCCTACTGCCTTGTCGTCATTGGAGAGAGAGAAGAGGTCGGCCTTGAAAGGCAGTGTCGTCTCGCTTTTATAATAGATATTCTCAATCCTGCCGTCCATGACTTTCAGAAGTGCGCCTGCTATGTCATGCCTGCTAATGTGCATGCCTACAGAGTGGGCTTGTATAACGGCAGTCCTGCCATAACAGTCGATAACGAGACCAGGGAGACGGTCTCCCTCGCCATGGACAAGGCGGTATGTGTTGTTCTGGGGATTGTCTGCGATACCGGTGCGCTGTCTCATGGAGAAGGCTGCTGCTATGCGCCGCTCCCAGAAAGATCTGTCGATAGTAATGTCACTGAACGAGAGGACGCGCACGGCTATGCTGCCTATCTGATAGTGGCCAACAGCGATGAAGTTCCCCTGGGATGTCAGCACACGCACGATGCTGCCCTCTGGTATGTCATTGTCGGGCAACTCAATCGCGCCAGAGAATACCCACGGGTGGAAACGTCTGAGAGACTCGTCCTTGCCTCTCTTGAGGCGTATATTCGTATATGTATCGGTCATCGGCAGATATTTTGGTGATTAGTTATGATGATTTGTTTTCTTTTCGTTTTCTATGGGATAGTAAAGAGAGGGGGATTCCTTGCCATGACAGACTGAAGGGCAGGGTGGTAGAGAGTCACTCGCTGGTTAATCGCCCATTGTTATACTCGGTAGATTGTTCCTTCTCCCTTTGTGAGGCAAGTGGTAGGGGGGATGAGTGGCCTTTGCCCCCTCAGATGTTTATCACTTCTTTCTCAATGACAGCTGTTGGTTGCTCAGTGACGATATCAAGGACATAATCGTGGGTCTCCATAAGCCGGCAGTATTCCTCATAGAGTTTTATACATGCCCATGCGTCGGTTGCCGCATATCGTTTCTGCTTCTCAGACAGCACATCGCTCTCCCAGTTGGACAGTTGCTCACGCTTTGAGATTCTGTGGCCGAAAATATTGGCATAGAGCTTCGCCAGACTCATATCCTCAATTCCCAGATTCACCATAACATCTTGAAGGTCAATGAATTTTCCCTTCTTGAATGTCATGCGCTTAGAGAGGGAGTTGAAATCATCATGAAGAGACAGCCCAATCTTTGGCACATGTGTGTCCTCAAGGAGCCTTATCAGCGATGGGGAGCTACCGATGAAATTCAGCCTGAAGAGGAAACATGTGTCGTGTGTGGAGACTTGCAGCAAAGCGACCTTGTAATGGTGGCCTTTGGTGAAGCATGGACGCGTCTCCGTGTCAATGCCAAGAATGTCCTGTGAGAGGAGAAAATCAACGGCTTTCTCTGATGTTTTCTCATCGAGAACAACGATGATGCGGCCGTCAAAGAGAGCACGCGGTAGGGTAGGGAGAAGCTTCTTGTCGAATTTGTTTGTTATATGTCTTGCCATTTTTGATGTTTGTTCTAAAAAAGGGGATGCCTGTGAGAGATTACAGTTGGCTATTTATATATTATGCTATCAGCATGTCTGAGGCAGGCGGGCTTGCTGGCATATGATGCTTGGCCAAGAGGGCTCATTATGTGTTACAGAACAATAAATGTCTATGCTTACGGGGTATATTAACCCCTTTGATTTGCAAAATTAATAAAAAAAATGGTATGAATATATAGGAATATGATTTTTTTCATTTACTTTTGCATTTTGAATCAAAAAAGGATGTGATATGTCCAAGACCAAGAAACAAGAAAAGAAAACAAAACGAAATATACAGAAAGGAGAAAAGACATTTGCTGACGTCATGGGCGTTGGTGGTATCGTGCGTAACGAATGGTTTGACTTTATCGTGGGACTTATAGTGCTCAGTGTCGCTGGCATGGCATTTTATGCTATAATAAGCTATATGTTGACAGGAGAGGACGACCAGAGCCTTGTCCAGGAGCTCAGGCCAGGTGAGATATTCTCCCGTAGCCATGAGTTCAAGAACGGTATAGGTTCAGTTGGAGCCATAGTCAGCTATCTCCTTGTAAGCCGATGCTTCGGTATATCAAGTCTCCTCATACCTGTCTTTGGCGCTATGTGCGGGTTACAGCTGATGAGAGCTTATAAGGTGAACCTTGTAAAATGGTTCTTCTCAACTATGCTCGTGATGATATGGCTCTCTATAGCTTTCGCAAAATTCCTGACACCTGTCTTTGGTGACAAGATATACAATCCTGGTGGAGACCATGGTGAGATGTGCCGCCAGTATCTTGAGGGTCTGATAGGCTCTCCGGGGCTTGTTATCGTGCTTGGCATCATAGCCATCGCTTTCATATCTTATCTCTCAGCTGAGACAATAGCCTTCATAAGGCATCTTCTGAACCCCATCGGCTATATAAGCAGCAGGATTCCATTCAGTGTCAGTATGGCTCATGATAATGAGGAGGCGATAACGATAGAAGGGGATACAACACCTCAAGTGGCAGACCCCGCCCCCCAAACAGCCACTTTCGACAATGGGCTTGCCCGCTTCTCACAACCTGATGACACAGATGACAAGGGAAATATTAGTGTCGTAGATGAGGAGACAGGACATGAGATAAATCTTACTGCCGACGGCGATATGGACATAAAGGCAGGCAATAACACAAAGGAGGAACCGGGATTCTCTGTAGTGGAAACACAGAAGGTGGCCAGGGCTGAGGGCTCGGATGTAGCGCAGCATTATGATATGAACACTCCGCTCAATCCTCGCGAGCCATACCTGAATTACGGTTTCCCTCCTCTCTCCCTACTGAAGAAATATGACAACGACAGGAAACCATATATAGACAAAGAGGAACTCATTGCAAACAAGCAGCGTATAGTCGAGGTCTTGAATTCTTTCGGCGTGCAGATAAGAGAGATAAAGGCTACTGTGGGCCCAACTATAACTCTGTACGAGATAACACCTGCTGAGGGTGTCAGAATATCAAAGATACGCAATCTTGAGGATGATATAGCATTGTCGCTTGCCGCTCTCGGTATACGCATCATTGCCCCTATACCTGGGAAAGGCACCATCGGAATAGAAGTGCCTAATGCCAAGCCCTCGATAGTGTCAATGGAGAGTATACTTAACTCGCGCAAGTTCCAGGAGGCCAGTATGGAACTGCCAATAGCACTCGGCAAGACAATAACCAACGAGGTCTATATGGCCGATTTGACCAAACTCCCGCATCTACTTGTGGCAGGTGCCACAGGTCAGGGAAAATCTGTCGGGCTTAACGCCATCATAACATCCCTTCTCTATAAGAAACACCCTAATGAGCTCAAGATTGTCCTTGTCGACCCAAAGAAGGTGGAGTTCTCGGTCTACGGGCCTATTGCCGACCATTTCATGGCTGTGGTGGACGAAGATGAGGATCCTATCATAACAGATGTCACAAAGGTTGTAAGGACATTGAAGTCGCTGTGTACACTGATGGACCATCGTTATGACTTGCTCAAGGCTGCTGGAGCGAGGAATATCAAGGAGTATAACAAGAAATACCTCAACCATCAGCTTAATCCAGAGCAGGGTCACGAGTTCATGCCATACGTCGTGGTGATAATAGATGAGTTCGGCGACCTTATCATGACAGCAGGCAAGGAGGTCGAGCTGCCTATAACACGTATAGCCCAGCTGGCACGTGCCATAGGCATACATATGGTCATCGCAACACAGCGTCCGACAACATCAATCATAACGGGCAATATAAAGGCAAACTTCCCTGGACGTATAGCATTCCGTGTAGGGGCTATGGTTGACTCAAGGACAATTCTTGACCGTCCTGGAGCAAACCAGCTTGTCGGTAGAGGAGACATGCTTTTCCTCAACGGTGCAGAGCCCGTGCGTGTTCAGTGTGCCTTCGTCGACACACCAGAAGTAGAGGCTGTATGCCAGTATATCGCCTCACAGCCCGGTCCAGTGCATCCTCTGGATCTACCAGAGCCCGCTGCTGAGGGTGATGGACTTGCTGGTGGAATCAGCGACTCCAGCATAGCAGATCTTGACCCGCTATTCGAAGAGGTGGCAAGATTCATTGTCGTACAGAATCAGGGTTCTACGTCTGCTATCCAGCGCAAATTCTCCATCGGCTATAACCGGGCAGGACGCCTGATGGACCAGATGGAACGTATGGGAATCGTAGGGGCTGCACAGGGCGCAAAGCCACGTGATGTCCTTATCACTGACGAGAACAGCCTGAACAACTTGTTCGAGAGCATAAGACGGTAGGACCCTCCTTGCTATCCAGCTCCCCCTCATTTGACAATACTTTGGAGGGGGAAATGTAGTTTTCACTTCCACACTACTGTGGTATGCCAGATAATTGCCTGTATGTGAGGACTCCAAGATGTCATGGTTGATATTTACCATTATTATGCCGTCTCATTACAACCATGTCTCCTTCAAATAATCTGAGAGGATGTGTTGCCAATCCACTGGGTGGTAAAAGATGAAACGGGGATAAAAAAGAATCTCACACTTGTTCTGAGACATTGGATAGCTGGTCCGAGTCCTTGATATATAAATCATAGAGAATTCTGAAGGCTCATTTTGGTAAGAAAAATAGGTATACGAGATAATAAATATAAGGTATAAGGATTATGAAAAAGATAATAATGTTGTTTATGCTGGTATTGGCATCATTACCAGTGTTGGCAGACAATGCAAGCGACGCACGCAAGGCGCTCGACAAAGCCTCCTCCATAATCACGTCAGGAACTGGAGCACAGGCTTCATTCACAATATCAGGCAATAATATAGGAAAGCAGAAAGGGAAAATCTCAATAAAGGGAAACAGATTCTGCGCTCAAACACCATCTGCTACAGTATGGTATGACGGGAAGAACCAATGGACATATCTGAAGGCAAACAACGAGGTGAATGTCTCCAGCGCTTCTGCCTCAAGACAGCAAACTTTGAACCCCTACGCATTTGTCAGCATGTATAAGAAAGGCTACAAGCTTTCCATGCAGAAGACTACTACAGCCATAACCGTCCGGATGCAAGCTACAGGCAACCAATCCATAAGGGATATGTATGTCACGCTTGACGGAAAATACAAGCCGACACAAATAAAATTAAACCAAGGCAAAGGTTGGACAGTCATAAAGATAAGCAGCTTCACAAAAAAGAATCTGCCCAACTCAACTTTTGTCTTCAATCACAAGGATTTCCCAACAGCAGAAGTCATTGACCTAAGATAAAATGCTGTCGGGGGATGGAGGATATAGGCAAAGCTCTTGCTGCCCATGCCTGTTATACAGATTTGGAGTATTAGTAAGGCAGGGTGAATGGGAGGGCCTGCCTCACATCTGGTGGTTGAGAAATTTCAGCCTTCTGAATTTATGCCAATGTGGCATTCCTCAGGTGTTGTCTATTATTACTCCAATACAATAAATATATAAAAGTGCGGTTCTATTCTGCTCACAAACCATAACCACATCATAATTCCTGACCCCACATACAACGATGATATATCCTAATAATTTTGAAAACAAGATAGGTTTCAGCGAGATACGCCAGATGCTATTCGCAAACTGCATGTGCGGATTGGGGAGGAAGAAAGTCGAGGATATGGCTTTTTCTACCGATGCGAGACAGATACGCGAATGGCTGGAGCAGATTGGAGAGTTTAAGCGGCTCAACGAAGACGGTGACGATTTCCCCCTTGATAATTTCTATGACATGCGTGAGCAAATAGCCCGTTTGCGCATTGACGGAACATATCTTGAGGAAGAAGAGCTGTGGAATATGCAGAAGTCGCTCAATACAATCCATCAGATAATCATATTCCTTAGCCGTGATGCAGAGGAAACAGCTGATGGCGAGCTTAAGTACAAATATCCATCACTACAGAAACTGACAGAGGGGATATGTATTTTCCCGAATGTTATTCACAGGATAGAGCAGATAATCGACAAGCGCGGTAATCTGCGAGATACTGCGTCGCCCGAGTTGGCAAGGCTAAGACGAGAGCTGCAGGGGCTTCGAGGCAGTATATCACGCACATTGAACTCTATACTGAATAATGCGAAAAGCGAGGGGCTTGTTGATAAGGATGTCTCTCCCGCGATACGTGACGGCCGACTCGTTATACCTGTCGTACCTTCCCTGAAACGTAAGATACATGGCATAGTACACGATGAGTCTGCATCAGGAAAGACAGTCTTCATCGAACCGACCGAGGTTCTCGAGGCAAACAACAAGATACGTGAGCTGGAGGCTGATGAACGCCGTGAAGTCATACGCATACTCAAGGAAATGGCAAAGATGATACGGCCATATATCCGGGAGATAGGCGAGTCGTACATCCTGCTTGCCAATATTGACTTCATACGTGCCAAGACCCTCCTTTCAGACAAGTTCAAGGCCACAGAGCCAGAACTCTTATCTGAGCCCCACATTGACTGGATACAGGCACGACACCCTCTACTGCAGATGTCGCTTGAGAAACATGAGGCAGAGAGAGTCCCCGAGGATCATTCTCCTGTCCGTAAGATTGTTCCGCTTGATATCATCCTCACCACAGACAAGAGGATGTTGATAATCTCCGGACCGAATGCTGGCGGAAAATCCGTTTGCCTGAAAACTGCTGGACTGTTACAATATATGATACAGTGCGGATTGTCGATACCTGTCTCCGAGAATTCGAAAGCCGGTGTCTTCTCGAAGATCATGATTGACATAGGTGATGAGCAGAGCATTGCAGACGACCTCTCGACCTATTCATCACATCTTCTGAATATGAAGCAGATGCTCCGTAATGCCAATGCTGAGACAATGATTCTGATCGACGAGTTCGGTACAGGAACAGAGCCGCACATAGGAGGCGCCATAGCCGAAAGTGTTCTCGAGCAGCTTACGGCAAATGGAGTATGGGGCATCATAACGACCCACTACCAGAATCTGAAAGAGTTTGCTGACAGTCATGAAGGCGTTGCCAATGGAGCGATGCTATATGACAGGAAGGAGATGAAAGCTCTATACCAGCTCTCAATAGGCCGCCCGGGGTCGTCGTTCGCTATAGAGATAGCACGCAAGATAGGTCTTCCTGAGAATGTCATACAGTCTGCGACACGTCTTGTCGGGCAGGACTACATCCAGAGCGACAAGTACTTGCAGGATATTGTCAGAGACAAGAGATACTGGGAGGGCAAAAGGGTGACCATACACCAGCAAGAGAAGAACATGGAGGCAACAATCCTCAAGTATCGTGCTGAGATAGAACGTCTTGAGAAAGAACGGAAGGACATTCTCTCCAAAGCTAAGAAAGAAGCCCTTGAGCTGATTGACGACAGTAATAAGAGGATAGAGCTCGTCATAAAGGAGATCAAGGAAGCACAGGCTGAGAAGGAGGAGACACGCCGGATACGTGAGGAGCTGCGCACATACCGTGAAGAGATCTCTGACATTGATGTCAAGGAGGAGGACGAGGCCATACAGCGGAAGATAGAACAGATACAGCAAAGGCAGAAGAGACGTGAGGAGCGCAAACGGGACAAGGCTGCAGGAAAGCTGAATGAGGCGGAGCGGAAGGCTGCCGCACTGCTGAGAGATTCCGTCTTGAGGAACTCTTCGAAGAGGCCTCTTGCCTGTGGCGATCATGTCAGAATCATCGGTACGAAGAGTGTCGGCACTATAGAGCGTATCGATAACAAGATAACAACTGTTGTCTTCAATGGCGGAATACGCTCTAAGGTGAGGACCGACAGGCTTGAGCATGCGCATCAAGAGAGCAACTCTGACACACAGCCCAATGGTTCTGCCGCTACAGAGCCGACGAATGCCAATGCCCTGCGTGGTGGCCTTTCAAGCATAGCCGCGTCTCTCCTTGCAGACAAATCACACTTCTCAAGGGTGACACGTGAGACAATGGACAACAGGCAGAGGATGTTCCATAACGACCTCGATATAAGAGGCATGAGAGGTGACGAGGCTATGAACGCCGTCAGATACTTCATCGATGATGCCATATTGGTAGGCGTACAGCAGGTGCGTATTCTCCATGGCAAGGGGAATGGCATTCTCAGGCAGCTTGTCCGTCAGTATCTCTCCTCTGTCCCTAATGTGATAAGGTATCATGATGAGGACATAAGGTTTGGAGGGCCAGGCATCACAGTAGCAGAGTTCTGACTCCTGTGGCAGTATGTCAAGACTTCATACTGAATGTGTCTGCCACTATCGCTATTATTGGTTTGATAGTATTCATGAACATAATTAATATAACTTTATTTTACTAACCAATTTAATAAACATTATGACAAAGATGAAATTCATGGCATTAGCTCTGTCTGCACTTTTGCTTCTGCCAGGTTGCGGTTCTGCAACAAAGAACGGTATGCTTATTGGTGGAGGTAGCGGTGCTGCCCTTGGTGCGCTTGTTGGCGGTCTTATCTCCAAGAAGACAGGCGGTACTCTTGTTGGTGCTGCTATAGGCACAGCAGTAGGTACTGGTGCTGGCTATCTTATCGGCAAGAAGATGGATAAGGCTAAGGCAGCAGCAGAGCAGGTCAAGAATGCCAATGTAGAAATGACAAAGGACGCCAACGGTCTTGACTGTGTGAAAGTCTCTTTCGACAACGGTATCCTCTTCCAGACTGGCAAGTCTAATCTTCAGGCTACAGCACAGAACTCTCTCTCACAGTTCGCCAAGAATGTGCTTAATGTATATACTGACTGTGACTGCTCAGTTTATGGTTTCGCATCATCTGATGGCTCTGACCAGCTGAACCTTGACCTCTCAAACAAACGTGCACAGGCTGTCTCTAACTATCTTGTCAATACATGTGGAGTGCAGAACGCACAGATAAAGTCGGTAAGAGGCTTCGGTGAGGATCCTAATTATCTCGTTATGAACCAGGATGGCTCAGAGAACCGTGAGGCAAGCCGCCGCGTGGAGGTTTATCTCTATGCTTCTGAGAGCATGATCAAGGCAGCAGAGGCAGGAACATTGAAGTAATATCTCTCCCCCGGTTGCAAAAAAAATATGTAATCCATCTCTTTTTAGAGAAGGAGAGAATACCCTTTTTTTCTTGAAACAATTCAGGCAGGCTCTGCTACCCCAGCCTATGTGGTATGTCAGAGCCTGTCTTGTTTGTATCTCCACACACACAGGAAAACATGAAGATTCTTGATATCCTAACTTTTGGGCTCCTGAAGAACATCCTGAGATGGGTCTTCGGCCTTTTCTTTGCGTCGACAATATTGGCCGTTCTGGCCTATAAGTACATACCTGTTTATGTCACTCCACTGATGGTTATCCGAACATTGGGCCAGGTGTCTGATGGTGAGCATATCAAGATGCATCATCACTGGGTGTCTTTGGATGACATCTCTGTCCATCTCCCTGTCGCTGTGATGGCGAGTGAGGACCAGCGCTTCCTGCTCCATCACGGTTTCGACTTCGACGCCATACAGAAAGCTGCCAAGCACAACAAGAAGGGCGGACGGCTTCATGGAGCCTCCACAATCTCCCAGCAGACGGCTAAGAATGTTTTCTTATGGCCAGGGCGCAGTTGGGTGCGTAAAGGCTTTGAGATGTATTTCACATTCCTCATAGAGATATTCTGGTCCAAGCAGAGGATTATGGAGGTATATCTCAACTCGATCGAGATGGGCGATGGTATATATGGTGCGGCAGCCGTGGCAAAGTATAATTTTGATGGGAAGGATGTCAGCGAGCTGTCAAGAGCTGACTGTGCCCTCATTGCTGCCACATTGCCCAACCCGAGGAAATACTCCTCACGTGAGCCGGGCTACTATATGAGACAGAGGCAGCAGCGTATTCTCCGCGAGATGAGATTCATCCCCTCATTCCCAAAGGAAGGGGAGAAAATCAATCCCCAGACAGTCTCTGGCGGTGTGTATAAGAGAGTAAACTGACTTCTTCCTCCTCTGGCATGAAGGCTTTGGGGAGCGTCGGGCTTCAAGGTATGGGCGATACTATCCCTCATGCCACGCCTGTATGACATCGCTGCGAGATATTCTTTGCCCCTCCCATGCCTCCTCTCTCCATGCATGCAGGATACAGGCAAAGATATCCCCCCCATGTGCATCTCCCTCTCATCATGAGATGCAGGGTATAGGCACACACAGATAATAAACAAGTTTCCGTTAGTTTTAGATGACGATGATGATGGACAATCTTAACAAAGCCCAGCAAGAGGCCGTGGCATACACTGCCGGGCCACAGTTGGTGATAGCTGGTGCAGGTTCTGGGAAGACACGTGTCCTGACATACAAGATAGCATACCTGCTGAGTCACGACGTCAAGCCGTGGAATATCCTCGCGCTGACTTTCACCAATAAGGCGGCACGCGAGATGAGGGACCGCATATCGCAACTTGTCTCAGACGAGTCTGTGCGATACCTCTCCATGGGTACATTCCACTCCATATTCTCAAGAATTCTTCGCTCAGAGGCCAATATGATAGGATACACATCCCAGTTCACCATATATGACGACTCTGACTCACGCTCCCTGCTGAAGACCATCGTCAAGGAGATGGGGCTCGACGATAAGATATACAAGCCCGCACTCCTCCTGAAGAATATCTCCAGGGCGAAGAATAACATCGAGCTCCCCCATGACTATGCTGCTAACGAAGACTATGCACTGCGCGACAAATACGCAAAGACAGAGCGCATGCCCCAGATATACGAGGAGTATGAGCGTAGGCTGCGGCTCTCAGGTGCGATGGATTTTGACGACCTCCTCCTGAAGACCTATCTCCTCTTCCGTGACCATAGCGACATACGGATGAAGTACGGGGAGAGATTCCGGTATGTCCTCGTCGATGAGTATCAGGATACAAACAGCGTCCAGCAGAACATCGTGTCGCTCATTGTGCGCCAACATAACCGCATAACAGTCGTTGGAGACGACGCACAGTCAATATATGCCTTCCGTGGAGCGGATATAAACAACATCCTTACATTCAAGGACACATTCAGCCATATACACAACCCTGACGGCTCTCTGACACCCTCGCCTGTCAGAATCTTCAAGCTCGAGCAGAACTACCGCTCCACACAGACCATCGTGAAGGCCGCCAACAGTGTCATAAGCCATAACAAGCGCCAGATTCCCAAGGATGTCTATTCAGAGAATGAGAGGGGAGAGGCCATAAGGCTCCTCTCGTGCGAGACAGACAGGGAGGAGGCCCACACCGTCTGCACTGACATACGTCGGAGCGTCAGGAGCAGAACCGTCGGCTATGGGGACATAGCCATCCTCTACCGCACCAATGCCCAGAGCCGCACCCTCGAGGAGGCTCTCGGGCGCTATGCCATGCCATACAGGATAATAGGCGGATTGTCATTCTACCAGCGCAAGGAGATAAAGGACATCATAGCCTATTTCCGTCTCGCTGTGAACAATTATGACGAGGAAGCTCTCAGGCGTGTCATAAACTATCCCGCACGGGGAATAGGATCCACAACGCTACAGAAAGTCCTCACCTGCGCCTCTCAGCATGGCATCGCCCCATGGGATGTCATTTCATCCCCTGATGCGGTACAGCTTAATGTGTCAGGAGCCGCAAAGAGCAGGTTGAGAGCTTTTGCCAGCATGGTGATGTCTTTCTCCAAGGATATCGCCGTGGCAGACGCGGCGGCTCTCGGAGAGCGTATCATACGTGAGACAGGCATATCCTCCGATATATTCCAAGGCGACGACATCGAGGATAAGGCGAGACAGGAGAATGTCAGCGAGCTTAGGAACAGTCTCTCTGAGTTTGTCGACAGCCACGAGGCTGATGCCGGGGGAGAGGTGGCTACGCTGACAGCATTCCTCCAGGAGATAGCCCTTCTGACAGACCTCGACAGCACGTCAGATAACGAGGACGGCATGATAACGCTGATGACTATTCATGCCGCCAAGGGACTGGAGTTCCACACAGTGTATATCGTAGGATTGGAGGACCAGATTATCCCCTCACAGCAGGCCATCGAGTCGCCCTTTGCGATGGAGGAGGAGCGCAGGCTCCTCTATGTCGCAATGACGAGAGCGAGGAAACGCTGTCTGCTCTCCTTCGCCAGGAACAGATACCGGTATGGTCGTCAGGAATATGAGACGCCGTCGCGGTTCCTCTTTGATATAGACCGCAGATACCTGAGGGGTGCGGAGGCTCTCGGGCGCGGCGACGAGCTTGACATACTTTCCGTGCCATCTGGGGGTACCCATGCAGGCAAGTCCTTGTCGGCTGCCTCCACCACCACGCCCTCCTCGCCATTCCGTGCGTCCAGTGTCCACGCACCCGTCTCCACGCCCCGCGCCTCCGTGTCCACACCATTGTCCGGGCGCAGGCTCACGAGGTTGCCGACCACTCCTGCCTCCACACCGCGATATACGGTGTCATCGCGTCAGGAGACGGCTGGCGTAAAGGCAGGCATGAGGATAGAGCACCGGAGTTTCGGCAGGGGCATTGTCCTCTCTGTCGAGGGGACAGGCGAGAATACAAAGGCGAGGGTGGAGTTTGACGATGGCGGCGTGAAGCAGCTGCTGATAAAGTTCGCCAAGTTCACGATATTAGGCTGAGCAGTGGACGCCTTTTTTTAGGGCTTATGCTGTGGTGATGCTCCATGTCTGTATATTGGGATGGGTGTCCATCCTCAAGCATCCATGTCAATCATCTTCATGACGTACCCCCCGCGGATATCCTTTCCATAATATCCGGATAAATATAAAGGACACAATTAAGGGCTGGCTCCTGTCTACCAATGACGGAACCAGCCCTTAACTATGTCTTGTGGCTGATGTGTCGCGCTCGTATATATGCCCGATTCTTATGTCTCCAATTATCCTGCTGTTCTGTCTCCCAAGCCATTATGCCTGCTTAAGGAGGGGGAGGAGTAGGATGACATCGGTCAGGGTCTGCTGGCGCGAGGGGAAGCCGGTGTGAGCACTGTCATGTCCATGACAGGGGGGGAGAACCTCACTTTATGACGCCCTGCTCCCTAAATATGCCCTTGAGTATCTCCACTGAGCGGTCGACCTGCTCTTTCGTGTGTGTCGCCATGAGGGCATAGCGGACAAGTGTGTCCTGTGGGGCGCATGCCGGCGGCACGACGGGGTTGATGAAGACGCCTCTCTCGAATGCGAGTGCTGTTATGAGGAATGTCTTCTCGACATCGCGTATATATAGCGGTATTATTGGCGATTCTGTATCGCCTATCTCGAACCCCTCTTCCTTGAAGCGCCTCAGCGCGTAGTTTGTGACATCCCACAGCCGCTCTATGCGCTCTGGCTCAGCCTTGAGGATATCGAGCGCCTTCTGTGCGGCGGCTGTCGCAGCCGGAGTGTTCGAGGCGGAGAATATGTATGTTCGGCATGAATGGCGCAGATAGTTGATTGTGTCACTGTCTCCTGCTATGAATCCTCCGATAGAGGCGAGAGATTTTGAGAATGTGCCCATGATGAGGTCAACCTCGTCGGTTAGGCCGAAATGGTCACACACACCACGTCCGTTCTTTCCAAAGACTCCTATGCCGTGTGCCTCGTCGACCATTATCGAGCAGTTGTACTTGTGCTTCAGCTCGACAATCTCGGGCAGGCGTGCCAAATCGCCCTCCATGGAGAACACTCCGTCGACGACGATGAGCTTCACCGCATCATAGGGGAGTTTCTGGAGAACGCGCTCCAGGTCTTCCATGTCGTTGTGCTTATATTTCAGCTGGTGGGCGAATGAGAGGCGTCGGCCGTCGACGATGGAGGCATGGTCACGGTCGTCGCAGATGATATAGTCCTCGCGTCCGCCTATGGCAGCTATGACGCCTGCGTTGACGGAGAATCCTGTTGAGAAGCATAGGGCCTCGTCCTTGTGCACGAACTCGGCGAGGTCTTTCTCAAGGGCTACGTGGATATCGAGCGTGCCATTCAGGAAACGGCTGCCGGCACATCCTGAGCCGTATTTGTCAAGGGCTTCCTTTGCAGCGTCAATGATGCGCTGGTCGCCTGGCAGGCCGGTGTAGGCGTTAGAGCCGAACATGAGCACCTTATGCCCTCCCATTTCCACTTCTGTACCTTGCTTGCCTGTTATCTCACGGAAATAGGGGTATACTCCCATCTCCATGAACTTCTGTGGCAAGCGGTAAGTCTCAAATTTCTTCTGTAATTGTCCCATGGTCAAATAGGTGACGGAGCTGTTGTTCCTGATTTTGTTATTTCATTGTTGTTTTTTTGTTGTCACAGCTGTCATTATCGCCTGTGGCCGTAGTGTGCGCAGCACATTGTCGTGCGCCACTGTGCCTTATGGCCATAATGGCAAAATGGTCACAATTGTGGGGAGAGAGTATTCTGACACTTTCTTATCTCAGATGATTCCGGGGGCGCGATGGCATGGCAAGCATTATGCCCCCGTTCTCGCCCATCACGAGAGAGAAAAATGTCATTCTCTTCCTCGCTCTCCTGCCTTCTGGACACAAGGGGGATGTATGGAAGACAGGCAGAGCTTCAAGCTCCGTATATTCGATTTAGAGTGCAAAGTTACAAAAAAAGTTGAATAATATGCATAAATATCATAAAAAAGTAATAGAAATGAGAATTAATTTTCATTTGCTGTTAGTTTTGTGTTGATTTTTTTGTAATTTTGCACGTATCAGAACACATTCATCGTTTTGGTTTTCTCATGGTTGGATAGCGTTGACATTGTGTGTGTATGGCCTCATGTCATACTGGGGATAATGAGGGCCAGATGTTTTCTTCATCCTCCCCGACAAGCCGTAATGGCAATGTTAAGGGGGCAGGCGAGTTGCCAGGATTGGAGGTATCGGGACAAGCCTTACCTCCCTATTAGGTAATGGAGGCCACTGGGGGGGCACTGGCATTCGAGTGCGGCTCGGGGCGGTACATCCCCACAACCTTTTTGCCCCACTGACCAATGTGGAGGAGGGATAGAGTGTGTTCAGCTTGCATTATCCTCGCTATGGCGAGAAAAAGAAGGTAGAATGGAATTAAAGAAAAAGATTGTATTTATACTCAACCCTATTTCAGGCACAGCGAACAAGACTGGGATACCATATCTGATAGATACCATCATCGACAAGGAGAGGTTTGATTGTACGACAGTCTTCACGGAACGTGCTGGGCATGCCTCTGAGCTGGCGAAGAAGGCCGCTGAGGAGGGTGCGGACATCGTTGTTGCCGTGGGTGGTGACGGTACGGTGAACGAGGTGGCACGTGGTATAACGGACACGAAGACCGCTCTGGGGATTATCCCGTGCGGGTCAGGCAATGGGTTGGCACGCCATCTGATGATTCCCCTCAATGTGAGACGTGCTATAGAGATTATCAACCGCTGCGAGGTGCATTATCTTGATTATGGCACGATAAACGGCATGCCGTTCTTCTGTACGTGTGGAATGGGATTTGACGCCTTCATATCCATGAAGTTCGCCCATGCTGGCAAGCGCGGCCCTATCACCTATGTCGAGAATGTCCTCAGGGAGGGACTGAAATATAAGCCCGAGACATACACCATAGAGGACGAGACGGGCACGAAGACGTATAAGGCTTTCCTCATCTCTGTCGCCAACGCGTCGCAGTATGGGAATGACGCATACATAGCGCCACAGGCTTCAATGAGCGATGGTTATATGGATGTGATTATCATGGAGCCGTTCGATGTCATCGAGGCTGCACAGGTGTCGATAGATATGTTCAACAAGACGATAGACAAGAACTCGCATATCAAGACGTTCCGCACGAAGCATATACATATCCACCGCTCTGAGCCGGGTGTCATACACTATGACGGCGACCCTATCATGGCCGATGCGGATATCGATATCTGCATACACGAGAGGGGCATAGGCATGGTGGTGAATCCTGATGCTGACAAGAGCCACAGGCATCCTACGAAGATTCAGTCGGCCTTCAGCGAGTTCATGAACACTGTCAACGAGGCAAGAAGCGAGATGCTCGGCGCCATGAAGGAGAGACGCGACGCTGTAGCGGCGGATATAAATGCGCAGACGAGGAAGGTGCAGATGATCAGCAAGCAGATACAGGAGAAGCTGAATCTGTAGATGTCATGTGTCAGGCGAATAAGCTAATGGGGGCTGTGTCGTATGCTGTAAATACGATGCAGCCCCCATTCCGTCTTTTGGTATAGCGGGGATGGGAGATGAGCGCAATACTGTTATGTATGGCAAGCGCCCAGTGTCTTTTCCTGTGGATTACTGTTCCCCGCCGCATCCCCTACGAGGGGGGAATCTATCCATTTGTGCCCCCCTTCTTCTATGCCATTTCTCCTGACTGCCGAGGGGGCTGTCCTCATTGAGCGTGGTGGGGGAGTCTCAGCTGGTGATGGGCTGCTGTGCCTGCCATAGAGGAGCTGTCATCCGCCAAACCTTGTGTGCCACTCAATGAATTTCCTCTGGACATCGTCGCCGAAATCAGACAGCGAGCGCAGCACATGCGCGTATGTCTTCTCACGCTCGAGGTGTGTCTTCGAGTAGAACTTATCGGCATAGCAGATAATCTGCTCCTCCAATGTCTCTGGGACGAAGTCACGGTGGGGTAGGGGCAGGTTGCGCTCCTCTATCTGCCTCATGGTCAGTCCGGTGCCTGTATGCCGCTCGCAGACACGGGCGTAGGGTTCTATCTCAGCGGGTGTCATGCCCCATAGCTGGCAGTTGTCTCTCAGCATTGCCCCGCCGATTATTCCATGGCAGAGGTATGGCGATGTACCGTGGCATTCTATCCTTGGAGCGTTACATCGCCTTATGCCTATATCATGGAGCATGGCGGCAGCCTCGACGAATTTGGGGTCGACCTCCTGTATTCCATTCTTGCGTATGATATCGAGAGCCTTGTCTGCCACCTTGCGGCTGTGTATGACGAGAATATCCCGAAGCTTTCCAGCCTCGGGATATAATGTGTCAATGATTCTGTTGTAGTCAATCATTATTTTTCTTTCCTTTCTATCCATCCGAGAATTGTGCCACGCTGCACTTTCGAGCCGCGTCTGACATTCAGCTCTGCGAGGCGTCCGCCAAGACATGCTGGCACCTCTGCAAACTCGCCCCATGGGGTGTATATGTAGCAGAATATCTCGTCGTCGGTGTATTCACGGCCTATTGCTGGCTCTATAGTTGGTGTCACGTCTGAGCCGCCCTGGAACTCGAAGAACACTTGTCCGGCCACAGGCGCTGTGAGAGGGTCGGCTTTGGCGTGCTTGAATGCGGCCAGCTCCTCAGGTGTCAGCTTCGGTCCGTTGGCCTGCAGCTTGGCTGCCTTTGCCTTGTCGAGGTCAGCGAGGAAGTTCTTCTTTGCCTGCCCGCTCTTGTAGTTGCGGTACTGCTCTGGGTGCATGGCGAGCTCAAAGAGCTCCTCGTCGTCCTTTCCGTAGTCCCATCCGTTCTTGTCCATCTCAGCACGGAACTCGTCGAGCTTGTCCGGGTAAAGCGTGTGGGGGTCTGTGTCGACGAACTCGAATCCCTTCTCCTTTGCCAGCTCTACCAGCTCAGGGGCTATTGTCCCTGGTATCTTGCCGCTCTTGCCGAGTATCATGCCCCATACAGAGTCGTCCATCATGACATAGCGTCCCTTGCCCTGCTCTATGGTGAGGAGATTGAAGAGGGCTATGTTCTTCACATACTGTGAGAATGGTGTGACAAGAGGCGGGAAGCCAACTTTCGGCCATACATACTCCACCTCGTTGAAGAGGGCGACGAGCATATCGTCAGTGGTCAGCTCTGCCACTCCCTTCTTCTTGCGGAGGTTGTTTATGACACCTTGTATTCCACCCAGGTCAGCCATCATGGAACCCATCATGCCGCCTGGCAGACCACAGCCGAGGAGGAGCGACGAGGTGTGCTTGTTGGCTGGGTTTATGAAGTATCCGAGCCAGTCGTCGATAAACTCCTGTGTGAGGGTGCGTGCCTTCATATAGGCGTTCATGTTTATCTCCGGGACATCGAATCCGGCATCGTCAAGCATAGCGCGTACCGAGATGATGTCTGGATGGACCTTTCCCCATGACAGAGGCTCTATCGCTGTGTCGATGATGTCGGCTCCATTCTTGCAGACTTCAAGTATAGACGCCATTGACAGTCCCGGACCTGTGTGTCCGTGATATTCTATTATGACATCAGGATGCTTCTCCTTGATGGCTTTTGTCAGTCTGCCGAGGAAAGCCGGGCGTCCTATACCAGCCATGTCCTTGAGGCATATCTCTGGCGCTCCAGCCTCGATGAACATGTCTGCCTTCTCAGCATAATACTCCACTGTGTGGACAGGAGAGCTTGTTATGCACAGTGTGGCCTGAGGTGTCATGCCGGCCTCCTTGGCCCAGTGTATGGATGGTATGATGTTACGCTCGTCGTTGAGACCGCAGAATATACGTGGTATGTCGACACCCTGGGCGTGCTTCACTTTATACATCAGGCGCCGCACGTCGTCAGGCACGGGGTACATACGCAGCGCATTGAGGCCACGGTCGAGCATGTGGGTCTTTATGCCAACCTCGTTGAAAGGCTTGCAGAAGGCACGTACAGCATCATTCGGGTTTTCGCCTGCGAGAAGATTGACTTGCTCAAACGCACCGCCATTGGTCTCGACACGTGAGAAACATCCCATTTCGATAATCACCGGAGCAATGCGCTCAAGCTGATCCTTACGTGGCTGGAACTTTCCTGAACTCTGCCACATGTCTCTATACAAGAGACTGAACTGAATTTTCTTTTTCATAACCTCTGATGTTGTTATTCCTGTTTTCAAGTTTCCAGATTATACACGTCATTGCCGGCGTGGTGTCTTAGTGCCGCATAGCCTACATAGCTGCCTGCCTTTGTTCATAACAACTTGGCGGATAATGCGGTATGATGAAAGGATGTGTGGTATACCGCTTGCAGACTTTGCCGCTCGTATGAATACAGACCTTTCTTCTTCGTCTCCTTCCTCATTGCAAGGCATAGCCACAACAAGTTTGGTGTCGCTCATCTGGCTTAACGAAAAACATAAGATCCTCATGTTTCTTAACTGCAAAATTAGTACAAAAATGAAAAAATACAAACTTTTTGGGCGATTATTTTAAAAATATAACTATCTTTGCATTAGATACGCTGTGGCTCGTCAACCGATGAAGCAGCGAGAGGAGAGACCGAGCTCGCTCGGACTATCCCGAGGAGCGAAGGAGGAAGACCATGTCAACTTCTGGCGAGCTCAATCGCGTCCACCCCGTCTCCTGTCTTCGCTTAAGGTGTAATGCGGCAGTAGTCCTGCTGCTGTGATTGATGACAAGATAGCGGATGCAAATAAACAAAGAAAACAAGAACCAATCCTGACTGCAATCAAAGAATGAAAATATCAAGCCAATTCATATTCACCATCCTGGTTATACTCGCCTTTGCCGCATGTAAAAGCGAGAGAACACAACCTGTCGCTCCACAACTAA
>OBLI01000974.1_pt1 | contig 29577 bp, 22 predicted proteins | sample 1519701 | NCBI WGS metagenome assembly OBLI01 (sample SAMEA3663005, study PRJEB22513) | pig gut metagenome | biome: pig gut; feature: pig-associated habitat; material: faeces | place: France | collected 2012 | reverse complement strand
ACTGAGCAAGAAAGAGGTGAAACTAATCATTCAATACTTGGGAGACCCATAGCGGCCTCCCTTTTTGTATGATCAGTTATTCTTAGGGTACAAGAACAGTTGTTTTTGTGGTACAAGAACAGTTATTCTTATGGTACAAGAACAGTTATTATTGTGATGTAAGAACAGTTATTATTGTGATGTAAGAACAGTTATTCTTATGATACAAGAACAGTTATTTGTAATAAGCAAATTTAGAGGGACAGTGCATACCATGCTATTCCACTGCGATTTTTACACTCTCCTTACCAATCCTGGCTACTACGATGGTGCCTTGCTTGGCAGAGAACGAAACGTTGCCATCTATTGATTTTGCAGTGCCGAGAGCCTTTCCGTCAAGAGCATAGAAGCTGACTGTCTCGTTATGCTGTAACGGATCATGGGGACAGGTACATCGGTTCATGGCAATAAAAAAAACGACCCGCTCATTTGAGCTTCAAGAAATCTCTTCCTCCTTCGCACCTCGGCAATGTTCAAACAAGTTTGACATTGCTCTCGGTTTGTCGTCGGTTGAGCATCGTTGAGAGGCTTGGCGGGTTCTGGTGCCGCGAAGGTAAGACATTTATTTGGATTGTGCAAGGATTTTGAGGGAAAAATGTGCAAGGTGAGTGCAAAAAAGCAAGTTTACTTGTTTTTTTGCCGAGCCGCAGCCATTTTATGCAAAAAGTGCGGAAATGGAGGTGGTTATTAACGGATGTTGGGTGTTTCGAGATGCAAAATGCGGCATTCCCTGTTTGCCATCGCAACTGAGGGAACTGAACGCGAACCCGACTACTTCCGTCTATTTGACGGCATTGACCGTATTAAGGTTGACATCATCGAACCGGAAACATCGGACGATGAAAACGCAAGTGAGAAGCGAAAAGCCTCTTCTCCCTCGAAAGCGTAGATAATGGCAGGAAAGATAACGCTTTTGCACTTACAGCGCGCAGGGACAACAACCCACTACACCCAGGGTGCCGCTACACTCTACCCTGGGCTATGTGCTTGCTGGGCCTTAAGCCCGCACCTTAAACGCTTGTCAGCTACAAGTGAACACTTGCGAACCTTGAATAATGTTATCAGCGGAGGGCAGAGATAGAATGCTGCATGAGCGTTTTATTTGATTTTATTTTGTCATTTCACAAACAATCATTATCTTTGCAGCCGCATTGGGGTAGACGGGGTAGCATGCAATCTGGATTTCCTCTGCACAACATATTTATATATAATGGATAGAATCACACAACTAATAATATTATTGTCAGCACTGATAGGGCTGAACTCTTATGCAAGTCAGGCTCCATTCCACAATGAGTGGATGAAGAAATCAACGAAGGAACTGATGGAGATTGCATATAACGGAAAAGAATATTTCTCTTCTTCCGACTCCACCCTGACGGCACTGACCATAGTGACAAGCCGATATAACTCGGATATGAATGCCGAAGAACAAACGGTGTGCGCCACAGCATTCGTGGGCTTGTGCGAGATTTATTTCCATAACTATTTCAATTACCCCAAATGCTTCGAATGCCTGCAGATGGCACAGAAAATCTCTGATGCCAACAACCTAAAGATGCCACAACTGTATCTCGGATGGGGATGCCTGTATCAGACCCTCGCAGAAGAACACGATAATCCCGAATGGGCAGAGAAAGCATTTCAGTATTACCGCAAGGCATTCCAACTATCATACGACATCAAGGATGACCCACGCTGCGACATGGCTTTTACCAATGTGCTGTCGATGGCTTTCCAATTAGACAAGGCACATGAGATAGAGGCCGACTGGAAGCGCTATGCACAGTTGCCACTAAGCAATTCTACCCGTATACTGCGGCAATATAACCGTATGATGTATGAGATGGAGAAAGCATTGCAGGAAGGCAATGGCGAGCAGGCACAGCAACTCGTTGACCGACAACTGACTCTGATAAAAGATACTGAATACGGACGATTGCAATATTTCACCTATTTCCTCAAAAGTGAGGTGTATATAAAGATGGGCATGCAGCATGAGGCCATAGCCACACTGCTGACATGCAAGGATATAGCCATACGCATGGGAATGAAAGACGGAATGCTGGAGGCTTATGGGCTGCTGGCTGAGCAATACGCCCAGATTGGCGACCAGGCAAACAAATATCATTTCCAAGACCTCTATTATAAGATGAAAGACACGCTGACAAGTTATCGCCAGGTGGCCAGCGTAAAGGAAATGGAGATGCACGAGGAACTAAAGGAGATGCAGGTGCAGGTGAAGGAGATGGAAAACCACCGTAAGATGATGGGGCAGGCGCTCATAGTGGCCATCATCTTTCTTACCACAGTAGTGATATTCCTCGTTATCGTGTATCTGCAAAACAGGAGATTGCGGCTCTCTGCACTCTCGCTCTACCGCAAGAATGTGGAGATGCTGAAGGCGGAAGACGAGCAGCGCAACCTGCGCAAGCAGATAGACGAAGAGAAATACAAAAATAGCAGCCTTGATGAGGATGAGAAACAAAGGCTGGTAAATAATATCCGTGAGGTGATGGAAAGCAACGAGATCTATTCTCCAGATTTCTCTGTGGAGCGGCTCGCCTTTTTGGTAAACTCAAAATATAAGTATGTGTCGCAGGTGATACATGAAACATACGATTGCAACTTTAATTATTTCTTGAATGAATACCGTATCAAGGAAGCATGCAAGCGTATGGGAGCACCAAAACAATATGGTATGCTGACTATAGAAGCCATATCGCAGAGCGTAGGATTTAAGTCGCGCTCCACATTTGTAAGTTCATTCAAACGAGTCACAGGGTTGACTCCGTCAGAGTATCAAAAGTTGGCAAAAAGCGGTGAAATGAGCACTTTTTGATGCTGATTTCTGAAATTTGCTCAAATTTCGGATGCTTTTTGTGCTGTTTTGTATCTTTTTTGTGTAATTTTGCGCATTGTTATAAAAAGACAAAAGGAAAGTCTGTCAATAGGACTATATATATATATTCTTAATAAGACGCAATAATATGACAAAAAAACTCTACTCAGTGGCACTCATGTGCTTTATGATGGTTTGGAGCATTGCTATGAATGCACAAACCCAAATGACTGTTAGTCCAGAGAGCGGCACCACACACACCGAACTCTCGGAAGTAATCATCACCTTTACAGGTGCTGCAGCCGCTGACTTGGGTGCGCAGGCAGCCAACGTAACCATCACATCAGACAAGGAATACAGTGCTGGAGTGACTGTAGGCTATGGCGATAGCGACAATCAGATCAAACTCTCTTTCGACAAGATCACTGCCGAGGCCAACTACACTATCAACGTGCCAGCAGGAGCCATCCAAGCAGACGGCAATGATGTGGAGGCTTTCACCCTCAACTACACCATCGGCGCAATGATCATGCCAACCCTCACACCAGAACCAGGAGAGGTAAAATGGTTGACAACATTAATCTACAACTATCCCGTGGATGCCAGCCTCGGAAGCCAATATGGCGCTCCTGCTGCCACAGTAACCGGTCCCGATGGATTCCATTCTGTAATTGTGCCTGAATACGACTATCAACTGGGAAATGGTAAGTATAAACTGCTTCTGGGCCGTGTGGCCACCCAGCCAGGAGAGTATACAGTGACCATTCCCGACTCACTGATGAAATATACCAACAATACCGACTGGTCAACAGTACTACTTCCAGGCGGTGTGTTTAAGTATACCGTTACCGGCGGCGAGACCACCAATATCAGTGTAACACCAAGCGAAAGCATCAACTCATTCAACCAGTTTACCGTGACCTTCCCTGACTATACCGTAGTGGAGAAAAACACAGAGTTTATGCCCAATATCTATATAATGAAAGAGGGTCAGGACATGACGGTCAACTCATTCTCTGTTAACTACAACCTAACAGTAAAAGGCAATACCATTTCATACGAGAGCGAGTATAACACAATCATCGAACCAGGACATTACTACATGTCATTCCCCGAGGGATGTCTGCTCTTAGGCGATAATAAAGAGCCCAACGCTCCATTCATGGTAGAATTTGATATTGTGGAGCCAGAGGCAGTAAATATCGTGATCACTCCTGCCGATGGTAGCACAGTGAGCATGCTCACCAAGGCCACCATCCAGTTCCCTGACAATGATAATGTAGAATTGAATGCCAGCGGTTTTGTATCGCTCAACCGCATCAAGGATGACGGTAGCACATATACCGTAGGTTCTGCATACGGCTACAGCAGCATCACAAAGGTAGACAACAAGACATACGTGGCCAACTTCTCCGGCATGCCAACAGAAAACGGCAAGTATATGATCACACTGACACGCAACTCATTTGCCGTAGGCACAGGCTTCAATCAGGAAGTTTCTGTGACTGTAAACTTCGTGGCTCCCGAACTGGTGACACCAGTGCTCGACCCAGCCAACAATTCAACTCTCGACAAGATACAGCACTTCACAGTGACCTTCCCAACAGAGACAGTGGTGAAGATCAATAATGCAGTGAAAAGCCAAGTAGTACTCTACAAGGGTGCTGAGATAACAAGAAACGAATATGGCATCACCAATAGTCAGGCAGCATCGGCCGACAGTTTCACTCCAGTAGAAGGCACCACCAACAGTTTCGCCTTCTCACTCTCAAATTCAGTGATTGAGGCTGGCGACTATACCATGCTTTTCCCTGCAGGTCTCTTCTTGATGGGCGAGGATGAGCACACCTTCAATGCCGCTGCCGAGTTCCACTATAGTGCAACAGGCGAAGGTGTAGACAAGGTGACAGTGACACCATCCGCACCAGTGACCTCTCTTCAGGAGATTACCGTTACCTATATCAACGAGACTTCAATAAAGCCACAGAGCGATTATGTGGGATTCTCAATCTATAAGGTAAACACCGAAAACAGTTGGGATGACTATAAGGATTACACCAGTAACGTGGTTTGTGAAGGCAACAAGTGTACCATTACCTTCGCTAATCCATTTACCGAAGCCGGCGAGTATTATATAGACATCACAGCGTGGTCATTCTATCTGAGCGACGGAGTAACCAACTGCACCCCACAGCGACTCACCTTCATCGTGGATCCAAACGCAACAGGTATCACCGAGGTGAATGCCAACAATGACACCAAGGCTGCTTACAACCTTGCCGGTCAGAGAGTGATGCCAAATGCCAAGGGTCTGGTAATCATCAACGGCAAGAAATATTTCAACAAATAAAATACTCCAATTAATAGGTTACTCCAATTAATAGGATATTTCAATTAATAGAATATTGAACGAACACAAATGAAAAAAAGGATTATAGCCTTATTCATCTCTATATCAGGTTTACTGTCTGCTTCTGCAGGCAGTAAACCCGAAACAATCCTCAAACAGAGAAAAGACGGGGTTTATGAGATGCAGATTCATCCCACATGCCACAAGATAGAGGTATGCAACAGAACAGAAGGCGGATTTATCGTCAAGGCAGATGAACAGATAATAGGATATGGCGACGCAGACCATTTTGACCCGCAGACAGCCGCACCTGCCATGATAGAGTGGATGCATGCATTGGCATGCCAGCCCGCATCATCCTACAATAGCAACGAGCATGCCTTTGCCACCACTGCCGTGGCACCGCTGCTGGGCGATATCAACTGGAACCAGGATGCACCATTCAATAATCTCTGTCCGCAATATGAAATAGGCAAGACAGCACCCACGGGTTGTGTGGCCACGGCAATGGCACAGGTGATGTATTACCACCAGTGGCCGCTGCAGGGCGAGGGCACACACACCTATTCGCCTGCGGTGATGAATGGCAACACCCTGACTGCCAACTTCGGCAACACCGAATACCGATGGGGAATGATGCTGCCGAGATATACCGCTGCAAGCAGTAAGGAGAGTGGTGATGCCGTGGCCGAACTGATGCTGCATTGCGGTGTGGCCACCGACATGGAGTATTATTCGCAGAGCGGCGCCTCTGATACGGTAGTGGCAAGGGCAATGATGCAATATTTCCGTTACGACCGCTCTATAGCCTATCGCAAGCGCGAGCATTACCCGACACGAGAATGGTTGAAAATCATTCATGACGAACTGGCTGAGGGAAGACCCGTGCTCGCATACGGACGCTCCACATCGGGAGGACATGCATACGTGTTTGACGGCATGGACGAAAACGGACTCATACATGTGAACTGGGGATGGGGTGGCATGAGCAACGGATATTTCAATACCTCGGCCCTCACTCCTGCATCGCAGGGAATAGGCGGCAGCGATGGTGGGTTCAATTATTCGCAGCGCATCATCACAGGCATACGTCCACGCACAGAAGGAACAGAAAACGATTATGATGTGGAACTGGCATCCACAGAGGGACTGACGGCATCAAAAGCAAAGATCAGCCAAGGTGCCGACGTGACCATCAAACTGTCGGGCAAGGTCATGAACCACGGATGGCGCAAGAGCACCTTTGACTATGCCATTGAACTCCTGGATGCCAACGGACAGCAAGTGGCACTATATGAAGGGCCCAAGGGTCAGACCCTCGACAAGGAGGAGACCGCATACGGACCATCCTTCGGCACCATCAATTTCGGCGTGCTGCCAGTAGGATCCTATACCTTGAGACCCATGTGTCGCATGACGGAGGGAGTGGGAGAGTGGTTGCCCGTGCGCGACCATTACATCGGCTATCCCAACATACTGCGCATCACAGCCACAGACTCGCAGATTGCATTTGAGGCACCTGACTATTTCAAACTCAAGGCCTCATGCACATCAATGCCAGAGGTTATATACCGCGGCGTGCCCACGCTCATTGCAGCCAATATAACCAACACTGGCGATGTGGAATACCACGGCGAGATAAAAGTGCAGTTGCGCAATGCACAAAATAGTGTGGTGGCCACCACAAAGAACTATATCGTAGACCTACAACCCGATGAGGCCACAGACATACGATTCACCGATGCCTACGATGCCCCTGCCGGCAACTATACACTATGCCTCGTTGACGATGACGGATCGGTGATAAGCAGCAAGACAACCATGGAGGTGAAAGAGGCCAACACCATGGGCACACCATATTCTGCAGAACAACTCAGGATAACAAACATAAATCGTGACACCTTTACCGCCGAAGCCACCATAGCGGCTAACGGATTATGCGGCGGATTGCTCTATACCTATATATATAATGAGGATAACAAGATGGTAGGATGCCTGTTTCCCGAATATTTCATCGTGACACCAGACCAGAAGGCAGTGGTGGTGATGAAGGGTACATTTGAGAATGCCATGGACGGACAGACATATCGTGCCCAACTGGCTGCGCTGACACAAGATGCCATGGTATCGTTTCTTGATGATGACCTCTCGTCGTGCACCTTTGTGTTCGGCACAGGAAATGGCATTGAAAGCATTGAATCAACACTGCATGATGATATGCCTGCCTATAACCTGCATGGCCAGCGCGTATGCAGACACGCCAAAGGAATAGTGATTATCAATGGCAAAAAACAGATCAACAGATAAAGGATTATCAACGAATCAAATAATACAAAGAAATGAGACTATTATCATTATCTGTAGCACTTTTGATGAGCGTAGTTATGACTGCACAAACCATCAAGGTGCCACATCTGCCAGGTAAGCGCACCGCCATGCCTGCTGTGAACTTTGACTCCTCTTCGGCCATGACCAAAGAGGCAGGAGCTAAAACCACTAAGGTGGTGCTCAATAGTGGTCAGCAGCGCAGTGCCGCTGTAAAACGAAACATCTCTGATGCCGATCCAGCGCTGCTCGACGGACGCACCGTATATGGTGCCATGGTCAACAGTCTGCTGTGGAGCAACCTCTCTATCACCCAAGTGCCATACGGCATCTATTCATTCGCATTGACTGAAAATCCAACCCCCGAGGCACATATCACTGACATGGGCTATGACTTTATGTCGGGAGCATGGGGACGTGACCGCCATTACGCCATCTCTGTGATGAATGTGATGGGAACAATCAATGGTACACACAATGTAAGCATCGATACCAAGAACTGGAAGGAAATCACTAATATCACAAAAGACAGGGATAAAGGCACCTATTCACTTGTGCTCTCTACTATTGCCTATGATCCCACCGATGACCAATTCTATGGCTTCCAATACAAGGAAGACCTGTCGGGACTCAACTGGGTGAGGGTAAACACCGCCACTGCCGAGTTTGAGCAAATAGCAAACTATCGAGGCAATACCCAGGTGATGACATTGGCAGCCATGCCAAACGGACAGTTCTATTATATAGACTCAGCCGGCGACCTCTACAGCCTTAACAAATCAAACGGACGAAGCTCGCTGATAGGCAATACGGGCGTTAACGTGGGCTTGTATAACCAGGCCATGACCTACGATGGCAAGACTGGCAAACTGCTCTGGGCCGCACAGACAAGCGAGGGCAGCGAACTGTTAGTCGTAGATCCCGCCACTGCCGAAACACAACGCGTGACAAGATTCAAGAACAATGAACAGTTTGTGTCGCTCTTTATCACTACCACTGAGGCTCCTGCCAATGCACCCGCCGCTGTGGGTCGCCCGCAACTCAAATACGATGCCAATGGTTCGCTCAATGGCAATATCACCTTTTCAATGCCATCTAAGACCTACGGAGGCGATGACTTGTCGGGCAATGTGAACCTCAACGTATGGTTGGACGGCGACAACCTCAAGGGAGAGGATGTGGCAGCAGGCAGCGGAACTATTTCAATACCCGTGACGCTCACTGAAGGCAATCATTATATTGCCATCACTACCGACAATAACGCGGGTTTCTCACCATTGCGACAGATATACCAGTATGCTGGCAACGACATACCAAAGGCTGTGGCAAGCGTGACCTTTGAGCAGGCTGACGGAAAAAATAATGTTAACTGGACTGCCGCCGAGACAGGTGCCAATGCCGGTGTTAATCGTGGATTCGTGGATGCCGCTGACCTTACATATAAGGTGCTGCGAATGCCAGACAGCGTGTATGTGGCCACAGGACTTATCAATACATCATTCGAAGAGGCCACTCCAGACAATATGAAACAATATTATTACCGCATCTTTGCAATAAACCATGGCCACGAGAGCGCAATGACAGAGTCAAACCATATCCTCTGCGGAAATTCTTTTACAGTGCCATACAAGCAGGAGTTTGAAGACCCAGTGACACTCTCCGACTATTATACCGTGGTGGATAACGACGGCGACGGCAACACATGGCGACAGGGATACAGCACAGAGGTGAGAATGGACTACATGAAGAATGCAGATGCCGACGACTGGCTCATCTCGCCACGCATCACCATGGAGGCAGGCAACAAATATCGATTTGCTATGGAGATGAAGATATTCACACAGCAATATCCAGAGGATTTCGATATCATGATAGGTACAAACCCAAACGACCTCACCACATTCCGCTTGGTGAAGAGCGAAAGGGAGTTTACAAGAATAGCAAACGCATTTGATGTGTATACAGCAGACTTCCTAATAAGCGAGACTGCAGACTATCATGTGGCAGTGCGCTATTGTTCAAAGAAGAATTCAAATGCAAGCCTGATGATGATCAGAAATATCGGAGTTGACCTCGTGGGCAAATCACAGGCTCCAGCACAGGCTTCATCGCTCACTGTGACACCTGATGCCAACGATGAACTCAAAGCCACTGTAAGTTTTATTACACCATCGCAAAACCTTATGGGCCAGAGCGTTGGACAACTGACTAAGGTGACCATTACACGTGACGACAATAACGAGATACTAAAAACATTTGAAAACCCAGAGGCAGGCACCATGCTCTCATGGACAGATGAAAACGTGCCTTCTGTGGGACTGCATACCTATACCGTGACAGCTGAGAATGCACAGGGCGTGGGAGAACCTGCCACCCTGGAGCAGTTTATCGGCGTGTATGAAGCACCTTATCACACCGACTTCGAGGATGCCAGATATGCCAAACTATGGAAATATGAGGCTATTGGCCTGGACGACCCTAATGAATGGTATGGATGGTCATGGAATAAGGATAACACCTCTGATGGTTATTACTACTCAATGTATTACTATTTAATGGATAACAACGAGGTAAACCTGTGGCTCTATTCTCCTTTGTTCAAGATGGAAAAGGATGCCGTGTATACACTCAACTACGACGGACAATTCTTTGATACAGAACAGGCAGTGGCTCACTACGACCTCTATAAGGGCACGGATGCAAAATCAGACAAGATGGACACATTCATTGACTCCTTCCCAACAGGCTATAACAAGTTAAACAGAGAAATATTCTTCGTTAATCGTGAGGCTGGCAAGTATCATCTCGGCATAGATGCACACGCTAATCAGATGTATGCATACCTCAGCGCTTCTCTCGACAATATATCGCTCACATACCGTACATCAGCACTGGCGCCATTTGAAATTTCAGGATATAAGCATCTGGCCAACCAGACAGGAAAACTCGAGGCTGACATCTCCTTCTCTACTCCTGCCGTCAATTATTACAAGGAAGCCCTCAACACACAGGAAGACCTGACAGTGAAAATCTTCAGAGGTAGGGATGCAGGCACTCTCGCTTATACCACCACAACAAAACCAGGCGCCAAGGTGGCATGGACAGACCAAAACCCTATAAAGGGTATAAACTATTACACCATCTATTGCGAGAATAAGCATGGCAAGAGCGAGGTATACAGAGATACCCTCTATGTGGGGCGTGACGTGCCCGGACTGGTTGAAAACCTCAAGGTGGTGGGCAGCACCGACAATAAGAATGCCATACTGAGTTGGGACGCACCTACAGTGGGTGCCAACGGTGGCGTGATGGTTAAGGATGAACTGTCATACAGCGTTTATCTCTATGATATAGCCAATGACAGTCGCACACTCATCGCCGATAAACTCACTGCCACAACATACACCGTGGAGCGCGAGATGGGACCACAGGAGTTGTGCTACTATGCAGTGTCGGCAACCATGGCAACAGAGGGTGAGGGCACAGCATTGGCATCGGCAATAGTGCTCGGACAACTCTATGACCTGCCTTTCAAAGAGTCGTTTGCCAATTCTACCATGTCTACCTCATTATGGCAGAGTGTACCACTCGTGCAGGGTGCCACCTCGGCAGGTATAGACAATCCAATTGGAGGCAACTACAACCTGTGTGAAGGACCACAGGACAATGATGGCGGATGCGCATATATATACAACGGATATGAGGATGCACAAGCGGGTGCCATACTCGCATCGCCAAAGATGAGGCTCAATGCAGGCACAGGCAACAAACTCTCATTCTGGGCATATCATTATGAGCAGAAGAATAGTACAGAAGCATACGTTCAGGTGATCGTATCTGCCAACGACAATCCATACGAGATGATTCCAGGAGCCAAATATCAGGTGAGCGGCACCGTTGAGTCGGGATGGAAAGAGCATATCGTGAATCTCGACAGTTATCGCAACTCCAATTTCGTATCTGTAGGTTTCTTGGGCATGACAGGTGGTTATCAAGAGGTTATATACCTTGACAATATAGTCATAAACCATCCTGACGCAAGCGGCATAGTAGACATCAATGCCGACGATGCTATCAAGAATGGTACACTTTATAACATGGCAGGCCAGCGTGTTGGCAATGGTTATAAAGGCGTGGTGATTATCAATGGAAAGAAGATTATCAAATAGAAATGGTGGTAACAGGTAGAACCCACCGAAGATCATTATTTTAAGATAAAAATGTTTAGGGGCTGGCTCGTGATGAGTCAGCCCTGTTTTTCTTTAATTCTCTTGGTTGTTCGGCTTTTATTTGTTACTTTTGCAGTGCAAGATTAACTCATACAAACAAATTAATAATATTATCATGGGTAGAAACAAGTTTTCACAACACGAGATAGACATAATAGGCAAACTGTTGGAGCGAAAGAATAGCGGCACACGCTTTCAGCAAAAGCAGATAAGACATCAGTTGCGAGTCAACTTCGAATTCAATATCTCTGACTTCAATGAGCAGGGCAAAGCCTTCGGACGAGAAGAACTCATGGCTGCCATAGGTCGTGGCGCCATCCATATACTCGACGATGCCACCATAGCGGCAATGAAAGAGAAAAGGGCACGCGACCGTGAGCGCGACATGGCTGCCAAGGCCGCAGAGTCTGTGGCATCAGGCGAAACCACCGATTGGCAGCAGGCCATGAAAGAATGGGAGGAATATGAAAAGAACTCCTAAGCATAGGTGTATACACTCGGGAGCAGGTAGTGAACATTTGCTAAAAATACAAAACGCTTTCAATATTTTGCCTACATTATTATTCTTTTCTCATATAATTATCGTACCTTTGTAAAAACTATGTCTTTTGGTATATATAACGACAACTATCACGACTATGAAGAAACTGTTTGCGATAATTATTATGATGATGCTCTGGACTGGCGCTTTTGCCCAGACCTACAGCAATATGTGGAAACAGGTGAGCGAGGCCGACCGCAAAGACTTGCCTCAGCAGAAAGCAGACATCCTGAAACGTATCATGACCATGGCCGACAACGACCGCAACTACGGACAATGGGTGAAAGCAAGCGTGGAATATGCCGCCGCTATAAATGATGTAAACCCCGACTCGCTAAATAGTGTGGTGGAGATAATAGCCAAGCGACAGAAGTCAGAACAAGACCCTGCCGCCAGGGCTGTGCTCTCTGCTGTGCTCTACAGAATATATGGCGAGATGAGTGGCGCAAAGAATGACAGCCTCAAATCCTTGGCAGAACACTATCGCCAGGAGGCCATGGCACATCCCGATAAACTGGCACAGGTGAAAGCCGACGATTATGAACCCGTGATAGTGAAAGGATATAATGCGCAGGTGTTTGGCAATGACCTGCTCAGCGTGATAGGTTATGAAACACATAACTTCAAACCACTCTACGACTATTACAGCAAGAGCGGCAACAGAAGGGCCACATGCATATCGGCACTCGAACTGCTCAAGGAGTATAAAGACAACCCCGTGAAGGACAAACTCAGAAAATCGGAGAAAGTGCATTTCATCGATTCGCTCATCGACAGATATGAGGATCTCGACGTGGCCGGAGAGGCTGCCATCTACCGATATGAGTGCATGAAACAGTTTGATGATGTGACCATTGAAGATAAGATAAGTTATATCCATTATGCCCTCGATAAGTGGGGAGCATGGCAGGGTGCCAAGAGTCTGAGAAACGAGGAGATGTCTCTCACCCTTCCAGGCTTTGAGGCCAAGGTGGATGATGTGATGGTGAGAGACGATGAGCAGTCATGGCTGCATCTGAGCGATATGAGGAATGTGACCAGCATAACAGTAAACATATATCGCACCAACCTCGACGGAAAGACCGAACTAAACCCCTCAGACAGCAAGGACTACAGGAAGATAAAGCAGAAGATGACACTCATGGAAGAGCGTACCATGAAGAAAGAATACCATGGAGTGCCACCATACCAAACCATCAACGATTCGGTGCTCATAGCCCCACTGCCCAAGGGTGTATATCTCATTGAGGTGACATCGCCAAACGTGTCAGACAATGTGCGCATGCTCTATCATGTCAGCAACCTCTTTGTGGTGGCCACCATGCTGCCCAACAAGGAGAAAGTATATACCGTGGTTGATTCAAAAAGCGGCAAGCCAGTAAAGAATGCAAAGGTAGACGCCGATTCCAAGCATAGCAATTATGTGTATGTGTATACCGACAACGATAAGGCATACAAGAGATCGTATGTGTCTGCCTATTTCTATGCAGGCAAAGCCAACGAGACAACAAATTATCAGTCGCCAGTAATGACAGACAGGGCTATTTACCGTCCGGGTCAGACCATCCACGCATCCACGGTGCTCTATATCTCCGACTCATGCTTCAATGACAAGGTGAGGGCTGGAGAGAAGGTTACTGCCACACTCATGGATGCCAACCGCAAGGTGGTGGAAACAAAAGACGTGACTGCCGACGACTATGGCAAATGCTCAGTGGATTTCGTGATTCCAAAGGGTCGTCTGGGTGGCGCATGGAGAGTAAACATCCATTACTCATCGGCGATGGTTAGCGTTGAGGAGTATAAGCGCCCCACATTCCGCATACAGTTGCCAGAGGTGAAAGAGCGTTATGGCGAGGGCGACACCGTGGTGGTGAGAGCCACTGCAGCCTCGTTTGCAGGTGTGCCCGTGCAGAATGCCACCGTCACCTATAGCGTGACACGAGAGAGGGCATTCTGGTGGAACCCCTTCCTCCGCCATTTCATGCTCGATGATGGGTGTATGCAATATTTGGGAACCAAGAGCATAAGTACCGACAGTACCATCACCGATAATGACGGACATTTCGAAATAAGAGTACCCATTGACATGCCGCAGATAAAGGGAAAGCCCGCTCTCTTCTTCTCGTTCAAGGCCCGGGTGAAGGTTACCGATATGGCTGGCGAATCGCATGAGGCAGTGCTCTCGTTGCCCTACGGTACGCGTGAGACCATGCTATCTTGCGACCTGCCCGACAAGGTGCTTGCCGACTCTCTCACTGCCATCACCTTCCATTACCGCAATGCCGCAGGTGCCGACATGGCATCGCCATTGAGATACCGCATAGATGGCGGCAAATGGGTGGAGGCACAAACCATCACACCATGCCACATAAGCAAACGGTTGGCATCTGGCAAGCATACCGTTGAGGCCATCTGCCAGCAAGACACAATAAAAACCGAGGTGGTGACATTTAATCTCGACGACAAACGTCCATGCGTGACCACCGATGACTGGTTCTATCTCTCTGCAGACCATTTCGAAGATGCCAAGACACCCGTAACCATGCAGGTGGGCTCGTCAGACCGGGATGTATATATAATGTATTACCTCCTGGCTGGCAACAAGATTGTGGACAAGGGCACCACCACCATCAGCAACCATATTATCAACCGCAAACTTGTATACAAGAAAGAATATGGCAATGGACTGACCCTCTGCTATTCATGGGTTAAAAACGGCAAGATGTATAACCATACTGCCAGCATACGCCGACCACTGCCAACGAAAACCCTCGATATGGCATGGACCACCTTCCGCGACCGACTGACACCGGGACAGCAGGAAACATGGACACTCACCGTGAAGAGACCAGATGGCAAAATGACAGACGCTTCGCTCTTTGCCACTATGTATGACTCTTCGCTCGACATGATAGTTCCACACAGACTCGGCTTTGCCAACAATCCCTATGTGTCGCAGCCATACATGTCGGTGGCAGGCACACGCTCTTGGCAGGAGTCGATAATAGCAGCAGCACAGCGACAGTGGTTGAAGACCATCTCATTCCAACCATCACATCTCGATGAGCAACTCTTCGGACGCTTCTATCCCCCATACCAATTCAATGGATTTAAAGAATTAGCAGTAAGAGTAGGAGGGCAACCCAAACCAATGATGTCTGCTGCTAAGGTATTTGACTGTGTTGAGGCGGTAGCACCAGAGGCAAGCAACGATGTTAAAGTCAGGGGGAGAGGCGCAGTGAATAAGAAAGAAAATACTGAGAGCACTGCTGTAGAGGAGACTGCTGACGACAAGGATGTGATAAGAGACAATTTGGCCGAGACTGCCTTCTGCTATCCAAGCCTGCATACCGACTCAACGGGTGCCGTGAGCATAGCCTTCACACTGCCAGATGCACTCACCACATGGCGCTTCATGGGAGTGGCACATACCAAGGATGTGATGACAGGATACATAGAAGGCAAGACCATAGCGCAAAAGGAACTGATGGTGCAGCCCAACATGCCACGCTTCGTGAGAGTGGGCGACAGAGCAATCATCATCTCACGCATCAGCAATATGACCGAAGATGCCACCAAGGGCACTGCCACCATAACGCTCAAAGATCCAGAAACGGGAGAAACAGTGATGACAGAGCGCAAATCCTTTGAGGTGGGTGCCAATGCCACAGCCACAGTGTCGTTTACATTCAGACCAAAGAAGGAGCAGTTGCTCGTTTGCGTGGTAAAGGCCGACAACGGCAAGCACACCGATGCCGAGCAGCACTATCTGCCTGTATTGTCAGACAAACAGATGATCACACAGAGCAGAACCATCACACAGATAGCCCCAGGCATAGAGACAATCAATATGGCTGAGATGAAAACAAAAGGCGGTGAGGTGAAGAATATCATGGTGGAGCATAGCGCCAATCCCGCATGGATGGTGGTGCAGGCCCTGCCATCCGTGGCCCTGCCGAAGTCAGACAATGTCGTGGACCAGTGTGCAGCCCTCTATGCCAATATGCTGGGCAGGCATGTGGCTACCCTCTATCCCAACATCAAGAATGCTGTGGATGCTTGGCAGCAGGCTGACGGCAATGCCACCAGTCGTTTGCAGCAGAATGAGGACCTTAAGGAGATAATGCTTAGGGAGACACCATGGATGGCAGATGCCGAGAGCGAAGCCGACAGGATGGCACGACTAAGCGAATTCTTCGACAATAATAATATATCAAACCGCATTGCGGCAGGTATGGATAAGTTGGGCGCACTGCAGCATGCCGATGGTTCGTTTGCATGGTGGAAGGGCATGGATGGCAACCTCTTCCTGACCGTATGGGTGAGCGAGATGCTCACAAGAGTCAGCAATATAACGGGCAACAACGGCACAGAGACGATGCTCAAAAAAGCATACACTTATATGGACAAGCAACTGATAAAAGAGATGAAGGAACTGAAGAAGCGTCCGAAGACCGTGGAGCGCCGTCCTACTATCAATGCCCTGAGATATATGTATGTGGCTGCATTGGCCGACCGTAAGTTGAGCGGAGAGGCAAAAGAGGCTGCCGACTATCTGATGGCACTCATCAAAAAGAATATCAAGAGTCAGACCATACAAGACAAGGCCATGACCACAGTGATACTGGCAAAGCGTGGCGAAAGAAACATGGCTGCCGATTATGCACGCAGCCTGAAGGAATATCTCGTGAGCGATGCCAAACTTGGCATGTATTACAATACACGCAGAGCCACCTACTCATGGCGCGACTATACCATACCAACTCAGACGGCGGCCATTGAAGCCCTGCAGATGGTGACACCCGAGGATACGGCCACCATCAGTGGCATGAAGAGATGGCTACTCTCGCAGAAGCGCACACAGATATGGGACAACATCATCAACACCTCAGATGCTGTGTATGCTTTCATCAATGGCAATGGCAAGGCCCTCGACCATAAGACCATGGCTGTGATTACTGCCGATGGCACCCAGATAGATATGGCCGAGTCTGTAAAGATGCTGGGATATGGCAAGGCAAAGGTAAGTAATAGCAAGGTCAAGAGCATTGCCATAGAAAAGAAAGACCGAGGTGAGGCATGGACTAACGTGTATGTGCAGAGCCTCGTAGATCCTGCAGACATAGGCAACGCATCCACTGGCATCTCGGTCAAGAGGGAGATAATAGGCGGAGAGCAGTTGAAGGTGGGCGACAAGGTTATAGTGAGGATTACCATCACTGCCGACAGGAATTATGATTTTGTGCAGGTGGCAGACAAGCGCGCAGCATGCATGGAACCCGTGCAGCAGAAGAGCGGATATAGATATGGATGCTATACCATGGTTAAAGACTGCGCCACATATTATTATATTGACATGATGCCAAAGGGCACAAGAGTGATAGAAACAGAGTATTATATAGACCGCGCAGGCGACTATACTATGGGCGCATGCACCGTAGAGTGTGCCTATGCACCTGAATTCCGTGGAGCAGCCAAGGGTGGTAAGATGTACATAAAAGAATAAAACGACAACAATGAAACTATCGGTAATAAAACTGGAGATGATGGCCATTATGGCGGCATTCTCCCTCAATGTGGCGGCACAGAAGATCGTGGTGTTAACACCATTGGAGAAGTCAGCATCAAAAAATGGAATCGGTTATCTCGACATAGGAAAGGTGGGGTTCCGCTCGCCCGTTATGGCGGTTTTTGAACTCAAAAACAAGGGCAGCAAGAAAACAGCCATCGATAATGTGTGGGTGTCGTGCGGATGTCTTGCTGCCGACTATCCCAAGACAGAGATAGCAGGAGGAGAGAAATTCAAGATCAGGATTACCTACGATGCCGCACAGATGGGGCACTTCGAAAAGCAGGTGAGAATAAAAACCCGCAACGGACAGTATACAGACCTGGCCATAAGAGGCGTGGTAGTGGAAGAGGTCAAAGACTATGCCGGAGCATACCCCGTGAAAGTGGGTGACCTGCGCATAGACTGCGACAATATAGAGTTTGACGATGTTAACAAGGGCGACAAACCATATTTCGATATTCACATAATCAACGACGGTGTGAAGACCATGCAGCCAAACCTTATGCACATGCCCGCATATCTCACAGCACAATACACCCCGCAGTATCTCAGACCGGGCGAACCTGGCATTATCAGGGTAACGCTCAATTCAAACGAACTGCATGACTATGGAATGACACAAACATCGGTATATCTCGGCAATAATCTCGGCGACACCGTCAGCCAAGACAAAGAAATTGTGGTGACTGCCGTATTGCTGCCATCCTTTGCTGCCATCAAGGACAACGTCAAGCAGTATGCACCTAAGATAAACTTATCTGCCAAGGAACTCAACCTCGACTTCAATGGAAAAAAGAAGAAACGTGGAACTATCGAGATAACAAACAACGGACGCACGGCCCTCGCTATCTCATCGCTACAGGTGTTTACCACAGGACTGAATGTTACCCTGGGCAAGGCCGAACTACAGCCTGGCGAGACCACCACACTCAAGATTACAGCCATCAAGGAGCAGATAAAGAAAGCCAAGTCGATGCCACGTGTGCTTATGATTACCAACGATCCAGACAATCCCAAGATCGTGATAAAGGTGAACACCAAGAACTGACAATGCGTAATAACAAACAGATATAACGAAATATCTATATAACGAAATAGCGAACCGACAAAAAAAATAACTCTATACGATGGAACATCCAGAAAACAGCGAAGACTATAAGGGTCTAACCGTGAATGGCGGTGTGGAACAGCCGTCTATTATCAATCCATATATGCGCCGTGGCCGTTATCGCCGTCGCGAACTGACCGTTGGCGAGATGGTAGAAGGTATTATAAAGGGCGACGTGACCGTGCTCAGTCAAGCCGTCACCCTTGTGGAGAGCATCAATCCCCAACATCAGCAGAAAGCACAGGAAGTGATAGACAAATGCCTTCCCTACAGCGGACAATCGGTGAGGGTAGGCATCAGCGGTGTGCCTGGAGCGGGCAAGTCTACGTCCATAGATGAGTTTGGTATGCACGTGCTCGACAGATGGGGTGGCAAACTGGCAGTGCTCGCCATAGACCCCAGTTCAGAGCGTTCCAAGGGTAGCATCCTGGGCGACAAGACACGCATGGAGAAACTATCGCAGCATCCGAAATCATTCATACGTCCCAGTCCAACGGCTGGTTCGCTTGGTGGTGTGGCACGCAAAACCCGCGAGTCTATAATCCTCTGCGAGGCCGCAGGATATAACCATATCTTTGTAGAAACGGTGGGAGTGGGGCAGAGCGAGACGGCATGCCATTCCATGGTAGATTTCTTTCTGCTCATACAGTTGGCTGGCACGGGCGACGAACTACAAGGCATCAAGCGTGGCATCATGGAGATTAGCGATGGAATAGTTATCAACAAGTGCGACGGAGAGAATGTGGACCGTTGCCATTTGGCAGCCACCAGTTTCCGTAATGCCCTCCATTTCTTTCCCAAGTCAGAGAGCGGTTGGGACCCCAAGGTGCTCTGCTATAGCGGTTTCTATGGCACGGGAGTCAAGGAGATATGGGATATGATATCCGAGTATGTAGAGTTTGTAAAAGCCAATGGCTATTTCGATTATCGCCGCAATGAGCAGAGCAAATACTGGATGTATGAAACCATCAACGAGCAACTCCGAAATAGTTTCTATCATGATGAAACCATACAAACCATGCTCACCCATGCCGAGCAGACGGTGCTCAATGGGCAAAAGACGAGTTTTGCCGCTGCAGGCGAACTTCTCGATATGTATTTCACAAAAATGAAACAATGACCACCAACAAATTGCAGATAGAGATAGATAGTGGCAGCGGGTTTTGCTTTGGTGTCACCACTGCCATCAACAAGGCCGAGATGATATTGGCCGAGGGCGGCACCCTCTATTGCCTTGGCGATATCGTGCATAACGGCATGGAGTGTGAGCGGCTTAAGCGCATGGGTCTGGTAACCATCAATCACGACGACCTCAGTCGCCTACACGATGTGAAGGTGCTTCTTAGGGCTCATGGCGAGCCTCCTGAGACCTACGACATGGCGCGTCGCAACAATATAGAGATTGTGGATGCCACCTGTCCTGTGGTGCTACAGTTGCAGAAAAGGATCAAGAGCCAGTATGATGCTAATCCCGATGCACAGATAGTGATATTTGGCAAAAATGGTCATGCCGAGGTGCTCGGATTAGTGGGTCAGACCCATAGCAAGGCCATAGTGATTGAAACCCTTGCCGATGTGGAGAGGTTGGATTTTGGTCGCGACATCTTCTTGTATTCGCAAACCACCAAGTCACTCGACGAGTTTCATCAGATTATCGACTATATACACGAGCATATAGCCCCTGGTGCCGTGTTCAAGAGTTTTGATACCATCTGCCGTCAGGTGGCCAACCGTATGCCCAATGTGAGCCAGTTTGCCGCTCGCCACGACCTTGTATTGTTTGTGTGCGGCCGCAAGAGCAGCAATGGCAAGGTGCTCTTCAATGAGTGTCGCAGGGTAAACGCCAATTCGTATCTCATTGAAGGTCCTGAGGAGATAAAGTCTGAATGGCTCGAGGGTGTGACCACAGTAGGCATCTGCGGAGCCACCAGCACGCCCAAATGGTTAATGGAAAAGTGTCGCGAGGCGATATTGCTCCATTAGCCACTCTTTCTGCTGTGCTATGGTCATGGTGCTATTGTCGAGAATGATAGCATCGTCTGCCTTGCGCAACGGGCTCACCTCGCGATGTGTGTCTATATAGTCGCGCTCTTCCACATTGCGCAATATTTCGTCGAGATTGGCATCCATACCCTTGGCTTTCAGTTCATCATAGCGTCGCTGTGCTCTCACCTTAGCATCGGCGGTAACAAAGATTTTCAGTTCGGCATCGGGAAATACTGTGGTGCCTATATCCCTGCCGTCCATCACCACACCCTTGTCTTTGCCCATGCGCTGCTGCTGCTCCACCATGGCGGTGCGCACAAAGGGTAGGGCGGCAATGATGCTCACACGGATAGACACCTCCATGCCGCGAATCTTGTCTTCCACGCAAACACCGTTGAGATAGGTATCGGGGCGACCAGTGGCTGGATTAAACTGAAAACTGATCACTATCTTGCTCATGTCGCCCAGCAGTCTGCGTGCATCTATATTATTATCTTCGTCAAACATGCCGTGCTCCAGGGCATAGAGGGTAACGCTGCGATACATGGCTCCCGTGTCCACATACACATATCCAATCTCTTTAGCCAAGTCTTTGGCCATGGTGCTCTTGCCGCATGAAGAATAGCCGTCGATGGCTATGGTAATTTTTTTCATATATATTCAATTTTTTTACTTATTCCTTATTGATTTTGGCTGTCAGCCTTCGTTTTGTCTCGCTGCTATGTCTGCCTTCGTCTTGTCTCGCTGCTAAGTCAGCCTTCGTCTTGCTGTGTCATAGACTGTAACTTACATTGATGAGCAGCGAACTGACCGACACATGATATTTGGCGTATGCCACATTGAGTTTAAATCGCTCCAACTGCACACCACCGCCGAAAGAGAGTCCTGCTCCATGGCTGCTCTCACCCTCGCCGTCGCTAATTCTCATCTCCTTGTTTCGTCTGAAATTATATCCGCCAGCAATGTATATATTGTCAGACAGAAAAATGTCGGCACCTATGGCGAGGTGGTGTATGAAGGAGTCGTCCCAGTCGTGCAGGTTGTTGAGTGTGGCAGAAAACCTGAGTGGTGCCATGGCCATCTTCTTGCTTATGCCCACCTGCAGGTCGAAAGGAATCTTTTCAAAATCCTCGTCGTATGCGTCTATCTGTCCTCCAAGGTTGCGTGCCACTGCCGAGAGGCTCAGTCCCTGCGCCTCGTCAAAATAGTTGATGCCCAGGTCTACTGCCACTGCCATTGAGTTATATCCCGCTATGGATGACGATATTATCTTGGCTGTGATGCCACCTGTGAAGAGAGTAGACAGGCTATAGGCTACGCTTCCGCCCAGCATAATATCTTTGGCCGAAAAGTCGCCAGTCTGGATATTGTCGGCAGTGGTTTGGCGCATGCTGCCATAGTCCATATATGATGCGCTCACTCCCCATGTGCCGCGGTCGCCCCACGCCCTCACAAACGAGGCGCTGCCCACCATGGTGCCCTCCATATAGGTCATATAGTTAAGGTTGAGTGATTTGTCGCTTACCCCTCCGAGCATGGCTGGGTTATGGAATATCATGGTTGGGTCGTCGTCGGTGATGGTGATATTATTCCCTCCCAGTGCAGCCACATGCGCACTCACTGGCAGACGCAAGAAATTGTATGCCGTTTGGCTTTCTTGAGCCTTTGTGAGCATGGCTACAAGGGATAATATCACTATAAATATGCTTTTTTTCATCTTTTTCTGATAATTTGTCTGCAAAGTTACTCTTTTTTCAAATAACAGCACTAACTTTGTGGCAGGATTTCGTATCCCATACAAAAAAATAACGCTGAATAAAGTATTTTATTGTTTGCAGATGGAGATAAAGAAGAATCATAATGCCGATATCGAAAGAGAAAGAACCAAGCGCTTTCTTCACGCTGTCATGATAGTGATGGCGGCTATGGTGGTGGTGATGGAGTGGAACGATCCTGCCGCCATTGCCGATGATGACTCTTTTCTCGACGATGACATCACTGAGATGGAAATAAAACCTGTAGACAAATATAAGGATATGATTGCCCTTGTGCAGAAACCGCAGGAGCAGAAATCAGAAAAGGTCAAGGTGGTGGACAAAGAGGTGGAAATGGCACCACCCGTAGACCTCGACACAGAGAAGCAGCAGGTGCAAGAGCAGACAGATACCACGCAGAATGCCACCAAGGCAGTATCGCCCCGACCCACCGATATGGACAATCCTCTCAATTTCCGTATAGTGGAAGACCTGCCGCAGTTTCCCGGCGGACCTGTTGAGATGATGAAATGGCTCACCAAAAACCTCAAATACCCCAAGGCTGCGCAAGCAAGAAAGGTGCAGGGTAGAGTGCTGGCCCAGTTTACCATCAATACCGACGGCACGGTGCAAGACATCAAGATAGTGGAATCTCTCGATGCTGCCTGCGACCGCGAAACCCTACGTGTGCTCAAGATGATGCCCAAATGGAAGCCTGGCATACAAGATGACCAACCATGCCGCACCAGGGTGTGCATACCCGTGGTGTTTAAACTGTAATCATTAAAACCAAAAGATAACCGAATATGAAAAGTTCAACGGAATTGCTGCAGATGGTCAACACCTACCTCGACCAACTGCCATACGACCGCCAGCCGCAGTCTCTCTATGATCCAATCAGATATGTGCTCTCAATGGGAGGCAAGCGCATACGCCCAGTGATGATGTTGCTTGCCTACAATCTCTATAAGGAAAACCCCGAGAGCATACTCATGCAGGCATGTGCACTTGAGACATACCATAACTATACCCTGCTGCACGACGACCTCATGGACAATGCCGACGTACGCAGAGGAAACCCCACAGTGCATAAGAAATGGGATGCCAACACTGCCATACTCAGCGGCGATACCATGCTCGTGGTGGCATATCAGCGCATGGCACAATGCCCCGCAGATAAACTCGCACAAATCCTCAGTATCTTCACCGAAACGGCTCTCGAGATAGGAGAGGGACAGCAGTATGACATGGACTTTGAGCATCGTAATGATGTGACCGAAGAGGAATACATAGAGATGATAAGGTTGAAAACCAGCGTGCTCCTGGCATGCGCCATGCATATAGGCGCGGTGCTTGCCGATGCTTCAGATGAAGATGTGAAGCACTTATACCGCTTCGGCGAACAGATAGGATTGGCATTCCAACTCCAAGACGACCTGCTCGACGTGTATGGCGATCCGAAAGTGTTTGGAAAAAATATCGGAGGCGACATAGTGTCTAACAAAAAGACTTATATGCTCATCAATGCCTTTGTGAGAGCCAACAGCGAGCAGAGGGCCGAACTCAACAGATGGGTGGAAGCCACCGATTTTGACCATAAGGCAAAGATTGAGGCCGTCACCAATATCTATAACCAACTGGGCATACGCCAACTCTGCGAAGAGAAAATAAACTATTATTTCCAGCAGGGACTGCAATGCCTCAAGAAAGTGAGCGTGAGCGACGAGAGGAAGCAATGTCTGCTCAACTTTACCTACGACCTCATGAACAGGGAGATTTAATGACATTATACATATAGCCAAACATAAGATTACCAACCATAGAAATCAGAACCTATGCCATACCGACGATTGCCCAAGACTGATGCAGCCCGACTCAAGGCTCTCAAGACTATCATTGACAACAATGAGGTCTATACCGTGCGCAACCGTGTGGTTGACTGGAAAATACTGAATAAATGCCAACCCGTGTATGACAGGCTGCTCACCGCTTGCCAGCAATACAAGGTGCGCATGGATGCACAGAAGAGAAAGAATGCACGTTATCCGCAACTGCTTAAAAATGCTACCATGTATTTGAGCCACTTCATCCAAGTACTGCTCATGGCCGTGGAGCGAGGCGAGATAAAACCACAGACTCTCAGTCTCTATGGGTTGCCAAACGATGCTACTGCACTGCCCGACATGCGACAGCCCGACCAATTGCTCGAGTGGGGCGACCGTATAATAAAAGGTGAGCGAGAAAGGATAAAAAACAAGGGCATACAGATCTATAACCCTACTATCGGCAAGGTGCTCACTCATCTCGACATCTTCAGAGAGGCATACATGGCACAGAAAAACAAACAGATGCTCACAGCCAAGGCACTGGAAAACATACAGAAACTAAGGCCCGAGGTGGACGAGGTCATTCTCGAACTGTGGAACCAGATAGAAAACCATTATGCCGACCAACCTCCCGAGATTAGATTTCGCGAGTGTAGCAAATTAGGGGTGGTATACTATTACCGCCGCAAGGAAGAGCATATCTTTGGCGAGTTCTGACAATTAGTGGTAATGTAAAACCGTTATATTCATTGACATAGTATAACCATGATATTCATTGATACCCATACTCATCTTGATGGTGAGGAATATGCTGCCGACCGCGATGAAGTAGTGGCCAGGGCAAAAGCGGCAGGAGTGGCCATGGTCTTCATTCCCGCCATCAGCACCGACAATATCCCCGCTGTGCTTGACACGTGCCGCCGATACCCAGGCTTTGCCAAACCCATGATAGGCATACATCCCGAGGAGGTGCGTGCCGATTATGAGCAGCAGATAGCCAAGGCTAAGTCCATGATGACCCCAGAGGTGATAGCCATAGGCGAGGTGGGACTTGATTTCTACTGGAGCCGCGAATATGAGCAAGAGCAGTTGAAGGCTTTCGAGATGCAGGTGCAATGGGCTGTGGAGGCCCACTTGCCGCTCATGATACACTGTCGCAAGGCCCAGCAAGAGATGGTGGCTATATTGAAACGCTATGAGGCCGATTTGGTGGGAGGCGTGTTCCATTGCTTCACGGGCAATGAGCAGGAGGCCGCCCAACTGTTGCGCTTCAATCGTTTTGCCCTCGGCATCGGAGGTGTGCTCACATTCAAGAAATCCAAGTTGCCCGATGTGGTCAAAGATATACCCCTGTCGCGCATAGTGCTGGAGACCGACTCTCCCTATATGGCACCAGTGCCCAAGCGTGGTGAGCGCAACGAAAGTGCATACGTTGAGCACGTGCTGCACAAGATGGCCCTCTGCCATGGCAAAAGTGCAGATGAGGTGGCACATATCACCACACATACAGCACTCAGCATATTCACCAAGGCGGCAGATACAATGGCAACCCTTGTATGAGCAATCAATGACAGAGCAACTAATGACCCAATAAAATACTTAAAGAAAATTAAAATTCGGGGCATGATAAGTGATATATGAAATAAAAGAGATAAATTTGCACTCCGAAACCAAGAGATGGTATCAAAAGGAAAGGTGCTCGAGTGGTTGAAGAGGCACGCCTGGAAAGCGTGTAACCGGCAAAACCGGTTCGCAGGTTCGAATCCTGTTCTTTCCGCAATGTTTTTGGCAATTACAAGTTTTTTCAATGTCTTTATGAAAAAATCAATCCTTTCTTTTGCACTTGTATGGATGATGGTGATGGCATGCATGGCAGGCCAGCAGACCATTCCGGGTGCTGAGGCAAAAGGCACTCCCCACACAGTATCGGTTGCCGACAGTAATGCAGCAGAAGTAGTGACCGCCGCAGATAGCGCAGCCGTAGAGAGCATTGGCGATAATGACCTTGCCCTGCCTGATGAGGCTGCCGACGATAGTGCTGACCAAAGTCTGCACAAGGTGATCAAATCAAAGTTTATCGAGGGCAACGCAGGCTTCATGTCGCTCGTGGCCCTTGCTCTGGTGCTTGGTTTGGCTTTCTGCATAGAGCGCATCATCTATCTGTCGCTCTCAGAGATCAATGCCAAGAAACTGATGGAAGAAATAGAATCAAAGGTCAACATTGGCGACATTGAAGGTGCCAAGGAACTATGCCGCAATACCCGCGGGCCCGTGGCATCCATCTGTTGTCAAGGACTGATGCGCATATCCGAAAGCATCGACAATATAGAGCGGTCTATAATCTCTTATGGCAGTGTGCAGACCGCCAACCTCGAGAAAGGATGCTCATGGATATCGCTCTTTATCACCATAGCCCCTTCGTTGGGATTTCTCGGCACCGTGATAGGCATGGTAATGGCATTCGATCAGATAAGGATAGCAGGCGATATCAATCCAACTATTGTGGCCTCGGGCATGAAGGTGGCGCTCATCACCACCATCTTTGGTATTGTGGTGGCTATTGTGCTCCAACTCTTCTATAATTATATCATATCAAAGATTGAGCATCTCACATCGCAGATGGAAGAGTCTACGGTCACACTGCTCGATATTATAGTCAAATACAAATCATCGAGATGAATCCCTTTGCCCTGCTTGCCGATGTCATTCTGTGGGTTGTCTATGCTCTCGTCATGGCAGCCCTTGCAGCCGTGCTCTTCTCATGGTGTAGGTCGCTACGCATGCGTGGCGGCACAAAGGGGAGCAATGGTGTGCCACAAACGGGCATCAAGGCGGTGGCCATACTCCTGCCACTGGTTTGCGGAGTGATTACCTTTGCCATGGCATCATCTACGCCCATAGTGGCCAACGGCATCACCTATGATAATGTGATGTGGCTGCTGCTTTCCGACATGCTCATCTATACCATTCTCGCAATGCTTACTGTGGCCGTGCTTGCCGTGCTCTTCGGCATGTCGGGCATCAGCAGGCGCATTGCCAAGAGATGGAAATAAAGTTTTTTAGAATATGCTATTCAAAAGACGATTCCGACAGACTGTGCCGCCACTCAATACCACATCCACGGCCGATATTTCCTTCATGCTGCTGGTGTTTTTCCTTATTACCACCTCTATGGACAGTAGGATGGGGCTGCAGCGTGTGCTGACTCCTGCCGACGATGAGCATCATGAGAAGCAACGTGAAGTGGAGCGCCGCAATGTGATGATTCTCCAACTCGATGCACATGGCAAGGTGAGTTGCAACGGAAAGCCTGCCGACTTGTCGCATCTTGCTGATATACTGGTGGATTTCATTGCCAACGAACAAGACGACCCACAAAAACCACTGCGGACCAATAGACTTGTGGAGGGTATAGGTCAGGCAGCCGTATGCGATATGCATATCATACAGATAGAGGCAGCCCCCACAGCCACCTACGATGATTATTTCGCAGTGCAAAACAGCATAGTGGCAGCATATAAAATCCTGCGCGAAAGATATGCACAACGATATTTCCACCGTACCTTCGCTCAACTCTCGCCAGAGCAACGTCAGGCCGTGGTTACATGTGTGCCACAGCGCATAGCAGAGGTAGACTCCAACAGTGTGAAAGGGGGTGAACAATGAGTAGCATACGCCGACAACCATCCTTCCGCCTCTACCGCAGTAAGCGCAACAGACGTACTATTCCCGTGCTCAACACAGCCTCATTGCCCGACCTTATCTTCACCGTGTTGTTTTTCTTCATGATTGTCACCCACATGAGAGACGACAATATGCAGGTAAAATACACATTGCCCAAGGGCGACCAACTATCGTCGCAGCAGAAGCGTCCCGACATTGTGGATATATATGTGGGCAAGGCCATACCACAGCAGGGCACCGCAGTGGCCGAAGGTTATCTGTTGCAGGTAAACAACGAGGTGGTAGACATCAGTGCACTGGGAGACATCCTTATGCGTGCCAGCCAGAAGGCCGAAGCCTCGGGCATGTCTTCAGTGCGTGTCAATTTCTGTGCCGACCGCGATGTGCCTATGAGTATGATATCAGAAATAAAACGTGTGATGCGCCGCTGTCATGCTCTCGAGGTCAGTTATACGGCCATGCCGGCAAAAAGCAAATAGTTATCTGCATTGCCTTGACAACAGCATATTTTGCCGATAGGAAAAAGATATTTCTATTTTCTCTTTGCCGTTTCATTACTTTACATTATCTTTGCACCTCAAAGAGTATATTGCTCGGCTAACTTAATTGACATTATTAATGGCAAACATGAAATTAGACAACCTCGACAAGCAAATCCTCAAAATGATTGCCTGTGATGCACGCATCCCCTTTTTGGAGGTGGCAAGAGCATGCAATGTGAGTGGTGCAGCCATTCATCAGCGTATACAGAAACTCACTGCCAATGGTGTGCTCAAGGGGTCGCAGTTCGTTATAGATCCCGAAAAAATCGGATATGAAACCTGTGCCTATGTTGGGCTCAACCTCAAGCAACCAGAGAGTTTTGATACTGTGGTTACCAGACTCAGAGACATACCAGAGGTGGTGGAATGTCATTATACCACTGGCGATTTCGACTTGTTTATAAAAATTTATGCCATCAACAACCATCACCTGCTCAATATCATCCACGACAAATTGCAACCGCTCGGACTGTCGAGAAGTGAAACCATCATCTCGTTTAATTCTGCCATCAACAGGCAACTGCCCATCGTAAACATTCCGATAGTGGAAGACGAAGAAGGGGAACCGAGAGATAACAAGGAAACCAAAGAGAAGGAACCAAGAGAGAAGAAAGAGCCAAGAGAGAAGAAGGAGCAAAAAGAGGGCAAAAGAGCCAAAAGAGAGCAAAAGAAACAAACGCAAGGATAAGTTCCTTCTTCTGTGAGAAGAAACTGAATAAACTATCTGGCCAACAAACAGGAGTAAACATCGAGGTAAGACTCAAAAGAGCAGAAGA
>OBLI01000973.1_pt1 | contig 29582 bp, 25 predicted proteins | sample 1519701 | NCBI WGS metagenome assembly OBLI01 (sample SAMEA3663005, study PRJEB22513) | pig gut metagenome | biome: pig gut; feature: pig-associated habitat; material: faeces | place: France | collected 2012 | reverse complement strand
ACGCCAGCGGCAGGAGGCGGAACTCAGACCGCGAATTACGCAGTACCTGAGTGGGCGAGTCGACCTCCAGCCGCTACCACGCAACCCGAACTTGTCGCTTTAATAATTTCATCTTATATTTATGTCCGATAAAACGGACTTAAAAATTATGAGAAACAAAGTATTATTAACTATAGTCGCCACGCTGACCGGCGTTTCAGCGGCATTGGCTCAAACCCCGGACACCACCGGCATCTACAAAGACCGCCAGGACAGCCTCCAGGCGACAGTCTTTACCGGCAGACAGGACGGCAACTTCCTCTCCCGCGGCAAAGAACTCAGAACCGAGGTAATCTCCTCCGCAGGACTTAAGAAGATGGCCTGCTGCAACTTGGCTGAAAGTTTCGAAAACTCTGCCAGCGTCACAGTCGGCTACTCTGATGCAGTCACCGGAGCGCGCCAAATCCGACTCCTCGGACTAAGCGGCGTATATACCCAGATGCTCGATGAAAACAGGCCTGCCATGCGCGGTCTCGCAGCACCTTTCGGACTTTCCTATGTTCCGGGTCAATGGCTCGAAAGCATACAAGTCTCCAAAGGTCTTTCATCTGTAGTGAATGGCGTAGAATCCATTACTGGTCAGATAAATACGGAGTACCGTAAACCGACGGACGAGAAACCTTTGTTCCTGAATGCCTCAGTGATGAACGACTCCAAGACCGACTTCAATATCGCCTCATCCCTGCAGATGGGCGACAAATGGAGCACAGTCCTGCTCGGCCACGTCTCCGGAAATTTCAAGACCTTCGACCACAACCATGACGGCTTCCGCGACGATCCCGAAATGGTTCAGGTCAATGTCGCCAACCGTTGGCTCTACTATAGCCAGAGCGGCGTTCAGGTACGCTTCGGATTCCGTGCACTTCAGGACCAACGTCAGGGAGGGCAGGACGGATATGACCATAAAGCATATACATTGACCCCGACCTCCCCTTGGGGCTCCGATATCACGAACAGGCAGCTGAATGCCTACGTGAAAGTAGGTGTGCCTATCAGCGAGGACAATGCGAAAAATATCGCGTTCGTCGCGGATTACACCCTCTCCGACATGGACTCGTGGTTCGGCGCCACAAAATATCTCGCCGGACAGAATTCGGGTTTTGTCAATGTCCTTTTCCAGGATGAAATAAATGATTCTCACAAGTTTACACTATCTCTTGGAGGAACGGCGGACAGATATTCGGAGGATTTCTACAGAAAAGTGACGGCGCAGACACTCGAACCGGGAAATAAAGTCAAGTCTTTTTATACCGGTGGAGTGGCAGGGGAATATACATTCCATGCTGGCGATAAGTTTTCTTCCATCGTAGGCGTCCGTGGTGATATTTTCGAAGGTGACGGATTTAAGTTCTCGCCTCGTCTTACTGTAAAGTATAGCCCTATAGAGCAGATAGTTATACGCGCAAATGGCGGACGTGGACTTAGACGTGCCCTTCCTCTCATAGATAATATCGGAGTATTCTCCACAGGAAAATCTTTCACGGGAATATATGACAAGCATATTCTCGAGGATGCTTGGACATTTGGCGGAAATGCTACCTTCTATTTTCCGTTCGGAGCCACAAGTGATACATATTTGAGTTTGGATTACTTCGGAACACGTTTCCGTGAGCAGATGGTTGTGGACTATGATCATGGGGTAAATGCCATCGACTTTTATGCGCTCGACGGGAAACGCTCATACACAAATAGTTATCAGGCGGATTTTAATGTGGTTCCTTTCCGTGGATTTACGGTTACTGCGACGTTCCGCTATACTGACTCGAAGATGGAATTCGAAGGAAGGGGTCTTATGGAGCGCCCAATGGTCAGCAAGTTTAAAGGTGTCCTGAATCTTCAGTTCGCCACGAATCTTAACAAATGGGTCTTCGATTTTACGGCTTCGGTAAATGGTAAATCCAGGGTTTATGATTTTATGAAAGATTTGAAAGACGCAAATGGGGAACTGCTTTATGCTGACGGGTTTACGAAGACTTTCCCGCTGCTCTATCTGCAAATCACCAAGCGTTTCAAGGGCATTGACCTATACCTTGGGGCTGAAAATCTGACGAATTTCCGGCAGAAAAACGTCATCATCGGTACGACAGTTGCGGAGGCAGGTCATTCGGGCCACGGCGGTGTCGATACTTCCCGCGGGGATTTCGATGCGAGCGCGGTTTGGGGACCGATTATGGGTACGAAATATTATTTGGGCGCGAGATTTACGCTTTGGAAATAAAGATAAGATTATGAATAAGACTATGATTCTGGCGGCATTGGCCGCCATGGCGGGTGCTACAGTCGCAAGTGCTTCACCTGTAGAGGTTTCATCAGTAATTTCCGCTACTCCTAAAAAGGAGACTAAGAAAGTGGTTTTTCATGTCGACGGTCTGCATTGTCAGAACTGTGTGAAGAAGGTTAAGGAGAATATTTCTTTCGAGAAGGGCGTGAAAGCTCTGGAAGTGGACCTCGAAAAGAAAACTGTCACAATAACTTACGATCCGGCCAAGACAAACGAAGCTACCCTCAGGAAAGCCATCGAGAAACTCGGCTATACCTGCAGTTTGTAGTAAGCGTCTCCGCAGTTACGTGTCGGAGTGTCGCGCGGGCCTCAGGGGTCGGCGCGCCTCGGATTTTGGAGACACTGAATATCAATATATTACAAAAACATCCCGCGCCGACCCTCCTAAAAAATATGGGGTCGGCGCGGTGGCGTTATAGAACCGTCTGGTTATCAATAGTTTACGATGAACGGCCGCGCCGACCCCGAAATGCCCAGCCACGATAAACAAAAAAAGCCTCTGCAAAAGCAGAGGCTTTAAATTTTGTAGCGGGTCGCAGGATTGAACTGCGGACCTCATGATTATGAATCATGCGCTCTAACCAGCTGAGCTATCCCGCCATGACTGGTCAGAGACCAGATTTTGCAGTTGAGATAGAAGGACTCGAACCCTCACTGACAGAGCCAGAATCTGTAGTGCTACCATTACACCATATCTCAATTTCTGTCCCATTCTTTCGGAACGGGACTGCAAATTTACAACTCTTTTCTGATTCTGCAAATTTTTCTCTTAGTTTTTTGTGATTTTTTACGCTTACTTACTCGAAAACAATCCGCAGCCTCATATTGGGAACTGTTTTTCGAGTTACTCATGCTCTCCAAACCACCGCAGAAGCCCATACCTGACATCCCTCGCAGCGCCCTACGAAACCCATCTTCTCATTTGTGGTCGCCTTTACGGAAACGCAGTCGATGCTTATCCCCATCACTTCGGCCAAGACACTACGCATCTGCTCCACATATTTTCCGATCTTGGGACGCTGGAGAGCTATGGTGATATCCGCATTGCCCACAGAATAACCCTTTTCATGAACCAGTTCCACCACTTTTGCCAGCAATTTCTTGCTGTCCACACCTTTCCACTCGTCCGAAGTGTCCGGGAAATGATGGCCGATGTCACCGAGAGCCAAACTGCCCAAGAGTGCGTCACACAATGCGTGAATAGCCACGTCGCCATCCGAGTGTGCCACGAAACCGCAGTCAGACTCGATTTTTACACCGCCGAGCCACATAGGGAGACCAGATGCAATCTGGTGAACATCATATCCGTTGCCCACTTTTATAGGGCATTCTTTATTCGAAAATTCCATGTTGTAAACAATATTATTAAGTCGCATATACTCAAGCGGTAACAAAAGTAAAGAAAAATTGTTAAATTTGAACTTCCAAAAGAAGAAAGATATGGCAAATTTCGGCTGGTTCGGAGAAAGCGAACATAAGGTTTTCGATTATAAACCAATATATTACGATAAGGAGAAGGATGAACTCAAGCAGAAATTCGGTAAAGTGGACGGTTCTCTTGAGAAAAAGGATGAGACTTATGTCCCCGGATCTTACATCCGAGGCTCGTTCCGCTCCGGCGTAAAGAAACGCGGCTCTAACAAGGCGCAGAGAATCATAACTCTTATCGGACTGGTTCTCTTTTTTGTTGTGATGATTTATATAACCAAGTTCTACGCTTTGTTGTAAGGCCATGGATATAAGGATATTGCCAAGCAATATAGCGAACATGATCGCTGCCGGCGAGGTCGTACAGAGACCTGCATCGGCAGTCAAGGAACTCATGGAAAACGCTGTGGATGCAGGAGCCACGCAGATAACAGTGATTCTCACCGACTCCGGAAGAACATTGATCCAAGTCATAGACAACGGGTGCGGCATGTCTCCGGATCAGGCGGTGCTGTGTTTCGAAAGACACGCGACCTCCAAGATAGCGACAGCCGAAGACCTGAACGACATAACGACATTCGGATTCCGCGGGGAAGCATTGGCCTCCATCGCGGCGGTCGCCGAAGTTACGTTGAAGACCCGTAGAGACGGGGATGAGGTCGGTTGCCAGGTGGAATTTGCTGATTCCAAGCACATTTCGACTGAAGAGATCTCCACTCCGGTCGGCTCCAACTTCTCCGTCAGGAACCTGTTCTACAACGTCCCGGCCCGCAGAAAATTCATGAAGTCGGACAATGTCGAGCTCCGTCACGTCATAGAAGAATTCACCAGAGTCGCTCTGACAAGACCGGAAATCGGATTCCGACTGATGAACAACGGTAAGGACATTCACGTCCTGAAACCGGCCAAGTCGCTGAAATACAGGATACAAGACCTGCTCGGAAGCAGCGTCGTGAGCCAAGTCGTGGACATAAGCGCGGAAACAACGGTAGTCAAGATAAATGGATATGTAGGCCGCCCGGACCAGGCGAAAAAAACTCTCGGAAACCAGTTCTTCTTCGTCAACGGCAGATTTTTCAGGAGTCCGTATTTCCACAAGGCCGTGATGAACGCCTACGAAAATATGCTCCCTCAGGGCACCACGCCGTCATATTTCATCTTCATGGAAGTGGATCCGCACTCCATAGACGTGAATATCCATCCGACGAAAACCGAAGTGAAATTCGAAGACGACAGCGTAGTTTTCCAAGTGTTGTTCGCCTGCGTGAAAGAATCCCTCGGACGCAACTCTTTCGGCGCCAGCATTGACTTCGATAAAGAAAATATGGCGGAGCTGCCGGTCTTCAGCGAAAATTTCGAGAGGTTCCGTCCCGATGTGCTGCAGCCGAACGTCGCTTTCGACCCCGAATACAACCCGTTCGACGACCCGGCTCCCGGCGGCGAAATCCCGTACTTCCCGCCCGTCCAGGACAAAAACCAAGCTTCCGCCGGCCCCATCCCTTCGTCGCCTGTTTCGGGTAAGGTCAATGCCGATTTCTCAGGGTATGGGCAGCATCCTGCCTATGGTGGATACGACACGCGAGGCTATGTGGCACCGAAAGACGATTACGGAAAACTGTTTGAGGAGCGTGCTGTATCTCAGCCGTCTATCATCCTTGTCGGCAGAAAATTCATCATTACGACTGTGGATGAAGGTCTGTTGGCCATAAATATTCACAGGGCTAAGGAACGCATCTTCTATGATAAATTCCTCAGGGCGCTGAGCGGCGGAGAACATGTTTGCCAGACCACATTGTTCCCTGTGCAAGTAGCTGTGGGACAGGAAAACAGACTTGTATTCGACGAACATCTGGATATGCTCAGGGCACTGGGCTTCGATATAGCTCCTTTCGGAAACGACACCATCGTGGTAAACGGAATGCCTGAAGGGTTCCAGGTCGACCAGAGCAGTGTGGAAGCCGCTATGGCTGACGTGCTTATCATTCTGTCAGAAGAACATACATCTCTTCCGGGAATGTTGAACGCGGCCATGGCTGAGAAATTTGCCAAAATGGAAGCAGCCGAAGGCAGGCCGGTGGAGTCTGTCACGGAGGCCAAGAGCCTGATGACGGCCCTTTTCGCTTGTTCGAACTCCGAGTTTACGAGCAAGGGACATAAGATTATGACGATCCTTTCACAGGATTATCTGGACAAACTTTTTTAGAAATGAGTTATTACGGAAATAATTACGGTGGCGGATTCGGAGGATTTATCTCATCCCTCCCGCCTGTAACCAAGAATATTGTTGCTATCAATGTTCTTGTATTCATCGCCACACTTGTGAACCAGCAGTTCATGGTGGCCAATTTCGCGATGTTCTACCCGACATCGCCTTTCTTCAGACCTTGGCAGATTATCACCCACATGTTTATGCATGGCGGATTCTGGCATATCTTCTTCAATATGTATTCGCTCCTGATGTTCGGAACCGTGTTGGAAAGATCTATCGGTTCGAAGAAATTCCTGATATTCTATTTCGTGACAGGACTGGGTGCGGTGGCATTGCATACTGGAGTAGAATGGATTGAAGCTCAGATATTTATGGCTAATGAGCAGGTGATGGCATATCATAATTTGCTTATGACTCCGACACTGGGTGCTTCAGGAGCCATTTATGGTGTCCTCATCGGTTATGCCATGGTTTATCCGCAGTCCAGGCTTACACTGCTGTTCCCTCCTGTTACACTTACGGCCAAGTGGATGGTCATCATATTCGCTGCTATAGAATTATTTACAGGCATTACAGGAACTGCTGACGGCGTGGCACATTTCGCACACCTCGGCGGTATGCTTTTCGGCTGGCTGCTTATAAGAATGTGGCGCAGACAAGGTAAACTATATTGATAAATTGGCATTGACAAGAAAAAAACATAGTCTGTTTTTCGGAATCACTTCGCGGACATTGATGATAATTTCCGCGGCTCTTTTGCTGCTCAGCTATGTATCGACATACGTGAATCCGGCGAAAGCGTGGTTCATGACCATATTCGGACTTTTGTTCGCGCCCCTGCTTTTATGCAATTTTCTCCTGTTCATATGGGCGATTCTGCGTAAATCCAAGGCGCTTGTAATTCCGTTTCTGGCCCTGCTTCCTACCGTGTTCATGGCAGGAAAATTCTTCCGCTTTACTGACGGCGGAGATATGGATGCCGAAAGCGGTGTCAAGATATTGACTTACAACGTGGGACGGTTCGCATTGGCCCAAAACAGCAGGTTCTCTTCGTGGGAAGAATGTGCGGACTCGGCCATGGCTTTCATGAAATCCAGGAACGCGGATATAATCTGCATCCAGGAATTTTACATGGACAACCCCGAAAAGGTACGCTCTTATCTCAGCTCGAAAATGCCCGGATACGATATCAAGTATTTCGTAAATATAAATAAGAGAGGCTGTTACGGGAATGTTACCCTCAGCCGTTATCCGGCATTGACAAAAGGGAAAATAGATTTCGAACGCAGCGCGAATCTGGCCTTGTACTCGGATTACGACATCGGCGGAACCACCTTGCGCGTGTACAACTGTCATTTCCAGAGCTATAACATCTCCCTCACGCGCCTGGCCTCATCATTGGAAAGCGACTATAAGAAGGCGATGAAAGATACCGAGGAGAAGATGCGCAAATCGATAGTCAGACGACCGAAACAGGTGGATGATGTCATGCGGAATATCGAATCCTGCCCCGTGGAAGCCATCGTGACCGGCGATTTCAACGACAATCCGATGTCCTACACCTACTATCGCCTGAGCCGCAGAATGAAAGACTCGTTCGAGGAAGCCGGCATCGGTACAGGATACACCTTCTCGAAGATGCGCCCGTTCCTCAGGATAGACTACATACTTTTTCCGGAGAGGTTCAATGCCGTCGGACATACTGTTCTTCATCGTGATTATTCGGACCATTATCCGGTGGAAGCCATAATTAAATTATAATATGACAGAAGCAAAATATTCAGAAACATTGACCGCGACCCTTAAAGTGCTCAGGGAGGGCGGCATCATACTTTATCCGACCGATACAGTATGGGGACTTGGCTGCGACGCTACAAACCCGGAGGCGGTGGCCAAGATTTATGAAATTAAGCATCGTGCTGACAGTAAGGCACTTGTGCTGCTTGCGTCCGACATGGACATGATTTGCAAATTCGTGAAAGAGATTCCTGACGCGGCTATCCAGCTCGTGGAAGTGAACGACAAACCGATGACAATCATCTATCCGGGTGCCATTCACGGAAAAGCTCCGGCAGAAGGGGAGCGTCCTGTTGCGGACAGACATTTCCTTGCTTACAATGCGGTAGCCGAGGATGAGACCACAGGAATCCGTATCCCTGACATGAAATTCTGCAAAGACTTGACTTACAAGCTGGGACGTCCGATAGTTTCCACTTCGGCGAACATCTCCGGTGAACCTACTCCGCATAAATTCGCAGATATTCCTGACGTCATCAAATCTGCAGTGGACTTTATCGTGGAGCCGTCACTCGAAGCCGGTGCCACGGGCCAGTCTTCACAGATTATTAAGGTAGGTCTGGACGGTGAAATCCAAATCATCAGAGGCTAGGCATGGAAATATTCTGGACTGAAGACGTATCTGACGGACTCTGCCGTTTGGGCGAAGAGGAATCCGCCCATTGCGTAAGGGTGTTGAGGCACAGAAATGGTGACAATGTCTGCATAATCGACGGGCATGGCACCATGTATGAGTGTGAACTCGTTTCTGACTCGCCGAAGGCTGCGGAGGCTAAGATTATCTCGACGCATCCGGGGTGGGGAAGTCATGGTTATAACCTCACGATGGCGGTATGTCCGACTAAAAATATCGACCGTTTCGAATGGTTCATCGAGAAGGCGACCGAGTTCGGAGTAGACTGCATCTGCCCGGTAATCGGTGACCACTCTGAGCGTAAAGTCGTGAAAATGGAGAGGTTAAAGAAAATTCTCCTGTCGGCGGCCAAGCAATCGCTCAAATCCGCCATCCCCCAGATCCAGGAGCCGGTTTCTGTCAATGCCTTTGTCCGTGAGTCTGCTGGCGTGGATTCTCTGAAACTCATCGCCTGCTGTTTCGATGACTTGGCGCCGAGACATTCCATTAAAGAGGTGCTGGGCACATATTCCGGAACTTCAGTCACCATACTTATCGGTCCGGAGGGAGATTTTTCGAAAGAAGAAGTGAAAGCTGCCATGGAGGCAGGCTACATCCCTGTTCAGATCGGCAACTCTCGTCTCAGGACTGAGACCGCCGCTTTGGGCTCAGTTGCTGTAGTATACTATAACTACATGTAAACCAATCAAATATATTAGATATGAAACGATATATTTCACTTGACGTGCTGCGAGGCGTGACAGTCGCTTTCATGTGTATCGTGAATAATCCCGGTTCATGGGGCATGATTTTTCCTCCGTTGAGGCATGCCGGATGGGATGGCTGTACACCGACAGATCTCGTATATCCTTTCTTTGTATTCTGTATGGGTTGCGCCATGGCATTTTCTTTCTCCAAATATGATGGAATCTGCAAGGCAGCATTGAAAAAAATCATAACGAGAGGCGTGGCATTGTTCCTCATCGGATTCCTCCTCACGCTTTATCCGTTCTTCCCGACTTCCCTGCATGACTGCGACCAGTCATTCTGGGATAATTTCATGTATTGGCTTGGACACAAGCGTATTTTCGGCGTGCTCCAGAGAATCGGTATCTCTTATGTGATTTCCGGCATTATCGCATTGTGGCTCAAGAAGCCTGGCAAGATTATGGGCGCAATCGCGACATTGTTCGTGGTTTATACCGGAATCCTTGTTCTCTTCGGCTCGGATCCGGGTCCGTTTACCCTTGAGGGTAATGTCTCAGGTAAGATCGATGTCGCTTTGGTAGGCTCTGACCATGTTTACCATGGATATCGTCTTCCGTCAGGAGATAGAGCGGATTTCGATCCTGAAGGCTTGCTTGGCGGACTGATGGGTGCATGCTCTGCATTGCTCGGTTATCTCATAGGTGACGTGATTCTGAAATCATCCAGAAAACATGCCCAGAATCCTTCTGACGCGACTTGCGCACCTGCCTATACTGTTGCCAGGATCTTCGTATATGGCTGTATCTCATTGGCATTGGCAGAAATCCTCAGCATTTGGGTCCCTATCAACAAGCCTCTCTGGTCGGCGTCTTACGTGCTTTACGCGGGCGGTTGGGCGATGGTCGTTCTGGCATTCCTCGCGTTCGTGATAGATGTAAAGGGTATCGAAAAGCCGTTCAGGGTGTTCAAGATCATGGGTACCAATGCTCTCATGGCGTTTATTCTCTCTGCGGTGATAGTCAAGACGTTGTCACTCTTCGGCTTCTCTTCAGCTGCATACTTCGGTGCTAACGAGTTCACGTCTTTGCTTTGGGCACTGATCTTCGCATCTATCATCTTCTGCATTCAGTGGATTATGTATAAGAAGAACATTATCATTAAGTTATAATGTATATCGGCATAATTTCAGATACTCACGGCGTATTCAGCCCTGAGTTCAAGGAATTTCTTTCCCCCGTAGACCAGATATGGCATGCGGGGGATTTTGGCGGAAGTCTGAATTTCGCTGATGAAATCGCTGCGTTCAAACCTCTGGTAGGGGTGTACGGGAATTGCGACGGCCAGGATATCCGTCTTGTTTATCCGGAGTATCAGTGCTTTGAGTGTGAGGGACATAGGGTGCTTATGATGCACATCGGCGGCAGACCCGGGAAGTATGACTGGAAAGCCAGAGATCTGATCGCCAAATATCATCCGGACATCTTCGTCTGCGGTCATTCCCATATACTTATGGTGAAGAATGATTCTGCTGCCGGACTGCTTTACATTAATCCCGGAGCTTGCGGAATTCAGGGGTGGCATATAGAGAGAACTGCTCTGAGAGTGCACATTGACGGTGAAAATATCCATGGAATGGAGTTGTTTAGGGAGAGTAGAACGTTAAAATAAAGATTTTTCATTGATAATTAAGAAAATGTGCGTACTTTCGCGCCGTTAAAAAAAGTTAATTGTTTAACTATTAAAAGTGTAAGAGCCATGAAAAAGGTATTTATGTCTTTGGCAGTTGTAGCCATGATGGTTGCTGCTGCATCTTGCGGAAATAACGCTGCCAAGAAGGCAGAGGAAGCTGCTCAGGCAAAAGCTGACAGTGTAAGGGTTGCTGATAGCCTCGCTGCTGCTCAGGCTGCTGCTGATACAACATGCTGCGCTGGTGCTGATTCAACAAGCTGCACCTCATGCACATCTGCTGAGTAATTCAGACAAAAACCATTTGACGCCCATTAGACGGGCGAGTGAAAAGATTGCGGTACCTTGAGGAGACTCAGGATGCTGCTTTTTTTTTGCTTTTATAAGGATTACTTGTGCTATCTTTGCATAAGTGGAAAAACGGTTAGATTATGGCGACGAAAGAAAAGACATTGTGGTTTTGTACAAACTGCGGCAACGAAAGCCCCAAATGGATGGGACGTTGTCCTGCGTGTGGGGAGTGGAATACGATGGTAGAGCAGACTGTAGCCACAGGAAAGCCGTCGCGAAATCAGCCCCATGCGGTTTCTTCAGGAAATAAACCATTGCATCTGAAGGAGATAGACTCTTCATCGGAGAATCGTATGTCCATCGGTATGTCAGAGGTGGACAGACTTCTCGGCGGTGGAATTGTACGCGGCTCGCTGGTTCTTATCGGTGGTGAGCCTGGTATAGGAAAATCGACATTGTCCCTGCAGATTCCTTTGGGGTCTCCCGGGATGAAGACTCTCTATGTCTCAGGTGAGGAAAGCGCCAGACAGGTGAAAATGCGTGCGGACCGTCTCGGTGGCGATGATTCCAACTGCTTCATTTTCAGCGAAACAGATATTACCAATATAATAGCGCAGGCAGATGCGCTGAAGCCTGACCTTATGGTCGTGGATTCCGTCCAGACCATGTTTTCTCCGAATGTTGAATCTTCGGCCGGTTCAGTGACTCAGATAAAAGAGGTTACTGCCATGCTGCTGCATTTCGCGAAGATGTCCGGTATACCGGTGATTCTTATCGGTCACATCACTAAGGATGGATATATCGCCGGACCTAAGATTCTGGAACATATAGTGGATGTGGTCCTGCAGTTCGAAGGGGACAACAAGGGTTCATACCGTTTACTCAGAAGTATAAAGAACCGTTTCGGCTCTACGTCCGAACTGGCGGTGTTCGAGATGACCGGGAAGGGACTCCGCGAAGTGACTAATCCGTCCGAGATGCTTATTCCTATGCATGAGGCGGGACTGAGCGGTACGGCCATTTGTGCCATGTTGGATGGACTTAGGCCTTTTTTATTTGAAGTTCAGGCCCTTGTAAGTTCAGCTGCCTATGGTACACCTCAGCGTTCGGCTACCGGATTCGATGTCCGCAGACTTAATATGTTGCTTGCTGTGCTGGAAAAACGTGCCGGGTTTAAGTTGAATATGAAGGATGTGTTCCTGAACATGGCAGGAGGATTGCGTGTCACGGACCCTGCTTGCGACTTGGCCGTAGTTTGCGCCGTGTTATCATCCAATTTCGATTTCCCGATTTCGTCCGATATCTGTTTTGCCGGTGAAGTGGGCTTGAGCGGAGAGATAAGACCTGTGAATCAGACAGATAGACGCGTAACGGAAGCGTCTCGTCTCGGTTTTAAGAAGATTTATATATCCTCGTTCTCGTCTGTGGACAATCCGCCGAAGGGAATAGAAATAGTAAAAGTCGCCGATATTCCGGCATTGGTCAGAAGTTTATTTAAAAATTAACGAACATTATGAAGAGCGAAAATCTGGACAAATTGTCCATTTTAGTTGCCGTCGCAGCAGTGGCTGTTGCTGTCGGTATCATGACATTGACAAGTAGAATGGAGACCCCATTGTCAGCTGAACCTGTGGAAGTGACAGATGTTCCTGTAGACACGATTTCTGTGCAGACCGACAGTTTGGGCCGCACGGAAGTTGTCGAGGAAGTGGCTGATACTCTTTCTTTTATACTATCAGAAGAATAGGTCTATTTGGCTATTCTCATGAGCAGGCCATCTATAAACGACCTCACTTTCGAACCTCCCTCAGGGCAGTTGTTCGTCATAATGGAGAATATTATCATGTCGTCTTCCGGTTTTCCGGGGGACGGCATTACGTATCCGCTATAGCATAGCACACCGTTCATCGAACCGCTTTTCATCTTTATACGGTGTTTCAGAGATTCGGACTGGCCCTGAAGCCTTGCCGCCATAGTGCCTTCGCCTGCAATTCCCACAGTATAAAGCCATTGCTTGAAAACCGGGCTCGCTGACATGGCCTTCAGATAACGGCAGAAGAATTCGGGTGCGATATAGTCGTGGCGCGAAAGTCCGCTGCCGTCTTTAATCTGCGCACCATAGGACATGTCTACGCCCAGAGAATCCATCTCCCTGATTATGACCACCTTGCAGGAATCGTAATTCGCTGATCCAGTTCTTTTTTTCGCCAGCATCCGGATCAATGTCTCTGCATAGAAGTTGTCGCTTCGGCTGTTTGTAACCTTGGCTATTTCTTTCAGTGAAGGAGATTTGGTTTCGTATATAAGTGTAAGATTTTCCGGACTTTCAGCCATGTTTCCATATCTGAATCCGGTGCGGGTGCTGTCTTTTCCCCATGCTTCGGTATAGCGGATATTGTCATACGGGTCGATGTCTGCAGGGCTTTCTGTGACATTGATTCCCAGTTTCTCCAGATATTTGGCGAATTCCCATGCACATGTGAGCGCTCCGAACTTATTGCTGAATGATTCCTTTTTCTGTCCCTTGTCGATGGCTAGAGAACCACGTAATTCTGCTACTGGGGCGAGGTCCGTGTTGAACTGGTAAAGGTTATCTCCTGTGCCGGGACGTGCAGTGACCGCGCAGTTGCGGAACTCGATCCAAGGGGTAGCCGGATATGTTACTTCAGCATTGACCTTACCCTCGACGGTGGTTGGGGAGACGCTGAAAGTCTGGATGTTGCGATTAAAGCAGAGGCCGTTCCCGCCGGTTCCGTAATCGGTCCCGAGGTCGTTGTATGACCAAGTGTCATTTTCGATAGGGCCGTCGAAAAACCTGCCGTCACCGATGACGTGTCCGTGGATTTTCCTGATGCCGGCAACTCTCAACGCGCGGGTCCATTTGGCGAAAAGGCTGTCGGTTTTCACAGTCATTCTATCGCCGGATGCGATGGTCGGGTCGCCGCCTCCTATGATGTACAGGTCTCCGTGGAGGGTTCCGTTGCTGATGTATCCGGAGTATCCGAGCCTAGTGGAAAAGCGGAATGACGGTCCTAGGCCCCTGATGGCTAAACCTGTGGAAATCAGCTTGGTATTGGATGCCGGTATCAGTTTGCGCGAGCTGTTGAACTCCGCTATCGTGTCGCCTTTCGCCGTGACCGCCAGGACTCCCACCAGTCCGGACTTGAAAGGTTCTTCCTGCATTTTTATGTCAATGTATTTTTGCGCGGCCGTCTGTCTGTCGCCGGTCTGCCCTTCCATAGTCGCAAATCCTGACAGCATCATCATGCACGCCACCGCAATATTATGTATTCTGCTCATCTTCCATGATTTTTATTTTGCGAAGATACTGACTTTTTAATAGATTTGCGGCATGGAAAGTTATAATGAGACCATGCCGGATTTCTTTCCGGAGGGCAAGAGATACAACACGTTCGTAGGGTATTACAGAAGACAGTACGGTGAGCGTCTGCAGAAGCTTGTGATAGACGCCGGTTTTACATGTCCTAATCGTGACGGCACGGTGGGGCGTGGAGGTTGTTCGTTTTGTGACAATGCCGCTTTCCATCCCTCGTACAGTACTTCGGGGAAATCGATTTCCGAGCAGATCGACGAGGGCATAGAATTTCACCAGGTACGATATCGCAATACTAAGCATTATCTTGCGTATTTTCAGTCATATTCAAATACTTACGCTCCTGTTTCCAGGCTGAGGGAACTATATCTGGCAGCATTGACCCACCCGAAAATCGTCGGCATCGTCATCGGTACGAGGCCGGATTGCGTGGATGAGGAGAAGTTGGATTTTCTGGCTGGGCTGAAGGCTGGCGAGGGGCTTGGCGACTGGCATCGGGATGGTTTCGAACATCCGGTGGTGAAGGTCGAGTATGGGATCGAGTCGTGCTATGACGAGACTCTGTTGCGGGTGGGCCGCGGTCATGATGTGGCTGTCGCCGAAAAGGCTGTGCGGATGTCTGCCGAGAGGGGTCTGGAGCCGGGCGCGCATTTTATCTTAGGCCTGCCGGGCGAGACCCGTGAGATGCTTTTAGGTCAATGCCGATTTATCAGTTCTCTGCCGCTTCATTCTGTGAAATTCCATCAGCTTCAGATAGTTAAGGGGACAAGGATGGAGAAAGAATTCGCTCAGGTGCCGCAGGATTTTCTGCGTCTTTCTCTGCCGGATTATCTGGATATGGTGATAGATATTCTGGAGAGGTTGAGGCCGGATTTGTATATTGAGCGTGTTGCTGGGGAGGTGCCGCCGCGTTTCGTGAATGAGACTCAGTGGGGACTTATACGTAATTTCCAGATTTTGCATCTTTTGGATGAGCGTCTTTCTGAACGAAATACGTGGCAAGGCCGTCTGTATTGATGAATTTGGTGTGATTTATGAAAAAAATCACTACATTTGCGGAATAGAAATGTTTTGAAACACTTAAATTTTAAGATATTATGACTCTAAGAGATTTCAAGAAAGATGTCGAGTATTTTGTAGGTGAGTTCGTGGATGACTGCTCATTGTTCATCACGCTTAACCCTCATAAGAGTACCGAGAAGATGGCTGAGGTTGTGAGTGAGGCTGTCGATCTTTACAATGACCTTAAGGACAAGGCTAATGCTAAGGTAGAACCTAAGATGAGAAAGGCATGGTTCGCAGGTCTTCGCAAAGAGATGTTCGAGAAGACTGACGCTCTTTACGAGAAGCTCAGCGCTATCGTAGCAGAAAAGGACGGCGAGTAATCCCGTAACGTACCATAAGACAAAGAGGATGACCGATTCGGTCATCCTCTTTTGCGTATTGCTTGCCGGCGAATTGTTTTCCTGGTCTTGCTTCAGCGGCAACCGGTAGGCTCCCCCTGGGACCGTCTCGCTTCGCGAGACCCCTCGACGCTTTGCGTCGTGTCCCTCTTATGGAGCCGAGGGTGGCTACAGGTCCCAGGGGGAGCCTACCGGCTGCCTCCGATATTCATATTGGTAAATCGCTGATTTACTTATCTTTATTTAGTTTCGGCGAGGTGCTTTTCCCAAGCCCATGCGGACTCGAGAGTCTGCTCTACGGTGCGCTCCGCTTTCCAGCCGAGTTTTTCGTTGGCGAGGGTCGGATCAGCCCAGATGGCTGTTACGTCACCTGCACGGCGTGGTGCGAACTTGTAGTTCAGTTTCACGTGATTGACTTTCTCGAATGCGTTTACGAGTTCGAGAACTGAGACAGGACGTCCTGTGCCGATGTTGAAGATTTCGTAGTCTTTCTCCATCTTGCCGTCGAGCATTCTGGAAACAGCATAGACGTGAGCCTTGGCCAAGTCGACGATGTCGATATAGTCTCTCTGGCAGGTTCCGTCAGGAGTAGGGTAGTCGTTACCGAAGATGCTGAGGCACTCGCGTTTGCCGATAGCTGTCTGTGTGATGAACGGTACGAGGTTATTTGGAACGCCTCTCGGAAGTTCTCCGATAAGTGCTGACGGATGTGCTCCTATAGGGTTGAAGTATCTGAGTGCTATACCTTTAATGCAGCCATCTTTGTGGACACCTGGGGTAACTTCATTTCCGAAACGAGCGTATGCCTTTACGGAATCTCTGAGGATGTCCTCGCAAATTTGCTTGGTGTTGCCATATGGAGATGTTGCCGGCTGACGTGGAGACTCCTCTGTTACAGGGAGCTTATCCGGTTCTCCGTAAACAGTTGCGGAAGAAGAGAAGAGGACATTGCATCCTCCGTGTGTCTTGGCAGCCTCTATCACGTTGAGGAATGACGAGAGGTTGTTGGAGTAATACTTTACAGGCTCTGAAACTGATTCACCTACAGCCTTGAACGCAGCAAAATGAATAACCGCGTCGATCTGGAATTCTGAAAACAGCTTGTTTACTGCGTCGAGATCGCAGAAGTTCATCTTGATGAAAGGAATGTCTTCCCTGCCTGTGATTTTCTTTACGCCTTCGAAACATGTCATGTCGCAGTTGGACATGTCATCTGCAACTACAACTTCATAGCCGGACTGAATCAGTTCGACTGTTACATGGCTGCCGATGAAACCGGCTCCGCCAGAAACGAGAACTCTTTTACTCATATTGTTTTTTGTTCTATTACAACCTACAAATGTAACCAAAATTATTATCTTTACGGAAAATACTTTGAGAATGAAACGTATAATTATCACTGCACTGGCAGCATTGACCTTATGCACAGGAGCTTTCGGGCAGCAGAAATTTGGGGTGGTCAAGTATTCGGCGAACTTCATGCGTTCGAAGCCGGACTATAGCTCAGAACTTGAAACTCAGGCTCTTATGGGCACTCCTGTGAAGATTCATGGGAGCAACAGGTATTGGCTGCAGATTAGTACTCCGGATTATAAGGCTTGGACTACAGACATGGGTATTGTGCCTATGGATAGTGTTCAGCTTCAGGAATATACGGCTACGCCCAAGTATATCTGCACAGTGCTTTGGAGTGAGGTGTTTGCGGAACCTAAGAAAGATGCTGCACGTATCAGTGACCTGGTGATGGGCGATTTGATGAGAGTTAGTATGAGTCATTCTGGTAAGGCGTTGAAATCCAAGGGGTTTCTTGGTGTCGTTCTGCCGGACGGAAGAAAAGGATATGTAAGAGGTTCTGATTTGTCGGATTTCGCTCCTTGGGCCAAGTCGCGCTGTGCTGTTGCGGATAATCTTATCTCTACTGCGAAGATGTTTATAGGAACGCCTTACATGTGGGGCGGTTATTCTTCCAAGGGATTGGATTGCAGCGGTCTGACCAAGACTGTGTTCTTCCTTAACGGGGTGATGTTATATAGGAATGCTTCACAGCAGGCGAAAGAAGGCATTGACATAACCCTCGACGGGTTCGAGCCCGGGAAGTCGGAGGGCGAGCTGCGGCCTGGCGACCTGGTGTTCTTCGGGAAGAAAGCGACATTGACTTCTAAAGAGAGGATCACTCATGTGGCGCTGTATATCGGAAACGGGTGTATCATTCATTCTTCTCAGGAGGTGAGGCTGAATTCGCTGGATCCTGCGGCTGATAATTATTATTCCGGCGCGCAGAATATAGTCAGGGTCCGTCGTATCTGTGACGAGAACGGAAAGCCTTACACTTCAGGCGTGGTGAAAGACAGTCCTGTATATTTTTAAGCGATTTTTAGGGAATTCGACCAAAGTATAAATAAAACTTAGTATATTTGTCAAAATATATAGTTCACAATGCAGCTCGTAAATTCAGAAATTCTGGAAGGTCTTACCTTCGATGATGTTTTACTAGTACCTGCGCGCTCGGAAGTTCTCCCGAGAAGTGTAGATGTTTCCACTAAATTTACAAGAGAGATTTCTCTCCACACTCCGATTGTGTCTTCTGCGATGGACACTGTAACTGAGGCTGATCTTGCTATCGCCATGGCTCGTTCCGGCGGTATAGGTGTCATCCACAAGAACATGACTATAGAGCAGCAGTGCGAACAGGTCAGGAGGGTGAAGAGAGCCGAAAACGGTATGATTTATGATCCTGTTACTATCGGTCCTGAAGCTACCGTCGGTGATGCTCTTGCTCTTATGGCTAAACAACATATCGGAGGTATTCCTGTTGTAGACAATGCCGGTAAGCTTATTGGCATCATTACTAATCGTGACCTTCGTTTCCAGGATAACAGGAAGTTGTCTATCTCGGAGGTGATGACTAAGGAAAATCTGATTACTGCCAAGAAAGGCATCAGCCTTGAGGAGGCTACTTGCATCCTCAGAAGCAGTAAGGTAGAGAAACTTCCGGTTGTGGATGATGACAATACACTTGTAGGCCTTATCACTTACAAGGACCTTATGAAGATTAAGGATAATCCTATCGCTTCTAAGGACTCCAAAGGCCGTCTTCTTGTGGCTGCGGCTGTGGGTGTGAAGTCTGATACTTTGGACAGAATCGAAATGTTGGTGAGCGCCGGTGCGGATGCGGTCGTTATCGATACTGCACATGGACATTCAGTAGGAGTGCTTGGTGTTATCGCCAAGGCTTGCGAGGCGTTCAAGAACAGAGATATACAGATTGTTGCGGGTAACGTCGCTACCGGAGAGGGTGCAAAAGCATTGGCAGATGCCGGTGTAAGCGCCGTGAAGGTGGGTATCGGACCTGGTTCCATTTGTACTACCAGAATCATCGCCGGTGTCGGTATGCCTCAGCTTACGGCAGTCATGTTGGCTTCCAAAGCTCTTGAGGGAACAGGTGTTCCTGTGATTGCTGACGGCGGTATCCGTTATTCAGGAGATATCGTCAAGGCTCTTGCGGCAGGTGCCAGCACCATTATGGCAGGTTCACTTTTCGCCGGAACTGAGGAGTCTCCGGGTGAGACTATCATCCTTAACGGAAGAAAGTTCAAGGCTTATCGTGGAATGGGTTCTCTCGAGGCTATGGAGCATGGTTCGAAAGACAGATATTTCCAGGATATGGAAGAGGATATCAAGAAGCTCGTTCCGGAAGGAATCGTGGCACAGGTTCCATTCAAGGGTACTGTTTCCGAAGTTGTTTATCAGCTTGTCGGCGGTCTCCGTTCAGGTATGGGATATGTGGGAGCTGCTAATATTCAGGAACTTCGTAAGGCTCAGTTTGTACGTATTACGAATGCCGGATTCCTGGAGAGTCACCCTCATGACGTGACTATTACCAAGGAGTCTCCTAATTATTCGAGATAAATTGAGGCAGAACAAAGTCAGAAATATCCTGACCTTAGGGTTATGTGTAATCGTCTTGCAGGCGCTTGATTCGTGCAAGGCGATTACATCATTTGTACATGATGGCCAAGTCATAGCAAAAGTGGGCAGCCATAAGTTGTATGAAACGGATATTGAAGATTATATTCCTAATTCCGCATCGCCGGAGGACAGCACTCGTCTTGCTTTGCAATACATTAACAGTTGGGCATCTGAGATGGTGTTCATAGATGTCGCAGAGAAAGAATTGTCCAAGAACGAAAAGAATGTGGAGAAGGAACTGGAGGATTACAGAAGGTCTCTTCTGAAATACAGGTATGAGCAGAAATTCATAAATCAGAGATTGGATACGGCAGTGACCATGGCTCAGATCGAGAAGTATTATGATGACCATATCGAAAATTTCAAGCTTCAGATTCCGATAGCGAAAGCCAGATTCATGAGCATTTCTGCGGATTCTCCGAATCTGGCGGTGATCAAGAAGAAGATGTCTTCTTCCAAGACTGCGGATAAGATAGAAGCGGATAGCATGGCCTTGTATTCAGCGATAAAATATACTGATTTCGGAAACAGGTGGGTGGATATGGTCAGACTCTCCAGAGAGTTCGGAACTGATTATGGTTCACTGCTTGCCGTTATGAAAAACGGGGTGGTTGAACTCCCTGACAATAAGGGAACTCTAAATATCGCTTTCATCTCTGAAATGAAGAGGGCCGGAGAAACAGGACCTGTGGAGTTTTATCGTGAAAGGATAAAAGATATAATCCTCGGAACAAGAAAACAAGCATTGCTCTCCGGTTTGGAACGGGACTTGATAGAGAATGCGCGCAACCAAGAAAATTTCGTGATTTATTAGAACATCGATGTATATGAAAAATATTCTGAAACTGACTCTTGCCATAGCGGCTGTAATGTTACCATTGTGCGGTTCCGCGCAGGTTTATCCTGGTGGACTTGTTGATAAGACTGTAGCCGTAGTCGGAAATGAGATGATATCATTGTCCCAGCTGGAACAAGAGATTTTGTATATGCGCATGCAGGGAATGTTTTCAGACAAGAATATGCGTTGCGAGCAGTTGGAGAGAATGCTTGAGTCCAAACTTTTCCTCATGCAGGCCCGTGTCGACTCTTTGTCGGTGAATCAGGAGATGGTGAACAGCTCATTGGCTCAGCGTATGGATCAGGTGAGGACAAATTTCGGAGGGGATGAGGCAGTTGAGAATTTCTATGGAAAGCCGTTGTACAAACTTCGTCAGGAGTGGAGACAACAGCTTGAAGATATGACACTTACACAGCAGATGCAGTCTCAGATCGCGTCCAAGATTCCGGAACTGACTCCGCAGGATGTGAAAGACTATATAAAGAATACTGATCCTGAGGACCTGCCGATGGTTCCGATCAAGTATCAGCTCAGTCAGATTTGTATCTATCCGGACCGCGAGGCTGCAAACTTGGCTGTGAAAGAGAAATTGCTCAGCATAAGAGAGAGAATCATAAACGGTGAGAAGTTCAGTACTCTTGCGAGAATCTATTCTGAAGATCCGGGTAGCGCAAGAAAGGGTGGAGAACTCGGAATGGCATCCAAGTCCATTTTCTGGCCTGCTTTCTCTGACGCGGCCATGTCACTTAAGCCGGGTGTGATTTCGCAGATTGTCGAGACCCCTGACGGATTCCATATCATCGAAATCATTGACAAGAAAGGAGATATGTTCAACGCCCGCCATATCCTCATCAAACCTCAGTACACCGAGCAGGATAAGGAAAAGGCATTCAAGACGTTGGACTCCCTGAAAACAGAAATTCACAATAATGCCGTGACTTTCTCATTGGCAGCGAAATTCTACTCTCAGGATGCGGCGACGAAGACCAACGGCGGTCAGATGGCTGACCCGAACACGGGTTCTTCATATTTCGAAATCGACCAGTTGAAACCTGAGGATTATGCCGCTATCAAGAATCTCAAGGAGGGTGAGATTTCCGAGCCTGTAGAGTCTAAGGACAATGAAGGCCGTGACGGAAATACTGTTTATAAGATTATCCGTGTGGATAAGATTATCCCTGCACATCCGGCTTCGTTCGAAAATGATTACAGCACCATGCTTGAAGAGGCCAAGATGAAGAAACAGACCGAGGCCATAGACGAATTCATTGACAGTAAGATAAAAACGACATATATCACGATCGATCCGATTTTTAAAGATTGTGATTTTTCCCGCGAAGGTTGGAATACTATTGTGAGACAGGACGCGAGGTTAGCGGGTAAATAATAAATTTTTAAGATATGACATTTCGCAGAATACTTGTAGCGATATCAGTTTTTCTGTTGACTATAATCCGCCTGAATGCCCAAGAAAAGAGCAGTCAGGTGGATTCTCTTGTGCGTCTGCTCAGTGCACAGTCGATGGAATTGATTGAAAAAGACGGAGTTGACTATAGAAAAGTTACCGGACCTGCAAGGTTTCTGCATAATGATACCTACCTTATCTGCGACACTGCTCTGTGGAATGTGAACACTAATGAAATCTTCGCCATAAGCAATGTGAAGATTCTTCAGGACCAGACTGTGCTTACCGGAGACCGCCTCACATATTACGTGGACAGGGATTTGGCGGAATTTCGCGGTTCACTGGTGCAACTTGAGGACAAGGACCATAATATACTTAGAACCGAGTACTTGGATTACAACACGAGGGACAGTGTCGCCGTCTTCTTCAACGGCGGTTCCATGAAGGATAAGGAAGGTCAGATCATAGAGAGCAAGAGCGGTACGTATGACTCTAAGACTAAGCTGTTTACGTTTATAGACGACGTGAATATGTTCACCGATTCCATATTTGTGAAATCCACGACTATGGAATACAATGCTTCGACGAACAAGGCGACTTTCGGCTATGCCACCGATGCCTGGCATGATGACAACATGTTGTCTTCCAATGCCGGATGGTATGACCGCAATAAAGAGATATTCCTGTTCAACAAATCTGTCCACGGCATGAGCGACACTCAGGAAGGCTGGGCCGATTCGCTTTTTTATTTCAGGAACACGAAGGACATAGAGTTGCTTGGCAATGCGCAAGTGACTGATACTACGCGAGATATGTCGGCTCTCGCCGGAAAGATGCATTACACCGACTCGCTGTCGCAGCTGAAAATGACCAGGAAGCCCGCTGTCATCGGTGTGGTAAAAGAGAAAGAATCCGCGCCCGACACCGTCTATTTCGGTGCCGACACCCTCATCGCCAGGATGCAGATGATGTTTCAGGTCAATGCTGCCGAGCAGGCGAATTCGAAGGCTCGTGTAGAGGCTTTGTCCACCGATGCTGTGCAGTCATATCGTCAGCGCGCAGCTAAAGAGGCGGCTGAGGCAGCAGCTAAGGCGGCGGAAAATGATCCTAATCGTCCTAAGCCTAAGAAAGGTGCCAAGAAGTCTGAAACTGCTGAGGCTTCAGATGCGGATGTTGATGTCGCATCTGGAAAGGCCGACGAGATTCCGCTCGGGAAGCCTGAGGCGGCGTCCAAGTCTGCGGCGATTAAACCTGCAGATATTTCGCAAGACGCTGACACTGTTGTGGTTAAGTCTGATTCTGTGTCAGTGGCGACCGATTCGCTCTCTATGGCCGCAGACTCATTGTCCATGCCGACGGATTCATTGTCAGTACCGGCAGATTCTCTTGCAGTGGGGACAGATTCATTGGCAGTGAACAACGACTCGACCAAGGTGAACTTCATCACAGCCCTCAAGAATGTGAAAATTTTCAAGAGTGATTTCCAGATAGCCTGTGACTCGTTGGAATACAGCGGTTTGGACTCTCTCGTAAGACTATATCAGAAGCCTCTGGTGTGGAACGAAGGAAGGCGACAGTATTCTGCCGACAGCCTCTATGCCGTGATAAGAAATAACTCCCTCCAGAAGGCGAGTCTCATGTCGAATGCCTTCATAATCGTTCAGGAGGACTCTCTCTGTTTCGACCAGATCCGCGCGGCTGAGATGCTGGCATATTTCGATACCACAGGTGCGCTAACCCGTTTTGATGCCCTCGGTGATGCCAATGCCTTGTTCTATCTTCAGGAGGACAGTGTTTACGCGACGGTGAACAAGAGCGAGGCCAAGATGCTTTATGCGACGTTCAAGGATGGTGATCTCGACCGTGTCTATTATTTCGATACTGCCAAGAACGATGGTTATCCGGTGGCCCAGATGACGCGCGAGGAGCGTGTGCTCAAGGGTTTCAACTGGCTTCCGGACAAGCGCCCGCGCGGCAAGAGCGACATTACCCCATTGACTGTCAGGCCTTCCGAGCGCAGAAAGTACGCTGCCAGACCAAGGACGGTTTTTACCTTTACTGACAAGTATTTCCCAGGATATATGTCCGGAGTCTACAATAAGATCGAGAAGGACAAGGCAGAAAAGGCGAAGCGTGAGGCTGCCCGCAAGGAGGCTGAGGCGTTAAAGGCCAATGCCGATTCTACGGGTATTGTCAATGCCGTCGATTCGTTGTCTCAGGCATTGCCTCAGGTGGATTCTTTGAACAAAGTGACCTCACCTGTAGATTCGCTGTCTTCTGTAACTGATTCATTATCAAACAATGCAGCAGCCAAAGATACATTGGCATTGACCCAAACCGACCCGAAAGAAGCTGCCCGACAGGCAAAACTTGCAGCCCGGCAGGCGAAGATAGCTGCGCGCGACGCGAAATGGGCGAGGTTGGATAGCCTGGATGCGGCGAAAGCTCAGGCGAAGGCCGACAAGAAGGCGGCGAAGTTGCGCCAGAAGAAGCTCAAGTCTTATCTGAAGATGCTGGATCAGCAGAAGGTGGATGATGCGCGTCTGGAAAAGTACAAGGCGGTGTATCTGAAACAGAAGGAGCGTGAGGATCGGAAAGCTGCGTCGAAAGCTGCCCGTGCTGCTGAAGCTGCGGCTCGTGAGGCGGCGAAGAAGGCTATGCGTGACGCGCAAGATGCTCAGGCAGAGGAAGTTGATGCAGAGGAGCCTCCAGCCAGTCATTCGACAGAATTACAATAATCTTAGGCTGCTTGCCAGTGTATATCCCTTGACGCTTATATGTCCGAGGGTGTATATAAGCAATTCATCCTATATGTGATAGCATCGCATCTGTATTATGATAAAAAAGCAGGGATGACTGTGATGGTTATCCCTGCTTTTTATATATAGCACTTTATGGTCTATTCAGCGTAAAGCTTGATGATATTCAATACCACCTGAGATGCTTTTTCGATGTTCTCCAGGGTAGCGAACTCCATCTTTCCGTGGAAATTCAGTCCGCCGGCGAAAATGTTCGGACATGGAAGTCCCTTGAATGAAAGGTTTGCTCCGTCAGTGCCGCCTCGGATTGGCTGAATCTTTGGTTTGATATCGGCCATTTCCATGGCTTTGATTGCTTTCTCTACTATGAAATAGTAAGGCTCCACCTGCTCGCGCATATTGTAGTACTGGTCTTTAACTTCCAGAGTAGCAGTGCCTTCGCCATATTTCATATTAATGAAATCCACGCATTTGCGGATAAGCTCTTTCTTGTCCTCGAACTTTTTCCTGTCATGGTCGCGGATGATGTAGCCGAAATCAGCCTCCTCTACAGTTCCGTTGAAACTGATGATGTGGAAGAATCCGTCATAACCTTCTGTGAGTTCAGGACGCTGGCCGACAGGAAGCAAGTCATTTAACTCCATACCGATAATGATGGCGTTCTTCATCTTGTCCTTCGCATAGCCGGGATGAACATTACGTCCCTGGATATGAATCTTGGCTGAAGCAGCGTTGAAATTCTCGAATTCCAATTCTCCGATTTCTCCTCCGTCCATGGTGTATGCGTAGTCTGCGCCGAATCTCTTCACGTCGAATTTTACGACTCCGCGTCCGATTTCCTCGTCAGGAGTGAATCCGATCTTGATTTCACCGTGCTTGAATTCAGGATGTTCTACGATATATTGAACTGCGTTCATGATTTCCGCCACACCGGCCTTGTCGTCTGCGCCGAGGAGGGTAGTGCCGTCGGTTGTGATCAATGTCTCTCCTTTGTGGTTCAGCAGTTCAGGGAATTCTGACGGTTTAAGTGCGAGTCCAGGCATACCTTTGAGTTCGATATCCCCACCATCATAGTTGCTGATAATCTGAGGTTTGACATCTTTTCCTGATGCGTCAGGGGAGGTGTCCACGTGAGCGATAAAACCGATTGCAGGTGCTTTTTTGTCAATGTTGGAAGGTATTGTACCCATAACATAGCCATACTCGTCGAGTGTGGCTTCTACTCCCATATCATTCAGTTCTTTGCAAAGCAATTTCAGCAAGTCCAGCTCTTTTGCTGCACTTGGCTGTGATTCTGAGTTCTCGTCAGACTGTGTGTCGATGGAGACGTATCTCAGGAATCTGTCAAGTATTTTTTCCATATAATATTATGTGTTATGCGTTTTTGTCAGTTTTGATTTTCATCGCTGCTCCGGTGATAAAAGCTATGATGGCGATATAAGGCAGGATAGCAATCGCTTCTCCGTAAGCAGCTTGCCACTCGGTCATGTACATATCGACGTTTGCGAACTTGAGAATCGCACTGACGACTCCCATGAGTGCGCCGCCGGCGATGAATCCGGATGCGATGAGAGTACCCTTCTCCTGTCTTGCAGCATTGACCTTCTCATCACTGCTTCTCGTGCTGACGAACCATGAAATCGCGCCGCCGACGAGCAGAGGAAGGTTCAGATCGATAGGAATGAACATTCCGAGAGCGAATGCAAGTGCAGGTATCTTGCACATTGTCAATACTATAGCTATCAATGCGCCGATTCCGTAGAGTATCCAAGGGGCTCCGCCACCATTCATCAATGGCTGGATGACAGCTGCCATGGCATTGGCCTGAGGTGCTACCAGAGCATTGTCTCCGGTAAATCCGAAGGTCTTGTTCAGCACAAGCATTACTCCGCAGACGGTTGCGGCTGCGACAGCGACACCGGCGAACTTCCAGATTTCCTGCTTCTTAGGAGATGAACCGATCCAGTAACCGATCTTGAGGTCGGTCACGAAAGAACCCGCGACAGAAAGTGCTGTGCAGACGACTCCGCCGATGACGAGGGCTGCCGCCATACCGACATTGCCTTTCAGGCCCACCGCTACCAGAATGAGGGAGGCTATGATCAATGTCATCAAGGTCATTCCGCTGACAGGGTTCGATCCGACGATTGCGATGGCATTGGCCGCAACTGTGGTGAAGAGGAAAGAGATGATACCGACGATAAGAACACCTATCAATGCCTGCCAGATGTTTTCAACGACTCCTCCGAAAGCGAAGAACGCAAACACGGCCAAGAGGGTGATGATAATACCGAAAACGATGATTTTCATGGATATATCCTCATCTGTCCTATCTATATTAGTCTCCCTCTGGCCCGGTTTTTTGGAAAACTCTCCAGCCGCGAGGCTTACGGCAGACTTGATCACTCCGAAGGATTTGATGATTCCGATGATGCCGGCGGTAGCGATGCCTCCGATTCCGATGTGGCGCGCGTAGTTGCGGAAGATTTCGTCCGCGGACATGTCACCGATTGTCTGGGTGATACCGGAATTCATAAGGTCAATGACTTGTCCGCCCCAGAGAACGTTCATCAAAGGGATGATGACTAGCCACACCAAGAAGCTTCCGCAGCATATGATGAATGCGTATTTCAGACCGACAATATAGCCGAGACCGAGGACAGCTGCACCTGTGTTGAGTTTCAATACGACTTTAGCTTTGTCTGCCACGTACTGTCCTGCGTGCATCACTGTCGTGGTTATCGTTTCGCTCCAAGCTCCGAACGTCGCGATGATGAAATCGTAAAGTCCGCCGACCAGGCCACTTAGGATCAATGTCTTTGCGTTGCTTCCTCCTCCTTCGCCGCTTACGAGGACCTGAGTTGTGGCTGTGGCTTCAGGGAATGGATATTTTCCATGCATTTCCTTTACGAAATACTTTCTGAACGGAATCAGGAACAGAATTCCGAGGATTCCTCCGAGTAATGAAGAGAGGAACATCTGCATGAAATTCACTTCTACACCTAGTATATATATAGCAGGGAGAGTGAATATAGCTCCGGCCACTACTGCTCCGGAGCATCCTCCGATAGACTGAATGATGACGTTTTGTCCAAGTCCTCCTTTCTTTCCGAGTGCGCCGGTCAGACCTACTGCTATAATGGCGATAGGTATGGCAGCCTCGAATACTTGTCCAACCTTAAGTCCCAAGTAAGCTGCGGCTGCTGAAAACAAGATTACCATCAGCAGACCTACGCATACTGAGTATGGGGTTACTTCGGGATAATTTTTCTGTGGACTCAGGAGTGGTTGGTATTTTTCTCCTGGTTTGAGCTCTCTCTGCGCATTCTCCGGCAGGGATGTTCTGTTCTCCTCCATATAAAATATAGTCGTTTAGTATTAGTAATCGTCCAATGTCAGCAAAATCTGCCGAATTTTGTCATTGGCCGCTTATTGCTTGTCACATTCTACAAATATAGGAAAAATAGGTAAAATTTGGTCTATTTAGCTCTTTAAGTAATCCTTAAAAAATAACTTGGTAATCTTTGTGCGTCTTTTCGGTCTATATTCCTTTTCTCATCAGTCATGTGCCACCGGCACACTCCCTCTTCTAAAAGGAATCTATCCTCGAAAATCCATCACAAATCTTCACCAAGTTATTGTTTAATGCTTACTAAAATGATTTACTGCAAAATTTTTCAAAAAAAAGTGCAGAAAAGTTTGGAGGTAAAGAAAAAGTGCGTATCTTTGCAGTCCGTTTGAGAAACAACGATACCTCACTGAGGTTTCAGAAACAAAACGGCTAAGTTCATTGACAACATTGAGAGAGAATAAGAGGTAAAGAAGATAGAAATTAAAATCAGTTTGTAATTAATAATTCGAGAGTTTTTTCGAGTTGCGAATTAGGGACTGCAATTTCATAGGCAAAAAACGAGACGAATCGAAGTCGCCGCCTTCAGAGATGAGGGCGAAAGAGCGAGAGAGATTCACGAGAGAAAGAGGAGAAGAGCGAACGGAGGATGCCTAGGCTATCCGGAGGCGAGGAAGGACGTGGTAAGCTGCGAAAAGCTACGGGGAGTTGCAAACAGACATTGATCCGTAGATATCCGAATGGGGCAACCCGGCAGGTTGAAGACCTGTCACCATGTAATACATGGGGCGAACGCGGGGAACTGAAACATCTCAGTACCCGCAGGAAGAGAAAGAAACATCGATATCCTGAGTAGAGGCGATCGAAAGGGGCAGAGCCTAAACCGGTTGGTTTACGGACCAGTCGGGGTTGTAGGAGCGTCCAAGGGAACATGTCAAGGAACGCGAAGCGCATGGAAAGGCGCCGCGAAGAGGGTGACACGCCCGTAGCGGCAACGAGGACATGTCAGGGACGCCACCTGAGTAGGGCGGGGCACGAGGAATCCTGTCCGAATCTGCGGGGACCATCCCGCAAGGCTAAACACTTCCGGAAGACCGATAGTGGACCAGTACCGTGAGGGAAAGGTGGGAAGCACCCCGAACAGGGGAGTGAAATAGAACCTGAAACCGTTCGTTTACAAGCGGTCGGAGCTCGCGAGAGCGACGGCGTGCCTTTTGCATAATGAGCCTACGAGTTGCTTCTTTCTGGCGAGGCTAAGCACCTGAGGTGCGGAGCCGTAGCGAGAGCGAGTCTGAAGAGGGCGTTCAGTCAGAAGGAGCAGACGCGAAACCTAGTGATCTACCCTTGTCCAGGGTGAAGTCGCCGTAACAGGCGATGGAGGCCCGAACCAGTTTCCGTTGAAAAGGGCTTGGATGAGGTGAGGGTAGGAGTGAAAGGCCAATCAAACTGGGAGATAGCTCGTACTCCCCGAAA
>OBLI01000970.1_pt1 | contig 29681 bp, 29 predicted proteins | sample 1519701 | NCBI WGS metagenome assembly OBLI01 (sample SAMEA3663005, study PRJEB22513) | pig gut metagenome | biome: pig gut; feature: pig-associated habitat; material: faeces | place: France | collected 2012 | reverse complement strand
ACTTTTATTTTATCATTGCTATCATTACTTGTTTCATAATTTTCTTTATTACTACTACTTGTTTCTATTTTATCGTTATCATTATCATTACTTTTAATTAATTATCACATTGGTTTTACTATTACTTTACTTACTAATCGTGCTGATAATTATCAAATTTAGTTAATTCCGTTTAACTAATTATAATTTATTATTAATACTATTATTACTTTCATTATTATTATCTATATTTGCAGCACTATTTTCAGTACCTACATTATTACTATTTACTAAGTTAAGTTCTGTAGGCTGAAATAACTTAATAGTACGGACACTATTCAAAGTATTAATTTAAAACATAAAGTTATGGTTGATTTAAAAGTTAATTATCTTGGTCTTAATCAGACCTTTCGTATGCCTACTAGTATGAGTGAAATTAACATGAAGGTAATTGCTGATTATGTTAAGCATGTTAATGTTGGTAATGATTATGCTCTTATTGCTGTTGTATTTAAAGAGCGTCCTATTACTATTGTAAGTGTTAGTAAGCAGAATAAGAATGCAAGTGTAAGTGGTGTTGCTGTTATGATTAAGAGTAATACTAATAATGAGTTTATTAAAGGTATTAAACTTGGTGAAACTGTAGTTATTTCTCCTAGTGATATTTCTATGGGACATCACGTTAATTCTCCTGCTAATGTTCTTACTCCTGGTTTCTTACTTAATCTTCTTCAAACTAATGCTGATTTAAATAAGAAACTTATGGCAGTTAATGTTCCTACTTATTTTGTAGATTTTAAGATTGTTCCAGTTTGTAATATTCATGGTTCTATAGGAAAGTATGTTCCTGCTAGTAAATATTATATTGCTCCTGATGCTGGAGAAACTGATATGGGTAAGTAATCTTACTATCTACATCTTCTACGGGGAGGCTATAAAAGGCGGAGGGAGCTTATGCTCCCGAAGCTTCATATTATATTGCTAATAATGTTATTAATATGAAATATAAAATAAACGATGAAGGTTTAGAAGAAGGTAAATTTCCTAGTTCTACTGGTAAACCTGTTCTTATTGAAAATAAAGCATCTATACTTAAAACTATAGATGATAATATTATAGATAAGGATGTTGCCATGATGATTCTAGTTCAACTTGAAAAAGATGCTCAAAGACATCTAGAAGCTGATGAAGTTACTGCTATTCCTTATCTTGGTAAGATTAAAAGAAAAGCTGGTTCAAAAGCTTATGCTGAAAACAAAGAAACTCTAGATGCAGCTAAAGAAACTATGAGTCCTGAAAACTTTGAAAATTTTAAGGCTGCAATGATGAGAGAAGCTGTTATTAGAGATAATAAAGCAAAAGTATATAATTATCAAGTTGCACGTATGGCTAATAAGAATGGTAAAACTTATTGGAAATGTGTTGAACGTCGTGGTAAATATTATGCTAATATTAGATTTTATTGTTTAGGTTGTTTAAATTATTCTGAACCATGCAACGAGATAGATTAATAATAGATAATCTTTTGCTTATTGATGATAATGGTATGCCTGAAGCTCCAACTATTCGTCAATTAATAGATAAAGATGTTAGAGAGCTTTATACTAGAGATAAGTCTAAAGATAAGTCTGGTTATATAAAAGATTGTATAGTTATTTATTATCTTGGAGACCCTAAGTCTCCTGCAAAACAAAGTGGTTTAAGTGATGCTGAAGCTCTTAAAATGGCTATAGAACAAGCTGGTCTTCCAGCTAACTATATACCTAGTGCTCTTGTTTTGAAGATAATTAAAAGATATTATGCTCAAAATATAGGAGAAGCTGGTAGAGTTGTTGAGAATCTTCTTAAAACTCTACATAATGTAAATATTGCAGTTGATTCTATTAATGCTTTGCTTAATGAAAAGCTTAGAGATAGAGCTAATTTAACTATAGAGAATGTAAGTACTCTTTTAGATTTAGTAGATAAAGTTACTGCTAAAGCATCTGAGATTCCTAAGACTTTAAAATCTTTAAATGAAGCTAAGGAAAATCTTATGTATGAAAAAGAGTCTGAAAAAGCTAGAGGTGGTGGTGCTATTACTAGTAGTATGAATGCTGCTGATTATGTTTAACATTATATTGTTTAAGTTATGAATAGTATTTATGAAAATAACTTTCTTTATTTTGACGAAGGTCCACATAAATATACCGATTCTTTAGGTAATGAATATCTTAGTGTAACTACTAATATAGAGAATTACTGTCCTAAGTTTGATAAGAAATATTGGCTTAGAAAGAAAGCTAAAGAACGTGGTATTAGTGAACGTAAACTTGAAGCTGAATGGGAAAGAATAACTAAAGAAGCTTGTGAACGTGGTACAGCTACACATAATGGACTTGAAGATGGTATTAAAGGAAGTAGTATGTTTAAAGATGCTATTCAATATCTTAATCAAGTTAAAAGTGGTAGATGTATAACTGTAGCTGATATTCCTAGTCTTACAGTTCATCCTTTAGATATAGAACAATTTAAAGAAGCTACTAATAATAAGTATCCTGAAATATATCAAGTATTTCAATATTATGTAGATAAAGGTTATACTATTTATTCTGAAATTGGAGTATTTGTTCCAGAATTACTTCTTAGTGGTACTATAGATGTTCTTTGTGTGAGACCTGATAGATTTGTTATTCTTGATTGGAAAACTAATAAAGATGGTCTTCATTTTACTAGTGGTTTTTATCGTAAAGATAAAACTACTAAACCTATTCAGCTTACTGATGAATGGTGTAATACTCATGAGTTTATGTTACCTCCTTTTGCTCATCTAGAAAATTGTAATGGTAATCATTATACTATGCAATTATCTACTTATGCTAGAATGACTGAAATGATATTAGGTATTCCTTGTGTTGGTCTAGGTCTTTGTCATATTCAAACTCCTTTTATAAAGAACAAATATGGTATGCCTTATCGTGATGTTCATGGTATGTATAAGATTGATAAAGAAGGTAAGGAAATTGTTACTTGGTTTAAGATTAATTATATTCGTAATGAAATAGATGCTATGTTTCAAGATAGAAGAATTAAACTTAATAAACAAGGTTTATTGAATCCACAAACAGAAATACAATGGTAATATGACAAGACGAAGGCGAATTAATCCTAGAGTTCTTCATATTGAAGAAGTGGATAATATTAAATATGTTTGTAAAGGTATTCCAGAAATTGGAACGTTTTATGTATTTGGCGTATTAAAATAATAAGATATGAATGAAAAATTATATAATAAAGCAACTAAAGCTGATTTCAGCAAAGTACTCGTCAATAAAGGATATGCCTATTTTACTAAAGGTAAGTATAATCTTAATATTATTGGCATCAGAAATGCTGGTAATAGCGTTACTAATAAGTTTGACGATGTTATTGTCGTAGAATATATTGATATGTATGGTATCAAATCTAGAAATATATTTGCTGCTACTACTGAGCCTGGTATTACTAGTATGACTAAACCTGTAAGTTATAAAGGTTGTGCTATACTTGTTCCTGGTCAATATCGTTCTGCTTGGAAACTTGGTTATCATAAAGGTAAGTATGAAGCTATTGTTCAATATAAACCTGTAAAAGTTTATAGAGATAATAATAAAGATGCTGTTTATGATTTTAATCCAAAGACTGTAGAAGAAGGTACATTTGGTATCAATATTCATAAAGCTGGAACACATTCTACTCAAGTTGATAATTGGTCTGCTGGTTGTCAAGTTCTTGCTAATAAAGAAGATTTTGATACTCTTATGAAACTTGCTCATAGACAAATTAGTCAAGGATATGGTAAACTATTTACTTATACTTTAATTAATGAGGAGGATTTATAATGGCTTGTATTCTTGTTGATGGTGTAGTTCAAAATACTTTTACTATAAAAGATTTAGAAAAAGCTATACGTGATATTTGTTCTAGAGATAATGGTATAGATACTATTTCTACACCAATAGGTTTTAAAACTGTTATTCCTAAAGAGAATATAGGTTTTATATGTCCTTCTCAAATTCAAGAAGATATTGATAAAGAAATTATTAATAGTCTTCATAGTTATAAACCTTTTAGTAAATATTTAATTAGTAAAAGTTGTAATGAAAGAAATTAATGAATTTATTAAATACGTATTACTATTTATTAAAGAAATTTTTATAGGAGTAATTCTATTTTTTGTTATTGGAATTATTCTTGTGATAATTATGACTTTTATAGATAATTACTATAAAAAAAGTAATAATATTATTGAGGATAATATTGAATTACAAAAACACAACGATAGTTTAAAAATTGAAGTTGATAATTTAGATAGTATTAAAAATGCAAAAGTTATTGAAGTTAAAACTCTTGATAATGATAGTACTATTAAGTTGTTCTATCAACTCATTAAGTAAATCATTAACATCTTCTACGGGGAGGATAGAACAAGATAGTGTAACTATAGCGATTAGTGATATTCGTAAAGCTAATGCTAAATTAATAGAATTAAGTTATGAAAAAGATATTAATAAGAATCTTCGACAAATTATTAAAAATGATAGTGTACTTGCAGAACAAGCTAGACAAAGATATATATTATTGGATAGGTCATGCAAGAAAATAAAGAAACAACGTAATATTGCTTATTGTAGTGCTGGTGCTACTATTATGTTGCTAATTTTAAGTTTGATAAAATGAGTGATAATCATACTGTAGAAAAGTATATTGAAAGCTACCCAATGCTTCAATTTATAAACGATAACACTGGTCAATATAAACATGCTAGAGAAGCAGGTTATAAAGACCCTAATGATTTGTTTATGATTGGAGAAAGCGGTGGCTTTCTTCTTGATATACGTAGAGGAGATAAGTTTGTTAATACTAATCTCCTTACTGAGATGGCTTCTCTATATCATATAAATGGTGAGAAATATACTTTATATAAAGAAGATAGTATTCCTCATCGTCAATTACGTAAAAGAGAAGAGTATAGACGTAAACACGGATTTGATGCTCCATGTTTTATGCGTAATGGTGTAGTTCGTAATCTTCATATTAGTGGAGATATGTATAATTACTTGAATTATACTATTATTGAACAGCTTGATGAAAAAACTATTATACATACTGATAGAGGTTCTGTTGCTAAGAAGAAACAAGATTTTCCTAAGTTTATAGATGCTCAGTTTTGGACATTTGCTATAATAGAGTTTTGTGAACTTAATGGTTTTCATCTTCTTATTGATAAAACTCGTCGTGGTGGTTTTTCTTATATTATGGCTAGTCATAGTGCTAATAAGATAAATCTTCAACCTAACAAAGTTTGTATTCATGTTGCTGCTGATAGTAAGTATCTTACTAAGCGTGGCGGTCTTACTGATTTTACTATTCGTAATCTTTATTTTTATGAGAATAAGACTTTCTTTAAACGTGGTATTCTTTCTCGTGCTGCTGAAAACTTTACTCTAGGTTTTAAACTTCCTAATGGTGATATTAGTCCAAATAGTTGGAATAGTGCTTTGTTCAGTGCTTCTGCAAATAACAATCCAGATTGTGCTATTGGTAAGGATGCTGTTAGTGTTAAGACTGAGGAGGTTTCCACTATGGAAAACTTTGATGAATATATGAATGTTACTGAACCTGCTATGCGTACTGGTAGTTATGTTACAGGTAACTTATTTGCTTGGGGTACTGCTACTAGTGGTAATATGCAAACATTTGAACGTAACTTCTATAATCCATCTGCTTTTCATTTTATAGCTTTTGAGAATATTTGGGATAAAGATTCTCGTAATGAAGTTTGTGGTTATTTTAAACCTTATTGTTGGGGTCTTCAAGGTCAGATTGGTGATAGATATGCTATGGATGCTGATGGTAATTCTAACATTGAAATGGGTCTTAGAATTGCTTATAAAGAACGTACTGATAAGAAAGTTCATAGTAAGACTTTTAGTGATTATATTAATTACTTAGGTCAATATGCTAATATGCCTAGTGAATCATTTAGTTCTACTAGTGAAAACTTGTTTAGTTCTGAAGCTTTAATGAATTGGGAAGAAGTACTTAAAAATGACCCAGCTTATACTAATATATCTGATGATGGTATGTTCTTTGAAGATTCTGATGGTAAAGTAATATTTAAAACTAATGCTCGTATTAAAGCAGAAGGAGGTAAGTTTAATAAAGATTTCTTTGATTGGATTCAAGGTGTACCTCGTAAACAACATGAACATCCACATGGTTGTGTTCGTAAATGGTTTGAACCTATTAAAGTTAATCATATTAATGAAAATGGTAAATATGAAGTTGGTATTCCAAAAGGTCAATATTCTATAAGTTATGACCCTGTAGGTGTAAATAAAGAAACTAGTGGTATTACTAATAAACATTCTCATAACAGTATTAAAGTTTGGGAGAATCCTACACAATATAATGGTTTTAAAGGTAAAGTAGTATGTGCTTATTATGGTCGTCCTGAGAAACTTGAAGAAGCTGATAGAATATGTTACTTTATGGCTGTTTATTATAATTGTATTGGTACTACTGGTGTTGAGGTTAACCGTGGTGAAACTGTTAGTAATTTCACTAAATGGAAAGCTTTAAAGTATTTAATGAAAGACCCAGTAGAACTTTGGGATAGTTCTATTAAAGCTAAAGTTACTGCATCTTATGGTGTAAATATGGGTGGTGGTAGTGGTCAAGGAACTACTAAAGTTCTTGAAGGACTTCGATTGCTTAAAGAAATGTTGTATAGTGAAGTTGGTAAAAAATTTGATGGTACACCTCTTTATTTCTTTCAGACTATTTATGATTATCAAACTATACTTGAACTTCTTAAATGGAACGATAAAGGTAACTTTGATAGAGTATCTGAAATGCTTATACACGCACTTCAATGGAAACTTAATGACGTAGAAGCTGCTAAAGAACTTGCTCATCGTAAGAAAGCTACTATTGAAAATTATAGTGATAATATATTTAATAGAGATTGGTTCGTTTAAAATAATATTAATATGAAAGAAATTTGGAAACAATTAGAAGAAGATACTAATTATGAAATTAGTAATCTTGGTAAAATACGAAACATTAAAACTCAGATTATAAAATCTACTAGTTTTACTAAGAAAGGAACTTATGAAGTTTGTTCTTTAAATGCTAATAGTTATCTAGTTCATAGACTTGTTGCTAAATATTTTGTAGAAAATACTAATCCTGCAAAATATAACATAGTTAATCATTTAGATGAGAATACTCATAACAATAAAGCAGACAATCTAGAATGGACTACAAATAAAGATAATTTAAATTATAGCAACGTTGCTAAAAGAGTTGCTGAATATAATTCTAAATTTAAAGTTATACAATATGATAAAGACGGTAATATAATTAAAGAATGGACTAGTAAAGAAGCGTGTTATGCTGCTGGTTTTACTAATGTAAAATCATTCTTTAATAAAAGTGGATTTAATAGATGGGCTTATAATTCTTTTTGGTTTTCAGAGTATGAAACTTTTGATAAAACAAGATATAAGCCAAAGCCTATTTTAAATATTTATAATAGCAATAATGAATTAGTATTTACAGGCAATACTGTAGCTTGTGCTAAATTCATTAAACTTACTACTGTTGCTACAATACAAGGTAGGTTAAAAAGAAATACTGAATTTAAAGTATTAGGTTATACTTTAAAGCATATAAATCGTACTCTAAATTAATTATATAGTTAACTAAATAAATATACGTATGTTTAATAGTAATTTAACTTATCAGTTTCCTAAACAAAAGGTTAGTGCTTCTGAGAAAGCAAAACCTTATTGGTACACTAATAGTATAGATTATATTATTGGTTTAGGAATTAGTATGAATGACCGTAGTGATACTGAAACTAAGATTCGTGTTCTACACGGCGAATTACCTCAAGAGTTTTATAGAAAAACTCTCAATCCTTACAATGCTAGTAAAGAACGTTTTAAGAACTTTCCTGCTACTCTACGTAATTATGATATTATGTCTGATATTATACGTAGATATATAGGAGAGTATTTTAAAAATCCTCACGATTTTGTTGTAGGAGCTAATAATCCTGATATAGTATTTAATAGAAATGCTGCTCTTAAACAAAAGATTATGGAAGCTGCTCAACAAGTATTTCAACAAGAGTTTCAAAAACGTTATCAAGCTGCTGTTCAACAAGCTGAAGGTCAAGGACAATCTGTAGAAGCTATAAATCCTCAAGATGTTATGCCTGACCCAGAGGAATTTATGAATAAATTTAACCAAGATTACATAGATAATGAAAGTAAGCAAGGTCAAGATATTCTTAATTATATTAGAGATATTACTAATGACCTTAATATTTATCTTACTGCATTCTTTAATTATTGTGCTTTTGGTGAATGTTATACATATACTGAACTTAGAGGAGATAAGATTATTAAAGAATGTGTTCCTTTAATGGAAGCTTATCCTATTCCTAATAGTGAATATATGATTGAAGACCACGATATGTTTGCTAGAAAGATGAAGATGAGTTATAATCAAATTCTTGATGCTTTTGATGATTATCTTGATGATAATGATAGAAGTTTCCTTGATAAGTATTATAATGATGCTGCTTATGCTACAAAGACTGTTCCTTTAAGATATGACCAATACTTTGAACATTATGCTAATGTTTGCGAGAAGTTTACTGACGAAGAACGTAGAATGTTTAGAACTAAAGATGAACATCCTAGTGCTCGTAATAATAATCTTTATGAAGTTTGGCATGTAGTTTGGAAAGGTTTTGCTCGTCAAGGTATTCTTACTTTTGTAAATCAACTTGGTTTTCAAGAACAAAGAGTTGTAGAAGAAGATTATGAATTAAATAAAGAAGCTGGTGATATTAGTATTGAATGGGAATATAAACCTCAAGTTTATGAAGGTTATAGAATAGGAACTAGATATAGTGGTATTTATCCTGTTAAAGCTAGACCTATACTTTATGAACGTAAAGGTAAACTTCCTTATAATGGTATTATGGAAGTACTTCCTTATTTTGGTAAGTTTAGTATCATTGAAACTATTACTCCTTTCCAAGTATTTCGTAATATAGTTTCTTATCATCAAGAAATGGTAATAGCAAAGAACAAAATGCTTATTATGCTTTTACCTAAGTCTCTTGTAGCTAATGATACAGAAGATGCTATTTATAGAATGGCTGCTGATGGTGTACTTCCTATTGATGATGAAGAAGATGCAGCAGGAGTTAAGATGCAAAACATTAGATTACTTAATGTAAATATGGGTCAATATATTACAGAACTTAGTAATCTAAAAGAAGCTATTAAACTTGAAGCTCGTGAGCTTGTAGATATGAACGCTCAACGTTATGGACAAATTGCTCAATCTGCTGGAGCTTCTACTACTCAAACTGCTGTTGCTCAATCAAGTACTGGTTCTGTTGTGATATTCCAAATGTTTGACCAAATGAGATGTGCTGATTATAATAGAGATTTAGACTTTGCTAAATGTGCTTATATTGAAGGTCTAGAAACATCTTATATTGATAAAACAACTGGTAAAAAACATTATCTTAGTCTTGATGTAAATTCGTTTGTTGGTTCTGACCTTAGTACTACTGTTAGAAACAATGCTAAGGAAATGGATAAGATTCAGCAATTAAAACAATGGGCATTTAGTGCTGCACAAAATGGTGATTTGGATTCTGCTCTTGCTGCTATTACTGGAGATAATGTTGCTGCTATTAGTGATGCTGTTAAGAAGTTTAGTCAGATAAAGCAACAACATGAAGAGCAAATGAAACAAATAGACCAAGCTATTCAAGAACAAGCTAATCAACTTGAATTACAAAAGATTGCTGCTAAAGGTGAGCAAGATAGAGAAACACTTGCTCTTAAAGCACAATATGATTTACAACTTGAATATGCTAAAGGTGATATAGCTTTACTTGGTGATACAAATCCTCAAAATGATGAATATGCTAAAACTCAATTAGCTCGTATTCAAGAGGAAAGTAAGAGAGCTAGTGAAGCTGCTAAACTTCAACTTGAAAGACAAAAGCTTGCAATGGATGCTTATAATAAAGCAGCAGATAGACAAGTTAAAAGAGAAGAAATGGCTAATCAATTAAAGATAGCAAAGACAAATAAGAATAAATACGATAAGAAATAATTGTTGTTTTGTTGGTTTTATTGTGTCTAGGAGTAGTGCTCGTGAGAGTATTACTCCTTTTATTTTAGACGTTAAAATCTTATTTAATATTTTAAATTCTTCTCTAAGGCATTATTTGTAAATAGTCGATTAACTTATAAGCTAGTATCATTAAATTGATTGTACGTTAAATAAAGTGCCTCTACGTGAATATTTATATCAAATGAAGGCAGTCTGATAGCTTATGCAAATTAGAAATTAAGGTGCTGGAATTGCATAAGAAACTAATGCTCGTAATGATAACATTAATAATATTTATTCTATTAATAATCAGTTTGATGGAACTTCTAATAATGATAGTTAAATAAGTTGTGCTTTTCTTGCTACTATAAATAAAGGTATTACTTTTGCAGCAACTAACAAGTGTTAGTGTATTTATTAATCATTTAAAATATAAAGCTATGTTTGTATTTCGTAATAGTATTGGGTTCGGACAACATCATCGTTTGATGATTGAACTTGATAATATTGATTTTGGAAGTGGCGGTGGTAATGGTACTGGTACTAACGCTAACAATAACCAAGGTAACGGAGGCGACACTGATAATAATAACGGTGGTAATGGCTCTGGAGATAATAAAGATGGTGATGGTAAAGACGGTGATGGAAATGATAAAGATAATCCTGACCCTGATAATACCAAAGATAATCCTGACAATAAGGATAATGACAAAGACAATCCATCCAACCCTTCTACGGGGGGTCTTGAAGTAGGTACAAATGTTGAGTTTGAAGGCAAAACTTATACTGTTGCTGAGAATGGAGACCTTGTAGATACTGATGGTAAAGTTTTTAAAGAGGCTAAAGATGTTGATGAGTGGATTAAATCACTTGAAGTTGATGAACCTGGAGCTGATGTAAATATTGAAAATATTCGTAAAGCTATGAATATTGATATTACTGATGAGAACGGTAATCCAGTTGAATTTACTGATGACATTGAAGGTATTAAGAGTTACATTAATTCTGCTATTGAACTTAAATCTAATGAAGTAGCTTCTGCTGCTGTCAATAAAGTATTTGTTGACAATCCTATTCTCAAGCAGTTTGTTGATTATCTTACTGTAAATGGTGGTGACCCTCGTGGTTTTGGTGAACGTCCTGACCGTTCAGGTATTACTGTTGATGAGAAGTCTGAAGAGCAACAGATTGCTATTATTAAAGCTGCTGCTAAAGAGTTTGGTAATGCTTCTCTTAATGATAATTACATTAAGTATCTTAAAGATTCTGGTGGTCTTTATGATGAAGCTAAAGCTCAACTTGCTAACCTTCAAAATGCTGATAAGCAACGTGATGAGAATGAAGCTAAACAAGCTGAAGCTTATCGTAAGCAACAAGAAGCTGAAACTATTGCTTATTGGAAAGGTATTAAAGATACTATTGATAAACGTGAAATTGGAGGATATAAACTTCCTGAATCTCTTGTTAAAGAAGTTAATGGACAGAAAGTTACTGTTACTCCAAATGATTTTTATGATTATCTTTCTCGTGGAATTAAAGATGAAGATGGTAATATTGCTACTGCTTATGAACGTGCTCTTGCTAATCAATCTCCAGAGGAAGCTACTAATCAAGAATTACTTAGTGCTTGGTTGATGTTCACAGGTGGAACTTATAAAGACCTTGTTAAGATGGCTATTAATAATGAGCAGGTTAAAACCTTAAAGCTTGTTGCCAAAGGAAATAAAGGTCATGGTACTGTACGAATTACTAAGCCACAAACTAATAATAATAAAGCTATTGATAATATTCAATTTAGCTAAATGTTTAATTAATTAATTAATAATTATGTACGCAATTCGTGAAGTGCAACGTGGTAACTATGATGACCGTGGTTATTCTAATGAGGAAACTATTGCTCATCTTATGCTTACCAAACCTAGTGAGATTAATTCTATGCTCACCTATACTTTTGGTATGGATGATGATAGATTCCCACTTAATTTCCTTACAGAAGGACAAGGTACTGCTGGTGTAGTAGATATTAATACTACAGATTGGACTTGGAAGACTATGGGTCGTATGAAGTTCAATGATTCTGTACTTTGGTTTAACACTGCTAATACAACTCCTGGTAAAGGTGGTGCTACTTTTGAAGTTGAGTTTAAGACACACTGGTTCATTGAGCAGTATGGTTTGATTGCTCCTGATGGTGTAACTCAAGTTCGTATTATGAAAGACCTTGGTCATGGTTCTCATGGTGGTTATTTGTATCGTCTTCGTATTACAAATCCTAATCCAAATGCTTACGTTAATGTAGCTCAGAATCTTGGTGTAGGTATGTTCTGGTCTTTGACTGCTCCTACTATTCCAGAGTCTTTCTCAAAGGGTAATCGTACTAATACTATGGGACCTGGTAAGATGACTTCTCAACTTGAGTTCCATCGTTATAGTAAAGAGATTGCTGGTAATATTAGTAATACTGTTGTTACTTATGAGTTTAAGACTAATGGTGGTGGTACTACCAATCTTTGGATGAATGAGGAGATGCGTCAGTTTGAGCTTCAGCAACGTGTTATGAATGAAGAGCGTCTTTGGTTTGCAGAGTATAATAAGACTGTAAATGGTGAGATTACTCTTATTGATGAAGACAATGGTCAGCCTATTCCACATACTGCTGGTATGCAACAGATTTGTCGTGAAAGTAACTATGATACTTATGGAGAGGAACTTACTCTTAATAAGTTGAATCGTACTATCGGTGATATTCTTGACCGCAATACTGATACTGGTAATATGGATGTAGTTCTTGCTTGTGGTAAGGGTTTTGTTGAGGACTTTGACCGTGCTATTAAGAATGATGCTCGTGATAATGGTTTTATTACTCCTCTTGGTGACAAGATGATTAGTGAATCTAAGAGTGGTCTTTCTTATGGTAATTACTTCCGTCAGTATAAGACTGTTGATGGTCACATGATTACTCTCAAGCATCTTGGTTTCCTCGACCGTGGTACTTTTGCAGACAATGCTCGTGACAATGGTTATATCCATCCTCGTACTGGTCTTCCAATGACTTCTCACCAAGCATTTATGCTTGATACATCTTCTTATGATGGTCATAATAATATTCGTAAGGTACGTCTGAAGGGTCAAGAGCATATTGCTGGAGTTGTTAAGGGTCTTACTCCAATTCCTGCATCATGGGGTGGTTTCCCTGCTAATACTCTGTCTACAGACATTGACGTATCTCGTTATGAGGTTAAGGATTCTTATGGTCTCCAAGTTGACCGTAACACTAAGTTCTTCCAACTCAAGTGTGTACTCTAATATTTTAAAATTTGATTGCTATGACTGATATTAAAATTGAAATTCCAAAAGGAAGTCCTGCAAATAGTGGAAACGATAATACTCCTGCTGAAGGTGTAAATCCTTCAGCAGACCAGACACAAGCTGAATTAGAAGCTAAAGAAAAAGCTGCTCTTGAGGCAGAACTTGATGCTCCATATTTTGAAAAGAAGACTGTAGTTATTTCTTCTGTTCGTAATTATTCTGCTTATCGTAGAATTAATATGCAAGCACTTGGTAAGCCTAAAGCTACTATAGGTTCTTCTGTTAAGTCTGTACGTATTCTTATGAGTAATAAAGGTGAGCTAGCTGCTTATTATCCAGAGATTATTGGTATTGCTGCTAATCATCCAGACTTCGTTACTAGAGTTAAAGGTTATCTTAATAACATTTTCTTTGATGTTAATGATGGTGATAAGGAACTTAATATTTCTTTCCATTATAATCATAAAAGAGATTATCTTACAATTAAAGCTGAAGAAGATAAGATTCTTTCTGCTTATGAAAAGGTTGACCGCTCTAATGAAGCAGAGCTTTATAAAGCTGCTGTTAAACGTGATGAAGCTATTACTCGTCTTGAGCAAACAAAGTACCAGTATGGTATGCCTGATAACGTAGAAGAATATATTATTTGGCGTCATTGTCTTAACTATCCTGATGTAGCTAAAGATGAAGCGTTTATTAATAGTAATGCTACTCTTCGTTTCTTCATTAAAGATGTAGCTAAAGAAGAGAATCGTAAGGTTAAGCTTATTGTTGAACGTAAGAAAGCTATTGAACGTCTGGTTGAACTTCAATCTTCACCAAGTAAAGTTAGTGCTACTTATATTCAGTATTGTAGAACTAATGGTCTCAATATTTCTGATGGTCTTAATAAGACTACTCTTGAACAAGTTGATGACCTTATGAAGTTTGCTACTGATGACCCTAAGAAGTTTAATTCTATTGTTACAGATAAGAATCTTCTTGATAAAGCATTTATTGAAACTCTTATTACTAGAGGTGAGCTTGTTCGTTCAGAGTATAATCAGCAAATTAATACTCCTGATGGTCAGTTTGTTGGTGCTAATATTAATGATGCTATTGCATTCTTTAAGAACCCTGACAATAACGGACTAAAGAATAAGTTGGAAAACAAATTGAAACTCTTTTAATTGATAAAGATATGACTACTGCTGAAATGCATCAAATGTTCAGAAACTATGCTCAACAAATGGGTATGCAGAATGTGAGAGCAATACTGCCTTCACAAATAGATATGTTGCTGAACAATTCCATTTCGGACACGGTAAATCAAGTGATTGCTCAAAACATTGGTAATACCAGTGATAGAGTAATCACTGATAACTCAAAGCTTAATCAAGTTAATGCTCTTAAAAGTCTTTATAAAGTATGGAAAGGTAAAGTTACACTTCCTACTCCAAAGACTAACTATATTGCAAGTTATATCCTTCCTCTTGAAAATTTTGGTATTGCTACAGAAGCTAAAGAGACTAAAATTAAAAAGGGTGATAATGTATATGGTACTCCTGGTAGTGCTGATGTAGGTAAACCTAAGAAGATTGAATATTTCTTCCTTGTAGATTTGAGCATTGATTATGTTAAAACTTTGAGTAGTGGAAGTTTCAATACTAATATTTTTCCAATTCGTCTTATTGATGACCAATATCTTGCTGATGTAGTTAATGATTTTGTAATGGCTCCTAGTCTTAGAAGTCCTGTAGCTACAATTCATGATACTAACATAGAACTTTATATTGATAAACCTGATGCTGCTACTAAGAGTACTCCTGAAAGTTATACTTTTGGTGATGGTCTTAAAGTAAATGAAATTCGTTTGTCTTATATTGGTAAGCCTGGTATTGTTAAGTTTAATGAAGACATTGGTGGTGAAGATGTTGATTGTGAACTTCCTGAGAGTATGCACGTTGATATTGTTAAGCATGCTGTAGATTTATATCGTACTGCTCTTAATGGTGGTATTGTAGGTGCTCAAGGTGCTCAACAACAACAGCAACGTGAGAATGTCCGTAATAATGCTAGAGATGAAGGTTATGAACCTACTACTCGCTAATATTGTATAACTTATAATTTAAATAATAATGAGACAACTATTTATTTGTACTAGTACAGCAGTTCTTGCTGCTACTGGTAAACCACAAGATTTGACCAGTGTAGCTGCTGGTACTATTGGTATGTGGCAGAATGATGATGATTCTAAGTGGCTTTCTGCTGCTCCTGCTGCTGATTTCAGTATTGCTTATGGTCGTCCTAATAGTCAAGCAGTTGTAATTCCTGTTGATTTTGCTTCTGCACGTGTAACAACTTCTACTCCTCAAGCTGGTGTTAAGTTTAAGGCAGAGATTACTATTCCTGAGCCTGTTGCTGGTAAGGATTATACTCTTCAGCTTATTAAGCTTGGTACTGAGAAGCATGAGCGTTATTCTTGGGCTGTTACTGATAATGGTTCTCATAAGACTACTGCTGCTAAAATGGCAAAGTCTCTTGGCGACCAATTTACTAATATGATTGAAGCTGGTAATCAAGAGCTTGATGGTCTTAAAGTAACAGTAGCTGATGCTAAGGTTACTATTGAATCTAAGAAGAATTATCAAGGTTGGAATCTTATTGCTGCTGACGATTTGGTTGGTACTAATGTTACTATTACTGCTGCTGTAGCTCCAACTCTTGATGCAGCTTATGTAAAGAACCTTGCTTCTTTCTGTTCTCAGAACCGTGGTTTCTCTAATGTATATCGTGATGGTGCTTCTATTTATCCTGGTTATCCTATGGAGGTAGAAGATACAACATATAAGATGTACTCAATTCAGTTTAAGTATCCTAGAAAGTATGGTCGTACTCGTGATGAAGCTCCTATTCAAGAAGTAACTATTGTTGTTCCTGTAGGTAATACTACACTTACTGGTCTTCTTGATACAATTCTCGCATTTTAAATAGGTATTAGTTTATAAGGAGAACCTAACTATCTTCTACGGGGAGGTTCTCCTTTTATTGTTACTATGGAAGATTTTAATCAAGTTAATCAAATAGTATCTGATGCGATTAAAGATTCGTCTTATATAACAGTTTTAATAAGTAGTGGAGTTTATATTCTTTATACTCTTATTATTAAACTAGTTGACCTATTTAAAACTAAAGACAGAAATAAACCATTAATTCAAATGGCTTCTGCTATTAAAGAAGTTAGTGAAAATGTAGTTAAGCTTAATACTGTTTTAGATAAACAGATTCAAAATGCAGAAAGTAAAGAACTAACTAAAGTTCGTCAAGTTATAAGTTTAGCTTTTGATAGTTTTAGAGCTAATATTAGTAAAACTTGTAATGAGATTATTATTCATAATAATATTGATAAAAATAAAGATTTAATTAGAGAGAATCTTTTTAAAACTATTAGTACTGAATATTATAAACTTTATAATGTTTTTTCTGCTTATGAAGTTGATGGAATTAATATTGCTACAAAAATTAAAGATGGATGGATTGATGATACAACTAAAGAATGTTTAGAAGTGATATATGATGGTCAAGATAAGGATGTTCGAATTGGACAAATTCTTAATAAACTTACTATTATAGCTAATGAGCATTCTGTTTATGTAAATAATAAAGTTTTTAATCATTGAACTATTTAATAAGATGTTCTTATGAATAACAGTGATGTTGCAAATATTATTAAACAAGACCTTGAGAAGAAAGAATTAATTGGTGTAAAAACTAATATAGTTCTTTCTTCTCAAGGTTATATTGTAAATAATAGTAAGACTTGTAAATCTATTTATAATCATATTCTTCAAGACTGTATTGATAATTATGATTGTCTTACTGATGATAAATTAGAGACAATTAGGTCTCAAGTAAATAAAATTTAAATAGTAAGTCGTATGGAAGAAATTAAGGTAAACCGCCCCGTAGAAGAAGTTAGTAATGTGACTTCTACTGCTGGGCAATATAATAAAGTTGTAGTTAAACAACTAGAAAGAGATAGTACTGAAGAAATTCATCCAGAAGTACTTTATCTTACTATTCCTTCAGAATGGACTTGTACATATCATCAACTTATTAATTATATTGCTGATGCAGGTAAAGGTATTATTGATGATTGTACTTTTGCTTGTAAAGGTGATGGTAAGAAATTGTTTAATTGTTGGGGATTATTTCAAAGTGCTTGTGCTGCTTATCAACAATTAGATTATACTAAAGCTAATTTTTATTATAATTATGTAAAGCAACAACTTGAAAATTATTATGATGATTTAGGTAAACCAATTTATAATGGAACTAATTATTATCCAATTACTCCTGATGGTAAACTTAAAGCTCTTTGTAGTTGTAGTGAAAACAATTTTAAATTCTTTGTAGATACTGAAACTGGTAAACTTTATCAGAAGTATCTAGACGATAAAGATAATGGTGAAGTATTTACTATTGCTGATAATGGTCATTTAAATGTTGAATCAGATAATGAAGTTTAGTCAATTTCAAATTGGCAATTTTGTCCATTCACGCACACCTTTCGGCATATCGAAACTCGTATAGAGTCACTTTATTTCACGTCTAAGCGGTTCACATACGTCAGTCGATTAATTAATCACGAAATATGTTAGATGGGCGTAAAATTCAAATAAAACGTATTTTTTAATTATTATATTATGAAACAATTTAGTAAAGAACTTGGTAAAGTTAGTATTACTCCAAAAGGTGATTGGGATAGTAGTATAGCTAATGAAAAACTTGATATTGTTTATGATAGACGAAACAATCAAGCTTATATAGCTAAACAAGATGTTCCTATTGGTGTAGATATTGATAATAGAGAATATTGGCAACCATTAAATGTTAGTGGTTATGCTGATAACAATTTCATTAATCTTACTGCTGAAAACGAAAATGGTACAATTACTGCTTATGAATCTCTTGAGGAAGCTGTAGCTACAATTTTTCCTATTAATCGTAGAGTAGGTGCTACTCTTAGTTTTTATAATCTTAATTCTGATAGACTTGACCGTCAAGCAGAATTTGAACTTTGGCAGTTTAATTCAACTGATTTAGCAAATTGGGAAAATAAAGATTATTGGAATAATATATATTATAATTGGAATGTATTTGTAGGTTGGTATATTGGTGCTGATGCTTTAAAGAATCATGTTGAAACCCCTAATGTCGGTCAATATGCTTATGTTGGTTCTAATCTTAATGATGCAATTTTGTATCAATGTAGAACTAACGGCACTTGGACAAATACAGGTATTAAAGTAAGAAATTATATATCTGTAGTAGTTAGTGGAAACATAACTATTGGAGAAAATGGTAATTGGTTTAGTAATGGTGAAGACACTGGTATTCCAGCTACTCCTTCTGTAGATGAACAGCTTGATGATATTATAAATAAACATGAAAGTTTAAGTAGAACAGTTCAAGGTATTGCTGCAACTGGTGGAGCAAGTACTGCTACTAATGTAACTTATAATAATGATAATAGTGGATTAAATGCTGAAAATGCTCAAGATGCTATAGATGAAGTTAGTAGTAAATTAATATATGATGTGTCAGCACGTAATAATGGAGCGGTTTTTGAATCTCTTCAAGCTTTATTAATTAATTCTAGTTTAAGTATACTTATTCCTACATCAGTCCGTAGAGGAGGAATGACTATTAGGTTTATCCAAGGCTCTGAACAGAGTTCTGACAACAAGTATGTACAGTATAGATTGATGTCTAATGTGTGGAGTATTAATGTGAATAATTGGCAAGGTGTAGATGATGAGCCTATAGCTGGAAGTGATAATCTGATTAAGAGTGGAGGAGTATTTTCTTCAATAAACACAGAGGTAGCAAAAATAGAAAACAAAATTAACAGTACTTTTATTAATGTGTCATATTTATACCCAACAGACGGTTTTACTAATAGTGGAGAAACTGGAGGCGACCAATATTCAATAAACGAGGCTATTCAACTTCTTATTAATAAGGGTTTAGATAATACTTTAAAAGCGGCTAATGGACTTATTTTTGTAAATAAAGAAACACAAAAATGGGAACTATGGGAATATACTTTTTATACTAAAATGGGTAATAATTACAAGACTGTAGAGAATTTTAGAAAAATTCTTTCAACGTATGAATATGATACGCTAAATCTTAATATAGAAGTATTAAGGAATAGAACTACAAATGTTCATCTTGAAGAGATGCGGTCTATTAATTTAGCAAAAGAAGTTCTATATAAGTTTTTTAATTCACAAACTGGAGTTATTGAAGCAATTGACAGTAATACGCCGCTTATTGTTATAAATCTTGATGGAATAAAGACTAATGATATTTATATATCATCACAATTTAGTATTCATAATAATGTTAAAAATATTTTTATTTATGATAAAGTAGGTAAATATTTGGGAGGTGTGCCTTATGACGTAGAAACAAGCACAGAAAAATTAAAACACTTTATAATACCTGATGATATATCAAAATGTATTATTCTATATGTCGATGAAAAAGCTTCAATATATACAACACCAATTACTATTGATATTCCTTATGGTATAGAAAAAAGAGAATATGAGAAATTAATAGATGAGTTTTCATATTTAGGCGAGAGTATAGAAGATGTTCAAATTGATATATCTAATATATTTTCACAATTTAAAAAGAGGATATATTTAAAAGCTGGATTAGAATATACCATTACTTCTGACTATGTAGGTAATTCATATTATTTGGTAGATATTAAAGGCGAAAGAATAGATATTAAATTAGGTACTCCTTTTAAACTGAAACATGATTGTTTCTATATATATAATGAATTTGTTAACACCAAAGATAGTATTAAATTTATAAATTTCCATAGTACTATTTTTCAAAAAGTGGATGTTCTAAAAACAGCCAAATCGTTAGAAGTGGGCAAAACTGATAAAATACCATTTTCTATTGCGGGAGAAATTGTCAAAACTGGAACATTAAATAATAAAACAGGCATTATAACTGATAGTGGAAAATCTAAGATTTCTGAATACATTCCTATTATACCAAAAGAGATTATATATGTATTTTCTTATGTAAATACTGTTTGTTTCTATAATAAAGATAAAAAATTCATAGGAAATGGAACAGCTATTAAACCGAATGAAATATATAAATCTCCAGAAAACGCATATTATATGGTTTGGAGTCAACCCGGAGGTATTGTTGGAGGTAAGACATCAATTGGTTTTGTTTATCACGAAGAAGATATAGATAGATTAGGTAAGGATACTATTATAGCCTTATGTAATAGTAATAAAACAAGATTTAGAACATTAAACAATAATTCTAAAGCTAAGACTGTATACGTTATTGGCGACTCTGAAGCTGCGAAATTTAGGAGTGCTATACCTGAAATAGGCTCTTTGATTTATTGTGCATCAACTTCTTTTGGAGGACAGTCAGATGATGCTATAAGTTCTGGTGTTGGTATTAGCACAACAGGAAATCATTTAGTATTAACATCTTTAGAGGGGGCTAAAGTTATAGTACAAGCGGCTACAAATGGAGAAGATATACCAAGGTCAAGAGCATATCAACTTGAATTAGTGAAAGCTATAAGGGAAAAAGGTGCAACAGAAATATGGGGAATGAGTAATTGTATGGGAGTTAGTCGTACATACGATGAATTTAAACAAGATGGTAAGCATAGAATGCTTAAAACCATATATGGGGGACATTTTATAGATTATATGGAAGCTGTATATAATATGGGATTGTATTATAATCTGTATCATCCTAAACAATTTATACAGCCTAATGTTGGGGAAAATGTAGATATCTACTTTGACACAATAACACCGTTTATAGAATTTTCAAGAAATCCTATATTTGGAGAGGGGTTAGATTTTTATATGCAATATTATGATGATAAATATGATATTTACACCGTAGTCAGCATTGATGAAGAAAATAATAAAATAACAGCAACATTAAAGACTAATAATAGTGATGTTGCCCCTGGAAGTGATGCAGGTCAGTATATTGAAAATGTTGAATACGCAGGCGGTGGTAATTTAGACAAAACAACTAAAGGATTTATTTATAATGAAGCAGATAAAAATAATGTTGCGCAGAATAAATTGCCATATAATATATATTTTGACCATACTGTACATTTTGGTTTAATACTTGCAGCAATAATAAAAGAAATGTTATTTGCAGCTGGGGTTATTGATAATATGGATAATCCTGATTTGTAATATAATAGTTATGTAAATTAAGAAATATGAATAAGCAAGAGACAAGATAAAGAAAGTTATGTGTGAGTTTAAGGATAGTTAATGATTAAAAAAGAATAATTTCTTGAAAGAATTATATAATTAACTTTATTGTTTAATTTTCTAAGTTATTAAAAATTACAGATAATATTAATAAATAAATTATGAGGCAGATAAATTATATTATTATTCACTGCTCAGCCACTAAGGCTGGGCGTGATTTTCATGCCAAAGATATAGATAAATTAATAATTGAACTCTAAGACGAGACTTTATAAATTCTAAAATAAGACAATATGAAGAAGAAGCAATTACATTAAGCACTGATTGTACTTCTTACTAAACTTTCATCGACAAGAGACAATCCGTTGCTGATGGATAATTATATAGTAAATGCTTTATGAACAACTATTGCAACTTATTATTAACTTTAAATAAATAAGAGTATGAATAAGAAAGAACAATTAATTTGGTCTATAATCGACAATGTGATTATAGCGTGTGATATTCCTAGAGCTGATGGTACTCATTCTATTAGTAGAGAAGATATTGTTGGTAAATCTAGAGAAGAAAATGTAGTTATGGCTAGAGCTTTAGTAGTTGAACAAATGGTTCATGCAGGTTTTACTATTACTAGTATAGCTTATATTTTAAATAGAACTGTTCAAGCTACTAGACATTTATTTAAAATGAGTACTGAATTTTATCAAACTTCTAGAGCTTTTAGACTTGCTACTTCTGAAGCAACTCTTATGAATAAAGATGTTGAACCTATTTTCGTTTAAATAGAAAATAAGTAGAAAACAAAAGTGTGACTGTTGATGTAATCAATAAAGATACTTTTGAATATATTATTAAGATGATAATTGGAACAAAATCCGATTATCATCTTTTTGGTTATATACTAGAATCTGTTTATCTTTGCAATGTACAAAATACTAGTTAATGTACTATTTATTATTTTATTAATCTTAATAATCATTGTAAAGTTATGGATGATTCTAAAATTTTTATGTTCCCTGATGGTGGAACTCGTCAGACTTCTAACGATGTTAATAGTCTGCTTCCTTTACTTATGTGTAATGGAGGTTTTGGTGGTGGTAATTGGGTTTGGATAATCTTCTTGTTCTTCCTTTATCCTCTTATGCGTAATGGTGGATTGTTTGGTAACTTTGGTCAGAATGGTGCTGGTTGTCTTGGTCCTCTTACTAATATGGTTAATAATAATGATGGACGTGACTTGCTTATGCAAGCTATTAATGGTAACGGTGCTGCAACTCAAAGATTGGCTACTATGTTTGGAACTAAAGTTGATATGATTCAGGCAGCTATTGCTCAAGTAAATAATGGTATTACTCAAGTAGGTTGTAAGATTGATTCTTCTACTGGTGCTCTGCTTAATGCTGGTACTCAGAATACTATGACTCTTGCTAACCAGTTAGCTACTTGCTGCTGCAACTTAAAGAGTGCTATTACTGAAGGTAATTATCAGAATCAGATTGCTACTATTCAACAAACTGATGCTATTAAGCAAAGTGTTGGTGATGTATGTAATTCTGTAACTCATGGTTTTTCTGATATTAGTTATGCTCTTCGTGACCAGACTTGTAATCTTGAAAAGTCTGTAGATGGTGTTGGTGATAGAATTATTGCTAGACTTGATGCTTCTGAAAAGGCTGCAATGCAGGATAAGATTAATGCTCTGCAAACTCAGTTGACTACTGAACATCAAAGTGGAGTAATTGCTCAGCAAATTGCTGCTGCTGTAAATCCTATTGCTCAAGCTGTTAATGAAATTAAGTGTGCTCAGCCTCAGACTGTAACAGTTCCTTATCAACCATTCCAAGCAGTACCAAATTGTGTTGCTTATCAGTATGGTATGTATAACGGTTGTAATAACGTTAATGGTTTTTGGCTTTAAACTATAGGAGGTAATATTATGGCTTTAAATGAATTCATTGGTAATCGTGGCGGTATACCTTTAGTAGCTGCTACTCAAACGACTGCTGGCAGTGCTACTGCTAATGCTGTTTTTAGTATGCCTAATCATACTTTCAGAGTTATGGGAGTTGCTGGTATAATGGTAATTAATTTTAATGCAGCTACAACTACTGCAACTGGCTTTGAAATTATGGTTAATAATGTCTCTCTTCCTCTCTTGGCAAGTAATGGAGAAGCTCTTACTGCTCTTACAGAAGGTCTTCACATTATAGTATTTGATAAACAAAATAATAAACTTCAACTCATAATATAATGTTTTCAGCTCTTAATCAAGGTAGCCGAGTTTATATTTTGAACAAAGCTAATGGAATAGATTTTAAGATTGGAGAAGTTGTTGGAACTACAACACCTGTATTTGCAACTGATGGTATTAATACAATGGTTGTAAACTTAAAGGTTAAAGTAGATGGAAGTACTGTAGATTATAATAATATTCCTGCTAACAATAATTCTGTTAGTTATAATAACGGAAATCTTATTATAGCTGAAAGTAAACAAACAATTCAATCTGAAGTAGAAGCTACTCTGCAACATGCTAATTATGTCGTAGAACATATTGAAGATTATAAAAATCAAGTAACTAGATGTGAAGAAGTTCTTAAAGAACTTAATCCTCAATTTGCTAAAGATAAAGCACGTGATGAAAGAATAGCAGGTATAGAAACTGAAGTTGCTGGAATTAAAGGTGATATAGCTAAGATTCTGGCTGCTGTAACTAAACAATAAAAATTATGATAATTATGGTACAACGTAATATGAATAAGTCTGAACTTAAAGAAAAGATTAGACGTATGAAGATGGAAATTCAAGAACTTGAAGAATGTCTTGATAAGTATGAAGAAAGGGATAATCGTTATGACGATGAACCTCAATATAGAAATCGTAATCCTTATGACGACGAAGAGCGTTATCGCGAAAGAGAAGATTATGGGCATCGTGAGCGTGGTCGTTATGGACGTTATTGATATGAAATCCGCCCCGTAGAAGAGTGTAGTGGTAAGGCTTCTCTAATCATACCTTCTACGGGGCGTTTATAATAACTAAGCTTATGTATAAAGAAGGTTTTGATGTTTATGATGAACTTCCTGAAGATATGGTTGTTTATCTCCGTTATAATGGTAGGCATTTTAATCGTAAACTAGTTGATTTTGCAACAAGTAAAATGACTACTAGAGATAGTAACGGAAAAGAAATAGCTCTTGAACCTATAACAAGAGAACAATTAGATGATATGATGCGACAATCAAATGTTCATTTAACTAATAATGATAATCCTTATGATGCAGTATTTGTAGCTAATATGTGTAAAGCTGATTATTTAGGTAGTAGTATTCCTGATGGATTACATTTATGTCTATATGTAAAGGATGTAATAGATGATGTTGATGGATATGACGGAATAGCTTTTAATCGTTGGTATGCAGATATGTGTCGTAAAGGTATTCAAATTGATTGGTATAATTGCCGATAGCATTAATAATTTGAAGCAGCTAATGTTGATATAAATGTTGGCTGCTTTAATTGTGTTAATTAATATATAGATAGTGTAGTTATTAATAATAAAAATCTATATTTGCAGCAATTAAAGATAATGATAATGGAAATAATAAATCAAATAATACAACAAGTAATAAATAGTTTTGATTTTACTTATTGTGTAGTAGTTAATGCTTTAACTTATATATTAGTTACTGTACTTATTTATCTTTGTCAAAGTAATGTAACTAGAACAATTAAGAAACTTGTATTGCTTTTTAGTATAATAATTGTTAGTACTATATATTATGCTATTGGAGTTGATGCAAAACTTATTATAAATAGTTCTATACTTGCTCCTATAAGTTGGACTTGGATTATTAAACCAATTCTTTCTAAGCTTGGTTATGATTATAAAGATATTGATAATAAAATAAATTAATATGAGAACTGTTGATACTGAAACTGCAACTACTGTAAGTCTCGATGGTGTTAATAACACTCTGTTTAATCAACTTAGAACTGCTGGTATTATTCAACTATAAAATACCCTTGCTTCTTGCGATGCTAGATGTGTGTCCGTAGCCCCTGAGACTAGTGATTAGTCTTGGGGGTTTTGTGTGTCTTCTAGACGTTAAAAAGTTATTTAAGAATTTTATTTCTTTAAAATTTACGTTCTAAGCGACTTTTAGTTAACTTGTGATTAACTAATAACAGACATATATTTCTTATCGTTAGAAGCTAAATAAAGTGGGTGTACGGCAATGTTCGTATCAAAGTTTGATAGTATAAATCACATAAGGAGGAGGCATAATTAATCAAATTATTAATCTGATTGATGTTTAAAATTGCTAAGATACTAAGTCCTGAAAGTCCTCCTCCTTTTACTAATATAATTAATTATAATATGAGTAAAATTCCTGCTATTAATGAGATAGACGCAAATAGCCCTTCTCAAGAGTCTAAGGAAGTTGTAATTAAAGCTACTGATGTGTCTCCTGATATTAATGAAGTTCAGGAGACTATTAGTGGTGCTGCAACTATTCAAGAAGTTGATGGTACTCGTAAACCTACAATTAGTGAGATTTATAAGATTGTTACTGATGGACTATTTGAATCTACATCTAATTGGTGGGATTATGCTTATAAACTTTCTCAAGCTCAAATTAATCAAGATATTATAGCTCGTCTTGATAGAGGTGAAATTGGTGGTGGTTATAGTAAAGGTGTTGATATTATAACTACTACTAGTAATAAAATTCCTAGTAACACTAATGTTTATTCAGCTTTAAAAAGTGATACTCTTTATCCTAAGAAGTTGAATAATGAAACTATTAATGGTATTTATAATTTCATAAATGGTATTACTATCGGTAAACCTACTGCTTATACAGGAGGTATTTGGTCTATAGACCAATTAGGTAAAACACATCTTACTACAGATTATCTTTATGTTAGACTTAAAGCTATATTTGAAACACTTCAAATTCTTAATGTTGATACTATTGGTGGTAAACTTGTTATTTCTCCTGCCGGTAGTATCAATATTGTTTATGTAGATAACATTAAAGTTACCATTGACGGTAATGAACAAAATGTTTATCGTTGTTATTTTCTTGGAGAACAAGAAGGTGAGGAAATAGAAAATAAATGGAAAGTTGGAGACCAAGCTCAAGCTAAAAGTTTTAATGTAAAGAAAGGAACTTATCATAAGACTGGTAATCATTATCTTTGGAGACTTGTAGTTGGTGTTAGTACTGATACTGTAACTATTGATGGCAAGAAATATCATTATATAGATTTAAGTCAATTAATATCTGATGTTGGTTCTGATGCTCCTGCTCCAGGTGATGTACTTAATCAACTTGGTCACAGAGGTGATGATTTACAACGTCAAACAGCTATAGTTCTTAATGCTGTCGATAATTATGCTCCAAGCATCACTCTTTATGCTGGAATTAATGATTTTACATTATTAAATAAAGAGTATGTTGAGTATGGTGTTTATAAAGGTAAAGCTTTCTTCAATGTATATGGTGATATGTATATTGGAGATAAAGGCGATAATCCTAAAACTTATATTAAATACAAAAATGGTAAGATTGATATTAAAGCTAATCTTACAATAGGTTCTAGTATTGACGGTAAAGACCTTGATAAATATATTAAAGAAAATGGAGGTGTTGATGAAGAAACTGTAAAAAGTCTTATTAATAATGCTCAAGTAATTAAAGACCTTCAGAATCAAGCTGATGGCGCTATTGAAACTTGGTTTTATGAAGGAGAACCTACTCTTAACAATCTTCCTGCTGTAGATTGGGCTACTAATGAGATTAAGAAAGTTCATGTAGGAGATTTGTACTATGACCAAATTACTGGTTTTGCTTATCGTTTTACTAGATACAATGATGATGTTAATCCTTATGCTTGGAATCGTATAAAAGATAATGATATTGTAGAAGCTCTTGAAGCTGCTAATAATGCTCAAATTACAGCTGATGGTAAAATGAAGATTTTCTATAACACTAAACCTACAGATTATCAAGTTGGTGATGTTTGGATTCTTCCTGCTGATACTATAATTAATGGAGTACAATATTATAAAGGTGATATTCTTACAGCTACTGTTAAAAGCACTGAGTTCAATGAAAAACATTGGACTAAGAAAGTTCGCTATATTGGAAGTAAAGAACTTAATGACAATATAGATAAAGTAAATAAAAAGATTAATGATATTAGTGCTACAACACTTCCTGGTCTTAATGATAAGTTTAATGAATTTGCTAAAGATGGAATACTTGATTCTTCTGAGAAAGCTAGACTTACTGACTTACTTAATCAAGCTAATAATGAGGTTTTATCAGTTAATGAACAAATTACTAATATTATAAAATCTGATTATCTTACTAATGATAATATTAATAAAGATAAGCTTATAAAAGCTCAAACAACTTTGAGTACTGCTTGGACTGAATATAAGACTTTAATTGATACTCTTATTGCTAGTACAAATCCTATTACTAAAAATAATATAGCTGAAGCTAGTAGTAAATATACAAATCTTCAAAATTCTATTAAAGCAGTTAAACAATATCTTGCTGCTTGTCAAGCTGATATACTTTCTAATATAGGAATTGATATTAGTTCTTATAAATATCTTAAAGAAGCATTTAAAGGTAAGACAGAAGTTAACGGAGGTCTTGTTGTTACCAATGTTCTTCAACTTAGACAAACATCTGATGTTAATTCTCCTATTACTGCTGGTATTAGTGGTCTTCAAGGTAAAGCTGATGAAAATGGTGTTGTAGATAAAGATACTTATGATATAACATCTATTGCTGCTTGGTTTGGTGGACCTATGGTAGATAAGGATATATTTACTGATGAGCAACTTAACAATAAAGTAGCAGGTACTGATTATGCTAGAAGTTTGTTCCGTCACGATGGTAGTGGTTATCTTGCTAGTGGTGCTATTTATTGGGGAACTGATGGTATTCTTCACGGAAATCCAAATAGTTTTATTCTTCAAGGAACTAGTCTTGCTACTATGTTCAACTATGTAAGACTGTTTTATTTGCATTATGCTAATAATCAAGGTGAAGGAATTGCAGGAGTAGATTATATTACTCCTACTAAAACTTTTTCTAGATTAGATATTCTTACACAAGGTGGTACTGAAGCAGGTTTAAATCTTCCTACTGGTTTGTTTATTGGTAGTTCTACTACTGGAGGTTCATTTCAAGTAGGTAATGTTATTATTAGAACAAAAGATGGAGACCCTAATATACTTGAAATAGTTAGTGCTACTGATGGTGAAACAGCTCATCTTGGAGTACAAGGTGGAGTTAGCGCTTATAGTACATACACATCTTCTACGGGGGGTGGAGGTGGACTAAACGCTACTGTAGTATCATACGCTAATATTATTGCTGGAAATTATAACGATACAGATCTTACAACTATTCCTAATGCTTATAGTATTAAAGCTCTTTACAATGCTATTCAAAATATTGATGTACAAAGTCTTGATGGTTATGTAAATAATATTGTTACAAGTGGCGCTGGTAATGCTATTACAAGTGTTACAAAGAGTGATAAAACTATTACATTTACTAAAGGAAGTACATTCCTAACTAGTCATCAAAGTCTCGATAATTATTACACAAAATCAGCTACAGATAGTCTTCTTGGAGCGAAAGCTGATAAAGCTTATGTAATGACATTCAAAAACGACAGTAATGGTTCGTATGTAAATGCTTCTTTTGAATCTAAAGAGTTATCAAAGATAGCTTCGGAGAAATATATCGAATGCTGGGATGGTGCAGGTTCATGGTGGAATTGGATGGCTGGAAAATTTATGAAAGCTGGTTCATCTGATGAATATGTCCTTTTAGGAGGCGGAGGGCATAAAGCAATATCTAGCTTATCTGTTAGTTATGCAACATCTGCTGGAAGTGCTAATTCTGT
>OBLI01000965.1_pt1 | contig 29832 bp, 25 predicted proteins | sample 1519701 | NCBI WGS metagenome assembly OBLI01 (sample SAMEA3663005, study PRJEB22513) | pig gut metagenome | biome: pig gut; feature: pig-associated habitat; material: faeces | place: France | collected 2012 | reverse complement strand
GTCCCATGACTTCGATCAGACCAATATTCTCTTTCTTGATGTGATGAAGCTCTGCATGGGGATGATATACACCCAGAGGATGTTCCTCGGTTGTAATGTTGTTGCGAAGTACCAGATCAAGCTCATAATTATCACCGCGCTTTCTGGCAATCGGTGTAATGGTATTATGAGGTTCTCCATCTGTCTCAGCATAGATAAATGCCGCCTCATCTGTATAACCACGCCATTTTGCAAGAATTACATCCGCAAGCTCAATGATTCTGTGATAATCCTTGTGAGACAGTCTGATAACTGACATAGGCCACTTAACGATACCTGACTGGATATCTTCATAGCCTTTTACAGTAAAGGTTCTCTCTACAGGAGCCTTCGCCATGGCAAATTCATAGTTTCCACCCTGGAAATGGTCATGGCTGAGGATGGAACCCCCAACAATAGGCAGATCTGCATTGGAGCCTACGAAATAATGAGGGAACTGCTCTACAAAGGAAAACAGCTTCTCAAAGGTCTTATGCTCGATCTTCATTGGAATATGCTGGCTGTTAAATACGATGCAGTGCTCATTGTAATATACATAAGGAGAATACTGGAATCCCCACTTCATACCGCATATTTCAATAGGAATGATTCTGTGATTCTGTCTTGCAGGATGATTTACTCTGCCTGCATAGCCTTCATTCTCGATACAAAGCTGGCATTTGGGATAGCCGCTCTGTTTTGCAAGCTTGGCTGCTGCAATCGCCTTAGGGTCTTTCTCAGGCTTGGACAGGTTAATGGTAATGTCCATTTCTCCATACTCTGTATCAGCCTTCCACTTCATATCCTTCCTGATACGGTATCTTCTGATATAATCTGTATTCTGGCTGAATGCATAATACCAGTCTGTTGCCGCCTTGGCGCCTTTTTCCTCATATAATCTGCCAAACGTATAGATAACATCTGATGGTCTCGGTACTAAGCTTCCCATGATCTTAGTATCAAATAAATCTCTGTATACAACACCCTCGCCCTTTAATAATCCTTTATCCTGCGCATAATCCAGCATTTCCTTCAAAGTCTCTTCCAGTGGGAATGTGGTCACATCCTCTACTTTGGTAAAATTCTCAGGAGTAAATTCTCTGTCATATTCTTCCAGCTCGAATAATTCCAGCAATTTGTTTACTGTATAAATAATGTCTGCTTCATCTACCAGTCCGCTGGATACTCCATAACGGACAAGGTCTGTAATATTCTGTGTAATCATGGCGTAATGCCTGCCTTTCTTCTATTCCTTTTCAAAGTCTCTGTAGTTTTATTACAGTACGGATGGACCATCACCAATCTCTACTACATAGAAATCTGCTGCATAACCAATCTTCTCTTTGTATGCCTTGCCTACATTCTCAATGAAAGCAGGTACTGCTTCTTCTTTTACAATGCTGACTGCACAGCCGCCAAAGCCTGCACCGGTCATACGTGCACCGATTACGCCCTGCTGCTTTAATGCTTCTGCTACCAGTGTATCAAGCTCGATACCTGTTACTTCATAGTCATCACGCAGAGAGTCATGGGAAGCAATCATAAGCTTGCCAAACAGCTCCAGGTCATTATCCTTTAATGCCTTAACAGCCTTGATAGTCCTCTGGTTCTCGTATACAGCATGCTTAGCCCTCTTAATCTTGACAGGATCACCGATGAGTTCCTTATTTGCTTCAAATTCCTCTTCTGTCAGCTCACCAAGAGACTTGATGGAGAGCTTTGTCTGTAATGCTGCAAGTGCTGCTTCACACTCACTTCTTCTCTCATTGTACTTGGAATCACCCAGACCACGCTTCTTATTGGTGTTAAGAATAACAATCTTGGCACCCTTTAATACGATAGGTGCATATTCATAGGAAAGGTCAGCAGTATCCAGGAAGATTGCACAGTCCTTCTTACCCATGGCAATTGCAAACTGATCCATAATACCACAGTTTACGCCGTTGTACTGGTTCTCAGAGAACTGTCCGATCAGTGCCAGATCCTGATTGGTTACATCAAATCCGAATAACTCCTTCAGGATAAAGCCTGTCAGAACTTCGATGGATGCTGATGAAGAAAGACCTGAACCATTTGGAATATTACCAAAATACAGAATATCCAGTCCCTTATCTACTTTATAGCCCTTCTTGCCAAAAGCCCATACGATTCCCTTTGGATAATTTCTCCAGTCTCCATCTTTCTTAGTCTCGATATCAGCAAGTCTGCTCTCACCTACTCCATCTTCTTCAAAGTTCATGGAGAAAAGGCATAACTTGTCATCATCACGAAGTCTTGCAACTGCATATGTACCGATTGTCAGTGCGCAGGGAAATACGTGTCCACCATTATAATCTGTGTGCTCACCGATCAGGTTCACACGGCCTGGTGCGAAATAAACGCCAGCTCCCTTGGAATCTCCAAATACTTCTTCAAATTTCTTTAACAGTTCCTGTTTCATTTTCGTTCCTCCAACTCATTAAATTTTGGTTTTATGTTAGTTTAAAATTAATCTCTTATTTAGGCTGATAGTCTCTGATGACCTTCAGTGATGGAAGTGCATTGCCTTCATAATCAAAGAGTGCCTGATTCGCCCATTCATTACCACATGGACCTGCTTCCTTGATATATTCCAGTGACTCCGGTGTTGCCCAGCCGCTTCCTGCAACAGGCAGCCATGCCGGCTCCCAATAGAAGAAACCACGTCCTCTGTTCTCCGGGACCTGCTCCAATACCTCCAGAAAAGCCTTTAGGAATTCGCACTGTCCTTCCTTCGTCATAGGGAAAGGTACTTTCTCACATAAAGCAGGCTTGGTCGCCATGCCTTTTCTATCCTCCGGCGCCAGCTTCTCATAAGCTGCATAATCCTCCACTGTATAACCCATGGATACTTCTGCAATCACAAGATCCTTGCCGTAACGCACTGCGATATCGTTCATGTTATTTTTCAGAGCATTCAGATCCCCATGCCAGAATGGATAGTAGGATAAACCAATGATATCGAAATCTTCCCCTCGCTTCGTATAGTTATCGAACCATTCCCGATAAAGGGCATTGTTACCACCATTATCCAGGTGAATCATGATCTTCGTCTCAGGACTTGTCTCTCTCACTGCACGGATACCCGCACTGACGAAACGGGCTATGTTATCATAATTAGGCACCTGTCCTTCCGGCCAGAGAAGACCATTAGACAGTTCGTTACCAACCTGTACCATATCAGGACGTACACCCTCTGCAATGAATTTGCGCATATTCTCTTTGGTAAAATCATACACAGCCTGTTCCAGCTGTTCTGCATTGTAGCCGACCCATGCCTTGGGCTTGCGCTGTTTGCCGGGATCAGCCCAGAAGTCACTGTAATGGAAATCCAGCAGGAATTTCATGCCTGCTGCCTTGACACGCTTCGCCATACGGAGTGTTACTTCATAATCAGTGTTACCTGCCCCATAAGGCTTACCATCCTCTGACCTGGGATCATTCCACAGTCTGAGCCTGATATAATTGGAGCCATATTTCTTCAATATCTCCAGCAAATCTCCCTGCTTGCCTTCATCATAAAAGACTACACCTAACTGCTCAATCTCGTCCATTGATGATACATCCATGCCCTTGATATATTCTAACATCCTGTTACCTGTACCTTTCTGTGGGTTATATCTAAATATTTTTATGCGCAACCGTTTGCGCTTTGTAAAATTATCATAACAAGCAAAATGGCATCCGTCAATAGATTTTTATGTAAAAAAAAATGGACTTATCGTTCAAAAAAGCCCTCTGCCATATGGCAAAGGGCCTTTCTCTCATTTCTCAATCGCCTGATTTCAGATTATCATTCACATTCTGAAACTTCTCCACTTCATATTCGCCACGCACATAAGCCTTCACCACGCGAATCGCTGTCAGCTTCTCCTGTATACAGCGGTTCACCTGATCAATGGCACCCTGCATCTTACCATAGAGAGGCCCTACCTTGATGATAATAATAATCAGCAGTGTGGCAAGAATCGGCAATGCCACCAGAAAGACCATTGCCAGCGTAGAATTGATGCGAAAAGCCAGAGAGGTAGCAAAGATCAGCATTACCGGGCTTCGTCCAAAGGGTCTCATACCTGTAGCTACCGCATTTTGAATATTGGTAATATCACTGGTCAGCCTCGTTACCAGGGAAGACACATTGAAATGGTCAATATTGGAAAAAGAATAGGACTGATCTGCATTGGTTACACCATAGTCGATCAGATCTGCCATCAACATTCGGCTGTGTCAAGTCTTATTATCCTTCCTGTCTCTGCCATGACTCTGTGTGAGATAGAGATAACAGTTCTGTTCTCGCTGACTCTCTTCAAAGCCTGCAAGACTGCCCTCTCCGTATCAGCATCCAGATTTGCCGTGATCTCATCGAGCAGTAATAGCTTCGGTTCTGCTGCTGCCGCACGGGCAATGGATAACAGCTGCCATTGTCCCTGAGAAAAGAGTTCCGGCGTACATATCGTATCGTAGCCATGCTCCAGATTCATAATGGTATCATGTAACCCTGTCAGTTTCGCTGCCTTTATTACCTGCTCCATGGTTATTGCATCATCATAAAGTGTGATCTGCTCTTTCACAGTTCCAGGAACCATATGAAATGACTGCTCTACATAGCCCAAAAGCCTGCGGCGCTCATTGGCTGAAATATCTGCTGTCTTTTTCCCCTGTATCAGAATCTCGCCTTTTACCGGTTCATACAGTCCAAGAAGCAGCTTGAATATCGTGCTCTTGCCGGCGCCGGTCCTGCCGGAGAGTGTCACCTGTTCTCCCTCCTGTACCTGAATATTGAGATGTTCCAGCACCATATGATCGTCATAGCCAAATGTGACATCTTTTAACTCTACAAAAGGCATATTCTGTGTGTACGTTCCCTCTGACCGGGATTCATTGTTCCTAACCTCAGGCAGAGTCAGAAATTCATTGATTCTGCTGACACCTGCAATGGCTGACTGAATGGTCTGAATCTCCATACCAAGGCTTTCGATAGGTGTAAATATCTGTGAAATATAGTTAATAACTGCCACTGCGGTTCCCGCTGACATACCAAACAGTACAAGCACCTGCTGATTGCCGGAGGCTGAGAACAGCATGACTACAGCTACTACGATGGCATTCAGGATCAGAATGACCGGTGAGTATACCGCATCGTAGAAGTTCGTCTTTTCCATTGCCTGATAGCTCTCTTCGATATACTGGTCATATCGCTTCTCCATATACGCTTCCTTACCAAGGCTGTGAATGGTACGGATATTGTGCAATGTCTGTGGTACATGCCCGGATACACGGCTTACTGCCCTTCTATTCTCAATCTGCGCTGCCAGCATATTCTTCTGTACATGTCTCGTAAACCAGAAGAGAAAAGGCAGCAATACAATAAGCACAAGCGCCAGTCCCTTATTATGAAACCATATGACAGCAAGAATACTGATGATCTTGCAGGCATCTGCAAACATACTGATAATACCTGATGTGAACAGATTCTCCACCGTATCCACATCCCCTACGAATCTTGATACCAGTGAGCCAGGCTCCTGATGATTGATCGAATCTGCTGACAGGCGTATGAATTTCGCCATCAAACGGCTTCTCAGTGTATGTGTGATCTTTTGTCCAAAGACTGTCAGAAGTCCTTCTCTTGCCGATTCCATAATACCCGTCAGTACCATCAGTCCAAAATACAGTACGATTATTCCTATATTCACCTGCTGCCCCTGTGTCAGGGAATCAACCACGGCTCCCAGAATCAATGGTGGCAGAAGTGCAGTTACAATGGCAGTGCAGACCGCAACCAGAATTCCAAGAGAAAGCCATTTCTTCTCCCAGACTGTATGCATGACTATACTGCCTGCTGTTTCTTTATTTCTGCTCATCTGCCTCGCCTCCTTCCTGTGCACGGTAAATTGCCGCATATTCTGGCTCCTTACTCATCAGTTCTTCATGTGTTCCAGCCGTTACACGTCCATTCTCCATCCAAAGCACCTGATCTATCTGTGGGAATAAATAAAATCTGTGAGAAATCAGTATTACAATGCTGTCTTTTGTCAAATTTTTCAAATTTGCAAATATCTGCTCTTCTGTCCTTCTATCCAGTGCCGAGAACGGATCATCCAGAATCAATACCGGCTTCTTATGACACAATGTCCTTGCCAGTGCCAGTCTCTGCGCCTGTCCACCGGAAAGTCTGACGCCGCCGCTCCCGACATGGGTATGAATACCCTCTTCCATCTGGGCAACTTCCTTGTCAAAGCACACCATTTTCAAAAGTTTCTCAATATCTTCATCCTCTCCCATAAGGATATTATTCTCAATACTGTCATTGAACAGCTCCGGGTCATGCCCCAGATATCCAATGATACCTATACGTTCTCTGTCGTCCAGCCCGCCTAATTCCTGATTCTTGAAACGGATGCTGCCCTCATAAGGATATTCGCATAGAAAAACCTTACCAAGTGTAGATTTACCACATGCCACAGGACCTGTAATTCCTATGATCTGTCCGGGCTTCGCCGTAAATGACACATTTTCCAGAATGCGTCCACCAGTCGGGTAGGCAAAATCAACATGTGACACCTGTAATTCTCCTGCCTGCTGCACCTTGCAGGGTTCCTCTTCTTCTACCAGCTTCATTAAAGGGCGGATTCTCTTCCAGGATACCTGTGCCTTATGCACTGCGTTGAACAGCTTGGCTGCACTGGAGGATTTCACTGATAATTTGGTAAAACATGCAAGAAACGTTGCAAAGGCTGCCACATCCCACTTCGTCCATCCGATTCCCAGTACATTCCTGCCGCCAAAATACAGGATAAAGAATACTCCTGCCATGGAAATAATACGGTATATGGGAGGCATCACACTGTTCCAGATATTAGCACGGACAGCACTCTTCTCATAATCATTCAGATTCTGTTCGTAGGCATCTCTTCTCTCTTCCTCACAGCCAAATACTCTGTAAGTGATGGCATTGCTTGCTCTGTCCAATGTCGCAGCACTTAATATTCCTGACTGCTCTTTGTATGCTGCTCCGCCTTTCTGTACCTGGACTTTCATCTTCTCCGCTACAATAAACGAAATCGGTGGGAAAAGCATGCACAGAAGTGCCAGTCTCCAGTCATACCATAACAGCATACCTGCATAGGCTGCCAGTGCTACGCCTGTATCAAAAAGCTCCGTAGTGAACTTACGCATCCCTTCCACGCAGTCATCTACATCCAGAATCGCCTTAGTCAGTACATTACCTGTTCCTTCTTCTTCCAGCTCTGTTCTGTTCTTATGTATCAGACAGCCATACAGAATCCGCTTCATTTTGCGATTCACATTGTTGGCAAAACGTCTGACGTAGAATCTCTTAACATAACGAGATACCTGTACGACTGCAATAGCTGCTACATAGCAGATGACCAGTACAAGCATATCCGAGAAGACCTTGGTACCACCCAGAATATCTACCAGATACCCTGTCATTTTACCCTCGAACCACGGTCCCGCCAGGAGTCCCAGGTTATAGATCAGCCCTGATATGGTTACTGCCAGAAGCACAACCCATTCTTCCTGAAAATAAGAAAGAATGCGGTCAGCCCTGAATGCTGCTTTATTCTTCACGTCCTTCACCTCCCTTATCAATCAATGCCGATACATCCGGGAATCCTGCCCGGCTCTGTCTCTTGGAACGCCAATATAACATATCCAGAGTCTTACAAAATGCCTCTTTCTCCTCCTCTGGCAGCTCTGCCAGAAGCCATTCATAGAAGACACCCTCTATGTAAGCCTTAGAATTCTTCAACTTCTCTGCTTTCTGTGTAGCATACAGCATCTGGCTGCGCCCATCATCAGGATTGGGCTTGCGTATCAGATAGCCCTTCGCCTCCAGACTGGCGGCTCTCCTTGCTGCTGCTCCCTTATCAATCTTTAACTGCTCACGCACTCCCGCCTGGGTAATCCCCGGATTGTGCCGAATCAGATGAATGAAGTCAAACTCCGCTGTTCCAATTCCATCTTCCTTCATCGTCTGTACTGTGATCTTATTGACTTCTCTTGCAATCTTTGTAATCTTTCTACCCGTCTCGTCCATATGAAACCTCCTACACGAAATAGATGTACCTACATCCATTTAGATGATAGTGCATCCATTTTGGTATGTCAATATATAAGACTTTCCTATTTGTATCCGTCTTTTATATTGAATCACTCTTATTTTTTGAAGTTAAATATACCTCAACTGCATTTATTATCATTTCTGCTGTTTCTATCTGTTCAAAGGCTTCATCCTTTGAAGCAATATAAAAATCATCATAATCACTTTTTTCACGTTTTTGTTGCAATCTGGCAATACGTTTTCCAATTTCCCGGTTAAATTCACCCTGTGCAACATAATTCTTATTAAAATGCGCTATTACATCTTTATGCCTTTTAAAGTCAATCTCGCTTAATGCCAGTACTGCCTTAATTGCATAAAAAGCAGCATAATATGAACGATTTATGGAATCTTTATAATGATTCCCTTCAACACAATCTCTGGCAACAGTTAATGTTTCTTTTGCCTGATTCATTCTATATTGGCTTAATTCAATTTTCTTATTTTCCACTTAAAACTACTCCTTCTTTTTCAACATTGTTATAAAAGGGTAATGTTCCCAGCCAATACTTAAATATATCTTCATTCTTAATGATTACAGAAATATCTACACCGTAATCCATAAGGAAATCATAAGCGATATCATATATATCATTTTCTATTTCCGTAATCTCTTTATCTGAAAGAGTGGTCAATATCATAATATCAATATCGGAGTTTTCTTTATTATCTCCTCTGGCATAAGAGCCATAAAGCAATACCTTAATTAGTGATTCTCCAAAATATTCTTCGATTCGTTTTGTAAAATCCTTTAATATTTCTCCAATTGCATAATTCATTGACTCACCCCAATTCATTTTAAAATTATAACCAACTTGAATATAGTATACCACACTATTGTCCAATACTTCTTTAGTTCTCTCAAAATATTTTAAAACTGCGGGAATATCTTACTTCTGCCTTTTTGGGTCATGACCGGTATGGCAAAAAGCACCGCCTTGCAGACATTATCTGCGATCATGCATAACCATACTGCCCGCAGATCCAGTCCCCATACCTTCACACACAGGAAGGTCAGCAGGATGCGGATGCCCCACATACTGAAGGTCTCTACAATAAATGCATAGCGGGTGTTGCCTAGTCCGTAGAAGATACCCTCCATGACAATCATGATTCCAAAGAACGGCTCTGAAAAAGCCACCAGTCTGAGCATATCTGCTCCCAGGTCAACGACTGCCTGACTTGGTGTAAAGAAGCTCATAAGTATATTGGCGCTCAGATACAGAATCACACCATTAACACACATCATGGCAACCGTTACAATGACACTGATAATACTGACTTTTCTAAACTTATCCCTGTTCCTCTCCCCAAGGGAATTACCGACCAGTGTAGATGTTGCGGTACGAAATCCATAACCCGGAATATAGAATATCTCTTCTGCCGTTACAGCAATGGAATGTGCTGCAAATATGGTCGTTCCCATACCTGATACCAGCCCTGCAAAGACTGTATAACCAAGGCATGACGTAATACTGGTTCCTAGTACCGGAAATGCGACCTTACCACACTGTTCCAGAATCGCTGTATCCGGTCTGATCTCTCGAAGCTCCCAATGCAGCCATTCATTCCTGCGATATGCCACATACATCAGAACGCCTGACAGCACATAGGAAATGGCAGATGCAATGGCAGCGCCTCTCACTCCCATATCTACACCATAGATCAGTGCATAATTCAGCACTGCATTGATAATATTCGCACCCAGGCTGATGAGCATGGGAGTCTTCGTGTCCTTCGTCGCACGGATGGCTGCACCAAACACAATGCTGGATACACGAAACAGCATAGGCAGGCTGATGATAAAGAAATACTCACCTGCCGCACCCTGAATGGATGCTTCTGCGCCCATCCAGATGGGAATATACGGGCTTAGCAGCAAGGAGATTCCTCCAAGCACAATGCTGCACCCAATGACCATCCATACTGCCTGGCTGGAGATTCTCCTTACCAGATTCTTATCCCCGCTTCCTACCGCCTTGGCAATCAGCGCCAATACACCGATTCCTATAGCATGGGGTACACTGTTCACCAGCCATGTAACTGTCGTGCTGACACTGACCGATGCCGTTGCCTGCTCTCCCAGCCGCCCTACCATAGCCGTATCCACATACTGAAGCAGTGTCGCAAGCACCTCTTCTATAATTGTAGGAATTGACAATGTGACCAGCATATACAATACGCTGCTCCATCGCTCCTTCTTCTGATTCACACCCATTCTCCTCTACTACTTTTATATAATGTAACTATTCAGATACAGAATTGTACAGACTTAACAAATGCATTAGCAGGCACTTGCTTTATATTGTAACTATCTAATCTATATGTGCTGTAATCTCTTCAAAGTATCGTTCGTTCTCTGGATATTGGCAGTCTGCTGCATCCTGTAGTACTTTCTTGCGGTATTTCTCGCACATTTGGGAAACGTCAAATTCCACCTGTACTGCGCCTCTGTACTCTTCCTCATTTTCAGGTATATCCAGCTGCACCTGCTCTGTGCCCTGTTCCAGCATATTCTTATAATTGACATACATGCAGTAGTCCTGATAGCCTTTTACAATCTCCCAATACTTCCCATAGATGTCAATATCATACAGGTCGTATATGTACAATGTGGTATATAATTGGTCATACCTTCTGTTAATGTAATCACGTTCACAATTCGTCAGATTATATTCTTTACCGGAATATTTCAGGTCATATCGGATAGACGACGGCAGTTCGATTGCAATACCAATCATCACAATCAGGCTGAACACGCAGAAAATCGTCTTGAAAATAAAAGGGATAATATGCACTTCATACTGCCCACTCTCATCGTGAAACTTAATTCTCTTCATATTCCCACCCTCTTCTTTCGCAGACCAGCTTTATGAAATCCTGCTCTTCATCTGAATACAAATTGGCATCCACCAGTCTGGTGATATCTTCCTGTGTCATTTTAAAGGTTCCTTCCAGAAAGGCTACTGTATTCTGCTGTGCTTTCTCCAGATATCTCTGGTTCTCCGGATATTCCAGACCGCTTCCATAGGTACGGTTAAATTCCTTGAGCATATACTGTCCGTTATATAAGGCTGAGCCAATACGGTACATTCCGGGAGTCTCTCCATGGTTCCAATCCTCATTCTGCCGGAAATATGCCATCATCTCCAGCAAATTGCGGTAGGATTGATAGATCTGCACCCTTTCCGTATACTTATCATAGCCATCCTCCCAAAACAGGGAATGTTCTTTTACATACTGAACCAGTACTTCCGTATCCTCTGTCTCCAGTATTGCATCTGCTTCCGCAACAGAAGCCGTACTCCTCACATATCTGTCATGTAAGGTCTCGAACACTCCCCCCACCACTGCGATTGCTATGGTCAGGGCTGCCATCAATACAATACAGACAATGACCACATTCCATATCTGGTCGATCACATATAAAGGAGCCGAATGCCGTACTCTCTTTCTTGTGTTTTCTGTTTCATTTTTGGCATTTTCCTCTGTGTTCTTCCAATGCATTCCCAGTGAATTGGGTTCTCCACAATATGGACATTTCAACTCCTTGGCTGAATACTGTGCGCCACATCTCTTGCATTTCATTCTGACTGCTCCTCTTTGAGCCTCTCAAAGGCCATCTTCTGCATATCTTCCTGTATCTGCCGGAGTCTGTCGTAATCATCCTCATCAAAGCCTCCGGCTGCTTCTATGAGCTTGTCAGTATCTTCCTTCGTTATACCATAATTATCCAGAAGGTACTCATATGCCTTGTCCCTGTAATAGGCAGCAGAGGCTTCCTCCCCATACTTATAGTGTTCATCCTGTGAGTACTGACAGGTCGCCAGTATGTACATAATGTACTTTACATCATAGATAGAATCCCATTGTTTATTCTCCACGATCCACCTGCGGTAATCATCATCCTCCGGGTCCAGATAATGTTCAAAATAACGTTCCATATCCGCCACATCACTATATTTCTCATAGCCGCTGGTATACATCAGGTTCTTCTTCTCCATGTAGTGAAGGATTCCTGCATAGTCCCCCTCCTGATACATCGTCTCCATCTTCTGGCTGTGGCGCTGCTTTGCATGATAGGACACTTTCCTGTTTACAATGGCAGATATACCTTCATACGCTGCTACAACAATTACCAGCACAATCAGTCCTATCAACAGTTTCGTCACAAGACTCTTGCCCTTTTTAGCAGCCTTCTGTGGCAGCTGTTCCAGATGCTCCTTCTCCCGGTTCAGACCGTTTATGATATCTTCGTGCTCCTGCACGGCTTTTCCAAAGTTATCACTGCCGCAATATGGACACTTGTCTGCTTCCTCATCATACTGCGCACCGCAGTTATCACATGTGATCATCCCCATCTTTATACTCTCTTTCCTACTATTTGTTCTATTTCCAGAAGATCCTGTATCTCATAATCAATTCTGACACCCTTGTCATTTATTGTCTTCTTAGGATTATACCAGCAGCATGCCAGTCCTGCATTGTTCGCTCCTTTTATATCACTGGTCAGGGAATCCCCAATCAGAAGAATCTCTTCTTTTCTGCAATCCTTCAACTCCTGCAAAACTGGTTCAAAGAATCTCACATCCGGTTTCTCATAACCGATTTCATCAGAAATAAATGCCCTGACAAAAATCTGATCCAGACCTGAATTGGCAAGCTTGCGTCTCTGTGCAGTCTGTGTACCATTAGTCACTGCATACTGACGAATCCCCTGCTGCTGTAAATAGTCAATGACCTCTCGTCCATGAGGACAATAGATTGCCACATCTCCAAGCCTCTCCTGATATTCTGCATTAAAAGCCTCTGCCTTCTCTACAGGAAGCCCCTCTGATGCAAAGAATTCCCTGAAACGCCCCTCCAGAGTCTCCTGCTTCGTGATCTCTCCACGCTCCAGCCTCTCCCAATACTTCCTATTGATTGCAGAATACCTCTCTAACATCTCATCTGAGCATACTCCCAGCCCAAATATCCGGAAACACTCCCCAATCGCATACTTCTCTGCTGCCAGAAAATCCAGCAGCGTCATATCTATATCCCACAAAACTGTTGTATACATAACTCCTTCTTTTCCTTCCTATAACTACAAATAGCTTCACATGTTTACGCTCAATCCCATTTATATCATTTTGACCAGTTACAGAATTGTACAGCTTTCCCAATGCATAAGCAGGCACTCTGCAGCCGTCGGTACTTAGCGCGCATAGTCGCAAGACATATGCACGCTTACGTACCGCTACGAGCTGCAGCGTAGCGAGAGCGTGCCTGTGTTGCATTGTGAAATCTGTACAATTCGTCCCTTTCACCTTACTAAAAAAGGGATTGATGTAAAACACCAATCCCTCTTATTATATTGGATTTATCGATTCATTTCAAGCTGTGGTCCTGTAGAATGATGATTTGCAATAATGGAATCAATCTCTCTGAGATTGGAAGATGGCAGATCACCGGGAATCGTATTCTTAACGGCTGCCGTAGCATTGCCATATTCCATTGCCTTCTGGCAGTCCATATTATGTGCCAGCAAGCCATACAGGGCACCGGAGATATAAGCATCACCACTTCCGATACGGTCTACAACATCAATATTCTCATAAGCAGGCTCCTGTACGAAACGGTCTGCAATCGCATCATAGATGCAGGAACCGAAGGAATGAATCTTCGGAGAATGTACGACACGCTGCGTAGCTGCCACTACACTAATCGGATAGTCTTTTGTAAAGCTTCTCATCATATCCTGCACTGTGCCTTCCTTGCCAAAGGTAAGTCTGGCTGTGTCTTCTGAGCAGAAGAATACATCTACATAAGGAAGAATCTGTTCGATACATTCCTTAGCTTCCTGACCGGTCCACAGATTCGCACGGAAGTTTACATCAAAGGAAATCAGAGTGCCATTTTCCTTAAAGCGCTTGATCATCTCTATTGCAGTCTCCCTAGTCTTCTGTCCCAGCGCCAGCGTAATGCCCGTTGTATGGAAGCATCTTGTGGAACGGTACATCTCTTCCGGGAAATCATCAATGCTGACTTCGGAAAAGGCAGTGTTCTTCCTATCATAGATAACATTTGGTTTTCTGGGGTGTGCACCATATTCATAATAGTAAATACCCAGCCTGGAATCCTTCGTCTTATCATAAACCAGGTAGTCGTCGCTGACACCACAGAAACGGACTCTGTTCTGAATGAAGTTGCCCAGGTCATTCGCCGGAATCTTGGAAATAATACCGGTCCTGAGTCCAAGGAGCGATACACCGGATACCACATTCAGTTCCGCTCCGCCAGCCTGCTTCTGAAATACCTCACCACGGGTCAGACGCTCATTTACGGGCGGTGACAAACGAAGCAGAATCTCACCAAGTGCCAATAAGTCAAAATCTCTTCTTTTCATTATCATAATGTAAGCTCTCCTTAAACGCATGATAGGACATGTAAGCCCTTACAAAAGTATCCTTTGCATTGTTAAAATAAGTGTATCATGTGACCGGTAAAATTTCCAGTCTTTTTCTAAAAAACCCTGTGTCATTTTATTATGTAACCGTTTACATATATTTTACCGTACTTTCGATATTTTTCCCAAAGCTTTTTAGCTATACCCATTCTTTTTACTTTGTATGGCTTTATTATAGGCAATGGAAAAAGGCAAAAAAATACACCTTTTTTGTAAAAGGTGTATTTTTTAGAATGCTGTATTTTTATTCTTTGACACCGCCAATCGTAAGGCCTGTTACGAAATATCTTTGCAGGAATGGGTAAATACATACGATAGGAAGCATAGTGACCATAGTCGCTGCAGCACGGATAGATACCGGGGTAATCGCCTCTGCTGCTGCATTTTTCATGGAATCTGCACTGCCGCTCTGCTGCATAACAGAGGAAAGCAGCTTCATCAGTTCATACTGTAAGGTGGTATATTCAGGCTTCATTCTGTTATAAAGCATGGCATCGAACCAGGAATTCCACTGGCCAACTGCCACAAACAGCGCAACCGTTGCATATACCGGTTTACATAATGGTGAAATGATTCTTGTAAAAATGGTAAAATATCCGGCTCCATCAAGCTGGGCAGATTCTTCCAGAGAATCCGGCAGACCCAGCATATAAGTCCTCATGACCAGCATATTAAAGGCACTGACTGCACCGGGCACAATATATACCCAGAAAGTACCAGTCAGGTGGAAGCCTCTGTATACCAGGAATGTTGGGATCATACCACCATTGACATACATTGTGATAACCCAGAACAGAGATAACTGTGAGCGGAACAGGAATCTCTTGCGGCTCACGATAAATGCCAGCAATGCATTGGCTACAAGAGAAACCAGCGTACCGATTATGGTTCTAAGTACCGTGATATAAGCGCCCGTCATAATATTCTGCTTATGTATTACTGTTGTATAATTCTTCCATGTGAATTTACGTGGTATAAGATGTATTCCTCCGCGGACAGTGTCAATACCGTCATTCAGGGAAATCGCCAGAGTGTTCAATACAGGATACAGTGTGATGATTACAAAAGCCACCATGAATATTGTATTGCACACTGTGAAAATAATGTCTGCTGTGGATTTCTTTTTCTTCATAATGATCACCTAAAATAACCTTTCTTCTCCGGCACCCTTAGCCAGCTGGTTCGCTATAATGATCAGAATAATGCTGACCACGCTCTTAAAGATACCTGCTGCCGTACCCAGAGAATAATCGTTCTGGCTGATACCCCATTTCAATACGTAAATGTCGATAGTCTGGGATACATTCTGAACCAGGCCATTGCCAAGCAGATACTGTACTTCAAATCCTGCATTCAGCACATTACCTACATTCATCAGAAGAAGAATCATGATTGTAGATTTAATACCAGGAAGTGTAATATATCGAATCTTCGCCCATCTTCCTGCACCATCTATGGACGCCGCCTCATACAGACACGGATCAATGGCTGTAATCGCCGCCAGATAGATGATAGCATTCCAGCCTGTCTCCTTCCACAGATTGGCAAAAGCCACAATTGGCCAGAAATATTTCTGATGTGCAAAGAAATTGATTTCTGTATTAATCAGATGTAATTTCATTAAAATTTCATTGATGATACCTGTTGTAGACAGCGCATCATGCATAATACCTGTAACAATGATCCAGGACAGGAAGTGTGGCAGATATGATATGGTCTGCACTGACTTCTTCCAGATTCTGGATGTAATCTCATTTAAAAGAATTGCGAATACGATCGCCATAATAAAACTGGTCACAAGGTTCAATACACCCATTGCCAGTGTGTTGCGGATTACCCGCAGAAAAACAGCATCTGTAAATAAAAATTTGAACTTATCCAATCCTACAAAAGCCGAATGAAGCAAGCCATCCTTGGGTTTATAGTTCTGGAATGCCATGATCCAGCCGCCCAAGGGCAGATAATAGAACATAATTCCATAAATAACGAACAAGGCTGAACAGATCAAAAGAAATTTCTGGCGTTTTATTTCTTTCCACGTAATCTTGACCTTGGTTTCTTTTTCTTTCTTAGCCATATGAATAACCATCCCTTTCCATCTTTGCCTTTTTCAAAGGAAAGAGGCAGAAGCCCTGCCCCTTCCCATAAATGACTATTCAGCCAATGCTGCTCTTCTGTCCAGTTCTGCCTGCATTTCATCCAGGAAGCTCTGAGGATCACAGCCTTCATATGCTGTCATATATTCGTCCCATGTACTTTCAAAATCACCTGACATAACTACCTTAGGAAGCCATTCATGCTTAATCTCACCCATCTTGGTCCATGCAACACCACCAGGAGTCGCTGTTGTCATGCTGTTGGAATAAGAATACATAGGGAACCATGAACCCATTTCTTTCTTTGCAGAGTGAAGCATATCTACATAGGAGTCTGCATTGTAAGCCTTGAATGTGTTAACAAGAGGCTCTGCAAGCCCATTAAAGAACTCGGATGTCTGCTGGCTTGGCTGCATTGCATTCTTGCCGTCCTTGCTGGTTCCAAGCCACTGAGGCAGATAAGTATAACCACACATATGATTAGCCTTATAATCTGTATCTGCTGCCTGTGCCCTCATCTCATCTGTACGATAGAACATACCATCATCATCTACCAGATAGTCAACACCTTCCACACCCCAGAATCTCAGGTTATGGATTTCCTGATCCAGTATGTCATTGAGGAACTTGGCTGCCTTATCAGGGTCTTTACAGCTTGTTGTAATAGATACGCCGCTGGACTGGTTCAATGTATCACCATATGTATGCCACTGATTCTCCATACCTTCGTCAATAGTCAGACCAAGAGGTACATAGTTACATCCCTGAAGATCCAGTCCCTGCTGTTTGAATACATCATTTACTGTATATGCAAAATCCCACCACTGGTCGCACATACCAAGTACACGTCCTGTAGAAAGCTTGGAAATATACTCATCATAAATCTGGGTTGCGAATTCTGTATCAATCATGCCCTTCTGATATTCCTCGTTGAGCTTCTGGAAATATCTCCTGGTAGTATCTGTAGTATTGTAATCCACGATTTTCATATTATCAGTATCTACGATAACAGAACCGTCATTTGGGTAGCCATCCAGGAACTGTCCTGCATTCTCAATACAGAAGTATCTCCAGTCATCACACAACATGGTATAAGGAATATATGCTGTTCCGTCTTCCATTGTCGGATTGGCTGCTGTATAGTCCTCTAATAACTGGAAATATTCATCCAGAGTATTGATCTGTGGATATCCTGCCCACTCCAGTACCTTGCACTGAATCCAGAATGCTTCATCATTGTGTGTTGTGGTCTTATCTTCACCATAGCTGTTCTGGAATACGTTGATCCAGTAGATATGTCCATCTTCCTGACGGAACTTCTCCCACTCTGCATCAGAATACATTTCCTTGATATTAGGATATTTCTCAATATAATCATCCAGAGGAAGCAGTGCACCTGCATCCAGAAGAGACATTGTTCCATCTCCACCATCAATGAAATCTGGATATTCGCCACCTGCAATAATTGTTCCAATTGCTTCTTCCGCGGTCTGTCCTGTCAGCCAGGTTTCCTTTACCCTTACTCCGGTCTTCTGAGCGATCAGCTCCTGAATCTCGTTGCCATCATTGATTTCAGAACCCGGCATTGCAATGAACATCGTAAAATCTGTGATATCACCATCTGCACTTTCACTGCCTGCTTCTGTACTTCCTGTTCCTGATGCATTGCTGTCAGTTGCTGTGGAAGCTCCCCCGCCACATCCTGTCAGCATGGATGCTGTTACTGCTGTTGTCATAAATAGCGCCATTAACTTCTTACGTTTCATCTGATTACCTCCCTGATTTATCTGTTTTGCCATTGCTTCCCCCTGTGTCTTGGCAATGTTCCATTTGATAGTTTTATCATATAGTTTTTTGATGTCCGATTCTTCCTAGTCATTGCTATCTATTCTTCACATTTTGCGCTATTATACTGATTATCCAGTATTTTCTCAAATATTTCCATTTTCTCCTCATATATTACTCTATTTTTTCTTTTAACTTGATTTTCTTTTGTGCATTGTTTATTTTTTTATGTTGTATAGTTTACTTTTTTATTGTGCATATTGTATCTATTCGAAAACATGCGAATTAAAGTGGAAAGTAATTTTGAGCAGTTACTTATTTCAAAAAAATACTCTCGGAGTCTTCTAAATGAAGCATTCCGGGAGTGCATAAAACAAGGGAGTGATTACATATGGAACCTGTCGCAATCGGTGATTTACGTTCGGAATATTATGATGCTAACAGCGATTTTCCGGGACTTTGGGAATTGGATGAGAACAGACGTGAAGACGTGGATTTTCGCAACAGTTCTTCTATCCGCATCTGGTATAATGATTTAACGTCCAATTATGCCACTCACTGGCATAATGCGTTGGAGATCATCATCCCCATTGACAATTATTATGACGTTGAAGTGGAAGGTATCTCTTACCATCTTAGACCTGATGAAATCCTGATTATTCCACCCGGTAAGCTCCATCAGCTGACTGCGCCATCAAGCGGCAGCCGCTTTATTTATCTGCTGGATATCAGTTGCCTGGAAGGATTAAAAGGCTTCGCAGGTATTAAATCGCTGCTTACCGCTCCTTTATTCGTGACAAAAGAATCCTATTCCCATATCTATGAGGATGTGTATGACCTTCTTGCCAGAATGCGCAATGAATATTTCCGCAAGAACGAATATGCCGAGCTTACCATTTATGCTCTTTTGATCAATCTGTTTGTAAAATTCGGCTACAACCATATTCAGACGCAAGACCTCTTCCCTAACGTGAGATCCTATAAGCAAAAGGAATATGTTAAGAAATTCAATGATCTGTTGGATTATATAGACAAGCGCTATACAGAAGAACTGAATCTGGAGGAGATTGCTGATTCGAGCGGATTCAGTAAATATCATTTTTCAAGGCTTTTTAAGCAGTATACAGGATTTACTTTCTGTGACTACTTATGCTATCGGAGAATCAAAGCTGCTGAACTGCTGCTGTCAAGACAGGATTTGTCTATTACAGAAGTGGCCCTGCAGTCCGGTTTCTCCAGCATCTCCACATTTAACCGTATCTTCAAACAGCAGAAGAAGTGTACACCGAGTGAGTATCGAAGCAAGGTGAATGTGTAAGGGTATAGGTTATAGAATATTAAGAAAGGGACGAATTGTGCCGCCTTCCTAATGCATTAGGAAGGCGGCACAATTCTGTTTTCTGGCAATAATACGAATTTTTCGATTTACAAAACTTCTGAATATGAGAAGCGTTTAAAGCAGGCGCAGTCAGTGTTTTCGGTATCAGCGACTGCATAAAGTCCTACTGTACAGCCGGTGAAGCCGCCGGCTGCTTCTGTTGACAGGGTTCGTATATCAACTTCGGGTGATTTCTGTCCCTCTATAATAACCGCAGCAGACAGCCCGTCCACTTCTAATGAGACTTCTAATGGATTAGAGCCTTGTAACGGCATAGAAATGACACGTCTGTCAGTTCCTTTTTCACATAATATCACTTCTGCCATTTTACCATTGACTTCTACTCGCAAGTTGTAGAAATTATTCTGTACATACGCAATTCCTGCCCTTTTATCCTCACTCAGGTTTGATACATCCAATAATGCCTTTGCTATGAAATGATGATGTTTCTGTCTAAATGCCAGATAAGATGGGCTTGCCTGTTCTTTCAGCGTATGGGTATCAAAAAGCATCAACAGTCCTTTGCCCTTTTCCAAAGAATAGTGGGACTTATCCGCATTGCGAAGTACCATAAATTCCGGCGGCAGCTGTCCCATGGTAGAGAATACATATTCATTGCTTTCTGCTGTATATGCCGTCCACTTTGGCAGATTAATCTCCACGGTATCTGTCAGTCTGCCCACTCCCGGATTAACTACAGGCCAGTCATTCTCCCACTCCACTCTGGCAAGGAAAGTCTCACGCCCCATGGTGGTATACCCCTCCAAAGGTCTGACCGCCAGCATGACCATATACCACTCGTCATTTATCGTCTTCACCAGATCAGCATGGCCCACATAACGGATTGGATATTTCCTGCCCAGGTGTCTATGTGTCAGGATTGGATTACAGAAGTTATTTTCATATGGTCCGTATACATTCTTACTGCGGCATACAGTAACTGCGTGATCCGGACCGGTGCCTCCCTCTGCATGCATGATATAATAGTATTCCCCGATTTTATACAGATGCGGTCCCTCCGGCCAGATAATATTTCTCATGGCACCGTTCCATACATTATGCACTTCTCCTACCAGCTTCATGTTCTCAATATCCAGCTCCTGAATCCAGATATACCAGTCACCATCATACTGGCATCCCGCCGGATTGGGGTGTGTTCCAATATAATAGCAGGTTCCATCCTCATCAAAGAACAGGCTGGGGTCTATTCCATCCGCTCCCTCAATGTAATGCGGCTCAGACCACGGTCCAGTTGGATTTTGGGCTGTAATAATGAAATTACCACCGTAAGATACATTGGTGCATATGATATAAAATGTTCCTTCATGATAACGGATTGTCGGTGCGAACAAGCCTCTGGAATGTCCTGTATCCCCCAGTGGTAACTGGCTTTCTCTGTCACAGGCATTGCCTATCTGCTCCCAATGAGCCAGATCTTTGCTGTGCATGATGGGAATTCCCGGAAAATACGCAAAGCTGGAGTTCACCAGATAGAAGTCATCTCCTACTGCGCATATGGATGGATCAGGATAAAATCCCGGCAATATCGGGTTAGTTGCTGTTACTGACATAGTTTTCCTCTCTTTCCTGCTTAAAATCATTCGTATCTGAAATCTGCAAAAGTACTGCTGCCACCGGTTTCCATCGTTGCATAGGAGAACAGTCCAAACCGGCAGCCGCAGAAATGGTCAAGCCCGAAGTACAGTTTCTTTTCTGTCCCAATCTGCAGCCATTTCCCGTCTTTTTCATAATAAAAGACAGCTGTATCTTTCATGTCCGTAAAGTCCGCTTCCATTCTGAAACGAATCGAAGTCGCTTCACCCCCTAAAGGCTTCCAGGGGATTCGCTGCTTCTGGTCTTCCATACCTTCTTCCATCGCATTCATGACCAGATACCAGTTATCATTTTCTCTGGTGACAGCTACCATTCCATAGCTTCCCTGTAAGGCGCACAGCCCTGCATAATCACCATTTTTAAGCTTATCGGCATAGACCGTCACTTCTGCTGCACATTTGGGATACTTCATCCTCTGCGTCAGCATATTAGAAGCCTGCAGCAGATTTCTGCACAGCTTCTGATGGGTCATTGTCACCCGACCTGCTTCACAATCATGTGTAATATATCTCACATCAGGTTCATGATTGAACTGCCAGCAGCTCTTAAACCCATAAGAACTGTAGAATCTCTCATCCGCGTTCTTCGAAACCTTGAAATCATCACTTTCTACCAGCGGATGACACTTATAGCCTGTCTTTTCCTCTGGAATCAGTATCTGCTTTGGCATCCTGTCATGTTCTCCCATAACAGGATATGCATGCTCCCATTTCATCGGAACCAGCACAGGAATCCGCCCTACTGCCCCTCTATCCTGAAAGAGCATACCATACCACTGCCCATCAGGTGTATCCACAATTCCCCCCTGTGCTACGCCTTGCCCGTGATACCCCATATCATCATTGAATATATCGCCTCCTGTGAACTCTCCTGTCAGCGAGTCCGACACGAAACAGGCTTGCGTCCTTTTCCAGCGATCTCTTAATGAATGAATCAGAAAAAGATAATACTTTCCATGAATTTTATAGAAATGTGAACCCTCATACCCAAGGAACGGATTGCCCTCATCATTAATAAGTTCTCTGTGAAGTCCACCTTCCAACGGACCACTTAAATCTGCCTTTAACTGTGTCAGATAAATGTGATTATTTCCATAGATGATGTATGCACTGTCATCCTCTTCAAAAAACAGGGAGCAATCATGATAAAATCCCTCTATCTGACTTTTATGCCATGGACCTTCTATGGAATCAGACCGGTACAGATAAGTCTTATGCGTATCATTGGCTACAAAGCAGATATAAAAAATCCCTTTATGATAGCGCAAAGACGCCGCCCACATGCCTTTTCCATAGATATTGAGCCCATCCGCCAGAGCCTGTGCCGGTGTGCTATCCAGCCTGTCATATACGAAAGCTGCATGCTCCCAGTTCACCAGATCATAGGAGCGCAGTATTTCACACCCAGGCATAAAATGCATAGTCGTGCTTACCATATAGTATGTATCTTCCACTCTGATGATATCCGGGTCAGGATAATCCAGCGCCGTTACTGTTAAACTGCCTTTTCTCCATGTATTTTTCATACCACTATCCTGCCTTTCTATAATATACTGTCATCATAGATTCATTGTATACCAGCTCCCACGGATTATCTGTTTATGTATTGTCATTTATTCTTCAATTATTGCTCTTTTTATAACTTTATAATCTCTTTATGAAGTTCACAGAATAAACACATTTGGATAACAATTGCATCACAATTTGTCTGTAAAGTATAAGGCATAGAAACGAAGAAATGATAAATCAAAAAGATTTTGTGAAAGGAGTCTTTTATATGTATAACGAAAACAATAACAATGAACAGAACAACGGATATACCAACAATGGTCATCCGCAGGAATATTATTACAGCACAGGCAGTCAGAATTACCAGAACAACACACCGAACCGTAAGCCGAAGAAGCAGCATCCATTTGCGAAAAAGGCAGTTTCCTTTGTCTGCCTGGGTGCATTGTTCGGAGTCACAGCAGGAACCGCTTTCAGCGTACCTACTTATATGACGAACAAGCAGTTATTACAGACCAAAGCACAGTTAGAGCAGGCACAGAGCGAAGCAGCAGCTTCTACTCCTACCCTGTCTACAACAACAAGCTCACTGACGACCAGCAATTCTAACAGCACTGCTTCCGCTGATGTATCTGCTATCGCAGCAAGCTGTCTGCCAAGTGTCGTATCTATCACAAATAAGGGTGTATCCGAGGTAAGAACAATGTTCGGTACCTACCAGCAGGATACTGAGAGCAGCGGTTCCGGTATCATCATTGGTGAGAATGATACAGAGCTTCTGATTGTTACCAACTATCATGTAGTATCCGGCAGCAATGAATTAAGTGTAGTCTTCAGCTATGATGAAGACAGTGATAATCCTTCCTTAGTCAGTGCCAAGTTAAAAGGCTATGATTCCGATAAGGATCTGGCTGTTATCTCCGTTGCACTGAGTGATATCACAGATGATATGAAATCACAGATTAAAATTGCCACAATTGGTGATTCTTCCAGCCTGCAGCTTGGCCAAGAAGTTGTTGCCATTGGTAACGCACTTGGCTATGGCCAGTCCGTTACAACAGGTATCATCAGTGCCCTCAACAGAGAGGTCAGTGTTACCAACGATGATGGTACGTCCATTACGAACAAACTGATCCAGACAGATGCAGCCATTAACCCTGGTAACTCAGGTGGTGCGCTTCTGAACATGAACGGTGAACTGATTGGTATCAACTCCGTCAAGGTAGCTTCCAGTTCTGTAGAAGGTATGGGCTATGCAATCCCTATTTCCGATGTACAGTCTATTATCGAAGAGCTGATGTTAAAAGAAACAAGAGATGTTGTTGATGAATCCGAACAGGGTTATTTAGGTATCGGTGGTACGGATGTCACAAGTGATATCTCTTCTACTTATGATATGCCTGTAGGTATTTATATCAACACAATTTATGATAACTCACCTGCCGGAACAGCCGGTCTGACCAAAGGCGATATCATCACAAAATTTGATGGACAGACAGTTAAGAGCATGAGCGAACTAAAGACTCTGCTTACTTACTATAAAGCCGGTGAGACAATTAATGTAACAGCTATGGTTCCGGGCAGCAATGGTTATACAGAACAGACCTTCTCTCTGACACTGGCTTCCAAGGATGTCTTTGGCAGTGATGACAATACCTCCGACCAGACTCAGAGCAGTGAATCTTCTGAGAGTCAGCCAAATGGCAATGAACAGGGACAGTCTTCCTATAACTTCTTCTGGCCATTCTCCCAGCAGATGCCTTAATCAAGACATTATCTAATTACTTTTCTACCTCTTGAATAAATTGCATCAAAAGATGCAGTGCGCCGTAAGGCGCTCTCCCCTAAAAAGGCGGACCACAATTCCCCCGTGGCCCGCCTTTTTTATTTTTAATTGATTACATCTCCAACCCTGCTCTTACAGCTATATCTTCCATTGTCAGTGCTGAATTCACGATATCTGCGCTCTCCATTGCAATGCCTGCCGCTTCCAGCCCAACGATTGCAGTCTCACGCAGCTGCAGATGCCTCGTATAAGCAAGTACCAGCCCTGCCATGAAAGCTTCTCTGGCTCCCTCTATATTCACGATATGCTTCGCCCTTGGCTCTATCATCACCGCTTCCCCATTTGCCGCAGCATAGACACCCTGATTCTGCAGAATCACATATACATGCTTCACTCCACGCTCCAGCATTACCTGCGCTGCCCTGGCAGCTGTTTCCTCATCTGTTACTTCAATCCCACACAGGACTTCCGATTCTTTCCAGTTCATAACCAGCGTATGCAGCCTGTCAAGAATATGGGATAACCTTACTGCCTTCTTCGCATTGATCGGATCTGCATAGATAGGTACCTTGCACTTCTCGGCAATCAGCTCCAGTGTATCATGGGGAATATTGCTGTCCAGAATGACCAGCCTGCCATGATTTATGACATCTATCTTCTGCCCCATGAATTCAGGTGTCATTCTTTTATAAATATCCATATCTGAGATAGCCATTGCCATCTGTGTATTTTTCTCCGAGATATAGACACAGATAGATGTGGACTCCTCAGGACAACGGAGTGCATCTGAGATATCAATTCCCAAGGTATTGCAGCCTTCCATGATTCTGTGGGCATACAGATCGTCCCCCAGTGCTGTAATGAGCTTCGCCCCGATTCCCAGCAGACGCATATTATGGGCAATATTTCTGCCTACCCCACCATGCGTCAGTCTGACCTTACCCGGGTTAGAGTCGTGCGGCACCAGATTGTCTGCCGCCACGCCTCCTATATCAATATTGGCAGCACCTACCACCGTGCAATAAGATGGCTCGTTAGTAATATAACCTTTCCCCTTAATATATCCCTTACGCATCAGATTGGAAATATGCACAGCCACAGAAGATCTCTTGATTCCTGCCTTGGCTGCCAGCTCTTCCTGCGATATCATCGGATTCTCACTGATCCATTGGAAAATCTGCGCTTCTCTGTTTGTCATGATATATCCTCCCCTTTTTTCACTCAATATAACATCCGGTCTGCTTTGCGTCAATTATTTCTTTTCATCCATATACAAAAGGTCTTCAGTTTGCTATAATATTGTCATAAGTATTGAAAATCAAACAACGGAGGTTTTACTATATGAGCAAGAAAAAAGTTGTCGTTGCATTAGGTCATGAAGCACTTGGTTCCACCATTGTTGAACAGCTGGATGCCGTGAAAAATACAGCAAAAGCACTGGCAGACCTGGTTGAAGCAGATTACCAGCTTACCATTACCCACAGCAATGGTCCCCAGGTCAGCATGATCCACAAGGCAATGACCGAATTAAGACGTATCTACATTGATTATACACCGGCTCCTATGTGTGTATGCTCTGCCATGAGCCAGGGTTATGTAGGCTATGATATCCAGAATTCCCTGAAATCAGAGCTTCTTAGCCGTGGTATCTCCAAGCCGGTCAGCACCATCCTGACCCAGGTGACGGTTGACCCTTATGATGATGCTTTCTATGAACCCAAGAAAGCCATCGGCAGATACATGTCCAAGGAAGATGCAGACCTTGAAGTGAATAAAGGCAACTATGTTATCCACGAAGCAGAAGGATACCGCAGAGTAGTAGCTGCCCCTAAGCCCATTGATATCGTTGAGATTGAAGCGATTAAGACTCTGGCTGATGCAGATCAGGTTGTCATCGCCTGTGGCGGTGGTGGAATCCCTGTCATCGAACAGCAGCACATCCTCAAGGGTGCTTCCGCAGTCATTGAAAAAGACAGCATTGCAGGTAAATTGGCAAGTGATCTGACTGCTGATGAACTGCTGATCCTGACAAGCGTTGACTATGTATATCTGGATTATGGCAAAGACAGCCAGCGTCCTATTACTTCCATGACAGTAGCAGAGGCTTCTGATTACATCAAGGAAGGACAGTTCGGAGAGACTGACATGCTTCCAAAGATCCAGGCTGCTATTTCTTATCTGGAGAAGGTTCCTGGCGGTAAAGTCATTATCACTTCCCTGAACAAGACAGCAGATGCCATCAATGAAAAAGTTGGTACAATCATTACCAAATAATTACAACCTCGAAATAATTACAGGGAGCAGAACCATCATTAAAGTTCTGCTCCCTGTATTATTTTACTCCCTCATCTGTGAAATGACCAGCAGACAGGAACCTATCATAATTCCAAAATCTGACAGATTAAATACAATATTACGCAATCTGGGATTACGCACCTCAAAAGACACATAATCTACCACATACTTACGGAACAGTCTGTCATACGTATTACTGTAGGCTCCTCCCAATATCAATGACAATCCGGTCTTGAGCATATGCCTGCCTCTGGTTCCCAAAGTCCCCACATATACCCCCGTCATGAACACGGTAAAAATCACTGAGAGCACTGCCATTGTCTGTTGTCTGGAAGCACCCAGATTCAGCATGGCACCCTTGTTGTGAAATTTTCTGATTATAATCTTCCCATGCAGGGCAGGTCTTAACTCCCCATCAGGGTGATTTCTCTCTATCGCATACTTGATAAGACTATCCGCCCCACATAACAGGGCAGCTATCGCTGTATAAATGTTCTTCATATCCATCCCATACCTTTTATATATAACTATTCAGAACCACATTCGCAAAACCGCTGCTTCACAGCTCTTTTTTTGCTCATGTGGTTACTTCGCCATATAAATTGTGCCAAATATGTTTGCAAGCAACCATATTCGTCTCAATTTACATGGCTCTGGATAGTTACATTATACAGCGAATTTTCTTATCTGCCAATTATGGAGTTACATTTTGTGTTGTGCCTGCCGTAGTATTTGCAGCGCCTTGTGTCTCACCAGCAGCTTCTGTCATACCTTCTGTCTGGTCTACCTGCTGGCGAAGCTTCAAAGGAATACTGCGATAGAACTGCTCCATATCTTCATCAATTCTGAAATTCTTGGACTGTAACAGTGCAATATATTCAGACACTACCTGACCTAATCTGCTATCAGGGTTAGCCTCGGCAAACTTCTGGTAATATTCCAGTGAACGCTGATCTACTTCATCTGCATTCTCACCCTGATAATAATTATCTATGCCATTTTCCCTGTCATAGCCTCCTGAAATAGCATTCAGTGCAATCTCTTCATATAGCTTATATGCAGCCTGTGTTGTAACGTTATCAGGATATTTCTCTAAATGCTGCTCAAAAAGCAATGCTCTCTCCAGCATCTCTGACAAGGTCATACCGATCACCTTACGATTTTCTTCTGTAGACATGACCATAGACGGTGTCTCTGCTTCCAGCTTCATCAAATCCATAAAGGCAATCATATCTTCAGGCATATACTGTCTGCTGTCCTCCAGCTGTGTGAAATCAATATCTCTTACATCATTTCCAAAGCTCAGCAATCCCCCAAGATAACGGTTCGTATCTTCATTGGATGCATTGGGCAGATTTGTATTGATATAATCCATGATCTCCATTGGCTGAGACGCCTCTGAAAGCACTGTATCAAAATCTCTGTTGTCACCTGTCTGTGATTCTTCTGTACTGCTGCTTTCCTCTGCCTGATTCTGTTCTTCTCCGGTAAGAGGATCTTTACCCTCATTGCCTTTCTTTCCACAGGATGCCAGCATAAAGCAGCTCATGACGCATAATACTGTAATAACTACTTTCTTTTTCATATCATTGATTCCTCCCATATGTTATGCGCTTTCGGAATCTCCTTCTAACGAAGCATTCTGGCTATATTTCCGATATACTGCTTCATTTAGAAGACTCTGAGAGTACATATATTCCTTAAATAGTTTTACACATTTTGTCAGTAATATACGTCATGTTATATTTTTTCACATTAAGACCCGGCAAGAAATCGAAATACCCCCTCAATATTGAGCCGCCCATACCCCCATTCCCGGTTAGGATATGACATCCCTGCCTCTCTTATTGCTCCTCTGATCAGATAATTACGCATGGTAAAAGAATCTGCCAGAACATTATTACCATCCACAACTGCCCACTGCATGATCTGCGCCACGCCACCTGCTGTAATCGCTGCTGCCATGCTGGTTCCCGTCATGGAACCCATAATTGTTGATACATTTACCCCCGGCGCTGCTATATCCGGCTTCACATAACCATCTCTTGCATATCCTCTTCCAGAATTTGCGTAAAAGCTTCTATTGGCATCATTATAGGCAGTTGCTGTAATACTTCTGTGCACGTATCCTGGTTCTGTAATGGTCGTATATGGAGTAGGTTCCAGAAAAATGACTTCCGATTCCAGAAACTGCGTAATGGGCAGCCACATATCGAAGCTTCCATTGACCACATCCACCTCAGTTCTTACACTTATTGTCCATATACCGGGGGTTGGTCTCTCCATGCGAAAACGCACCAGCTCCGCACCTGAATTCTGTTCCACCACCAGATATTCTACAATAATCCGTGTCCTTTCAAAAATAAACGTAAATTCCTGCGGCTTGCGCAATTGTGAATTGATCCATTGGATACTTTCTCCCCCTGGGGAACGTATTGTAACTGTATAGATATAGGGGACTCCGCCCCAAAAATCCATAACAAAACCTCCCATTTCCCCACCCACACGTATTTCCACGTTCTGAGACGGCTGCTGCCTGGTCAGTTCTCCATGATAGTGATGTGCAGCATTTCCTTCATTTCCTGCGCAGGTAACAGCTGCCCTGCTCTTACGCCCCATGACTAGATCCAGATATCTGGTAAACACAGAGACTCCTGAATGATCTCCCAGATTCGTGCCAACTCCCAGACAGATTACCAAGGGACTATACAGACTAACTGCAAATTTCTGTAAATACTGAATTGCCTGAATCAGGTCTGTC
>OBLI01000963.1_pt1 | contig 29855 bp, 25 predicted proteins | sample 1519701 | NCBI WGS metagenome assembly OBLI01 (sample SAMEA3663005, study PRJEB22513) | pig gut metagenome | biome: pig gut; feature: pig-associated habitat; material: faeces | place: France | collected 2012 | reverse complement strand
TGTCACTCGAGATATAGCATGAACCGCAAATATGAATACGCCACAGACAAGATTTATAACCTTATCGGCAATGAAGGTAACAAATACTGAGCACACTGCTATAAATGGTAATCAATCGAAATGTCGGATGACCCAATCTTAATTTGGGTGGCGCATTGACGAAGTCAGGAGTACTTGCGGGAAAAGGTGCCTTTTGTGGAATCCCTTCCCTTTCCCTCTTGTTTTTCTACTGAGCCGTGAATGGCTCCATCTCAGACGCAGTGCACTGCAACCGCTCCCGCAGTGCACTGCATCCGCCCTTGCAGTGCACTGCGTCTTTCTCTGCAAACGTTTGCAACCGTCCCTGCAAACGTTTGTGGGATAAGACGGCTCAGCGGAAGAAATGGCTCTCTGGTGGCTGGGTATATGCAATCCAAGGTGCAGCATTTGCACTTTGAACCATGCCCGTCAGCCATTTTCATAATGCTAATGACCGATTAGGGGATTTCAGGTGAGATGCATTTGTTAGAGGACAGTGAAGCGTGCAAAGCGTAGCAGGAGTTGTTTCTTTCCCGCTGACTCAAAGGATACCGTTGCACGGGCATCCATCCCTGTACCTTCCACTTTTTCTACTATGCCTGGCCCAAATCTCTCATGCACTATCTTCTGTCCAGGTTGTATGGAGGACACTTTTTCTTTGTTGCCCACAGACGGAGAGAGGGGTTGGGAGGAGGTAAAGGAGGATGTGAAATGGCGTGTGGGAGTCAGTTTGCGTGCGAACAAACTCCTGTTAGCTGTCCCTTCAGTAGGGGATGTAGTCATCCTGGGTTGGGAACTGAAGTTACCGGTGGTTGCCGACGTGCGGCCCAGAGGATTGGTTCTCCTGATGGAGGAGGTGGAAGGTGAGAGGCTTCTGCCTCCACCCATTCTCCCATTGATATGCAGATAGGAAGGATTTATCTCATCCAGGAATCTGCAGGGGTCCGAGAACTCCACATGCCCGTAGCGCATGCGGCTGCGGGCGCAAGTGAGGATAAGGTGCTCTCCTGCTCGTGTCATGGCCACGTAGAAGAGTCTGCGTTCCTCCTCCAGTCTGCTGGGGTTGTCGGCATCCATCTGATTGGGGAAGAGATTCTCTTCCAGTCCAGCCACACATACGGTCTTGAATTCAAGTCCCTTGGAGGCATGTACGGTCATGAGTGTTATGCGGTCCGAATCCGCCTCCGTTTTGTCGTCATCCTGGTCGGTGAGCAGACTTACCTCCTGCAGGTAGTCGGAGGCTCCCGATGGCAGTCCTTGCTCCTGACGCTCCTGCACAAAGGTGTTGATGGAGTCGGTGAGCTCTTGCAGGTTCTGCTGTCGTGTGAGATCCTCTGGAGTAGAACCTCGGAAGATATCAGCCTGGAAGCCACTTTGGGAGAGTATCCTGAGCATGAGCGTGGCCACATCCATTCCCTCGCTCATCTCCTGTCTGAACGTCTGGATGAGCGTAGCAAATGCTGTCAGCCTTTTGGCCGATGCCGATGAAAAGCCGTAAGACGATGCCTGTTCTACCACTTGCCATGGACTTACGTTGTGTGTGGATGCGGCTTGCCATACACGGTCTATGGTGGTGTTGCCTATTCCACGGGTGGGATAGTTGATGATGCGATGCAGAGCGGTCTCGTCGTGAGGATTCACGCATAGGCGCAGATAAGCTATGGCATCCTTGATTTCCTTTCTCTGATAGAAGGACATACCGCCATAGATGCGGTAGGGGATTCCCCGGCGTCGGAATTCCTCTTCCAGACTTCGACTCTGGGGGTTGGTACGGTATAGGATGGCCATATCGCTATAGGGCATGTGCTCCCGTATGTGCAGGTTGCTGAGATATCTGGCGATGGTGGATGCTTCGTCCACATCGCTGTAGGTGTGAAACACCTCAATGGGACAGCCGGTCTGATTGCGACTGAATATCTGCTTGGGAATCTGGTTGCTGTTGTGCCTTATGAGACTATTGGCGGCATCAACGATGGTCTGGGTGGAACGGTAGTTCTGCTCCAGCTTGAAGAGTCGGGAGCCCTGGTATGCTTCCTGGAAATGAAGTATGTTGCTGATTTCTGCTCCACGGAAGCTGTATATGCTTTGTGCGTCGTCGCCCACCACGCATATGTTCTGTCTCTTCCGTGTGAGCTGCAATACTATCTGATGCTGCGCATAGTTGGTGTCCTGATACTCGTCCACCAGGATGTAATGATAGAAGTCCTGATACTGCTCGCTCACCTGAGGATGGTCATGGAAGAGCAGCCACGTTTGCAGCAGGAGGTCGTCGAAGTCCATGGCATTGGCCTTTCGGAGCCTCTCCTGATACTCCTTATATATATCTGATATGGCACCCATGCTGCATGCCTGGTCGGCACGAACGTATGAGAGCGGATATTTCTCGGGGACTATCAGTTGGTTCTTTGCCAGGCTGATGCGTGAGAGTACTGATGCGGGTTTATACTGTTTCTTCTCATCGAGTTGCTTGGCTTTGAGGATGTCCTTGATGAGCGCTTTGCTGTCATCGGTGTCATAGATGGTGAAGTTGGAGGAAAAGCCGATATGGCTATATTCCCTGCGCAGAATGCGAGCAAAGACGCTATGGAAGGTGCCCATAGTGATACGCATGGCCGACTGAGCTCCCACCATGGAGGCTATGCGCTGCTTCATCTCCATGGCAGCTTTGTTGGTGAAGGTGAGTGCCATGATATTCTCTGGCCTAATGCCCACGACATCCATCAGATAGGCAATCTTGGTGGTCAGAACTCGTGTTTTGCCACTGCCAGCTCCTGCTATCACGAGTGAGGGAGCATCGTTATTGCATACTGCTTCGCGTTGCTGAGGATTCAGTTGGAGGAGATATGAGGGGTCCATAGGTGAGACAGATGTACTGAAAGGGTGAGTCTTGATAATTATTTTCTGTGAGGGATAAGGATGGGAAGAGGGTCAGAGGAGGACATAGAGCAGTGTGCCGTGGATGAAGGAAAGCTGCATGGCCACCACTATCCAGATGGCGTATCGGCGTATGCCCCATGTGAGCATGTGACAGAATCTGCCAGGCGATGTGAGGTGGAGACTGAGGTATGCGTAGAGCATGGCTCCCACCAGGATTACCGTGGCTATGATGACAGGGAGTCCGTGCATGAGAGGTGAGGGGAATATGCCTCCCGTGATGGACCGTAGAGGACTGTCGGGCAGGATGGAGGCCAGTATGGGCATGCTCAGAAGTGCCAGGGTCACCAGGACGGCAGTCCACAGGATGGTGGTGTGAGGACTTCTCCTGTGTATCCTGATACATATTTCCAGAGCGCCTGCTGCCGATGCATAAAGCAGAGCATAAGCTGTCAGCGGTGAGGCTATCAGACTGGTGATATGCAGGCAAAGCCATCTCAATCCTTCATCGGAAATGAGTGACCGACAGGGATAGCCGAAGGCCGACAGCATCCACGAGACTGGCAGAATGCATACTGCCAATCCCGTCAGGATGGTAATCATCCAGAGTAGGAGATGTGCCTGCTTAGTCTTCATCTGCTATCAGATGGTCCACATCGAGTATGTGTAATTGGATGGCACGTACTGCCAGTCGAACTGCATTCACTCCGTTGCGCTCCTGTGGTGGGAAGAGACGGCTTATGAGGTCGGCTTGTCTCTTTTCCAGACTCTTGGTGCCAAAGGGCATCTGTCTGAGCGAGGAGATCATCTCTTTGGTATATCCCAGGGCCAGGTGGCGCAGGAATCGCTCGTCATATTCATCTATGTCATATTGGAGCATGGCATCGGCTTGGGCCGACTCTGTACACACCATCTTCTGGAAGCGGGAGATGACCTTCTCCAGAAAAGGTTCGTTGAAGACATACTTGCGCCCGTGCATGACCAGCATCACGTCGTCACGTTCAAGCAGATTGCCTGTCTTGAGGATGATACCATCGGCTCCAGCCGAGAGAACTTCCACCCAGAGGCGCTCGTTGAGCACTTCGCCCGTGAAGACAAGGACACGCACTGAGGGATAGCGGCTCTTCAGTTGTCGACATATATCCACTCCTACTGTGGTGGACCCTCCGAGACCGAGGTCAAGCAACACCAGATGAGGAACCTCACCACGCATGAGTTTCCAGAATTCAGCTTCCGTGGCTGCGGTGCCAATAATCTCTGCTTCGGGTATCTCGGAATGGAAGATCTGCTCTGTGCCTTTGAGCTCAAGTTTTACATCCTCCACAATAATCACTTTGAATGCGTCCATTGTCTCTTGTTATAAGGTATGTTTTCGGTTTCTGATGCAAAGTTAACACTTTCCTGCCATCATCGTGCATAGAATGGTGAATCCTTCTGCCTGAGCCTCTGCCGTGAGCCTGAGTCCGGGATGGCCAAAGGCGGCATCGTATTCGCGCACGGCCTGTCGGGCTACCAGGAAGGGGAAACACCGTGATGCTGGTGTAAAGAGTAAGTCAGTATGTACGTTGGAGGGAAGAACCCCTGTGCAGGACCATACCAGATGGATGCGACCCTCCTGTTCTCGGGCCATGATGTTCACCCTGCTACAGCAACCTGCCAGGGGAGTAGCCAGTGAGGTAAGCAGGGTGCGTATCAGAACTTCGTCACCCACTACCGCCAGAGGAGTCTCTTCGGCCACAAATTCTGTTCTTGCCTGTCCCTCCGGCAGTCGGAGGCGAGCCATGCGCTGGACCAGTTGGGTCAGAAGGGGTTGCAGGGGCAAGTGCTTACGCATGGGAGGGCGTTGCTCGCTCTGATGTGAAGCTTGTTCGTAGAGCAACATATATATCTGTCTGTAGGATTCCAGCAGGTCAGAGAGTTCCTCTATCTCTTGCCCCTCATCTTTGTTTTCACTCATGGCCATCACCATCTGGCGTGTACGTGCCGGATAATACATGGTTTCGTGCTTGATGGTACTCAGGGCATTGTCCAGAATCTGATTCATCACATACAGACGGTTCTCCTCGAACTGATGTTTTTCCAACTGTTCCTCCAGTTCGGCATCCTGACTCTGAAGTATCCTGGTCTCTTCCACCCAGTGGAGGGTTTCCTCATAGAGTTCATCCATGGGTTGGCAGAGAGGGCTTCCCTTGGGAATAAGTGTCACCAGTTCCTCACGCAGTGCTTTGAACTTTGCCAACTCACGTTCTGGAGACTTGGTCTCCGAGGATGGATGCGGGTGGAGTGTGGTCAGATGGTCCTGATAGTCTGTGATGGGTTCAGGGGTAATTCGGCGGAAATATTCTGTGAGGGTTTGATGTCCCTGAAGAAGATTCTTGCTCGCCAGTTCCACATGCTTGCGGTTCCGCAGGCGATCCCGCAGGAACAGGTGATAAAAGAGGAGTAGGGCCATGAGCGAAAAGATGGAGACAAGTACATAGAGCACGTTGGTGTCGAAACTGATTTTCTCCATCTGTTTGCAATAGGCTGCCAGCGATGAGTCCTGACTGTAGAGTCTGTGCAGCCGAACGCATTCGTCATTTTGCCATCGGTAGTCATCCCATCTCTGTAGGGCCAGTGCAGAGATGGCCAGTTCGTTTCGGAGAGAAATCAGCAGGGCGGTATCTATGTCCGTTCCCATTTCTTCCACAGCCTTCTCTCCCAGTTGGTAAGCCTGGTCATAATGTCCCTGTATATTGGCCATGTACACAGAATCGAAGAGTTGTGACGAACTGGTCTGGTGGGCATTCGCACAGAGTGATGCAGATACTATCATGAAGCAAAGGCTGAGGACGCGAGGCAGCCGGAACCAGAACCTGCTTCCCTGTCCCTGTGTGCTCTCCACACCGAATGCACATACTTGGAAGAAGGAGGAGGTCTTCCTGTACTTCTCTATGATGCCTCGGCAGTTCATGATTCCAAAGCCAAAGCCTTTTCCCTCCTTGTTCACTCCTATCTCCTTGGGGTTGTATACCTTGTTGTGGTTCAGGGTGAAGACATCTTCGGGCGAGAGTCCTTCTCCCGTGTCCTGGATGCTTATCTCCACAAAACTGTCATGTGCAGACGCCTGTAATGTGACTGTTCCTCCGTGAGGTGTGAACTTTCGGGCATTATCGGTCAGTGTGTTGATCATGAACATGGTAAGTGCCTTGTCGGCTTTCACTCGTTCGTTGGTGGGCTCTATCACCAGTGAGATGCCTTTCTGGGAAAAGGTGTGGCTTCCCAGAGAAATGATGTGGAACACATCGTCCAGAGGGAATGTGCTCACATGCAAGCTCAACTGGCCACGCTGTACTTGAATCCATTCGGTGAGCAACTCGTTGATACGCATGATTTCCTCAGCCAGTTCACCCACATAGCGAAGCCTCTCAGCATCCACCTTCTCCTCTTTCTGCATACGCTTGACTTCGGCACGCATGCGGTCGAGATAGGGTACAATGGCATATACGAGTGACAGCTTTGCTCTGCGTTCCAGATTACCTTGCACCAGGTCCTGCACATGTGACTGAGTGGCCTGACATGCCTGTCGCAAATCTTCCAGTCGGTCCTGCCATGTGGCATGGCATTCCTCTTTGGCTCTGACTGCCAGGTGATACTCTGGGGAATCCTGAATGTTGCTCAGACTCAGTATACCCTGTTGTGTATGTCGCTGAATCTTCCTTGTATAGACGGCAAACAGGATGCTCACCAACAGGATGAGCATACCGAGCAACAGAAGCTTCTCATGTATGGCATCCACTTCCTCGGAGAGGATGTCGCGTCGTGTGTCCAGTTCACGATTCTGTCTGGACTGGTCCAGGAGGTCCAGGTAAGCATTCCTGTGCAGGTCAGAGGCTGCCTTGTCGTTGAGTGCGCTGTAGGCCATACTCAGCTTCTCGTGTATGCCTGCCATCCAGGGCTCCACTATGGTGGAGTCACGAAACCTTTGTTCCTCTACCATCGAGAGTGCTGTCTGGAAGTGTGACAAGGCGAGCTTCGGCTTCTCCTGTATGAAATAGATTTCCCCAAGTGTACGATAGGCACAGGCAGTCTGATACAGATCCTTGTATCTGCTGAAGAGGGAGCGTGCCTGATGGGCCATCAGCAAGGAGAGTTCTGCAGACGAGAGCAGTGAATCAGGAGGTGAGAATCGTGATACGAGGAAACTGTAACTGTCCTGCTCCCGAGACTGTATCACTTGCAGTTGTGCGGTATCGGCAATCATGGTAGCCAGAGACTGCAGACAATTGGCCTGGAAATAGATACATCCAGTATTCTGGGCTATGGTGTATGCACTGAGCAGATGATTAAATTCCTGTATGGTGACGCCATCGGATGCTCCTGTGATGAGGCCTCCGCTTCCGAGCATGTAATGGTAATAGATCCATTGGGTGGTGTCGCGCTCCAGAGACACTTCCGAGTCGATAGTGTGAATCTCGGCTTGTGCTGCAGAGTCTTGCCCCAGGTAATAGTAATAGGTGGAGGATACGATGTGGAGCTCTGTCAGTGCATAATGGAACTTCTGCTTCTGTGAACTGTTGAGGCTCTCCTTCTCCTCCTCAATGCGAGCAATCCTTCGGAGGGCATGATTGCGATGTGTGAAGAAACTGTATCCATCACCTGTCCTTTGAGCCACTTTCATGGCAAGGACATCAGCACAGAGGAGCGATATCTGGTCGTTGGTGCAGTGGTAGGCTTCGTTGAGAAGACTTGTGGATTTACTGTAGGCCATTTGCTGATAAGCCACGTATGCCAGATTGCAATGGGCTTCGGCACGCTCGGATGTGTTCTGCGGAGAGCAATGCAATGCCTGGCGGGCATATGCCAGACTGCTGTCAATGTTGCGGTATCGCCAGTAGAAGGACTGACTATTGTAGAAGGCAGCTTCTTCCCTGGCTTGATGATGTGTGCATGAGAGGCATACGAGGGCCAGTACCAGAACTGGAATCCATGAGATTACTTTCCTTTTCATAGGCATCCAAGGATGGGAATTACAGCCAAGAAGCCACCATGCATGCACGAACGAGTGCATAGATGAGCGAAATGGATGCCATAAGGAAAAAGGTGGAGAAACTCGACTTCAAGTAGCCTGTACTCGTGCGGAGGGATGTGCTGTAATCGGAATGTGATGACTGATGGCCACATGCTCGTTTGCAGATAAACCAGAAGAGCGTGCCAGAGAGCATGCCGAAGAGGGAGCCGCAGAGGATATCAAGCGGATAATGGACCCCTAAGTATATGCGTGTATAGCTGGACAAGGCTGCCCAGGAAAAGAGGATAAAACCAGTGGGGGCATGACGGAAAATCAGGGTGAAGAACATGGCTGCTCCAAAGCTGTTGGAAGCATGACTGGAGAAGAATCCGTACATCCCTCCCCGATATCCGTTGACCACATCCACCAGATCTTCTATACCTGGTGTATGGGTGGGACGGAATCTGTGGAAATAAGGCTTGCATAGGCTGCTTGAAATCTGGTCGGTAAAGATTACAAGCAGTATGGCGCACAGGATGATGGTGAGACAGTTGCTCGGGCGCTGGTTCTTGAATATCACCAGAACCAGACCTGTCAGCAGAGGAATCCATGTGAGAGTCTGAGTGAGTGTCCACATCAGGCCATCCATGAAGAGTGAGTCGCTCCCGTTCCAGGCAAGCAACAGGTTCTGGTCTAAGTCAATCAGTTTGTCCAGCATAGGCTCAGAGCAATGGGGGTGTCAGATAATGACAAAGTGTTTCTTCTGTATCCAGCCCACCTTGCCGTCAGCAATCTCTATCTCTGCCCAGTCCTTCAGACTGTTGTCGCGTATCTCTACCCGTGTGCCTTCATGCAGGAGGAAGAGATCATTGCCGCCCTCGGATGGAGTGCTCTTGACGGTAACCACAGAAGACATGACGATGCCCGCATTATGCTGGCTCATCTCGTGTTGCTGGTACAGAGCGCACACATTGCCCAGGATGCAGAGCAACAGGAAGAAGATGGATGCAAAGAATCCGCATTTGCGCAGAGAGATGCGGTCGGCAACCAAGAACAGTATCAGCATCAGCAAGGACAGAACAAACAGGGTGATGCATGTCCAGGTCCATTGGCTGAGGCTGAGCAAACTGGTCAGGCGGTGGAAGATGTCGAGAACCACAAAGTCATGCTTGGCTGTGATGCGGTCAATGGTCTTCTCACGAGCCAACTGGAGGTTGGCCTCTATGTCGTCGTCTGCCGGATTGAGCTTGAGAGCACGCTCAAACCATAATACGCTCTGGGCCATATCGTCCATTCGGTAGTATGTACATCCGAGATTATAGTATACACTCACCGATGCCACGCTGTCTGCTATCTGGTGGTATAATTTTGCTGCTTGCTCATATTGTTCTGCGGCAAAAGCCTTGTCGGCCTGTGTCTTGAGGCTGTCCAGACAATCGCTATTGCCAGCTTGGCAGAGGGTGGGTAGCATCAGCAGTCCCACTAAGAGTAAACCTATTCTTTTCATGCTCATTCTTTCCTACTTGTTCTTCTTGATAGAGGCTTCCAGCTTATTGATGGTTTCAGAGGCATCAGAGTACATCTTCTCCATCTTTGCTGCTGGTTCTCCAGGTGCAAAACGTGCAAACTCACATTCGGCCATGATGTCCGTGTAATTCTGTATAAGTTCATCGGGTACCTTATGCTCAGCCATTGCTTCGGCCACATTGTCCTTGGTGAGCTGACTCATGGAGATGTTCAGCTTGTCTGCAGCATAGCCAAGCAGGGCACGCATGACTTCCTCGTAGAACAGATCGTCCTGGCCTTGCTTCATCAGTTTGGCTGCATTGCGCAGTCTCTTTGAGGCAACCTTGCTTGCTCTTTGGCGTAAATTCCCATTCCGTAAGATCCTCTTTCCTAATACCAGTGCGCAGAGAGCCATCAGGAGAAGGGCGGGGTAGACAAGCCAGTAGGCACGGCTGCCAAAGGTGAGCCCTTTCCCTCTCTCCACATTCATTCCACCCATCTTGATATATCGGATGTCATTGCCCAAGACCTTCAGGTCCTCTTGCTCAACGGACGCATTGGAAGTATGTCCTTTGCCCTTGGCCACCTGGATGGTCATGGAATCAGTGGTGAGTGTCTTGTATGATTTGCTGTCAAGGTCAAAATAGCAAAATTCCACGGCAGGGATATGGAACGTTCCTCCATGGCGGGGTACTGCCACATAGTCATACACCTTGTTGCCCTTCGCACCCACGGAAGTGTAGGTGGTCTTGTCGGTCTCCTTAGGATCATAGATTTCAAAATCTTGAGGGAACTTTACCTTGGGGGCCGTCATCAGTTTCATGTTACCATAACCACTCACCACCAGGCGAAGTGTGGCAGCATCATTTGTCTTCAGTTCCTCGGGTGTAAGACTCCCTGAGATGGAGAAGTGTCCCACAGCTCCTGTAAAGTTGTTGGGCTTAGGCGAGGGAAGTGGCATCACTTCCAATTCGCAGGATGGTGCTGTAATGGACTTTCTCACCACCTGCATGAGACTACCGCCTCCGAAGAAGACATCAAAGGGGTCCATGCTGGTGTTCTGGACCTCGATCTGTGTGTCGAAGGTTACACTGGGAATTTTCAGCTTGCCCGATTTCTGGGGGAAGAGGACATACTGTCGCCATATGGCTGTGCCATAGTTACGTCCGTTGACACGCTCGTATTTGAGCGACATCTGCTGTTTGGCATCCAACTCTTGCACGTGGAATCCGTCCAGTTGCGGAATCTCTCCTGCTATCTGTTGTATGTTCACCAGGGTGTAAAGTTTGTAGGTAAGCAACACAGCCTCCTGCTCATATACCTTGGTCTTGTTGGCCGTTACGGTCATGTAAAGGTCTTTTGCCCCGATGTTCTGAGAGCTGGTTCCCGAAGAGGCACCTCCCGAACGTCCACTCTGTGCCGACTGTCCGCCTTGCCCACCGTTATGGTTGTTCCCATTGCCTGAGTTGGATGCGGGAAGCACTTCTATGCTGGCAGAGTTACTCTTGATGCTCTTTCCATCTACCATGATAGTGGCTTCGGGCAATTTGTGTGTACCTTCCTGGGTGGCAACAAGGACGTAAGTGAAAGTGAGCGTACTGCTTTGCGTGGTCTTTCCATTGATCATGGAGAAGTTGCTGCTACGGCTTGTGCTGGGACCGTAAGCAACCTTGAATCCATTGAAGTCATTCACCTGGATGTCTTCCACATCGGTGGTGTTGGCCACATACCTCACGCGTATCTGTTGGCCAACCTCTGCCTGACGTGGTGCCTCTATCTTGAACGTCACCTGTGCAAGGGCTGCTGCAGCCGCCATTGCAAAATAGATGAAGGTAAGTACAAACTTTCTCATATTCTATGTATCACCATTGTTTCTGAAGATGTTTCTGAGTGGGCTTCTGCTGAGCCTTCTGAAGCCTTTCCTGTGTCTCTTTCTCGTCCTGCATGGCAGCCTTGAGCATCTGTTCAGCATTCTCCTTACTCATCTGTTGAGGATCGGGCTGCTGCTTCTGCTGGTCTTTCTTGTCGTTCTTCTTGTCCTGCTTGTCTTTTTGTTGCTGCTGCTCTTGCTTCTTCTTCTCGTCCTGCCCATTCTCGTCCTGCTGCTGGTCTTGATTGTCCTGTCCTCCTTTCTTCAGTTGGTGCAGGCACAGGGCATAGTTGTAACGTGTCTGTTCGGAATGGGGATTGTTGCGTAGCGACTGTTTGTAGAACTCCAGTGCCTTGTCGGGTTGCTTGGCCGACTGCATGATTACGCCCATGTTGTGGTACATCTGCGCCAGTCTGTTTTTGTTCTTTTCCAGTTTTACAGCTGTCTGATACTCCTTCATGGCATCTTCTGCTTTCGACTGGAGCGACATGGCATTACCCAGATTGTAGTGAGCCCGTGAGTCGGCATTGTCTGCCTCCACAGCTTTCTGATATTGAACCTGTGCCTTGGCATAGGCAGAGTCTCGCATCAGGCGGTTGCCCTTGCGGATGTAGTCTCTGCTGTTCTGAGCAAAGGATGATAATGACAAGGCCGTCAGGCAGACTATGATGGTAATGATATTTCTCATGATGCAGTCCTCCTACTGAAGATTTTTGAGAAGTTGAAGCGCTTGTTTTCTCTTTCCATGAGCATGATATCCAGCAATAGGAAGAATAGTCCCAGGAGTACGAATCCCTGATACTGTTCGTCAAAATCGTTATACATCATACTCTCCATGCGTGTCTTGGCCAGCCGATTGATTTGCTCGGTCAGTTTCAATTGTGCCGAACTGCTGTTGTCCACATAGATGTATGAACCATTTCCTGCCTTGGCTATTTCGCGGCACATATCCTCATTCAGTTTGGATACCACCACGTTTCCCTCCTCGTCCAGGATATAGTTGGCACTTCCCTGTATGGGAATAGGAGCACCATTGGGGTCACCTATTCCAAGCATGTACACCCGTATGCCTTTCTTAGCTGCTTCCTTGGCAGCCTCTATGGCACCTCCCTCGTTGTCTTCACCATCCGTAATCACAAATAGAGCTCTGCTGACTCCTTCCTGATTGGTGAAACTCCTCATGCCCAGGTCTATGGCCGCGGCTATGTCTGTGCCCTGTACCGAAACCATGGCAGGAGAGATGGTCTCCAGAAACATCTTCGCGCTCACGTAGTCGCTGGTGATGGGCAGCTGGGTGAAGGCTTGACCTGCATATACTATCAGGCCCACCTTGTCATCCTTCATGTTGTCCACCATATTGCTTATCATCATCTTGGCTTTCTCCAGGCGGTTGGGCTTGACATCCTCTGCCATCATGGAATTGCTCACGTCCAGCAGGATGAGTGCCTCTATACCCTGACGTTCCTGCTTCTCCATGCGTGTTCCAAACTGTGGACGTGCCAAGGCAATGATAAAGGAGACCAGCGCCAACTGGCAAAGCCAGAACTTCACTTCGGGTCGCCATCGGGAAACACCGTCATAGAGATTTCTCAGCAGGTTGAGGTCGCCATATTTCATCAGGCTCTTCTTCCTGGAATAGAGTGCATAATAATGTATCAGGGCAAGTATGATAATGCCTGCCAAGAGATATAGATATTGTGGGTTTTCAAATCTGAACATACTCAATTCTCCTTCCGGGTGATTATGGAATTCGTTTCAGTAAGGTCTTGCGCAGCAATATATCCATGAAGAGGAATATCACAGAGAACAGCATGAAGGGGAAGAATGCTTCATAACGCTTGGAGTACTTCTTCACGTTCATCTTTGTCTTTTCCAATGTGTCAATCTGCTTATACACCTCGCGCAGTTTGCTTGTATTGTTTGCACGGTAAAACTCGGCATCTGTCTTTGCTGCTATGGCCGTCAGCGTCTTGGAGTCTATCTCCACGGGAATATTCTGGTATACGGTCTGACCGCCCACTCTGAAGGGGTATGGTGCACTTCCGTTACTTCCCACTCCTATGGTGTAAACTCTGATGCCAAAACTCTTGGCAATGTCTGCTGCTGTGTTGGGACTTATCTGTCCGCAGTTGTTTGTACCGTCGGTGAGCAGGATGATGACCTTGCTCTTGGCTTTGCTGTCTTTCAGGCGGGTGACAGCATTGGCAATACCCATGCCTATGGCTGTGCCGTCAGAGATAAGTCCGCGTTCGGCCATGTCCACTCTCATTCCGTTCAGCAGGTTGAGCAGCACGGCATGGTCTACGGTCATGGGACATTGGGTATAGGCTTCGCCAGCAAAGAGCGTGAGTCCTATATTGTCATTCGGTCTTCCGTTGATAAACTCCATGGCCACTTGCTTGGCCGCCTCTATTCGGTTGGGCTTGAGGTCCTCGGCCAGCATACTCGTACTTACGTCCATGCAGAGCATGATATCGATGCCTTCGATGTTCTTGGAGCTCCAGTTGTCTGTTGTCTGGGGACGTGCCAGGGCTATGATGGCCAGGGCTATGCATGCAAGCCTGCACACGAACGGCAAGTGAATGAGTCTTTGCCTAAAGGACTTATGTCGGTGTATGAAAGGTGCTATGGTGCTGACGGATATGCTGGGTGCCTGCTTGAGATGCCAGAGCAGATACCATGCCAGATAGGGTATCAGCAGTAATAGCAGAAAGAGATATTCGGAATTGGAAAATGTCATTTTTCTACCTCCTGTTTGGAATTACAACAACAGATTGGCCACACGCCATATAGCATATGCCATCAAGGCCACAGATGCTATCACCAGCAATACAGCGGCAATCTGCATGCCACGTACTTGGTTCATACGTTTTTGGTCCGTCTCTTTGATGATTTCTGGTTCGGGCTTTGCGTTGGGGTCTTCCTCTTGTTTCGTCTGGTTGATATATTCCACGGCAGCCACCAGATTGGCATCATTCTCGTTGATGAGTGTGGTGTGTTTAGCAAACTTCACCAGATCGGCCGTATTGAAGATGTCTCTCAGTTCGCGGAGTGATTCCTCATCGTTTTCCTGCATCAGTCTGTCGATGATTTCTGCCGAGGTCATTTCCATGGCGCTGAATCCATATCTGTTTTGGATATAGGTGCGCAGGGTATTGGTAAGCAGGGTATAGTATTCCTTGCTGTCGCCGTCGGCCAGAGAGCGGTCGCTCTTGATGCGTTCGATTTCGCTGATGGCCACCTGATGGGGTGGCAGACGTTTCTTGCGGCGTATGATACGCACGATGGGCTTGCCCTTACGCGCGCGATCATATAATATATATGCTACTATCAGCAAGATGACAAAGAGGAACGAACTCCAGATGGCTCCTTGCCAGTCTTCCCAACTGAACTCAGGCTCCATGTATCCATAGGGCGGAAAGAACTGGTCGAGATGCAGGGTGTCCAGAGGTTCCACGGGATATACCTTCAGAGCCAGGCTATTGGTCTCATACACCGTTCCATCTACAGTTATTTTGAATGGCGGAAGACGATACAACGACGAATCCCAGGCGGCCACGGTGATTTGCTGCGTGACTTCCATGCGCTTGCCTTCGTTGAGCAGAGCCGTGTCAGGACTGCCCACTGCTATTATCTCCACGTTGGGCACCAGTTCCTCTCCCACCTTCATCAGTGGCAGCTGCAGTTTCTGGCCCTTATTGCATGCTACGTCCAGCGTGATGCCAGTCTGTTCTCCGATGGCCAGTTCCAGAGAGTCTATCTTGGCGCTGACCTTTACCTGTGCGCTCATGGGCATGAGCCATGCACACAGGAGAATAAATGCCGATAATGTCTTGTTCCTTAAGGATAGATATCTGTTCATCGTCAGTTTCGTTTGGCAAAGAGTGACATCAGTGCCGATACGTAATCCCCGTCCGTTCGGACGCTTACTGAATCCACGTTGCTGCGGTTGAATGTGTCGGCCAGTCTCTCCTTTTGATTCTTCCACCACAGGGCATGCTCGCGTCTTACTTGCTTGCTGCTTGTATCCACGATTATTTCCTGTCCTGTCTCATTGTCCTTCATCTTCATCAAGCCTACGTCGGGCAATTCTGCCAACCTGCGGTCATAGACCTGTATGGCCACTATGTCATGCTTGCGGTTGGCTATGGTCAGGGTTTGCCGGAATTCGCCCTTGTCCAGAAAATCACTCAAGAGGAAGGCCGTACATCTGCGTTTGATGACGCGTGTTAGGTACTCTATGGCTCCACGTATGTCGGTACGTTGGCTCTCTGGCTGGAAGTCCAGCAGTTCCCTGATGATGTACAGAATATGCTTTCTGCCTTTCTTTGGTGGGATGAATTTCTCGATTTTGTCTGAGAAGAAGATGACGCCTATCTTGTCATTGTTCTGGATGGCGGAGAAGGCCAGGGTGGCACCTATCTCCGTGAGCATGTCACGCTTCATCTGCTTCTGTGTGCCGAAGTTTAGGCTTCCGCTCACATCCACCATGAGCATGACAGTCAGTTCCCTTTCTTCCTCAAAGACCTTTACGTAGGGTTTGTTGAAGCGCGCGGTCACGTTCCATTCTATATCGCGTATGTCATCTCCGTACTGGTATTCTCTCACCTCTGAGAATGCCATACCGCGTCCTTTGAACGCCGAGTGGTATTCTCCTGCGAAGATGTTGTTGCTCAAGCCACGGGTCTTGATTTCAATCTGTCTGACGCGCTTTAGAATCTCTGATGTCTCCATCGCACTTGTCTATAGATTCTGTATATGCAGGTGCTCCCTATCAGGGTACTTCCACCTTGTTGACAATCTTGCTTACCAGTTCCTCGCAGGTCACGTTGTTGGCCTCGGCCTCATAAGTGAGACCTATGCGATGGCGCAATACGTCGTGAGCCACTGCACGCACGTCCTCGGGAATCACGTAACCGCGATGCTTGAGGAAGGCATATGCTCGGGCAGCCAGAGCCAGGTTGATGCTGGCGCGAGGCGATCCGCCGAACTCTATGTAGTCCTGAATGTCCTTCAGCCCGTATTTCTCGGGATATCTTGTGCAGAAGACGATGTCGGAGATGTATTGTTCTATCTTCTCGTCCAGATATACGTTTTTCACCACCTCACGTGCATTCTCTACGTCCTGTGTGGTCACCACGGGCAGCACTTCTGTCTTTTCTCCGCTGATGTTCTGGCGAATGATGAGCTTCTCTTCTTCCTGCTTGGGGTAGTCGATGATTACCTTCAGCATGAATCGGTCCACCTGTGCTTCGGGCAGAGGGTATGTGCCTTCCTGCTCAATGGGGTTTTGTGTGGCCAGCACCAGGAAGGGCTTGGGCAGGGCGAATGTCTCTTTTCCTATCGTCACCTGTCTCTCCTGCATGGCTTCGAGCAGGGCACTCTGAACCTTTGCCGGTGCTCGGTTGATCTCATCTGCCAGGATGAAATTGGCAAATATGGGACCGCGTTCCACCACGAAGCGCTCATCCTTCTGACTGTAAATCATGGTGCCGATGACGTCGGCAGGCAACAGGTCGGGTGTGAACTGTATTCGGCTGAATTTTGCTTCCACCAGCTGTGCCAGCGTTTTGATAGCTTTGGTCTTTGCCAGTCCGGGTACTCCTTCCAGTAGGATATGTCCGTCGCTCAGCAATCCTATGAGGAGTGACTCTACCAGGTGTTTCTGTCCCACGATAACGCGATTCATACCTGTTTCCAGGTTTTTCACGAAGGGGCTTTGTCTTTCTATCAGTTCGTTCAATGCACGAATGTCTACTGATTCTGCCATAGTGTGATATTTGTTGTTTCTCTATTTTTTTAATTGCACGCAAAAATACGGCTTTTAGCACGTATAAGCCACATGTGAAGTGTAAAAAATGGTTGCTTCGCATGTGGCTATTTGTTAAATGTGTTTAATTGCTTGGGCGTCCGTCATTTGCCCATCTCAAAGAGTTCGGGAAGTTTCACTTCGTATCCGATGGGTATGTTGTCGGGATTGGGGAACTGATTGAGAACCTTGATGTATTCGGCTATGCTCTTGTCATCATATTCCTCCTTGGCCATTCGGTATAGGTTGTCGCCACGTTTCATGGCTCTTGTCTTGCGTATGCCCACGATGAGGAATTTCCCACCTGCCAGTTGTGGAAAATGCTTTGATGCTTCCATATATGCATTTCTGTCTGTCAGTGTGTGGTCTGCTTGAGGTTGGGGCTGTGTTTCGGGTTTCTTCTCCCCTTGTGCCACGGCCTTTTCCTCTTGCGCTGTGACTTTCTCTGTCTGCACCTCCGTAGCCTTCTGCTTGGCATTTTCCTGCTTGGGGGTGACAGGCTGCTCGGAGGTCTCTGTGGTTTCTTCTGCGGGAGGAATGCACAGCCAACTCATGTCTATGAGTCTCAAGTATCCGGCCATGTAGCATGCAATCATGAAGAGCACACTCACCAGGGTGAGAAAGAGTGTGCGCCAGATGTTGTGTCGGTGGTGGGGTGTCTTGCTTTCCATCTGAGGTGCTGTAGTGGTTTCTTGTTTGAGTGGGGCAACCTGTTGGGCAGGCTCTTGCTTCTCCTGCTCTTCTGATGCCTGTGGTTCTGAGCTGGCCTGAGGTTCACTCTCATCCATCTCCTGTGGTTCTTCTGCCGATGGAGTTGCAGCAGCAGGTATGATTACCTCTGTCTCCTCTTCTGTCTCTGCAGGTTCTTCTGTCTCTGCAGGTTCTTCTATTTCTGCAGGCTCTTGTGTTTCTGCAGATTCTATGGGCTCGGGGAGCTCTTCTGTTTCGGGGAGCTCTTCTGTGAAGCCCTCTTCCTTTGTGCTCTCCTCCGTCAGGCCGATGGGGTCTTCTGATGCAGCTGTTCCCAAGGATGCTTCGTCGGAGTTATCCTCATTCGTTTCTTCCGCAGGATATTTCTTGTTTATCTTTTCTATATCTTCCAGGGTGGTTCCTTCGTTGAGAATGACAGTCTGGAAGTCCGCAAAGGGTTTGTTGACAAGTTCCTTAAGGACATTGTCGGGGAGGAATCCTATCTTGGAGTGTCCCGAGATGGTAATGCGTTCTCCTGTGTTCACGTTCACGCTTTCCCTTTCCTGTACCTCCACCAGTTTGAAGGTGCCCAGAGCTTTCACCTTCACCGATTTGTCGGCCAGGACACCTTTTCCCAGAACATCAAAGAATGTGCGTACAAATGCTTCAGCATCCTTGCGTGGGATGCCTGCACTTGCTGCCAATTCGGCAGCCAGGTCTTGCCAGTTTATCTTGTTCCCTTTCATTACTTGGTGCTTTTCTGGTTAATGCGTTCTTTGAGTGTGGGTGCAGGCTTGAATCCCACAACGATTTTTGGGGGCACCAGCATGCGCTGTTTGCTTGCGGGGTTGATGATGATGCGCTCCATTTTGCGCTTGACCTCAAACAGTCCGAAGCCAGAGATGTTTACGTTGTCTTCTTCGGCCAGATGTTGGGACAGGTTGGACACGAGAAGTGCAGAATATGAGGCAGCGTCCTTGGCACTCAGACCCGTCTGTGTGCTCAGTTCGTTGATGAATTCCTTGTTGTTCATTAGTTTTGTTTTTGTTGAGTGTGAAAATGTGCGGTTACTCTCGCTCTGTTCCCTTCTCAGGCTCTTCCACACAGTGACCATATAGGTCAAATTCCTCGGCACTGTCTATCTTCACCCATTGGAAGGAGCCGCAGGTGAGGCGGTGTCCCCTATCTGATTTTATGAGAACCTCGGGATCCACTTCGGGCGAGTCGTACTCTGTGCGTCCCACATAGTATTCTCCTTCTTGGCGGTCGATGATTACGCGCAATGTCTGTCCCACCTTCTCTGCCTGTATGTCGGCACTTATTTCCTGCTGGATGCGCATGAGCTTGCTCAGGCGTGCCTCCTTTACCTCCTGGGGGATCTCGTCCTGATAATGTTCGGCAGCATAGGTACCTTCCTCCTCGCTGTAGGCAAAGGCTCCCATGCGCTCGAAGCGTGCTTTCTTGACGAAATGAATCAGATTGAGGAAGTCTGCCTCCGTCTCTCCCGGATGTCCCACCATGAGTGTGGTGCGCAGATGTATGCCAGGCACCTCAGAGCGAATCTTCTCTATCAGTTCATACGTCTGTTGCTCTGTGATATTGCGTCGCATGGCAGTCAGCACGTTGTCCGATATATGCTGCAGGGCAATATCCAGGTATCGGCACACGTTCTTGTGCTCCCGCATGACGCGCAACAGTTCCATAGGGAAGTCGGTGGGGTAGGCGTAGTGCAGTCTTATCCATTCCACACCAGGCACTTGGGCAATGGCTTCCACCAGTGGGGCTATCCTGCGCTCGTGGTACAGGTCCATACCATAGTAGGTAAGTTCCTGCGCGATGATCTGGAATTCCTTTACTCCCTGGGCCACCAGATGGCGCACTTCGGCAATGATTTCCTCCATGGGGCGGCTGGTGTGCTTCCCGGTGATGATGGGTATGGCACAGTAAGAGCATCGGCGGTCGCAACCTTCCGATATCTTGAGATAAGCGTAGTGGGAAGGAGTGGTGATGCGTCTCTCGTTGGCACATTCAGGGTGATATTCCTTGCCCAGGTCTGCGAGCAGACGAGTCCAGTCAAACTTGCCATAGAAACGGTCCACTTCTGGTAGCTCCTCTTCCAGTTCGGCCAGGTAACGCTCTGAGAGGCAGCCCATCACGTAAAGCTTCTTCAAGAGCCCCTCCCGTTTGCGCTCTCCCATTGCCAGTATCATGTTGATACTCTCTTCCTTGGCATCTCCTATGAATCCGCAGGTGTTCACCACGGCTATCTCCCCTTGCGGGTTTTCTGCATCGTGTGTCACGTGGTATCCCCATAACTCCAACTGGCGGATGAGCTTCTCGCTGTCCACCAGGTTCTTGCTGCAGCCCAGGGTGATAATGTCTATAGTATTGTTTCTCATCTCTATGCTTGTTCGCTGAACAGGGAGTCTACGAACTCTTTTCTGTCAAATGGCTGCAGGTCTTCCATTCCCTCGCCCAGTCCGATGTAGCGTACGGGAATCTTGAACTGATGACTGACACCGATGACCACTCCGCCCTTGGCCGATCCGTCCAGTTTGGTGATGGCCATTCCTGTTACTTCAGTGGCAGCCGTAAACTGTCGGGCCTGTTCGAAGGCATTCTGTCCGGTGCTTCCATCCAGTACCAGCAGCACTTCGTGTGGAGCATCAGGAATCTGCTTCTGCATCACACGCTTTATCTTGGAGAGTTCGTCCATGAGTCCCTTCTTGTTGTGCAGTCTGCCGGCAGTATCTATCAGCACCACATCGGCATCGTTGGCCAAGGCGCTTGCCAGAGTGTCAAATGCCACGCTGGCAGGATCGCTGCCCATGTTCTGCTTGATTACAGGCACACCCACACGTTCGCCCCAGATGCACAACTGCTCCACGGCAGCAGCGCGGAAGGTATCGGCAGCTCCCAGATACACCTTCAGTCCTGCTTTCTTGAACTGATAGGCCAGTTTGCCTATCGTGGTGGTCTTGCCCACTCCGTTCACTCCCACCACCATCACCACGTAGGGCTTCTTGCCTGAAGGGATGGCAAACTCCTGTTCGTCCTGTGCTCCGCTTTCGGTGAGCAGTCCCACTATTTCGTCGCGCAACACATGGTTGAGCTCCGTAGTGGTCACATATTTGTCTCGAGCCACACGTTGCTCTATCCGTTGAATAATCTCCAGGGTGGTATCCACGCCCACATCGCTCGTCACCAGAATCTCTTCCAGATTGTCCAATACTTCATCATCCACGCTCGACTTGCCCACCAAGGCACGTGAGAGCTTGCCGAAGAAACTTTGCTTGGTCTTCTCCAGCCCCTGATTCAGAGTTTCCTTTTTCTCGCGGGAAAAGATGCTAAAAAATCCCATATTATTTATGATAGATACATTATTAAAATGCAAAGTTAAGGAAAAAATGATAATGAATGGGTAAAAATCAGGCCAAATCGGCCTCTGGACTGCAAAAGGTATTTCCTCGCCTTGGTAGGGAACGATTTCAACCCTATCTTGGCATTGGCTGACGTAAACGTTTGCAAGTACCATCGCAAACGTTTAACCCGAATCAGTTCATCAGACCGCAAAGAGTGGCCCCTCTCCATTAGAGGCATTAGGGGAATCTGATGGCTGATTCGGGTTGGTTTCAATAAAGGGGAAGTTTTCTGTATATAAATTACTTTACATCAGAGTTCCACCTGATTCACAATCTCTCCGTCATAGAGTCGGATGATGCGGTCGGCATATGATGCGTCATGCTGTGAGTGAGTTACCATGATGATGGTGGTACCTTCCTTATGGAGTTCGCTCAGCAGAGTCATCACTTCCTTTCCGTTTTTTGAATCCAGGTTACCTGTAGGCTCATCGGCCAGAATGATCTTGGGATTGGAAAGTACGGCACGGGCTATGGCCACCCGTTGCTGCTGTCCACCCGATAACTGGCAGGGGAAATGCTTGCGGCGATGTGAGATGGCCATGCGGTCCATCACAGCCTCTATGCGTTGCTTGCGCTCCTTGGCAGGTGTGCCCATGTAGAGCAGAGGCAGTTCGATGTTCTCATAGACGTTGAGTTCGTCGATGAGGTTGAAACTCTGAAACACGAAACCTATGACACCCTTGCGCAGGTCCGTGCGCTCATTCTCCTGCAACTTACTCACATCCTTTCCATTGAGCATGTAAGTGCCTTCTGTGGGATTGTCCAGGAGTCCCAGGATGTTCAGCAGAGTAGACTTTCCGCATCCCGATGGACCCATGATGGCCACAAACTCGCCCTCCTGCACGTGCAGGTTTACTTCTCGCAGAGCCCATGTCTCCACTTCTTCTGTTCGGAAAACTTTCTTGACGTTCTGTAACTGAATCATAACTGTATAGTTCTTTTAGTTTATCATTCTTTTGCAATAATCTCTGAGGGGTTGGTGTGCATGATGCTGCGGATGTTCCACAGCACGATGGCGGCAATCATGCCCATGATGATGAGCGAACCTGCAAGGCAAGGTCCTATAACGGAGAGCGTGGTATCTTTATCCAGATCTGTATAACTCGAAGTCATCAATGCTTCGCGGAAGATGATAATCATCGGAATGGAGATGAGCAGGGATAGAAGGAAGACAATGATATATAAACCACCGAAGAGACGATAGATGTCCTGCTTCTTGGCTCCACATATCTTGCGCACGGCCATCTCCTTCCGACGCGAACGTGTGTCGAGGGCTATGGTACTGTAGATGCCCATGGCGCATATCACGATGCTGACAAAACCCAATATCCAACTCACGGTGCGTATTCCCTCAATCATGCTTATATCAGTCTTGGAGTCACGGAAATTCAGTGCTATCTTGTCCACCACATCAGGCACAATCTTGTGTACGGTTTGCTCTACCTCTTGCATAAGCGATTTGTAATGGCCTGGCTTAGGGATAAGGAAAAGGTCACCGAGGGTTGATTTAGATGCCATAGGATGAATTATCATCGAACGGCCGCTGGTGGAATAGGGGATCTTGGGTATAGTGCCGGCTATCGGAACTTGGATGAGGTTTGGATAAGAGAACATGTCGTTGGTGGTCAAGGTTCCCTTCTCTGTTGCCTTGTATGTCAGGAGTGTTTGGTAGAAATCTTCGTTCAGAAGCAGATACGGCTCGTTGTCGGCAGGGCGGTGTATCCAGTTAATCTTCATGTCATAAAAGGAGAGCAGGGATGTGTCTTTATCTATATAGAAGGGGAAATACTTCAGACCGTTGAGTGCAGACACAAGGTCGGGGTTGTCATCAATTTCACTGAAGTTCAGAAAGAAAGTGTTGCTGCGGATTATTTTGTCCAGACTTGGCAAATGCTCAATTTCTTCTCTAAGTTGCAGTGGTTGGGATACTGAATTCATGTCTATCAGGATACATTTCTTATAGAAAGCATCATTGTTTGGAAGATTGTGATATTCCAACATCTTTTCCGACCAACTGAGGACAATCAGATTGAAACAAACGAAAACCATGCTTATTGCTACCTGCAGGCACAGCATTGCGTTGCGGAAGTGATGTGAACGGCTTCTACGCATCTTGGCAGCCAAACCTTTTCCTGAAGAAGAAACCTGTGCTACGGAAATGCTGATGACCAAACCGCAAAGCAGGAGAAGAGCTAAACCTGTATACAGGCTGTAGCGAGCAAGATGGAATATGGTAAAGTCCTCTATTTCCAATGCACTCAGCAGTCCTGTGTTGCATAGGTTCTCCACCCAATTACCCGCAATGATGGCTACAATTACGGAAAGCCCTACAACCAGAGTGGTTTCTGTGAAGAACATTCCGAACAGATTTATCCTTTTGGCTCCGTGGATGGTGCGTAATGCGACTTCCCTGTGACGGGACATGATGAGTTGTATCTGCATACGCAGGAAACCAATGATGGCAGCAAACAGGATGAGTGAACCGGCCAGATGCACGAATGAATTGATCTTGACGATATATTTGACTTCGTTGTTTATCTTCTTGGCTACGCTTTTTATTTTGGATTTTAGACCGAGAGGCTTCAAGCGTTCGTCTACTTCCTTCTGAAGTTGTGGCATGGTATAACCTTCCCTTAGCACTACTTCCAGTCCCCATAACTCGTTGATGTTTGGGGTGTAGTGATTATCTTCAATAGGTCCCTTGGTGTAGTAGAGGCCCTGGCGGGGGAAATCGTAGCCAAGGCAGGCGGAATTCTCATAGACATCTACTATCGTTACCAGAGTGGAATTCTGTTGATTCCAGCTTACTTTAATATATTCGGCTCCGATGGGGTTGGCATCTCCAAAGATTCGCGCAGCCTCCTTTTGGCTGATAATTCCTTCACCGGGTTTCAGTATCTTTATGATCTCTCCTGTGATGGCAGACCTGAGTCCGAAGTAGTTGGGCGATTCGGGATCTATAACCATGCTTGTGACCGTGGTCTTGCGGACAGTAGAGTCGCACAGATGGAACTCTGAGATTCCGGAATCAAGCTGTGAACCGAGGACAACGATACGTTCTGCACACTTCATCCCACCTTTGTGTTTCAGGGCTCGGATAACCTCAGGTGTCACCATGCAAGCCTCTCTGCTCTCATCGGTTGAACCGTCAGTTTCATCATCAAGATAATCAAGGCTTATGGTGAAAGCCCTCTCCAGAAATGGTTGGTAAAACAGAGGAGGAAACTTATAATCGGCAATGGCCGCATGTGCAAAGGCCAATGTGACGATGCCTATGGCTATGCTCAGCACCGAGATGATGGTCTGCAGTTTGTACTTCATCAGGTTGCGAACAGCCACCTTCAGGTTGTGGAATGTCATCTTCATTTCTCTCTTAATTAATTTATTAACGTAAATGATATATGATTTTATTTTATCACCAGTTCCTCAATATTTCCAAAGTGATCATATCCCGTCACCAGAACACGGTCTCCTGGCTTCAGACCTGAGAGGATTTCATATTGCAGAGGGTTTTGCCTGCCAATATCTATCTCTACCTTTCTTGCAGTCTTGCCGTCGGGAGCGAGACGGTAAATCCATCGTCCGCCTGTATGCTGGAAGAAGTCACCGCGTGGGATGACCAGGATGCTCTCTGGTTTGCCCAGTTCTATCTGCACGCGATAACTCTTTCCCAGACGTATGTTGGAAGGCTTGTCGGCCGAGAAGACCAGGTCACAGTCAAAGGTGCGGTCCTTCACCTCCGGTACCACCTTGCTGATGCGCATGGGGAATTTCTTCTCCTGATATTTGATGCTGGCAGGCAGTCCTGTGGTGATGCGGTCTATGTAATATTCCGAGAGTGAGGCTTTCACCTTATACTCCGTGAGCACCTTTATCTGACCCACATTCACTCCCGCAATCATCTTCTGTCCCAAAGTGACGTTGAGGAAACTGAGTTGGCCGTCAACCGTTGCGCGTACGATAAGGTTGGCCGTCCGAGCCGACGAGCGTGAAAACTTTCTGGCAGAAGCCTTTCGATTGGCTTCTATCATTTCCTGTTTCAGTTGTGTGCATACGGAATCGTGCTTGAGGTTCTGAAGTTGCAGTTCAGCCTTTTTTCGCTGATACTCATAGTTCTCTTCCTGTACCTCCAGTTCGGCTTTGCTCTTGATTCCCATCCTGCATTCTTCCCTGCTTTGCTCAAGCGAATTCCCGAGTGATGTCATCTGGTGAGCGGCTTCCAGGGCTTGCTGTTGCAGGGTGAGTGAATGTTGTTCCATTTCTATCTCCTGCTCGCGGTACTTACGTTGCTGGTTCTCCCATTCGGCCTCTTCTTCGTCTATGATGCGGAACAGTTCGGGGTTTGATAGCACGAGGATAGTATCTCCCTTGTGCAACATGGCCCCTTCCTCTGCCACTATGCGTTCCACATATCCTTCCTCCATGGCATTCACCCAGATGGTCTGTATGGGTTGCACCACTCCCTCCACGTCTATGTATTCCATGAAGGGAGATTCCTTAACCTGTGCAATGGTATATTCCTCCTTGTCAATTGTCAGGTGGCGAGGACCGAGCGACAGCGTGATGACATATACGGCAAAGGCCACAAAGGCAAGGCCGAAGAGGATATGATACAGATACTTTACGTACCAGGGGCGTGGTTTGAGTTTGATGTCCATATGCTTATTCAATTGGTAATTGTTCTGTAATGGGTATGTTGTGTTCAAAGTCGTAAGCGGTCATGCTGCGCAGGGTGTAGTAGAGAGTCCAGTAGGTGCTCATCGCATAGATGCTGTTTCTGCGAGCTGTATTCTTCTCACTTATAGCTGCGTTGAGGTCCAGAATACTGCTGCGTCCCATGATGTAGAGTCTGCGTGCCACGGAGTGTCGCTGTTCTGCCCGCCTGTCTGTCAGGGCGGCAATATGCACTTTGTGCGACTGCATGTTGAACTGCATCACCAGTTTCTCCACGTTCTGACTGAAGTCGTTCATCCCCTGTTCTGCCTGTGTGCGGGTGAGAGCCAGTTGCGACTTAGCCACCTTCACCTTTCCTTTTCCGCGTCCCCAGTCGAGGATAGGAAGGGAGAGTGAAACGCTGGCATACTCCTGATGCAGGAGATGGTTGTAGGAACTGCCTATGTCACGTCCTGTCTGTGACAGTCCGAACTGCACATACAGGTCGGCACGCAGTCCTCTGTTTGCCTTGGCATAGGACAGGTTGCTCTCGCTCTCCTTGATGATACGCTGGTAATACTCGGGGTCGGGGCTGTTCTGTAATGCACGCTCCATGGCATTTGCCAGGGGAACCTCAAACTGCGGCACGCTGTCGGGCATCACTATCCGTATCGTCATCGTCCTTTCGAGTCCCAGAAAGGAGCGTACTTTCCTTTCCACCTCTCTGAGGCTGATTTCAGCATCCATCACGTTCGTCTCTTCATTCAGCCGGTTTATCTCCAACTGAAGCATCTCGTTCTCTGTTATTGTACCTATCTTATAACGTCCCTGCGCCATGCTGTAGAGTGTATCTGCAGAGGCAAGGTTTTGTCTGGCCATCTCCAGTTCCGCCTGTGCAGAGGCCAGTGAGAAGAAATAATTGCAGGCTGTGGCGGAAACAATCTCCAGCGACTCGGCATATTGTTTCTTGGCTTCACGGTATCGGATGGGTTCGATACGCAGATTCCATTTCAGGGAGTTATATCCAAAGAGATTCTGTTCATATCCCATCACCAAGGGTTTGCTGCTGTAGGCCGTTACCCCTTTCTGAAATTCATCTATGCGGCTAAGGCTGCTCTTCAGGAACAGGCTTCCTCCTGTCCAACTGACGTTCTGGTTGATGCGTAACTGCAGGTCGGCTCCGAACTGATCCTGTTGGATAAACTTCGCTGTGCCATCTCCTTGTGTGATTCTGTTCATCTCCTTATTTATATATGGAGTGGAGGAGAGCGTGACCGAAGGTCGATAGTTGGCTCGGAAGTAACGGTAGTTCCAATGGGCAGCCAGAAATGTATTGCGGGCACTCTGAGCAGAGGGAGACTGCTCTTGAGCCATACGGATGGCATCCTGAAGGCACAGTACCAGCGTGTCTGGCTGTGCCACAACCATCATTTTGTACATCATGAGCATGATTATCATGCAGGTCTTCCTTCTCATCGCTTTTCGCTCGTTTTATTGCAAAGGTATACGTTTGTCCTTTGTTTACTTACTGCTTTTCTTGCTCCCAGAGGCGGATTGTGTAGAAATCATACAGACTCTTGTATGAAAATCATACACTTTTATGTTCACTTACGCTTGATATATCTTTTTTTGGAGGTTGGCCGCGTGGAAAAGTGTAACTTTACAGCATGAATCTGAATTATGGTACCATACTCGTTGTGGATGACAATCCTGCCATTCTCACAGCCGTGAGGATTACTCTGCGTAATGTGTTTGAGCATGTGATCACCCTCTCTGCTCCCGATGCTATCCTTGCCACCATGCAGAAGGAGCGTGTGGATGTGATTCTGCTGGACATGAATTTCTCTTTGGGCGTCAATTCGGGACGGGAAGGGATGATATGGCTGTCTGCCATCCATCGCAAGCATCCTCATGTACCCGTGGTGCTGGTGACCGCTTATGCAGATGTGCAGCTTGCCGTCAGAGGACTGAAGAATGGAGCATCAGACTTCGTTACTAAACCTTGGGATAATGACGATCTGATACGTGTGCTCAAGGATGCTGTTGACAGGACTCGTCAGGTGGCTTCGCTTGATGAAGTGGAGAAGGCTCATGTGAAAAGGGTAGTGGACAGCTGTCATGGCAACATGAGCAAGGCTGCCGAACTGCTGGGCATCACGCGTCAGACGTTATATAAGAAATATCAGCAATGAGAGTAGCTGTGGTTGTCCTTGTCATCCTTGTGTGTGTGATTGTCCTAATCATCTACAGACACCAATGTCTGCTTAGGGATCGCGCCAGACTGATGCATGATGCCATACGCCATCGGGATTTCTCTTTCCGTCTGCCTACCAAAGGATTGTTGTTCGGTGAACGGGCTTTGCAGGAGGCACTCAACGATATGGGACGTGATATCCAGAAACTTGTGGCGCGTGGCGAAGTGGAATCCTGGCAACGTCTCACACGTGTTCTTACTCATGAAATCATGAATGCCACCACTCCCATACGTGGTATCAGCCAGTCCTATCTGACCGATCCCGATATCAAGGGAACACCTTATGAAGAAGGAATCAAGGCTATCTATGACACAAGCAAAGGGCTTGCAGCCTTTGTGGACAGTTATCGCAAACTGACCCAGCTGCAGGAACCTGTCATGAAGGACATGCCTTTGCGTGCATTTGTTTCCTCCCTCTCGGCTCTCTATCCCCATATCCATTGGGATATAGACATATCCTCCGATGTCGTTATCCACGCCGATGAACATCTCCTGATGCAGGTCTTTATCAATATGGTCAAGAATGCCATAGAGGCAGAGGCCGGAACCATCGGCATCAGACACCTCTCATGGGCTCGTTCCTCCGCTTCTTCCTCTGCATGTTTCTGTAAGTTGCAGATCAGTAATGATGGTCATGTCATTCCCTACGATGTGGCACAGGAGATCTTCGTTCCGTTTTTCACCACCAAGCCACAGGGCTCAGGCATCGGTCTCTCTATCTCACGCCAGATGCTCCTGATGCAGGGTTTCATGCTTTCTCTGCGTGAAAGTCCCCTCAGCGGATACAACGTGACCTTTGAGATAGAGGCCGAACAAACAACACATATGTCATGCAGGACTTCGCAGCCATAGATTTTGAGACCGCCAACAGTGAGCGCTCATCGGTTTGCTCCGTTGGTGTAGTGATCGTGCGTGGAGGTGAGATAGTGGATAGGTTCTATTCCCTTATCAAGCCAGAACCGGAATATTATAACTACTGGTGCAGCCAGGTGCATGGTCTTTGTGCAGAGGATACTTACGATGCCCCGGTCTTTCCCGAGGTATGGAAACAGATAGAGCCTCTCATCGAGGGGCTACCCTTGGTGGCTCATAACAAAGCCTTCGATGAGAGTTGTCTGAAGGCCGTCTTCCGTGTTTATCAGATGGATTATCCCGATTATGAGTTTCAATGTACCTGTATTGCTTCACGTAAGCGTTGGCCGGGAGAATCAAATAATCTCGATGTGGCAGCTGCCCGTTGCGGACATTATATGCAGAACCACCATCATGCCTTGGCTGATGCGGAAGCGTGCGCAGCAATAGCGTTGGAAATATTATAAATGGCTTCAACTATTGCTGTCAGAATCATTTCCTGACTTCATCATTTTGTTCGTCGTTACATAGCACAGAGTGGAAAATCAGTGAGTCATGTATAATAGTTGGGTGGTTTTGGGTGGCGCATTGACGAAGTCAGGAGGATGCAGAAGGGAAAAAGCCGAGAATATAGTCTTTATCAAGGGCAGATTTCTAATGAAAATCGCCTCCTGTTTACTATGCCTCCAGGGAATCCCCTAAAGAATGCCCTTTTTCCCGCAAACGTTTGCGTTGGCAGGTGCAAACGTTTGCAACCGCGGTTTCAAACGTTTGCGACCGGGGTTACAAACGTTATCCTGAAAATCGCCTGTTTTCTGCCCTCAAAAAATAAGCATGCTTCAATTGTCAAAGCAGTGAAAAGGGAAAGTTTGAAGATGTGCTACATATAATACACATGGAGAACAGGGAATCCCCGT
>OBLI01000962.1_pt1 | contig 29856 bp, 24 predicted proteins | sample 1519701 | NCBI WGS metagenome assembly OBLI01 (sample SAMEA3663005, study PRJEB22513) | pig gut metagenome | biome: pig gut; feature: pig-associated habitat; material: faeces | place: France | collected 2012 | reverse complement strand
AAGGCAGTCACAAAAAAGGAGCCGTCAGGATGCAACAAGCCTGGCGGCTTTTTTTATCTTTGCAACTCAGTTTACTTGAAGAACATAAAAGGTATGAGAGCGTACGAGGATTTGAAGATTGCGGTAGCCGGAACGGGCTATGTGGGTATGAGTATGGCGACATTGTTGGCCCAGCATCATGAGGTGATTGCCGTGGATGTGGTGCCAGAAAAGGTGGAGAAGATCAACCAGCGGATCTCGCCTATCCAAGATGCCTACATCGAGCGTTATTTGGCGGAGAAACCGTTGCGCCTGACGGCCACCTTGGATGCGGCGGCTGCCTATCGAGAGGCGGACATCGTGGTGATCGCTGCCCCTACCAACTATGACCCGGTCAAGAATTTCTTTGATACGCATCATATTGAGGATGTGATCGATCTGGTGCTGCAGGTAAACCCCGAGGCGGTGATGGTGATCAAGAGTACCATCCCGGTAGGCTATTGCCGCAGCCTCTATCTGCGTTATGCCCAGCAGGGAGTGAAACAGCTTCATCTGCTCTTCTCACCGGAGTTCCTGCGTGAGAGTCAGGCGCTGTATGACAACCTCTATCCGAGCCGAATCATTGTAGGCTGTCCCAAGATCCTGGCCAACGAGGCTTTCCAAGCGGAGGATGAGGCGATTCGCCAGATTGCTGATCAGGCCTTCTTGGAGGCGGCGGCGCATACCTTTGCGAAGCTGCTGCAGGAGGGCGCGATCAAGAGAGACATCCCCGTGCTGTTTATGGGCATGAAGGAGGCAGAGGCGGTGAAGCTGTTTGCCAATACCTATTTGGCGCTGCGCGTCAGCTACTTTAATGAACTGGATACCTATGCGGAGGTGAAGGGGTTAGATGCGCAAGCCATTATTCAAGGCGTGGGCTTGGATCCTCGTATCGGCACGCATTACAACAACCCCTCGTTTGGTTATGGCGGCTATTGCTTGCCGAAAGATACGAAGCAGCTGTTGGCCAACTATCAGGATGTACCGCAAAACATGATGTCGGCGATCGTGGAGAGCAACCGTACCCGCAAGGATTTCATCGCCGATCAGGTGCTGCACAAGGCTGGTTATTATGGTTATAGCACACAAAACCGGTATGATCGGGCGCAGGAGAAGGAGTGCGTGATTGGTATTTATCGCCTGACGATGAAGAGCAACAGCGATAATTTCCGCCAGAGTGCCATCCAGGGCATCATGAAGCGCATCAAGGCGAAGGGGGCGACCGTGGTCATCTATGAGCCGACCTTGGAGGATGGCACCACCTTCTTTGGCAGTCGTGTCATCAATGATTTAGCTGCCTTCAAAGCATCGAGCCAAGCGATCATCGCAAACCGCTATGATGCCTGTCTCGACGACGTGAAGGAGAAGGTCTATACCCGCGACATTTTCCGTCGCGACTGATTACTGCAACACTAAATAGGTGGTATAGCCGATGTAGCAAGCTACTAAGGCGATACCCTCTATGCGAGTAATCGTGCGCTGCTTGAAGAAGAGGCCAAAGATAAAGAGCAACAGGCAGGCCACGATGTGCATCCCTATGTCGAGCAGGGAGATGCCTTGCACAGGCATCGCCGTGATGCTGGCGCTGCAACCCAACACAAAGAAGACGTTGAAGAGGTTAGAGCCAATCACGTTGCCGACTGCCATCTCCGGATTCTTTTTCAGCGCGGCCACGACGGAGGTGGCCAACTCAGGCAGGGAGGTGCCTCCGGCTACTAAGGTCAAGCCAATGACCGACTCGCTGACACCCAAGCTTCGGGCGATGCCCGAAGCGCCATCCACGAAACATTGTCCCCCATAGATCAATCCCGCCAATCCCCCTATTATATATAAGGTAGAACGGCCGAAGGAGAGGGTAGGGATGTTGGATTCCTTAGCCTGCCCGTTGTGGGCGATCGCGAAGGTATAACCCATGAAAATGGCAAAGAAGCAGAGCAGCAGCAAGCCTTCGCCGCGGCTGATGCTGTTGGTGGAGAGCCCGTTGATCAATGGATCGTTGGCGCAAATAAACAGGACGATTGCCGCCAAGAGGCAAAGAGGAATCTCTTTGCTCAGCGTACCTTTGGAGATTTGGATCGGGACAATCGCCGCCGTGCAACCGACAATCATCAAACAATTAAAGACATTGCTACCCAATACATTGCCAATGGCTAAGCCTGCGCTTCCTTTGAGGGCGGAGACCACACTCACGGTCAGCTCCGGTGCGGAGGTGCCGAAAGCGACAATCGTCAAGCCAATCACCAAGGGCGAGATGTGAAAGCGTTTCGCGACGGAGGCCGCTCCGTCAGTCAAGGCATTGGCGCCTATCAGGATAAGCGCCAATCCAATGAGAAGCCATACAAAGTCCATGACTTAGAAGGGCAGGTCATCAATGGGGTTTGCCGGACCAAAGTCAGGTGCTGTCGGAGCCGCTGCGGGCACGACATTGTCAGGCGTCATACCGGTCGCGGGAGCAGCGGCATGTGGACGCTCTACTTTCCATGCGTTGATGGAGGTGTACCAACGGCCTTGATACTCACGGCTGTCGATGTCGATCGAAACGGTCAGTTCCTCGCCAGGTTGGATGGCAGCTTGGGCAATCTTATCCGCCCCAAAAATTTGGAAACAGATCTTCTTCGGGTATTGATCGTGTGTCTCTAAGACATACTCTTGCTTTTTCCACTCGTTGCCAGCTTTGCTGATGCCCCCTTGTTCCGGGAGGATTTGGATGATTTTACCTTGAATTTCCATATTGATTATGCTAATGAATGACATCTTGATTTGGGAGGCGAAGGTACGGTTTTGTTCGGTTTTAGCCAACAAAAAGGGAAGGCACTTTTCGCTCACTCTCTCGAAGCTATGTCGAAAGCCTCTCGAAGGGCGATCAGCTCCTCCTTGATCTGCTGCAGGTGATTGGCCAGTTCTGCTTGGCGGATCGCCCCCTCGCGGTTATCTTTCAGTTTTTGCCGTGCGCCCGCTAATTTCATCCCCTGCTCTTTGACTAAATGATAGACCACCCGCACGTTGTCAATATCCTCTTTGGTGTAGAAGCGAGTGCCGTTACGGGTTTTGCGCGGTTGGATAATGTCAAACTCCTTTTCCCAAAAGCGGAGGGTCGATTCGTTCACGTTGAGCAGCTGGGCCACTTCGCTGATGGAGAAATAGAGCTTCTGCGGTTTCCCTTTCTTGAGTACCATAATCGCTTCGGGATTAGTCCATGACCTGACCGTGATTCTCTGCGATCTGGATCATGCGGTCATACTCTTCCGGCGTGAGATCCATGTAGTAGTAGCGCGAGGGATTGTCGTTCTTTCCACGTACGATCACCTCGTAATGCAGGTGCGGACCGGTCGATTTGCCGGTGTTGCCCACCTCGCCAATCACCTCACCGCGAGTCACTTTCTGCCCCACACGCTTCTTGAACTTATTGAGGTGGCCATACAGCGTCTTATAGCCATAGCCATGGTCGATAATCAGACAGTTGCCATAGCCCTGTTTCCAGCTGGCGAAGGTCACGACACCGTTTCCCGTGGCGTAGATGTCCGTGCCGATCTTGGCGGAGAAATCCATGCCGGCATGGAAGCGGGGCGTACGGTAGATCGGGTCGATACGCATACCATAGCCGGAGGCGGTACTGCGCAGATCCTTATTGGCAATCGGCTGGATCGCCGGGATGCATTGGCTGCGCTCCTCCTGGCTCTTGCCTAAGTTGATCAGCTCCTCCAACGAGTTGGATTGGATGTAAAGCTGTTTGCGCAACATATCCATCTTTTGGGTGGTAGCCACCACCAACTCCGGATTGGACAGGCTTAGCAGATGCTCATAGCGGTTGGTGCCGCCGAAGCCCGCCTTGCGTACCGATTCGGGGATAGACTCCGCTTGGAAGATGGCCCGGTAGAGATTCTCATCGCGTTGCTGCAGATCCTCCAATACCTCTAAGGCGTTGTTGAGGCGCAAGGAAAGTACCTCATATTGCGTCTGCAACAGTTTGTTTTCTTTGCGAAGCCGTTGAACCATAGGCGTATCGACCAGATGCATCATCACGAAGAAGGTGATGATACCGAAGGCTACACCCGTGGTCAAGTGGCGCAAGACAGCGAAGATGCGGTCTTTCACCGTGGGGAGAACACGCTCGTAATTGAGCGTGTTAGGGTTGAACAGGTAGTATGTTTTACGACTTTTAAAAAGCTTCATCTGTAATTTTTGCTCTGAGAATGTGCGCAAAAATAATAATTATCAGTACTTTTGCAAATTGTTTTTCAGAATATTAACGAGAACTATAAAAATACATTATGTTGACAGCAAAAGAAATCCGTGAATCTTTTAAGGACTTCTTCGCCCAGAAGGGGCATACGATCGTCCCTTCCGCACCGATGGTGGTGAAAGGAGATCCTACATTGATGTTTACGAATGCAGGTATGAACCAATGGAAAGACATCATCCTTGGTACACACGAGCCTGAGCCCCGCCGCCGTGCGGATTCTCAAAAGTGCTTGCGCGTGAGCGGAAAGCATAACGATCTGGAGGAGGTAGGTCATGATACGTACCACCACACGATGTTTGAGATGTTGGGTAACTGGAGCTTTGGCGATTACTTCAAGGAGGGCGCCATCGACATGGCTTGGGAGTACTTGGTGGATGTGTTGCACCTGGATCCGGCCGATCTCTATGTGACCGTGTTTGAGGGTTCGGCAGAGGAGAACTTGCAGCGTGACGATGAAGCGGCTGGCTACTGGTTGAAGCATGTGCCTGCCGACCATATCATCAATGGCAATAAGCACGATAACTTCTGGGAGATGGGCGACACCGGTCCTTGCGGTCCCTGTTCGGAGATCCACTTGGACTCTCGTACACCGGAGGAGAAGGCGAAGGTGCCCGGCCGTGAGTTGGTCAACAAGGATGATCCCCAGGTGATTGAGATTTGGAACATTGTCTTCATGCAATATAACCGCAAGGCTGATGGCTCGTTGGAACCGCTGTCTATGAACGTGATAGATACCGGTATGGGCTTTGAGCGCTTGGTACGTGCGTTGCAGGGCAAACACTCCAACTACGATACCGATATTTTCCAGCCGACAATCAAGGAGATCGGCCATCTCTCCGGCAAGACCTACGGAGAGTCAGAGCCGGTGGATGTGGCGATGCGTGTGATCGCCGACCACTTGCGTGCGGTCGCTTTCTCTATCGCCGATGGTCAGTTGCCTTCGAACGCGAAGGCCGGTTATGTGATCCGTCGTATCTTGCGCCGTGCCGTGCGTTACGGCTATACCTTCTTGGGTCAGAAAGAGGCGTTTATGTATAAGTTGCTGCCGGTTTTGATTGAGACCATGGGCGACGCTTATCCCGAGTTGATCGCACAGAAGACCTTGATTGAGAAGGTGATCAAAGAGGAGGAGGAGGCCTTCCTTCGTACGTTGGAGACCGGTATCCGCCTGTTGGATAAGAAGATGGAAGAGACAAAGGCGGAGGGCAAGCAGGTGCTGAATGGCGTGGATGCCTTTACGCTGTATGACACCTACGGTTTCCCCTTGGACTTGACCGAGTTGATCCTGCGTGAGCATGGTATGGAGGTCGATATTGAGGAGTTCAACAAGGAGATGCAGAAGCAGAAGGAGCGTGCGCGCAATGCCGCTGCGATCGAGACGGGCGACTGGGTACACCTGAAATCTGGCGAGAGCAAGTTTGTGGGTTATGACCTGTTTGAGTGTGACGCGGAGATCTTGAGTTACCGCCAGGTGAAGCAGAAGAACAAGGTGTTGTATCAAGTGGTGCTCGACCAGACTCCCTTCTATGCCGAGATGGGTGGTCAGGTAGGCGATACCGGTTGGTTGATCTATGAGGATGAGCGCATTGAGGTGATTGATACCAAGCGTGAGAACAACTTGCCGATCCACTTCGTAGCGAAATTGCCGAAAGATGTGACCGCTCCGTGCGTGGCGAAGATCAATGCACAGAAGCGTATCCAGTGTGAGTGCAACCACTCCGCGACACATCTGTTGCATGAGGCTTTGCGTGAGGTGCTGGGTACGCATGTAGAACAGAAGGGTTCATACGTCTCTCCGGACTCTTTGCGTTTCGACTTCTCGCATTTCCAGAAGGTAACTGATGAGGAGATCCGCAAGGTGGAGATCTTGGTTGGTCAGAAGATTCGTGCCAACTATCTGTTGGAGGAGCATCGCAGTATGCCGATCGCGGAGGCGAAGGCGTTAGGTGCGATGGCGCTGTTTGGGGAGAAATATGGCGATCATGTACGTGTCGTGAAGTATGGTAGCTCGATTGAGTTGTGTGGTGGTACACACATCCCCGCGACCGGTATGATCGGTTCACTTCGCATCATTGGCGAGAGTTCTATCGCGGCTGGTGTACGTCGTATTGAGGCCGTTACTGCGGAGGCAGCAGAGAACTATGTGTTCTTCCAGCAAGACTTGATCCGTGATCTTCGGGCGATGTTCAACAATATGCCTAACTTAGCGCAGGCCGTTAAGAAATCCATCGAGGAGAATACCGAGATGAAGAAGCAGTTGGAGGGCTATGTGCAGGAGAAGGCCGCTCGCATGAAAGAGGAGATCGTGGCGAAAGGCGAGGATTGTAAGGGCATCAAGCTGTTCCAATATGTAGGCAAGGGCACGACCGAGATCTTGAAGAATATCGCTTTCCAGGTGAAGGCAGAGACAGAGGGCACATTTGCTTTTGTAGCTGGCATCTTGGAGGGTGAGAAGTGCGCTTTGTTGTTGATGTTGAGCGACGACTTGGTGAAGTTCAGCGGCTTGAATGCCGGCAAGATCGTGCGTGAGGCCGCTAAACACATCCAAGGCGGTGGTGGTGGTCAGCCCCATTTCGCAACGGCTGGTGGTAAGAATGCAGAGGGTCTTTCCATTGCTGTCGGTGCGATCAAAGAGGCACTGGGTATCTAATCGGACAGACCATGGCAACTCAGAAAGTAGTAATATGTAAAGCGTTGAGGGATGAATTGCAAGCGTTCCTCAGCGCTTTGTCATACGATAAGCTGTTTATCCTGACCGATGAGAACACCTATCGGCAATGTCTCCCGTTACTTGCGGGAGTCGCGGCTTTGCAGGAGGCGCCGGTCATCCAGACAGCGGCAGGCGATACCCATAAGGGGTTGGAATACTTAGCGAAGATCTGGGAGCGACTCTCCAACGAGGGTGCGACTCGGCATTCGCTGTTGGTCAATTTAGGCGGTGGCATGGTGACCGATATGGGCGGCTTCGCCGGTGCGACCTTCAAGCGAGGCATCCGCACGATCAATATCCCGACCACGTTGATGGCCTCGGTGGATGCGGCGGTAGGCGGCAAGACCGGTATCAATTTCAATGGTTTGAAGAATGAGATCGGCTCGTTCTATCCCCCGCTGTGTGTCTTCATTGACTGTGAGTTCCTGCGCACGCTGGATCGAGACAATATCCTTTCCGGCTATGCGGAGATGATCAAGCATGGCTTGATTAGTTCGATGGAGAACTATACCTCCGTGATGCTCTACGATATTGATACGATGAATTACAGCTATTTGAATCAGTTGGTTGAGCAATCTGTAGCGGTGAAGGAGCGTATCGTGGAGGAGGATCCCAAGGAGCAGGGCATTCGTAAGGCACTGAACTTTGGCCACACCATTGGCCATGCGTATGAGAGCCTTTCTTTCATCCAGGAACGTCCGATCTTGCATGGTCATGCGGTGGCGGCAGGTATTGTCAGTGAGCTGTATCTCTCGCATGTGATTTGCGGATTCCCGATGGAGAAGGTACGTCAGGTGGTCTATTACATCAAGGAGTATTACCCGACGTTCGGCTTTGACTGTACCGACTATGAGCGGTTGTATGAACTAATGACGCATGACAAGAAGAATGAGGGCGGTGTGATTAACTTCACGCTGTTGGCGCAAGTGGGTGATGTGCGTATCAATCAATCCGTCACGAAAGAGCGCATCCTCGAATCCCTCGATTTCTATCGGGAGAGCATGGGTATGCAGTAAAGAAATAGCACTTGTATATCTATAGAGAGGCCCATGCGACTTATCGTGTGGGCTTTTTTATTTCTGGATCAGCACCGTGGCGTAGGCGCTAATGCCTTCTTGCCGACCGGTGAAACCTAATTTCTCGGTAGTAGTGGCTTTGATGGAGATGTCGTCTGGGTCAACACCCATCACTCCAGCCAAGACGGTTTTCATTTGCGGGATGTGGGGATTCAGCTTCGGACGCTCCGCACAAACTGTGGCGTCGATATTGCCCAACTCGTAACCTGCCTCACGGATCAAGGCCATCGTCTTACGCAAGAGGATCTTGCTGTCGATATTTTCGTATTCGCCGGCGGTATCAGGAAAATGATAGCCAATATCCCGCAAGTTAGCCGCTCCCAACAGCGCATCGCAAATGGCATGGATTAACACATCGGCATCGCTGTGGCCTAACAGTCCCAATGTGTGCTCAATACGAATACCTCCTAACCAAAGCGCCCGATCGGGTACCAAGGCATGTACATCATAACCAAAACCAACTCGTATCTTCATTTTTTTATCTGAAAAGGTTACGAATGCCATCCATATCGAAGGAAAGGGAGAAACGTAAGGTCTGATCCAACGGGTTACTCTGCACCGTACTGATCAGGTAAGCGGCATCCAACTGGAAGACGCTCATGCGGAAGCCAGCTCCCACGGAGAAATACTGACGGTTACCTTGGTATTTGTTCTCGTAGTAGTAACCGCCACGCACGAAGAACTGTTCGTTGTAGTTGTACTCCAAACCGATAGAGGCCATGATCTCCTCTAACTCACCCTTGAAGCCGTTGGGTGAATCGCCGAAAGACTTAAAGATACCGGTAATCGGCGACATGTTGTTATACTCCTCGTATTTCTTGTTATATTCCTCAATCTCTTCTGCCGTTGAACCGGTCTGGATAGGAGCAGTCGGCACCAAATACTTACTCAAATCCACGTAGAACGCAATTTGATTGTAATCGTCTAACGGATAGAGTAAACCGGTTCCTAATGAGAGCTTTGTGGGGAGGAACTGGTTGGTGTTGCCACCATCGTAGGAGACCTTTGTACCAATATTGGAAATGTTGAAACCAAAGCTCCACAGCGCCTCGCTCTGACCTAAGATCACATATTTCTCCAAATAACCGGCAATGTCAGCGGCAAAGGCATTGTCGGGTACCATATCATCATCCGCAGAAGCACCCATATCGGAGCGAATGAAACGCAAAGCGACAGCCATGGAGTAGGCCTCGGAAAGCTTACGGCTGTAGCTGACATCAATCGCCATCTCGTAGGGGTTGAGCGTCAATACACTGCCTTGCCCATTGTCGCGTCGCTCCGATACCTCGCCCAGCGTGAAGTAGCGCACCGAGGCACCGATGGCTTGCATATCTGACTGCCCTAATTTGTAGTAACCAGAGAGGTTGACCAATGCCACGTCGTTCACCAACTTACGCAACCAGGGAGTGTAGGAGAGTGAAACACCCGCCTTGCTAAAGGCAAAGGCATACTTCGCCGGGTTCCAATATTGGGAGTTGACATCGGGCGTAGAGGCCACACCGTTATCACCCATACCACCACCACGTGCATCGGGAGCGATAGAGAGGGACGGGATTGCCGTATTGATTGGGGCAAAGGTATGTTTGGAATCATCCGCACCGCCCTGTGCATAGAGCGAAGTGAAAGTAGTCAGCAAACAGCCGATTACTACTAACAGACAGGTTCTTATCATTTTTTTCTTCATGATTCAATTTGCTTCTTAAATAGTTTCGCTGATGCTAAATAGGCACCAACGCTTTTTTATAAACTACGGACAAGCCGCTTTATTGTGCCAAGATAATCAATTTATTCGCCTTCGTTACCTCCTTGGAGCTGTTGCAACGAATGGCTGCCCGATAGAGATAGACACCCGGACGCAGGCGACGGCCGCCGTTATCACATAGATTCCACGTCACCACGTAGGCCTTGAACAGTTCGGAAGATCCTCGTTTCGTCGTGCTCCACAAAAGTTTACCGGTCATGTCATACACCAGGATCGTCACCTCCAAGGTGCTCTCCGGACGATTATGCTCCAAGCTGAACTCTACCTGTGCTCGTGCCGGATTGGGTGTAGCATAGAGGTCGATTAGGTTGGGTTTCAATCCTTCTACGACCTCGAAGGGGAAGGTGTAGGTTGTGGAGTTATTCAGAATGTCCCAAACCTTGAACTCCGCTGTATGCACACCCGGTGACAGCTGCGGGATGGAGAACTGCACCAACCCTTCACCTGCTACATCGTTTACCAACGCATAATAGCCATTCAGGTTGTAGCTGCGGGAGGGTAGGTTGTCGATCGTCAGCATGATGTCGTGCCCGATACTGCTGCCCGTGATATTGACACCACTCTGATCCCACAAACGTGCCACGAAATAGGGGGTCGCATTGACCTGTCCACCCGAAACAAAGGTGGTATCATTCAGGTAGAGCTGTCGAATCACTGGGCCAACCGTGTCTTGCTCAGCTACTTCGGCGGTACCGCCCACTTGATAGTTGCGGAAAGCACCTTGCGCCTCTCGGTTATCCTCCGCAATCGCATAAAGGCTCATCTTGCCCAGGCGGTTGGAATAGGAGATGTCTTTCGGCACGGTGAAGCTGAATTGGAATTTACCGTTGCTCACCGCTCCCTGCCCGATATACAGCGTATTGGGGTAATCCGGGTAGCGGAAATAAACCTTCTCGCCATTCACCGTGTTGTTGCCCAGGGTGGTAATGGTGTCTTGACTATCCATGACCGTTGCCTGTAACTGTCCGGAGAAGTCTGCTGCCAACTGGGCATCGGAGGTGCGGATCTCTCCCTTTACTGTGATCTGTTGTAAAGCTTGGAACTTGATTGGTTCATTCTCCACCGAAGCTCCGTTGATGGCGGTCACCTTCACTTGATAGTTTGGAATGGCCATCTTCAAAGCGGGATCACCAATCAGGATAAAGTTCAGTTTGTTGACACCGCTTAAGGCGCATTTCGTCTCCATCATGGCCTCACCCAAAGAACGGTATTCCCCATCCGTCTTGGGGGTGAACAGATATTTATAGAGTTGTTGATTCAAGGCGGCATTGCCACTCGACTCTACCGTACGAGTGGTGGTAAACAGAGCGATACCGCCACTGGTCGGATTCAAGAAGACCGACTCTCCGGCAGAGGTAGTGACCGCATCGAAACGGGTAAAGTCGCAGGTTGCTGTCACCCAAACCGGCAGACGGGTATAGGTGGATTGCTCAATGTCGTTCTGTGTCCAGACATGCTCGTCCGCCCAGGAGGTAGTGTTGCCGTGACCGGTATAGTTAATCAACAGCTGCCCACTTTTCAATAGGCTCGCAATCTTCTCATGCACATCGGGATAGGCACCTGTATTGCTCCGCTTATAGGTGTCAAAATAGACTTTGTTAGTCAAGATAGCGGGGCAATTGGCCTCGATGTATTGTGCCAAGACCTCCGCTTGCTCCGCATGGCGGGTAGTGTAGGAATCGGCATTGCTACCATCATCTGCCACAAAGGTCATGTTGTTCTTCCAGCTGCCACTTGCTCCATTCATGTAGCCGATCACTTTGTCCACCATCTGTGTCGCCTCAGTAACCGTACGGACAGGGAAACGTCCTACGCCAATTCGCATCTTATCGGTAGAGAGGTTCGTACCCGAAGCATCATCCAGGAATCCGAAATAGTCGTCTGTCGCATACGAATAGGAATAGGAGGAGAACTCAATCAATGACTCTTGTGACTGAAAGGTAAGTAGCATGTTCGATAAGGCGATGTTCTTCACCTCACTACACAAACCCCGGTTGTCGAAAATGCCATCGCCAAAGAGCAACAGGTAGCGGGGTGGATTGCCTTGCGTCTGGCTCCTGTCATAGAACATCTTTAGGAAACGACGATAAGCTGTCGCATCCGGTGTACCACTGGAGAACTCATTATAAACTGTCTCAGGATTCACCACCTGCACGGTCAAGCCATCTTGCGTGCGATGTGCCTCGGCTAACCGTTCCGCTTGTGCCCTTAAATCTTTCGGAGCCAAGATGATCATATCCTGCTGCTCCATGCCATGCAGGTCTTGGTTTTCTACCTCACCAATTACGGTGGGTGAGGTAAAGGTACGATTGGGTTGTACGACGGCAAACTCCCGCAAGCTACCCGCTGCGATAGAGAAGCTGAGGGTCGTACCCTCCAAGGTCGTCTCCATCTGCTTGACTTGATTGGGTTCTGTTACGTCGAAGACAAGCGTTTGTGCATCCGCTCCCTCGATCAAGAAACGAGAGACATTGCCGATAGCGGCGACACTGCGAAAAAGCGTGAAGGCTCCACTGTTTTGCAACGCCCGCTCATACTGCAACCGAATGTAATCCAAGCGTACATTGGTGTGCGAGGCTGAACTGTAAGCGACTACGAAACTGTTTTGCTCCTGTTTCTCGCCTTCCCACAAGGCCGTACCGATACGACTGGCTGCCGCCACATAGGAGCTGGTCGTAGCGGGAAGCGTCAAGGTCAATAACTTGGAATTGTTGATACTCAAGGTAGCCTGCCCACTGCCAGAGGATACCTTCGAGACAAAACGCATCGTCACTTTGGCGTCTCCATTGGTGATGCCGGGCAGAGAAGAGAAAGTGGTGATTGTACGAGGGGTTGCCCCACTGAAGTCCTCACCGAACAATTCTCGACCCGATTGGGTCAAGGAGACCAATTCTTGCTCATGCAACAGGTGCTCATCGAAGGTAGTTACACGAACGGTAGCGCCCTCAACGGTTGGTTGCGTAGCCATCTCTGCTGTCTCCGTTGCGTCGGTCAAGAAATAATAACCAGCTGTAGCGTAGGGATTACGTGTATGTGTGAAAAGCGCTTCGCTACGGTCGTAGCTCCATTTCACAGGCCCTTGGGCGTAGAACAACAGGTAGTCGTTCCCTCGCCATACCGGGGTAGTCGGCAGATCATCGGTGTAAGGTTGGCTGAAATCCTCGGCTAACATCGCTCCCCCATAACCATGCACCGAAACCTTTGTCGGGTCACTGAAGCCCATTGCTCGCAATTCCGTATGCGTCAACTTATAGATACCGGTTTGATCAACCTTCACCTTGACCCATTTGCCCTCCGACAATACGGAATGTGCCGCATAACGATCCGTCTGCGCGCCTAAGTGTGTGCTAAGGAGCGACAAAATACATGCGATAATAATCCCTATCTCTTTTCTCATCTTACATAAAAATCCAGCAACTTCCGGTCGCCGATGTACCCTTGCAAGTGATCACCGATCTGCACAGGGCCAACGCCAGAGGGGGTACCGGTATAAATCAAATCGCCCATCTTCAAGGTGAAGAACTGGCTGACATAGGCGATGATACGATCCACGTGGAACAACATGTTCTCGGTGTTACCCGCCTGCCGCAGTTCCCCATTGATGTCTAAATGGAACGGCAGATGACGGATGTCGCCCACCTCTTCTAACGGAACAAAGGTGCCGATCACCGCCGAATGATCAAACGATTTACTAATCTCCCACGGCAAGCCTTTCTCGCGCAATCGGTTTTGCAGATCACGTGCGGTGAAGTCGATCCCGACCGTCACCTCATGATAATAGCGATGCGCAAACCGCTCTACGATGTTCTTGCCCAACCGATCAATCTTCACGACAATCTCCGCCTCGTGATGCAGCTCCTTCGTGAAGTCGGGGATGAAAAAGGGTTTCCCATCCTTCAGCAACGCCGAATCGGCCTTCATGAAAATAGTCGGTTCCGTTAATGTTAACGTATGATTCAGCTCTTTATTGTGAGCCGCATAGTTCATGCCAACAGCTATAATCTTCATTTTCTATTCGTTTGGTTCATCCTATTTGCCGGCGAATTTACGATTTTTTCGCTTATACAGGGCGATAGACACCTAAAGTTTGCAACAGGCTCTGTCATTGCTCTCCATAGTGAAGGCTCATACGATTATTTTTCAGTGTGATATGTGTTAAGGATGGCATTATATACGTAAAAAAGGAGCGACTCTCGCAAGTCGCCCCCTCAAAATAGTTCAAAACCAAAAATTATTCCTCGCTTTGGGATGCCTCGTATGCCTTCAAGAGCTTCTCTTGAACATCCGCAGGTACTAACTCGTAGCTTGCGAACTTCATGGTGAAGGAGGCACGTCCACCCGTGATGGAACTTAATGAGGTGGAGTAGTTGGACATCTCTTTCAAAGGTACTTTTGCTTGCAGCTTCTCGATACCCTTCTCGCTGCTCATACCCATAATCAATGCACGGCGGCCTTGCAAGTCGCTCATGACATCGCCTAAGTAATCTGCTGGAACAGCAACCTCTACGTCATATACTGGCTCCAAGATCTTCGGACCTGCCTCTTTGAAAGCGGTGCTGAATGCATTACGGCCTGCCAACATGAAGGAGATCTCATTACTATCTACCGGGTGCATCTTACCGTCATAGACACAAATACGAACGTCACGTGCATAAGAACCTGTCAGCGGACCCTGCTCCATACGAGACATGATACCCTTCAAGATAGCCGGCAAGAAGCGAGCGTCGATCGCACCACCTACGATACAGTTGACAAATACCAACTTGCCACCCCAATCGAGATCAACCGTCTGTGTGTCGCGAACGTTCATCTTGTACTCTTGGCCACCGAAGCGATAGCTATCCGGAGCGGGCATGCCCTCGTAGTAAGGCTCGATAATCAAGTGTACCTCACCGAACTGACCTGCACCACCGGATTGTTTCTTGTGGCGATAATCGGCACGAGCTGCCTTCGTGATGGTCTCTCGATAAGGAATCTTCGGCTCTAAATACTCGATAGGCAATTTATCATTGTTCTCAATACGCCATTTCAACGTACGCAGATGGAACTCACCCTGGCCAGATACGATGGTCTGCTTCAACTCCTTAGACTGCTCGATTACCCATGTCGGATCCTCCTCGCGCATACGCATCAAGATTTCCATCATCTTCTCAGCATCAGCCTCATTCTGCGGCTTGATCGCCCGACGGAACTTCGGATCCGGATATTTGATGAAGTCAAAACGATAGTCACACCCCTTGCCATTCAACGTGTTGCCACGACGCACATCTTTCAACTTCACGGTGGCGCCAATATCACCAGCTACCATCTCCGTCACCGGAATTCGGTTCTGTCCGGCCATAGAGAAGATCTGTGCGATACGCTCCTTCGAGCCTCTATCGGCATTCGTCAAGTCATCGCCCTCTTTCACTTTTCCTGATATCACCTTGAAATAGGAAACTTGGCCAATATGTGGCTCTACGGTAGTCTTGAAGAAAAAGAGACTGGTTGGGCCCTCTGAATCCGGTGTAACCTCCACACCCTCAGTAGTGATCAGACGAGGCATCTTATCGGTGCAAGGCACTACATTGCCCAAGAACTCCAATGTACGGCGTACGCACATATCACGACCGGCGCAAACACAGAATACGGGGAACATGCCGCGTGTTACCAAGCCTGCACGGATACCTGCACGCATATCGTCCTCACTCAAAGCGCCCTCCTCGAAGAAACGCTCCATCAACACGTCATCATGCTCAGCGGCTGACTCTACCAATGCCTGATGCAACTCCATCGCCTTGTCCATCTCCTCAGCGGGAATCTCCAATACGTCGGGCACACCGCCTTCGGGTTTCCAACGATACATCTTCATTTTCAACACATCCACAACGGCATTGAATGAGCTACCGCATGTGATTGGATATTGGATTGGCACGATCTTGCTGCCCCAGCGATCTCTCAGCTGAGCGATTGTACCCTCATAATCCGCTTTGTCGTTATCCAGCTGATTGACCACAAAGATAACAGGCTTGTGGAATTGCTCGGTATAGCGGAATTGGTTGACGGTACCTACCTCAACACCATACTGAGCATTCAGGACCATTAACGCTGTGTCGGTTACGTTCAATGCGGAAACTGCACCTCCGACAAAGTCATCAGATCCCGGACAGTCAATGAAATTCAGCTTACGATCTTGCCATTCTACGCTGAAAACAGTTGAGAATACAGAGTATCCATACTCCTTCTCAACGGGGAAATAATCGCAGACAGTATTTCCTGCTTCCACTGTTCCGCGACGTTTTATCACTCCACCCTCGTAAAGCATCGCTTCTGCGAGAGTGGTTTTTCCACTGCCAGAACTTCCCAGAATTGAGATGTTCTTGATTTCGTTAGTTTGATAAACTTTCATGATATCAGGTATTTGTTTAGTTTGATAATCGTGTTAATTCTGCGTGATCTATGATCACGGGGCGCAAATTAGCCATTGTTAGCGACATAACCAATTTTTCGTATCATGTTTGAGAACAATGTTATGCAACAACCTTTTTGGTTTGCCTTAAATTCGCCGAATATCTCTACCTTTGCGTATGAATATAAATAGGTCTTTACGAAATGGCAGGTCTTTACATTCATGTCCCTTTTTGCTCCAAGCGATGCCTTTATTGCGATTTTTTCTCCAACACGGATATGCGGTATAAAGAGCCCTATGTAGCGGCTCTTATCCAAGAGATGGCTTTGCGTGCACCTTATCTCTCTGGGGAACCTATCGAGACCATCTATTTTGGAGGTGGTACCCCTTCTCAGTTATCTGCTTCCGATTTCCGAACGCTTTTCGAAGTTATCCAAAAGCATTTTACCCTCATGCCAGAGATGGAGATTACTTTGGAGGCCAATCCTGACGATCTCTCCGCCTCCTATATCCAGTGTTTGCGTACGCTTCCTTTTAATCGCCTTAGCATGGGCATCCAAAGTTTTCATGACGATGACCTCCGTCTGCTCAACCGCCGTCATACCGCTGCCCAAGCCATTGAAGCGGTAGATCGTTGTCAGCAAGCGGGATTAACTAACCTCAGTATCGACTTGATCTATGGCCTCCCCAGCCAGACGAAGACAGCTTGGGAAGATAACCTTGCCCAGGCTTTGGCTTTACAAGTTCCTCACCTTTCTGCTTATCACCTCACCTACGAGGAGGGAACTGCGCTCTATCGTTTACTGGAGGAGGGTAAAGTGCAACCGGTAGAGGAGGAAGTGAGTCTCTCGCTCTTCAATACCTTGATCGATCAGCTGGCAGAAGCCGGTTATCAGCACTATGAGATCTCCAACTTTGCTAAACCAGGTTTTTACTCCCGTCACAACAGTAGTTACTGGATCGGGAAATCCTACTTGGGCTTAGGTCCTTCGGCTCATTCTTATAACGGACGTGAGCGGGAATGGAACGTGGCTTCTTTGCCTATATATATTAAAGGAATAGAGAGGGGCGAGCCTCAGTTGGAACGAGAGGAGTTGGATCTCCCTACTCGTTACAATGATTTTGTCATCACGCGTCTCCGCACACAATGGGGCATTGCTTGTGATGAGCTTGTGTCAACGTTTGGTGAGAAGTGGTTGTCCTACTGCTTGCAACAGGCGCAACGATCCCTTCAGCAGGGATTGTTGACTCATGAAGAGGGGAGGCTACGGTTGTCTCGTCGGGGGCTTTTCCTGTCTGATGGAGTCATGAGCGATCTGCTTTGGGTGTAAGTTTCGGACAAAATGGAGGATTTCGGGGACGAAATTGAGCCTAAAAGGTACGATTTCTGCACAATTTCACGATTTTTGAGAATAAAAACATGTCTGGTATTGAACTAATACATATATTTGCATCGTCGAATAAATAACGAACAGTGCCATATTTGTATATAATATCAGGTTGCAACGGAGCCGGCAAGACGACAGCCTCCTTTACTATTCTGCCAGAAATGCTGAAGTGTAAAGAGTTTGTCAACTCTGACGAGATTGCTAAAGGACTCTCTCCTTTCAATGCGGACAGCATTGCAGTGGCTGTCGAAGCAAGCCGAATTATGTATAAGCGCATCAAAGAGCTCATCAGCAACGGTGAGACATTCGCTATGGAAACGACATTGGCTACCCGTTCGGTTGCGAACTTGATACGGGAAGCGCAAAGGGAAGGATATTATGTAACATTGCTCTATTTTTGGCTAAACACGCCTGATTTAGCGGTGGAACGGGTTAAGATGCGGGTTGCCTCAGGTGGTCATAATATTCCTGAGCCTACGATTCGACGCAGATATGCGGCGGGCATCCATAACTTGTTTGAGTTGTATCTTCCTATTAGCGATTATTGGATGATTGCTGACAATTCGATGTCTCCCATGGAAGTAATCGCCAAGGGATTCAAGAATGACAAACGAGAGATTTATAAAGAAGAGATTTTTAGAAAACTTGAACAATCATGAACGAGCAACAAGTTAGGGAGTTTGAAGAAAACATTGTAAAGGGCGCAAATCTGGCGTTTCAACGCTTGGTGAGCCAAAAGAAGAAGGAGGACGGCGAATTGGTGTTCTCTCGCAACGGTCATGTGTTTCGGGTAAAAGCAGCCGAGTTGGATCAAATATACTAATCTCTTTTTTTTAAAATACAAAAGGAGACCGCCATCCCGTAGGTAGGGAATTGGAAGGTCTCCTTTTCTTGCATATACTCAACTCACACTTTCTGCGTCATCTGTCTATTGGGGGGGGAACAAAGATAAGGCGGAGCCTTTACGCATCCGCCCATTCGTTCTTTGAAAGTCTAAAATTTAAAGTATGTTTTATGAGAAAATTTCCTCGTAATTATCGCTTGGAATAAACATCTCTTGCGCATTCAATGTGTAGCTCTTCTTCTTTGCGTCCCACATGCCATAATGCGTCTTGATTTGACCATCCTCGTTGTATTGATACTGGATTTGGTAGAAAGGAGTCCATTCGTCCTTGGAACCGTTCCAGCGGTAAGCTGTCTTTTCTGACACCTTGCCCTCGGCATTGTATTGGAACTCGTAACGAACCTGTTTGTTCAACATGCCGTCTTCCTGCAAATAGACCACCTTAGAGACGATCTTGCCATTCTCCTCCTTCGTGTCATACAAATAGTCCTTCGGAGTGACAGCGCTAACTGCAAAACTGCAGAGGAAAGTAAAGATCAGCGCCATGATGCCTTTACCCGCAAATATTGTTTTCATATTGTTACTATTATTTAGGTTCAACAATTACTTTTTAGTACCACAAAGAAAACGCGTTTTTGGATAACGGCAAAATCCAAAACTAACATTTTGTCAACTCAATCACATTATTTAACGCTATATGTTGCGAAGTTATGTTGCATAACATGCTTTATTCTGCGAAATATTTGTCGTTTTGATAATCTTTTGGGGATATATTCCCTTTCTTTTTGCTTTGCTGATTCGATAGAACTGACAAAATGAAATCAAAATGACACTTTTATATTCTTCCGAGATACTCATCGACTGTGTAGTTCAAAAAACGGTTCAGGGGTAGCAAGAGCTCAAAAATTGCAGCCGTCTGCTCCATCCAATCGGGTTGCGAGAAGAACGTCTCCGGTTGCTGCGTCACGACGCAAAAATCTTTATGTCGTAAGATGTCGCCATAAGGGGTGTCTGTCGGGTAACCTGTGGGCATTCGTTTGAGGCTCTCTCCATCCAATCCGGGGAAATAGCGCTTGAACAGGGGATTCTCAAGGATGTCAGCAAACTCCTCAATGTGGTCATAAATGTCACGACGCAACTGTTTGAGCAGAGGAGGAGCGGGGCACCAGATGCCACCTGAAAGCAGACAGCGTTCGGGTTCGAGGTGGAAATAGTAACCTCCCCGAAGGCTACCTCTTCCACCCAGGGCGATATAGGCGGCAAAATGATTCTTGTAGGGCGTTTTGTCGGGAGAGAAACGAATGTCGCGATAGATGCGATAGAGGCAGTTTTTAGCTTCCAGCCCAGTTATCTCCGCATCAAAAAGCGAGATTCGGTTGATCAGTTGCTGCACTTCGTCGGTGAAGGCTTGGCGTAGCCTTTCATATTCAGCTTTGTGGGCTTGGAACCATTCCCGATGATTGTTTGCGCTCAATGCCCTCAGGAAGGCAAGAATTTGTTCGTTCGTCTGCATTTGTTTATTATATATTATTATGGTAAGGAATACGCAGGTGCTCCTCCTTTACCGGTTCATTGTCGCAAATATAGAGGCCGTGCGCAGAATACAAATCATCAGACTGTTAAATTACACTAATACATGGCTAAGAGGGTATAAATCTATGAAGCTACTTTTCAGGCAGAATAATCTTTCAAATCGTTTGCGCAATAAGTGGATTTAGCATACCTTTGCGAAGCGAATATTAAATTCCAATGGAGAAATCATTAATACAATTAAATAACTTAAATTCTAATCTTATGTGGTTACTTAATTCTTCTATCGGAAGGAAGCTGATCATGAGTGTATCGGGTCTCTTCCTGATCCTGTTCCTACTGTTCCACTTGTGTATGAACGTAGCGGCGGTATTCTCTGGCGAGGCTTACAACACCATTTGTGGCTTGCTGGGCTCTAACTGGTACGCTGTGGCTGGTACACTTGTTTTGGCTGCTGGTGTAGTTGTTCACTTCGTGTATGCGATCATGTTGACATTGCAGAATCGCAAGGCGCGTGGTAACGACCGTTATGCGTTGAACGCACGTCCGAAGGGCGTCACTTGGGCTTCGCAGAACATGCTCGTGTTGGGTGCGATCGTGATCATTGGTATGATCCTGCACTTCACGCAGTTCTGGTACAACATGATGTTTGCAGAGTTAGTTGGGCATCATGAAGTAATGTTAGACGGTGTTGCTATCGAGACTACGAAAGGTGCAGCGTTCATCGAGTACTTTTTCAAAGGCAAAATTGTGAATACAGTATTGTATTTGGTATGGTTTGCCGCTTTATGGTTCCACTTGACTCACGGCTTCTGGTCTGCGATCCAGACATTGGGTTGGAACAACAATTTGTGGATGAGCCGTCTGGAGTGCATCTCCAAGTGCGTCGCTACAATCATCTGTGGTGCATTCGCAATCATCACGATCATTTTCTTCATCAACGGTGTTGGTGCATAAGCCGGTTTGGTAATTACTCACAAGAAAATTTGAAAATCAATCATTATGGCTGAAATTAATTCAAAGATCCCTCAAGGCCCGTTGGCTGAGAAGTGGAAAAATTATAAAGATCATCAGAAACTGGTGAATCCCGCAAACAAGCGTCGTTTGGACATTATCGTGGTCGGAACAGGTTTGGCCGGTGCTTCGGCTGCTGCCTCTTTGGCTGAGATGGGATTCAATGTGTTAAACTTCTGTATCCAGGACTCTCCCCGTCGTGCGCACTCTATCGCCGCTCAGGGTGGTATTAACGCTGCCAAGAACTATCAGAACGATGGTGACTCCGTTTACCGTTTGTTCTACGATACGATTAAGGGTGGTGACTACCGTGCACGTGAGGCGAACGTTTATCGTTTGGCTGAGGTGTCAAACAACATTATCGATCAGTGCGTAGCACAGGGCGTTCCTTTCGCACGTGAGTACGGTGGTTTGCTCGACAACCGTTCATTTGGTGGTGCTCAGGTATCACGTACGTTCTATGCCCGTGGCCAGACGGGTCAGCAGCTGTTGTTAGGTGCTTACTCCGCTTTGAGCCGTCAGATCGGTAAGGGCAAGGTGAAGATGTACACGCGCCACGAGATGTTGGACGTTGTCAAGGTAGATGGTCGTGCTCGTGGTATTATCACACGTAACTTGATCACGGGTAAGTTGGAGCGTTACGCTGCTCATGCGGTGGTTGTCGCAACAGGTGGTTATGTAAATACCTTCTTCTTGTCAACCAATGCGATGGCTTCTAACGGTTCAGCCGCATGGCAGTGCTACAAGAAGGGTGCTTACTTCGCTAATCCCTGTATGGTACAGATCCACCCGACTTGTATTCCGGTGAAGGGTGACTTCCAGTCTAAGTTGACGTTGATGTCTGAGTCATTGCGTAACGATGGCCGTATTTGGGTACCGAAGAAGTTGGAGGACGCAAAGGCATTGCAGGCAGGTACGAAGAAGGGTAAGGACATCCCTGAGGAGGATCGCGACTACTATTTGGAGCGTCGTTATCCGGCATTCGGTAACTTGGTACCTCGTGACGTGGCTTCACGTGCCGCTAAGGAGCGTTGCGACGCTGGTTACGGTGTGAACAATACCGGCTTGGCTGTCTTCTTGGATTTCTCTGACGCCATCAACCGCCTGGGTAAAGAGGTAGTTAAGCAGAAATATGGTAACTTGTTCGATATGTATGAGGAGATCACCAACGACAACCCGTATGAGACACCGATGATGATCTATCCGGCATTGCACTACTCTATGGGTGGTCTGTGGGTTGATTATGAGTTGATGACTTCTGTTCCTGGTTTGTTCGCAATCGGTGAGGCTAACTTCTCCGACCACGGTGCGAACCGTTTGGGTGCATCCGCATTGATGCAAGGTTTGGCTGATGGTTACTTCGTATTGCCTTACACCATCCAGAACTACTTGTCTGACCAGATTCAGGTGCCGCGTTTCAGCACAGAGTTGCCTGAGTTCGCTGAGGCAGAGAAGGCTATCCAAGATCGCATCAATAAGTTGATGAGCATCAAGGGTAAGGAGACGGTCGATACCATCCATCGTAAGTTGGGTCACATCATGTGGGAGCACATCGGTATGGCACGCGATGCGAAGGGCTTGCAAGAGGCTATCGCTAAGTTGAAGGAGTTGAAGAAGGAGTTCTGGAGCAATGTATTTATCCCCGGCCAGGCTGTTGATCAGAATGTGGAGTTGGAGAAGGCATTGCGTTTGGCTGACTTCATCGAGATCGGTACTTTGATGGCTCACGATGCGTTGGATCGTGCGGAGTCTTGCGGTGGTCACTTCCGTACAGAGCACCAGACAGAGGAGGGCGAGGCACTCCGTCATGACGATAAGTTCATGTATGTATCTTGCTGGGAGTATCAGGGTGACGACAAGGATCCGGTGATGCTGAAAGAGCCGCTGAATTATGAGTTTGTCGTTCCGCAGACACGTAACTACAAGAAGTAATCAACTACAAAAATTAGAATCAAATGGATAAAGATATAAATGTAACACTGAAGATTTGGCGTCAGAAAGGTCCGAAAGAAAAAGGACAGTTCGAGACTTACCAAATGAATAACATCAACCAGAGCGTATCTTTCCTGGAGATGTTGGATATTTTGAATGAGCGGTTGGTGAACGAGGGTAAGGAGCCTGTTGTATTCGATCACGACTGTCGTGAGGGTATCTGCGGTATGTGCTCTCTCTATGTAAATGGTCATCCGCACGGACCCGCTACGGGTGCGACGACTTGCCAGCTGTATATGCGTCGTTTCCACGATGGAGAGACGATCACGATTGAGCCGTGGCGTTCAGCCGGTTTCCCGGTGATCCGCGACTTGATGGTTGACCGTACGGCGTATGACAAGATCATGCAGGCTGGTGGTTTCGTCTCTGTGAACACAGGTGGTGTGCCCGATGCCAACGCGATCGCTATCCCGAAAGAGAACGCTGACTTGGCGATGGATGCAGCAGCTTGTATCGGTTGTGGTGCTTGCGCGGCTGCATGTAAGAATGGTTCCGCTATGTTGTTCGTCTCTGCGAAGGTGAGCCAGTTGGCATTGCTTCCGCAAGGCCGTGTCGAGGCTGCCCGTCGTGCGAAAGCGATGGTGGCGAAGATGGATGAGCTGGGCTTCGGTAACTGTACCAACACCCGCGCTTGCGAGATGGAGTGCCCGAAGAACATCTCTGTCAGCAACATCGCACGCTTGAACCGCGAGTTCCTTTGCGCAAAACTGAAAGACTAATATTTGATTAGTGAATCATGAACATGGCGTCATCCCGCAACGGATGGCGCCATTTTTTGTGAAAATTACGCTCCCCATGCCCCGCATTCCAATCTTTCTATGTACTTTTGTTTCTTCTTAAGGCACAAGTAAGAACGTAAAAGAGTATAGCAGATGAAAATAGCACTTATTGGCTACGGCAAGATGGGTAAGACGATCGAGCAGATCGCACTGCAACGAGGGCATCAGATTGTTTCAATCATAGATATTAATAATACAGCAGATTTCGAGAGCGAGGCATTCCGCAGCGCCGACGTGGCGATCGAGTTTACCACGCCCGCCACGGCATTGGGCAACTACATGCGTTGCTTCGAAGCCAATGTCCCGGTGGTTTCCGGTACGACCGGCTGGTTGGAGCACCTCGACGAGGTAAAGGCGAAATGCGAGCAGGAGGGCAAGACCTTCTTCTATGCCTCCAACTTCAGTGTGGGCGTGAACATCTTCTTTGCGCTCAATCGCTACTTGGCGAAGATCATGAACGGTTTCCCCGCTTACGACGTGCGCATGACCGAGGTACACCATATCCATAAGTTGGACGCACCCAGTGGAACGGCGATTACTTTGGCTGAGGGTATCTTGGAGAATGTGGAGCGTAAGAAGCGCTGGACTTTGGAGACTGCTGAGCAACCGACCGATCTGCCGATCCATGCGATTCGTGAGGGAGAGGTGCCCGGTATTCATGAGATCATCTATGAGAGTGAGGCCGATACGATCAGCATCAAGCATGACGCCAAGAGCCGTGCCGGTTTTGCGTTGGGCGCAGTGATCGCCGCTGAGTTTACGGCCGGGAAGAAGGGCTTCTTAGGCATGAATGATCTGTTCCATTTCTAAATTTACAACACAAACGATTCAATTATGGCAAGAGAAAAAAGGCAAATCAGCAAGCGGGAGTGGGTGAATTTCAGCCTCGTTACCGCGCTATATGTAGGCTTCACGCTATGGATGGAAAACGCATGGCTGCTCTTCGGCTTGCCTATTTTGGTGGATATTTACTTGACCAAATTTATCCCGTGGGGTGCTTGGAAGCAGTCAAAGAATCCGACGATTCAGGGTATCTTGGGCTGGGTTGACGACATCCTTTTCGCGTTGGTGGCGGTCTATCTCGTCAATCTGTTCATCTTCCAGAACTATCAGATTCCCAGCTCCAGCTTGGAGAAGTCGTTGTTAGTGGGGGATTACCTGTTTGTCAGCAAACTGAGCTATGGCCCTCGTGTGCCCAACACGCCGCTCTCTTTCCCGTTGGTGCAGAACACCTTGCCCATCCTCAATTGCAAATCCTATTTGGATTGGCCTTTGTGGGGCTATCACCGGGTGAAAGGGTTGGGCCAGGTGGAGCGAGACGATATTGTCGTGTTCAACTTCCCTGCCGGCGATACCATCACGGAGCGGGTGCAGAATCCGGACTATTACACCTTGATCAACGAGTATGGCCGGGAGCGTGTGTTGCTCGACAAGGCCACCTTCGGCGAGGTGATTTACCGACCGGTGGATAAGCGCGAGAACTATGTGAAACGTTGTGTCGGTATGCCGGGCGATTCGTTGAGCGTGGTGAATAACCAGGTCTATATCAATGGCGAGAAGGCCCAGAATCCGGAGCAGATGCAGCTCAACTATTACGTGGAGACCAATGGCTCGCCCATCACGGAAGAGCAATTCCGCTTGATGAACGTCAGCAAGGATGACCGCGTCTTAGCTTCGTCGGGTGGCTATTACCAACAGCTGCTTTCCTATTTAGGCTTCACGCCAAATGAGGCGGGACAGTATGCGCCGGTCTATCGGTTGCCGTTGACCAACAAGGCCTTGGCCATTGCCGAGAAGTTGCCGATCGTGACTAAGATCGTGATCGAGCCGGAGGCGTTGGGTGGGCCTACCTATCCGGTGGATTACGAGACGGGATGGACACGCGACAATTACGGCCCGATCTGGATTCCGCAGCGGGGAGCTACCATCGAGCTGACGCCACAGAACTTGGCGCTCTACAGCCGTTGCATCAAGAATTACGAAGGTAATCAGTTAGAGATCAAGGAGGGGAAAGCCTGGATCAATGGGCAGGAGGCCAGCTCCTATACCTTTAAATATGATTATTATTGGATGATGGGCGACAACCGTCACAACAGCGCCGATAGTCGCTCGTGGGGCTTCGTCCCGGAAGACCATATCGTGGGTAAACCGATCTTGGTATGGCTCTCGTTGGATAAGGATCGCGGCCTCTTTGATGGCGGCATTCGTTGGAACCGTATCTTCCGTTGGGTGGATGCCAACTAAAGGGCAGCCGACCGGGTGTTATGAAGGGTAAAGCCTTTTTGCGATCGTTGTTGTACGGCATAGGAAGCCTCGCCGTGGTGGCGGGCTTGGTCTATGCCGTTCGCTATTTCGTGGGGGAGTCCTATCAGATCTCTACGAACGCGATGGCTGAGGCGTTGAAGGCGGGCGACTATATCGTGGTGAATAAATGGCCGAAGAGACCGGCTGAACGGCGAGGCGAGGTGCTCCTTTTCCGTAGTCCCTTGCGCAGGGACTCCTTAGATCGTCCGCTCTTCTTGGGACGGGTGTTAGGCGTGCCCGGTGATACCGTTGTGGTGAAACCCGATGGCTATGCCATCAATGGAGAGGAGATGCCCCATGCGCCCCAAGCGTTAAGCCGCTATTTCATTTCGATGGATGCCAAAGAGAGTCTGCTGCGCCAGATGGAGAAGTTGGCTATTCCGGTGCGGGAACTGCGAGCCGAATCGTTTGGCTGTACTATCAGCCTTACCCCCTTTGAGGAATATCGGTTGCGCAGTGAGCTGCCTCAGTCCGTTAGCGATCACTTGGTCGCTGAGCCGAAGGCCGTTTATCAGTTGATTGTCCCTCGAAAGGGAAGAGCCTATCGGTTGGATGAAACGGCCTTGATTTGCTGCCGAGAGATCATCGAGCAGGAGAGTGGGGGCAAGGCGCAATTTCGGGAGGGCAAATTGTTTCTCGATGGCAGAGAGACCTCCTTTTTCTTTTTTCAACAGGATTATTTTTGGATACTTGCGGACAACAGCCAAGAGGGCATCGACTCCCGCCACTTGGGCCTTATCCCTGCCGATCAGGTGATTGGCCATGCCTGGTTTTGTTGGTACAGCAAGGATAAACAGCGTAGATTCAAATGGATACATTAACGGGAAACAGCGCCTATCTGTCCACCGCCTATTTAGGGCCGGTGCAGCAATACGCCAAGCTGGCGCAGTATGACACGATCTATATGGAGCGGGAGGAGAATTACATCAAACAGACCTATCGCAACCGTTGCGTCTTGGCAGCAGCCAACGGTCCGCTCACGCTCAGTGTGCCCATTGTCAAGCCGGACGATCTCAAATGTCCCACCAAGGAGATCCGCATCTCCGATCATGGCAATTGGCGGCACCTGCATTGGAACGCTTTGGTCTCCGCCTACAACATGAGTCCCTTCTTTGAATACTATGCGGACGATTTCGCCCCCTTCTACGAGCGCCGGTTCACCTTCCTGTTCGATTTCAACGAGGCGTTGCGCCAGTTGATTTGCGAATTGATCGACCTGCAGCCGCAGGTGCGTTACACCGATAGTTACCAACCCACGGTGAGCCACGATTTTCGGGAGTCGATCCGTCCGCGCCACCCGGAGCCGGATGCCACCTTCCGCCCGGCTCCCTATTATCAAGTCTTCCAAGCCAAGTTTGGCTTCCTGCCCAACCTGAGCATTGTGGATCTGCTTTTCAACATGGGGCCGGAAAGTCTGTTGGTGTTGCGCCAATCCATCGTTGCTGAATAGGGAAAACCCGCTTTTGTGTTGTAGGAAATAGGCCTAACTATTTTCCAATCGCCACTTTATGCGTACCTTTGGCCGCATCGAATTCTAAACTTATTAGCATGAACTACTTAAACACCTCAATGTGGATCGGTTTTGGTTTGGTAGCCTGCATGGCTTGTCAGCAAGTGGCTCCTCCCGAACCGGTATTGCCCACTCCCTCACCTGCACAGGTTGAATGGCACAAACTGGAGACCTACGCCTTCGTGCATTTCGGCTTAAACACCTTCAACGATTTGGAGTGGGGCTATGGAGACACTCCGGCCTCTACCTTCAATCCCACGGACTTGGATTGCGACCAATGGGTACGCACCATCAAGGCGGCCGGCTTGAAAGGCGTTATCTTGACCACGAAGCATCACGATGGATTTTGCCTATGGCCCACTGCCACAACGGAATACAGCGTAAAGAACGCCCCTTGGAAAGGGGGTAAAGGCGATATGGTGGGCGAGCTGGCCGAGGCTTGCCGTAAACATGGCTTGAAACTTGGTCTCTACCTCTCTCCTTGGGATCGCAACAGCGACAATTACGGGCAGGAGGGCTACGTGGAGAAATACCATGCGCAGATCCATGAGTTGATCACCCAGTATGGCCCGCTCTTCGAGTTCTGGTTTGACGGGGCGAATGGCGGTGACGGCTGGTATGGCGGAGCCAATGAGAAGCGTTCCATCGACGCGAAGAGCTATTATAATTATGAACGCGCGCGCGACTCCATCAAGGCGCATCATCCGGGCGCGATGATCTTTGGCGGTACCGTGCCCGAGATTCGTTGGATTGGCAACGAGGATGGCTGGGCGGGCGCTACGCAATGGAGCAGCTTCTGGCCGGAGCCGGAGTTGCCCTCCTTTGAGCAGAGTGTCTATGGCGATGAGCATGCGCCCATGTGGTTAGGAGGTGAGTGTGATGTATCGATCCGTCCGGGATGGTTCTATCACAGCCGCGAGGATCATCAGGTGAAATCCCTGGCCCGCTTGGTGGATCTCTATTACCGCAGTGTCGGCCATAATGCCAACTTCCTGCTCAACTTCCCCGTGGCGTTGAACGGAAAGATCAGTCCTACCGATTCGATCCGTGCCGTGGAGTGGTATCAGACCATTCAGAACGATTTGAAAGAGAATCTGTTGAAGAGCTGTTATGCGGAGGCCTCCTCCGATCGGGGGCGTTGCTATACCGCCAACAAAGCGGTCGATGGCAATTGGGATAGCTATTGGGCTACCGCCGATGGCGTGAACAGCGGTTCGCTCACCTTTACCTTAGAGCAAGTGAGCGATGTCAACCGCCTGTTGATTCAGGAGTATATCCCGTTGGGCCAGCGTGTGCGGGCATTCAACATCGAGATAGGCTATAACGGCCAATGGACACCCGCTCAGCCGGTCGATTCCACGACCACAGTCGGCTACAAGCGCATCGTGCGTTTCCAGACCCAAAAGGCAGATAAGATCCGCATCAACTTCACCGATGCGAGAGGCCCGCTCTGTATCAACAATGTAGAGGCCTTCTTGGCGCCTGCTTTGGTGACGGAGCCTACCCTCTCTCGGAATCTGAGCGATCAAGTCAGCATCGTTGCCGGAGACAAGGGGGCAGAGGTCTATTACACAACGGATGGCAGCGAGCCAACCACCGCCTCAACCCGTTACACCGCTCCGTTCGATTTCCCGCAGAAGGGTGTTGTGAAGGCGATTGCCTATGATCCAACCTTCGAGAAGAGCAGTCCGGTAGCCACTAAGGAGTTTGATATTCCCGCCTCTGCCTACCAGATCCTTTCGCCGAAAGACGCGAAGAACAGTTTGATCCTGGATGGCAACGGCTATACCACCTTCCTGTTGCCCAAAAATAAACCGGAGTTGACGGTGGAATTGGTTGAGGCAAAGACCATCACCGGTTTCCGTTATACGCCGAACCAAGGGCGAGATGCCTCTGGCCACATCACCCACTATCAATTCTTCGTGGATGGCAAGAAGATGGCGGAGGGCGAGTTCTCCAACATCAAGGCCAACCCAATCGAGCAGGTAGTCAGCTGTGCGCCCATCAAGGGCCGTCAGATCCGTTTGGTGGCCACCAGTTACCTGACCAACGAAAGGCAGAAGCTGGCCGGTATCGGTGAGTTCTCGGTCATCACCGCAGAGTAAAAGAACAGTGATTTTTCCCTTCGGGAAAGTCTCCAAAAACGTTGCCCGTGGTTCGAAAAAATCACGGGCATTGTTTTGAAAGACCATCGGCAACGCTTGAAAAAACTACGGGCAATATTTTCCAAAACTACGGACAACACTTTTCAAAATTACGGGCAACAGAATTTTTGCCTATCAGCCATGCTAATTATTT
>OBLI01000961.1_pt1 | contig 29857 bp, 29 predicted proteins | sample 1519701 | NCBI WGS metagenome assembly OBLI01 (sample SAMEA3663005, study PRJEB22513) | pig gut metagenome | biome: pig gut; feature: pig-associated habitat; material: faeces | place: France | collected 2012 | reverse complement strand
ACTTTTCATCTCTAATAATTAGTATATACTACTCCTCTTGTTCCTCGTTTTATATGGTGATTATACAACTATATTATTTATTTGTCAAATAGTATTTATTGACATCAATTGATACTTAAAAAAATTACCATCTCTAATTTCTTTAAATTTAACTTTTTTCTCCAATATTTGAAATCCATAATTATTAATAAAACTTTCATTATAATTATACATATTATTATAATTCAAATTCTTAACAAATTCACTATTTAAATTATTTTCAATATTCTCATCTTCAGTGTCAATAATATATTCATATATAGATAATTCTATTATTTCATTTTTTATATTTTTATCTTTAACATAAATTAATGTAGAATAATCATATAAGTAATCTTGATCATAATTAAAACATATTTTAACAGGACCAGCATTTATATTATTTAATATATTTATTTTAGGATAAAATTCAGTAATATCTTTATCAAATAATTCTTTAAATGAAGATATAAAAGACTTTTTGCTTAAACAAAAATTTAAATTGTCTTCACTAGTTTCAAATACTTCATTTTTATTTTTGGTAATATTAACAATATAATAATTCATAATTTCACCAATATTATTTTCATCTATTTTACCATTATAATTATTTATTTTAACAAATAAATTAAAATATGAATTATTGTATATTTTTTTTCTTAAAGTATTAATATTATCATTAAAATTAATTGAATGATAATATTTAAAACTATCTTCTTTATTCTCCAATATAATCTTTTTATTATTATTATCAACAATAAATATTATAAGAATGCTAAATAAAATTAATATAACAGATGTAATTATAATTTTTTTCATAATCTATTCCTTCTTTCAACTAATTTCAAAATGCATTCCATCTATTTTTGTTCCATTACCATTTCTTTCCCAGTTACCTCCCCAGGTGAATCCAAGAGGCTCAAAAATTTTTTTCCATAATATATAGTTAACATTTCTTTTATCATCTTCACTACCTAATGCATTAATAAAATTATTATAGTTTTGTAAATTTCTACCATATGGTGTAGGATATTTTTTTCCATTTATTACATAACTTTCACTAGGATTAATATCTATTGCAGTACCATAAGAATGATTACTAAGTATTTTAGTATTACTTATATATCTTATACATAATGGACCACTAACTACTATCTCGCTAGGAGAATATTTAATTCCATCTATACCAGTTGTAGTTATTTGACAAAACTTTTCTTGAACCTTTTTCCATGTCGATTTTGCTAAGACGTGAACAGTCCAGTTATATGTAGTTCCATTTGTACATGTTGTAGATACTCTAACAAGATTTTGGCTTCTCCAAGCGGGATCCATTTCCACACTATTACGATTTGAAGTGTCATTAGGAGCAGCACTATCATAATATGCAAAAGAACCAAAAATACCCTTTTTAGGTGAACATAACTGATATTTACCATTTTTATTACATTCACTTGTTTTACCGCTATCAGCTACAAAAGTCCCAGAACTACCTGAATTATCTGAATCACTACTTCCATCACTAGGATTTTCCTTTTCATTTTCTTTTTCATTTTCTTCTTTTATCTTATTATCAATAGTAGCTTTAACACTATCGAGTCTTTTCTTTAAAGCACTTTTAGTTTCTTTATCACTTATTTCATTTAACTTATTAACCGCATCATAATAATCATTATATTTTGAAGAAGATTCAGCTTTGCTAATAGATTCAACTACTCTATCATAATATTTTTGTGCAATTAACTCATCAGAAGCATTATTTAAACAATCTTTATATTCTCCATTTGAAAATGAAACTTTTACAAGCACACTTACTATTGTAGGTACTAAAAATACTATAATTGCTGCTAAAGCATTATTAATAAGTTGTTTCTTTGCTTTAGCAAGCAAATCATCATCTCCAACTTTAATAGTCTTCATAAGTGTTATCATACCAACTAATATCAATATGATTGGAACAGCAATTTTAATTATTAAAATAATCATATTAATAATTCTCATTACACTTATAACACTAGGATTATCACATATATTTAAAACCATACTATATACCTCACAATTAATTACTATCACTTACATTAATAATTCCGCTAAAAGTTTTACCCTGATTATAATTTTGATTTTCATCTAAATTTCTGAAAATTATTTCTATTACATATTTATGTTTAATACCTGGAGCAATGCTTACATCAGATTTAATATTATCTCCTATTACTGGTTTTTCTTCTATACCACTACAAGTACCACTCATAATATCATTAGTTGTCATACTATCACATACTGCTTTAATTATAAGTTCATCATTTGTTATATCATTATTGTATTCTTTCCATATTAAATCATAAGTAGCATCTAAAGAACCAGTATTTTCTACAGTTATTGTTTTAGTAATAACATCTCCAGGTTTAAAATTAGGCTTATATATAAGCGGACTATTATCAACATAATCTATTTTTAATGTACCAGTAGTAACATTTAATTCATCTGATTTATAAGAAAATTCAGCTTTAAAATAACCATAAGTAAATCCAACAGTACCAATAAATATAAATATTAAAATGAATCCAAAAATAATTTTTTCTTCTTTTTCCATAATAATCCCTACTTTATATTTATAATACCATATTTTTATTTTAAATACTAATTTATTATTAAAAAAATAATGCTTATCTGCATTATTTTTTTATAAGTACATGTGAATCATTCATGACTGGTTTATATTCAATTCTTTTTCCACAACAAGGACAAAATTCTATAGGATAAAGAACTTTTTTAACTTGAAAATTTGTTTGATAGTTTCCATCTTGATCAAATTCACCTTCATCAACTATTTCATCGCTAACCAAACATAATTGTCCCTCTGTAACTTCACTTGCAAAATTTGAAAGAATAAAACCATCTTTATATTCATGAACAAAATCAATTATAATTAATTTTGTCATGCAATTACATAAATTCACAAACTTAATTTTTTCCATAAAACACCTAATTATTTACTATCTTCTTCGTGCAACTTTTCAATAATTTTTTCAATTTTTCTTCCATATTCAATAGATTCATCAAATATAAATCTAAGTTCAGGAGTATGTCTAATTTGTAATCTTTCAGCAAGTAAACTTCTAAAAAATCCTGCTGCATTATTTAAATCTTTTTCAACTTTTTCTCTATCATCAGTAGTTGTAAAATATATTTTAGCAAAACTTAAATCATTTGTTACATCACAATCAGTAATAGTTACATGTTTAAAATCTTCATCTTTAGCTTCTAGAAGCAAAATATTGCCAAGTTCTCTTTGCATATCAGAAGCTACTCTTTCACCTTTTAAATTCATGATCTTTTCACTTCCCTATTTTCAAATGCTTCTATAATATCTCTTTCTTTAATATCTGGGAATGATTCAATTGTCATACCACAATCATAACCAGCCTTAACTTCGTGTGCTTGATCTTTTTCCCTTTGTAATGTAGCAATCTTAGAAGTTGCGATTACTATGCCATCACGAATAACTCTACATGGACAACCAACTTTAACAACACCGTTAATTACATGAGACCCAGCAATATTTCCAACTTTTGAGAAATGGAATAATTGTCTTACTTCAGCTTCTCCAATAACAACTTCTTCATATTCAGGATCTAACATACCTTTCATAGCTGCTTCTATTTCTTCAACTAATTTATAAATAATGTTATAAAGTCTAATTTCAACACCATAACCTTTAGCAGTTTCTTTAGTAGATTTAGAAGGACTAACATTAAATCCAATAATAATTGCATTTGATGCATTCGCAAGCACTACATCACTTTCAGTAATAGTACCAACACCGCTTCTAATTACATTAATTTTAACACCATCAACATGTATTTTTAATAAAGCATTTTTAACTGCTTCTTCACTACCCTTAACATCAGTTTTAAGAACAACATTTATTTCTTTACGACCTTCTTTAATTTGATCAAATAATTCATCTAAACTTAATGCTTTACGAGCAAATTTCTTACTTTTTTCATGTTCTTTTCTCTTTATAGCAACACCTCTAGCTTCTTTTTCACCTTCGAATGCCATAAATTTATCACCTGCAACTGGTACATCTTCAAGTCCGGTAACTTCAACAGGTTTACTAGGTTCAGCACTAACTATTTCTCTTCCAGTATCATCTTTTAATGTACGAACTTTACCATAACTTGTACCTACAACAATAGGATCTCCAAGTCTTAAAGTACCATTTTGTATTAATAATGTTACAACTGGTCCAATATTTTTATCAAGTCTAGCTTCTATAACAGAACCACTAGCATATCTATTAGGATTTGCTTTTAAATTTAATAATTCACTTAAAGCATTAATATTATCTAGTAATTCATCTACACCTTCACCAGTTTGAGCACTCATACGAACGAATATTGTATCCCCTCCCCATTCTTCAGGAATAAGATTAAGTTCACTCATATCACTCATTATCTTATCTATATTAGTATGTGGTTTATCAATTTTATTTATTGCAACTATAATTGGTACTCCAGCAGCTTTAGCATGATCAATTGCTTCTCTTGTTTGAGGCATGACACCATCATCAGCAGCTACTATAATAATTACTATATCAGTAACACTAGCTCCTCTTGCTCTCATTTCAGTAAATGCAGCATGTCCAGGAGTATCTATAAATGTAATTTTTTTACCATTTCTTTCTACTTGATAAGCACCAATTGCTTGAGTAATTCCACCAGCTTCACCTTGAGCAACATGTGAATTACGAATATAATCAAGTAATGTTGTTTTACCATGATCAACATGACCCATAATAGTTACAACAGCAGGTCTAGGAAGTAAATCTTCTTCTTTATCATTTATTACATATTCTTCAAAATTAGTAATATCAGTAGTTTCTTCTTTAACTAATTCTTTATTATATTCAAGTACTACTATACTAGCATCATCAAAAGAAATAGCTTGACTTGAAGATATCATAAGACCCATACCAATTAATCTTTTAACTACATCAGATGCACTAACACCAATAGCAGTAGCAAGATCAGACACACTCATACCTTCTTTATATAAAACTACATTACTTTCAACTTCTTCTTTATTACTTTGTAATTTAGATTTATTTTTATAAATATTTTTCTTCTTTTGAGATAAATCATCATTACTTTGTTTATTAGAATCTTTCTTCTTGATTTTTTCCTTAACCTTAACTTCTTCATCTAATTCTATGTTATATGCTAAAGCAGCTTCTTCAGCTCTATCCTCTAGCTCGAATTTACTAGCAAGTTCCTCTGTTAAATTATTTTCCTTTTCACCAGTAAGTTCATTATCTAACATAATTATTGCTTCATCATCTAGAATATCATCATCGTTATTATATTTAAAACCAAGTTCTTTAAGTTTACTAATAACTGTTTTAGTATCTACTCCTAATTCTAAAGCGTAATCTTCAATACTCATATTTATTTCCTCCTTTTCTTATTTTATATTTTACTAATTAATTCATCATAAATATTATCTTCTATTTTAACCTCTAAATGACGTTCAAGAGCTTTTGATGCACGAGCTTTTTCAATAACTTCTTTATCTTTTTTAACATAAGCTCCTCTACCATTAGCTTTTCCAGTCTCATCAACAAATACATTTTCTTCATTATCTCTAACTACACGAAGTAAATCTCTTTTTTCTAATTTTTCATGTGTTATTACACACGTTCTCATAGGGATTTTTTTTACTTTCATATTCACCCTCCTTATGATTATTTATTTATTTCTGCATTAATATCTGCAAGCGTCTTAATATTAATTGTATATTTAGTAAGTTTACTAGCTAATTTAATATTAATTCCCTTCTTGCCAATTGCTAAACTTAAGTTTTCATCATCCGCTATTACTAATGCTTCTTTTTTCTTTTCATCAGTAATACTTACATTTAAATTTTTTGCTGGACTCAATGCATTAGCAATAAAATCTTCCATATTATCAGAATATGCTATTAAATCAACTTTTTCTCCACCAAGTTCAGTAATTATATTAGCAATTCTTCTTCCTTTTTCACCAATACAACTTCCAATTGGATCTACTTTTGGATTAGTTGAAGCAACAGCAACTTTACTACGAATTCCAGCTTCACGAGCAACTCCACGTAATTCTAATGTTCCATCACTAAATTCAGGAATTTCGTGTTCAAATAATCTCTTAACAAAACCATAATTCTTTCTTGATGTTAGAATAAGTGGTCCCTTAGGTGTACTTTCTATTTTAGTAATATACACTTTTATAGAGTCACCCATAGTTAACTTCTCTCCAGGAATTAATTCAGTTTTTGGAAGTATTCCACGTGCTTTACCTAAATCAACATAGTAGTTTTTAGCATCTTCCATTGCAAGGAAACCAATCATTAACTCATCTTCCTTATCAGCAAAGTCTGACATAACTTTTTCACGTTCTGCTTCACGAATCTTTTGTAAAACTACTTGTTTAGCAACAGAAATAGCAACTCTACCAAAGTTTTTAGGAGTAACTTCCTCAAGTATTTCATCTCCTACTTGATAATCACTATTTTTTTCTTTTGCTTCACTAATAGTCATTTCGTTTAAATAATCATGACTAACTTTAACTTCTCCAGTTTCAGGATCTATATCATCATCATCATCTTGATAATCATCTACTATAGTAGTAACTTTAAATACCTTAATTTCTCCAGTATTTCTATCTATAAGTACACGACTATTATAATCTGCTTTTTCATTTTTCTTATATGCAGTACTTAATGCTGTTTGCATAGCTTCTATAACTACATCTTCATCTATACCTTTTTCTTTTACTATAAATTCTAATGCCTTTTTAAATTCTTTAGCACTCGCTAAAGCTGCATCTTCTTCTTTAATTTTTTTACTCATTTTCTTCTCCTTTGCTTCCAACATCTAGTACATAATTTTCTAAATCTAAGTCTAGACTATCAATAATTGGATCAACTATTTTAGTAGCTTTAACACATAAATCTGTATCAACTGGTTCCCCATTAGAATTCTCAATAGTTACAAATAATGTATCTTCACCATCTTCTTTACCAAAGTGAACTCCAACTAAAGTTATATTTTCATTTTCAAGTGGTTCTTTTACTGCTTCATAAATTTTTTCTTCCATAAGACCTCCTTATTCATATTCAATTTAAAGAGTGGGTTTTAGGCCCACTCTTCGTTGTCAAATGTATTATAACATATTAAACTATATGTATCAAGAATTTTTTTATGATTTAATAGTACCATAAGTAATGTTATTCCATTTTATGAGTATGCTACAGCATAAACAAATCCACAACTACCCGTACTATTACAACAAAATGTATTATAAACACCGTTTATATCATATACACCATTTTTACCATACCACGCTGGATCATGAACTTCTATTTGACTTCCTGTACCACTTAAAGCAATATAATGTCCTGGTCTTAATAATACTACTTTTTTGCCTTGATTAAGAGCATTTACTATACGTTTAGAAGCTTCATCTTTTCCTACACTTCCTCTTCCAAATAAAACATCAATTTTAACACCATAATGAGAAGCAACTCTACTATCATAAAGTGCAGCATCTGTTATAGCACCACCGCCTGGATTAACAGAAATACGATTACCATAAATATACTCATGAACACTATATGGCGTTATAGTTGGATCTCTCTTAATTCCACTCAAAACCATAGCAAGTGAGGTATATCCACACCCAGCATTGCATAAGTTTGTACCATTATAACTTTTATTTCCCCACCTAGTATCGCATTGAGTATATGTTGGAAAAGAACTTCCATCCCCTAAAGGAGTTCCATCACTAGCAGTACCTCCTTCACCAGTAGGTTTCTCCTGTTCATTTCTTTCTTTTAATTCTTTTTCAATTGCTTTATACATAACTGCAAGTTTTTCATTATACTTTTTCTTTAATTCGCGATCTTTTATTTTAGATACAACCGTTACAGCACTATAATAACCATTATAATTTAAATTTTCTTCAGAACTAGCAAGCAAAGCTTCAGCCTGCGTAATATAAGCTTGATTTATATTTTCAATAGTTGCATTTTTAAGACAACTTAAATAACTATTTCCATCCGTAGTAGATAATCTCGATAAAACATTAACTAATGTTGGTATTAAAAAAATTATAACTGCAGCTATACAATTATTAACAAGCTGTTTCTTAGCTTTGGCAAGCAAATCATCATTACCAACATTAATGGTCTTCATAAGTGTTATCATACCAATAACTATGAGTAATATAGGTACAGCAATCTTAATAATCATAATTACAATATTAACAATTCTAAAAACTGATAATACATCTCCATTATCACATAAACTCAATATACTCATTACATCTTCACCACTTTAAATAAATTATATCAAAATAATATTATTTTTAAAATAAAATTTCTTGAAATTATACATATATTTTGCTAGTATAAATAATCAAAGAGGTAGTTTATGAATAATTATGAATTATATGAAAGTACAAGCAAAAGTACTAAAAGATATTTAGATATGGTTTTTTCATTATTAAGATATTTTGATAATAATGAAACAAATATTGATGATAATGATATATTGCCTATTTCATTTTTCTTAGCCGGTCTTAAAACTGATGATTTTGTAAAACAAACATTTAATAGTTTTGGAATTACTTTTGAAAAATGTTTTGATGTTTTAAAAAACAAAAATATTCCTTTCGAAGAAAGAAGTGCTTTAGAAACATCTGAATTTACAACATATAAATTAGAAGATATTTATAGAACTATACTAGACGAATTAAAGAACGATTATTATTTAGAAGATAAAGATATAAGATATGAAGATATTGAGCCTTATCAACTATTTGATTACATGATGACTTTTTACTATGAAAAAATATGTGCCTTAATAAAAAAATCAAATGGTATAGATGATTTTATGGATAGTACAGAATTCTTTGAATATACAACTTATAGAGAAGATAAATTTGCAGAATTTGCAAAAAAATATGGGATTGATATTTATGAACAAGCAAATACTGAATCAATAAAAGAATATCATACAGAAAATTTTAATATTATTTTTGATGATGGTAAACTATATTTATTTTCAAATTCAGGTGATAAAATTACCATTCCTACATTAAATGGCGAAAATACTTCAATTACTTTAGGAAGAAATACTGAAATTATAAAAATAAATGATAAATTAGTTACTAAAAGAAATTTTGAAGAATTAATAGAAATGTTGAAAGATAAAAATAAAATTATTAAATTTACTATATATGATATAAATACCAGAAGTGAAAAAACATTTGCAGTTATAAAAGAAGATATGTTTGGAAGTGAAAAAATGGAAGATGTAACAAACAAAAAGCTTGATATGAGCGAAACACCTAATTTAGATAAATATGGTGAAAATCTAACAACTTTACCTTATTTAAAAGACCCTTCAGTTGGTAGAAAACAAGAACTAGAACGCATAATGAAAATTCTTTTATACCCAGAAAGAGATAAATCAGTTATTATTACCGGAGTCGCTGGGTGTGGTAAAACAGCTCTAGTAAAAGGACTTGCTTATAGAATACAAAAAGGAGAAGTACCTGAAGCTTTAAAAAGCATCAAAATAATAAGTATAGATACAGCAAGTATGGTAGCAGGAACTAAATATGTAGGAACTCTTGAAGAAAAAATGAAACATATTCTAGATGAAGCAAGTAAAGATAAAAATATAATTATATTTATTGACGAAATACACCAAGCTATATCAGGCGGTAGAGCTGAAGGAAATGATAATACAGTCGCTGAAATATTAAAACCTTACCTAGACTATGGAAAAGTAAGAGTTATAGGAGCAACTACTGAAGAAGAATATACTGAACATGTTGAAAGTAACACAGCATTCAAAACAAGATTCAAAAAAGTTGCTATCAAAGAACCAGACTATAATACTACATATCAAATACTAGATGACTTAATCGAAGTTTATAATAAAATTAGTTATTCTAAACTAAATGTAAATTTTGAAGAAAGACATATAATTATAGATTGGCTAATTAATTCAACTAAACCAACATTTAGAGATTATAAAGATAGAGCAAGTAATCCAAGGTTAGTATTAGATATATTAAAAGAAGCATATGCTATCGCAGCATTCAATGAAAGTGAAAATGTTACAATTGAACATTTAATTGAAGCTTTAAAAAATGAAGACAGACTCTACGAAAGTTCAAGAGAAAGACAAGCACAAATATTAAGAAATTTAAAACCTAAACCTAAAACTGAATGTAAAATATTAGAATTTAAACCAAGAGCTAATTAATAGCTCTTTTTTTATTGAATAGTAAATTTATATATGATAAAATCGATTACGAAAAGGTGTTTGTATGAGAGAAAGAGTTATAATGAGTATAGATTTAAAAAGTTTTTTTGCATCATGTGAATGTGTAAATCGTGGATTAGATCCATTCACTACTCCTCTTGTAGTAGCTGACACCTCACGTGGTAATGGAGCAATGACATTAGCTATAACACCATATTTAAGAAATAAAGGAGTAAACTCCAGAAGCAGAGTTTTCACTCTTCCAAAAAATATTAAAATTATATTTGCTAAACCAAGAATGAAACTATATGAAACATATAGTGAAAAAGTTAGAGAAATATTTAAAAGTTTTATAGGTGAAGAAGACATACACATCTACTCTATAGATGAAGTATTTATGGATGTAACTGATTATTTAAAATACTATAAAATGACCGATATAGAACTTGGTAAAAAAATAATGAAAACCATTAAAGATAAAACAGGACTTACATCTACTTGTGGAATCGGACCAAATATCTTCTTATCTAAAGTTGCTATGGACATAGAAGCAAAACACAATAAAGAGTTCATTGCTAAATGGACATTTAACGATATAGAAACGAAATTATGGAATATAGAACCACTAAGTTCAGTTTGGGGAATTGGAAAAAACACAGAAAAGAAACTAAATAACCTTGGAATTAAAAAAGTAAAAGATATAAACAATTATACAAGAAACTTCTATATAAAACGTTTTGGAAATGTTGCAGGTAATGATATATGGTGTAAAGCAAATGGTATAGATTTCACAACTATAAAAGATTTAAATGAAAGAACTAAAAATAAATCTATAAGTATGAGTCAAATATTATATAGAGACTATAGTAAAGAAGAAGCAATACTTATAGTAAAAGAAATGAATGATATGCTTAGTAATAAACTAAGGAGAATGAATAAAACAACAAAACTAATATATCTTGGAATAAATTATTCTAGAGATTTATGTAAAAAATTCAAAGAAACAATTTTACTAAATGAAAGTGAAGATATTCCAGAAAGAATATATGAAGTACTAGAATACATATATTATAAAAATATAGAAAATCTCCCTATCAGAAAGATTACAATCGCATATTCAAAATTATCAAATAAAAAATGTATACAATTAAGTTTATTTGAAAATAACATAATTGAAACCGATAAATATCATAAAGCAATAGATAAAATAAATGAAAGATTTGGACAAACTTCTATACTACGAGCATCATCTCTACTAAAAAATTCAACAATAAAAAACAGAGAAAAACTTAAAAACATAATTTAAATTCTTCTCTTTTTTACATTATCTCTATAGTAAGGCATTAACCCAACTTTATTTTTAGAAAACATTGGTAATTGAACAAATACATAGTCATCCCATAAATTAGCATTTATTAAATATACCTTAGTATTAGAAATAATAAAATTCCATTCTACTTCTAGTGCTTCATCAAATTCTAAAGCACATTTGGAAGCAACATTTTTTATTTCATCAAACAAAGGAATTTCAAGTCCAACAAGTTTAACTTTACTAATAGGATGTTCACTATAAACTTCATCTTCATCACATACAAGCTTATGTTTTATAGTCCCAGATTTAATATCAACAATACCAGTTATATGTTTTACTGAATTAACATCATATTTATCTTCTTCAGTTATACCAAATTTAACATATGCTGAAACAATATCAACTTTCTTACCACAAAGTAAAGTTACAACACTAACGGTATTCATATTATGAGGATTAACACTTTCAAATAATTTATTTTGTTTAATACTAGTTTCTACAATATTTAATCCACTTTTTTTTGCTTTATCTAATAAAAATGCAGGACTTCTAAAATTTTTAACATTTAAGGTAAGTGTTCCACTTTCCCCTTTTAAACTATTACTTCTACATACAAGTTCTTTTTTCTTTAAAGCAAGTTCTTCAAATTCTTTAAAACTCATTTCTTTTATACTATAAAATTCTCTATTTAAATAGTCTTTAAATTTAATATAAAATTTTTCTCTACTATTTAATAATATCAAATGATTCTTATCAAATAAATGTTTTTCCAAATTTTGATGTCTACATTTACTCATATAAGTATCTCTTTTATAACCAGGTATTAAATAAAATTCAAATACTCTATATTCATCATAAGTAACACCATATCTTATATATGACCACCACATGTCAAAAAATAAAAATATTCTACTACTATTACTACTCTTCTTTTTAATTAATTTAATACTACGATTAATACCTTTAATGTGTTTTTTTAAATAATCAAAAAATTTTTTAAAATTCTTTTTCACATCTATCCCACCTGTTACAATTTAATTATATATTTTTTTTATTTAAATGGCAATAACCTTGCTTGACTACATATAACTATTACCTTATAATAATAACTAATTTATTTTGGAGGTAATATATATATGGAAAGAGAAGTACTAGTTTTTATTTACAAAAGAAAAAAAATAAAAGCAGATGATGAAACAGAAAGTTACACATATGAACCTTCAGAAATTCTACATGGAACTGAATTTAGTCAAGATGGCAATAGATTATTTATAGATGATGATCAAAAATTTAATTATCCTTTTATAGAAGACATTTATAATCTTGATGAAAAATTTGTTTATGCTTTTCCGGTATATTTAGATAAATTATCAGAAGGAAAAAAGGAAAAACTTATAGAGCAAATAAAACACGATGCTGAAGATTTTGATAAATATCTTTTATTTCAAATATATAGTGTTGGTGAAGATGAATTAGAAACATTTGCATCAATGGACGGACTAGAAACTCAAATGAGTGTTAATACTGATAATTACGATGGTTTTGAAGAAATGAGAAGTACCGAATTTTCAGACAAAATAAAAGAATTAAAAAGCGAAATTCATACAGTAGAAAAAGAACTAGGAAAAAGAAAGGCAAAAACATTTCCAACAATAATATTACCTAAAATTATATATGCCGATGAATTATATGAGTCAGTAAGCAAAACAGTAATATGTCAAGATGAACAAATAAGACAAATAGCCACTTCTGTTGCTAAAAATCAAAGACTACAAGATACAAGTTTAAAATCAAATATGCTTGTATGTGGTCCTACCGGTGTTGGAAAAACAGAAATATTTAGAACAATAAGTAAAAAGACAAATATTCCAATTACTATAGAAGATTCTACTGAGTACACAGCAGCAAGTTATAAAGGAAAAGATGTAAGTGAAATGCTATTTCATCTTTATGAAAACGCTGGTAAAGACAAAGAAAAAGCACAAAGAGGAATAATTGTAGTTGATGAGATAGATAAAAAAATATCAAAAGGAGATCACGCAACATTTACATCAGCTGTAATACAATCACTATTAAAAATGATGGAAGGACATGTTTATACATTGACATCTCCAGAAGATAAAGAAACAATAACATTTGATACATCAAGATTAACATTTGCTTTTCTAGGAGCATTCTCAGGTATAGAAGAATATTCAAGAACTAAAAGAAATATAGGCTTTAATACATCAAGCACAGAATCACTAGATAATAAAGATATTTTTAATAATGAAACACTTAAAAAATACGGATTACTTCCAGAATTTATTGGAAGAAATGATAACATAGTAGTAATGAATAACTTAGATATTAGTGAATACATTAGAATAATTGAAGAATCAGATAAAAGCCAACTATTACTTTATAAAAAATTTTTTAATGGAATTGGCATAGATTTTAAATACGATTCTAAAACCATAGAAGAAATTGCTAAAGAAGCAAAAAAATTAGGAATTGGAGCAAGAGGAATTAAAAGAATAGTAGAAAATGCTTTAGCGGTAGCAAATTACTATGCACTATCTAAAGGTCAACATAAAGAATTAATAATAAGTCCAGAAACAATTCATGATAATAAACAATATATTTTAAAATAACAATTCGGATACACTAGTAATATTATATCCCCTACTTTTAATATAATTAATAGTAGAAGACAATTCATTTAAATTAAATTCATTTTCCTTAATAAAGATAATAGAACCATTATTAAGGATTTTTTTAATATTTAAAAGTAAATTCTTATCAATATAATTAATAACATTTATAGAATTTAATTTTTTACTTTTACAAATATCAATTACATCGCCATCTTTATTAGTACAATAAAATTCATCATGTAATATTTTAATATAATTATTTAATTCATCTTTAGTTTTTCCCTTAAATAAAATATTATTATGGTTACTAATAGAATCAATATATTTATTAAGCATTTCATAATTAAATAATAAATTAATCGAAACATCCTTATTTTCAGCAATCTTTACCATTTTAGAAAAGTATTTGCCATTATTTACATCAATAACTAAGCTTATATTATTAATATAATTATTTCCAGCTATTATATATTTATCATAATTGTTATTAGTAGATAAAATACATTCTTCTTTATTATATTCTAATAATTTTTCATCAAAACCAATACCTTTCATATTGGAATAACTTTTATTTTTATTAACACTAATACCACTAAGTCCAAGTATAATCCCATCCTCTGTAATAGAGCCTTCAATACACTTAGAATCATGTTTGATAGCATAATCATTTATAGAAGCCATAATTACATTGTTTTGTTCAGATATTTTAGTAACTTTATCAGTATAATAAAAACTGAATAAAACAAAACCAATAATCAAAAAATACTTAAAATAATTTTTCATACTAATTATATTTTCATAAAAAAAGATTTATTCATCATAAATCTTTTTTTATAAGAGTTAAAGCTCTTGTAGTTTGAACACTATCTTTCCATTCTTCTTTAGGAAGAGATTTCTTACTTGTAAGTATACGTACTCTATCTTTATTTTGTAAAATATAATCATCAGCTACTTTTCTATCATTAACATATGCAGTTACAAACTTACTAGCATTCATAGGATCAATCATATATGCAAAATCTACAGGAGTAGAACCTACTGGTAATTGTAAAACTACTCCATCAGTAGTATATACATAAACATTACCACCCAATAGTTCCTTTTTAACTTGTTCAACAAATTTTCTATTATCTGTATATTGTTCATCTATTTCAACCAATGATTTAAAAAATTGGCATTTATTTTCTACTACTTCTTGCATTACCTCACTAGCATTCTCTTTTTTTAAATTCCAATATGCAGCTATACCATAACTATCAATCATATCCATCTCATGTGTTCTTATCTGTGCTTGAACAAGCATATCCTCTGGTCCAAAAACAGTAGTATGTAAACATTGATACATATTAGTTTTAGGATTGCAAATATAATCTTTAAATTTACTATTAATAGGCTTATATAAACTATGAATATATCCAAGAGACAAATAACAAGAAGCAACCTCATTAACAATAACCTTAAGAGCAAGTAAATCATGTATATTTCTCATCTCCTGCCCCTCACATCTTCTTCTATAGATACCATAGATATTTCTTACTCTAATTTTAATTTCATTTGGGACATTCTTATCATTAAGTAACCTACTTATATTATCAAGCATTTCCTTTAAAAATCCTTCACTTTGCATAAGTAATAAATCTGTTTCTTCTTTAGTCTTTTTATATTCTTGAGGTTTTAAATAACTCAATGATAAATCTTCTAATTCAGTTTTAATTTGATAAGCACCAATGTTATATGCTAAAGGAACAAATATTTCCATAGTCTCAATAGAAATATCTTTCTGTTTATTTTCCTTTTTAAAACTAAGTGTTCTCATATTATGAAGTCTATCAGCTAACTTTATAAGTATTACTCTAACATCATTCGTTAAACTAGTTATTATTTTTCTAGTATTCGCATAATTTCTATCTTGCTTGTTAGTAAACTCCATTTTAGATAATTTAGTTACACCATCAACTAATTCAGCAACAGTTTTTCCAAATTCTATTACAATATCTTCTTTTTCTAATTTTGTATCTTCAAGAGTATCATGAAGCAATGCAGCACATATAGTTTCTCTATCAGCATTCATTTTAGATAATATATAGGCAACTGCTAACGGGTGAGTTATATATTCTTCTCCGCTCTCACGCATTTGTCCACTATGAGAATTTTTTGCATATTGATAAGCCTTTAATACATCAGAAATCATAGTAGGATCATAAGAATTAATAGATTCAGTTAGCTCTTCAATAGTAATACTTTTCATATAATCACCTCCATAAATAAAAAATGACAACTAAAACTAGTTATCACTTTTTATAATTTGCAGCATAAAGAAGCATCGTTAGAAACAACTCTAACATTACATTTAACAATTATATCATTAAACATAAAACACTTCTCCATAAACTACCTCAATAATAAATTTAATAATCATATTAAAGGTTTTTTATTTAAAAGTCAACACTTTAAAGAAAAAATTATAAATTATATTTCTTTTTAAGAGTTAAAGCATTTTCTTCAATAATAGGAACAATCATTTTAGAACTTAAATAATCTTCAAACGATATTCCTAAATTTGTTATACTATCTTCAATACCAGCTTCTTTTCTGCTAGATATAAAGTTATAAAATTCTTTCATATAGCTTTTATAATCTCCAGCACATAAAGTATACATATGAAGTGCTGTATAATAACCTAATCCATATAATAAAGTATCTCTAAATTCTATTTTTGTGCCATTACTTAAAACTACATTTCCTTGTAAATCTATATCATTAAATTTTTCATCACTTTCATCTTCAAGAACAGAAAATATTGAACCATATGCTTCACTAATCTTAAGAAGTAAATCATTAATTAATATATCTGCTCCATCTTCATCAATACGTGACTTTTTTAAATAATTTAAAAAATTGAATTCAAAGAAAGCAGAAGGAACTTCTAAAAACACATCATCATAATAAGTCATTTTCTTTCTTTGAGGAAATATAAACATTTCTCTATCAACTGCATGACCAAGTTCATGTGAAAGTGTATTCATAGTCAAAGAATTAAATCTATTATCAGCATTAAATATATATCCTGAATCAGTATACATAGTGCCAACATACATACCCGTATATTCATCAGTTTTTAATCCCATCATTATTCTGCCTTCATCTACATACTTTTTAGCAAGTTTATAGTATTTATCACCATAAGTTGCATAATAAGAAAGTAAAATATCAATAAAATCTTTTTCACTATATTTTCTTATTTTAGAAAAAAAAGGTACATCACAAAATTCAACATTATCTAATTCTTCACAATAATTTTCAAAAAGGACAAAAAAAGTTTCTAAATATTTATCTAACATATCACAATATCTATAACATGCACCAATAACATCATTATTAAGCATACGAGTTATTTCTTCAGGGTTATGAAATATGTTATCTTCAGAAAATTTAAATCCTGTAAGTGTGCAAAATATTTATTAAGAACAACAAACTTAGGATAATCAGATTTAATAAAATCCTTTTTAGGATTACCTTTATAATAATCTCTTAGTTTTTTTAACTCTTTACAAAGTCTATCCTTATTTATTTCCATATTATTCCCCCTAATAATATTTTATATTAACATACTTATAATTTTAATTCCATAATAAAAGAAAAAAAGTAAGTTAAACTTACTTTTTAATAGGTATTAATATTTCTTTACCACCCATATATGGTCTTAAAGCAACTGGAATATTAACACTTCCATCTTCATTATAATTGTTTTCAAGTAAAGCAATTAACATTCTAGGTGGAGCAATAACTGTATTATTAAGAGTATGAGCAAATTCTTTTTCTCCATTCTCTTTTTTATATCTTATTTGAAGTCTACGTGCTTGAGCATCTGTTAAGTTAGAACAAGAACATACTTCAAAGTATTTTTGTTGTCTTGGACTCCATGCTTCAATATCACAAGATCTATATTTTAAATCAGCTAAATCACCAGAACAACATACTAATTTTCTAACTGGTATATCAAGTGTTCTAAATAATTCTACTGAATAATTCCACATCTTATCATACCAAGCTTCACTATCTTCAGGTTTACATACAACTATCATTTCTTGCTTTTCAAATTGATGAATTCTATATACTCCTCTTTCTTCTATTCCGTGAGCTCCTACTTCTTTCCTAAAACATGGAGAATAAGAAGTCATTGTAATAGGAAGTTCATTTTCCTTTAAGATTTGATCCTTGAATTTAGCAATCATAGAGTGCTCACTCGTACCAATAAGGTATAAGTCTTCCCCTTCTATTTTATACATCATATTTTCTTTTTCAGTAAATGACATAACACCATCTACAGCAGCACTATGAATCATATAAGGAGGAATACAATAAGTAAAACCTTTATCAATCATAAAGTCACGTGCATAAGCAAGAACTGCAGAATGCAATCTAGCAATATCTCCCATTAAATAATAAAAACCATTACCACTTACCCTAGCAGCAGCATCTTTATCAATACCATTAAATTTAGCCATAATATCAGAATGATATGGGATTTCATACTTAGGAACTACAGGTTCACCAAATCTTTTTTCTTCAACATTTTTACTATCATCTTCACCAATAGGTACATCAGGAGCAATAATATTAGGAATAGACATCATATTAGTCTTAATTAATTCCTCTAATTCTGCTTCACGTTTCTCTAAATCTTCTATTTCATGATTCATATCGTTTACTTTAGCTTTAATTTCATTAGCTTCATCTATTTTTTTATTACGCATAAGTTCACCAATAGATGCACTTAATTTATTTTTCTCACTTCTAAGTAAATCGCCTTTTGATTTACATTCTCTATATTCAATATCATAATTATAGACATCATCAACTAACGATAGTTTTTCATCCTGAAATTTCTTTTTAATATTTTCTTTTACTAATTCTCTATTTTCTCTAATTAGTTTAATATCTATCATAGTATCACCTCTTCTTATTTAATATAATACCATTATTTAAATAAAATAAAAAGAGAAAAATTATTTTAATTAATTTTTCTCAAGAAAATATGTAACACTTATCTTATCAGCAGAATTAAACTTCTTAATATTTATTTCATATCTACTTCCTTTATTAATAATATAGTTTTCATTTAATGCTTCAGTATAAGTCTTAATTATTTCTGTTGTTGTACCATTTGAAGTAACTTCTATAATAAGATTCTTAGTTTTATCAATATTTCTTGATATAGCTAAAACACCTTTAGTTGTTCTCTTAGATTTTTCATTTATCTTTTTAGCTATATTTTTAAAGCTTTCAATTAAATTAACTGAAGAGGCGGTATAAAAATCACTATCAGAACTGGCTATTTCTTTAAGAATAACATCAGCTGCACTAGTAGTTTCAAAACCAATTGTCGATATATTCGTTTTCTCTAAAGCCTTAATTTGATTAACAATAGGCATATAAGTTGTATCATAATTATAAATTCCACTACTAGCCCAACTTATAGATGGAACACCATCAGATAAGAAAACAACAAAATTATTATAAACAAGTTTATTGGTCTTAGAAATTAAATTTTTTAGATTATCATAAGCACTTTGTAGTGTAGGAGTATAAGGAGTCCAACCACCACTAGCATCTACTTTTTGTGAAATAATAGAATTCAATGTACTAGCATTATTAGAACATGAACTATAAGCAGTTAAATTAATAGTACTTGGCATTACAACAATACAAACATTATTATTTTCATTACCATTAGTTCCTACCAATATATCAATGAAATCAGTTGCTGCTTTTCTAAGACTTGTTATTTTGCTCCCCTTCATACTAACAGAATTATCAAGAGCCAAAATAACATTTGCACCATTTTCAGCTATTTCATTATATTGAACAACTTTTTCAATATACATAGAATTTTTAGTACCAGGATCTGCTTCTAATCCATCCATTACATATAATAATTGATTATTAATAACTTGTCCTGCATTTCCAATAATAACAACATTAAATTCTAATGTCATCTCTTGTCCAGGAGCAATTGTAACTGTATAACCATTATCACTAAGAAGATCATTAACTGCCGCTTTAGCTTCAGATAAAGACATTGTTTTATCACCAATTGTTAATTTAACATCAGCACTCGTATCAATTTTTAATTTAAGTAATTTATCAATGGCACTTATAAGAGCAACCTCACGAATATTAATAACAGAATCTTTAACACCATTATTTTTAAGACCAATTGAATACGTTACTATATCACCATATTCAACAGCAGTATCTTTAACACCCGTACCATTTCTTTTGATTTGAGGACTATTATATTCAACATCAACATAAAATTCTGGTTTTACAAATATCCAAGGATTTCTAAAACTTCCTTGTCCTACAACCTCAGTTTGATGAATAATATATTCAGTAGGTCTTGCACCACTTGCAATACTAGTCCTATCTAAAAGCGTTGCAGTACCATCATTAATACTATATATTTTAGAACCATTTAATGTCATAGTCCAATATGGCCTAGCAGTTCTTAAATAAGATTTTCCATCTTCTAATGATATTTTATATTCATTCAAATTAACAAGTCCACCTCTATCAAAACCACTAACCTCAGAAAAAGTAGAACCATTATATGCATATTTTTTCTTAGTATTAAAATCAATATACCACCTATAATTACTAAATTGTGTTATATATGTATTACTAGACCACTTAGCATCATCAAAACTAACCTTAACACTAGCAAAAGCAAGCAATGGAAAAAACAAGCAAAAAAGCAAAGACAATTTAAATAGTTTTTTCAACTTTATCACCTACACCCATCTATTCTATAACAATTATAACACAAAATTATAATTAATCAAATAAAAAAAGAGGTTTCCCTCTTTTAAAAAAATTACCATCCTGTACAAGTACCAAATATAATAGCTAAAAGGATGAATAATATTAAAATAATGAAGAATATATTGCAACCTTGATTACAACAACCCATGCTTTTCACCTCCTTATGTTAGATAAAAGCACCTAATATGATTACTAACAATATAAATAATACTAAAGCAAATGCAGCTCCTGAAATTCCATTACCTCTACTACATCCACATCCGCATCCTGTATTCATAAAACATTCCTCCTTTTTTATCTTTACACTCTTATAGTATGTTATTTAGCAGTTTTTGTGTATGATAATTACTTGTATTTTATATTAGATTTTGCTATCATAATAAGAGTTAGGAGGATATTAAGAAAATATGAAGAAAAAACTATTTTTTGTTCTTGCATGTGTATTTCTACTTGCTGGTTGTAACAATGTAAAACTAACTAATGGTGAAAACGCAGTAGTAACATTTACTGAAGGAGGAATTAGTTCTGATGAATTATATAATAGTTTAAAAGAATCATACGGAGCTGAAAGATTAATGAATTTAATAGATAGTAAACTATTAAACGAAAAATATGAAACTTCAACTGAAGAGAAAAGTTATATTAATCAAACAGTAAAAACTACAAAAGAAGCAGCTAAAAAAGTTAATGCAGACTTTGATTTATATTTAGCTTATTACTATGGTCTAAAAAATGAATCAGAATTTAGAGATTATTTATCATTAAATTATAAGAGAGGTTTATGGGCAGAAGAATATGCTGAAGAAACAGTTACTGACAAACAAATCAAAGAATACTATGAAACGGAAGTTGTAGGAGACATTGATGCTAGCCACATTCTTATTACGGTAGATACAAAAGATAATGCTACTGAAGAAGAAAAGAAAACAGCTGAACAAAAAGCATATGATAAAGCTAAAGATATAATAGAAAAACTTAAAAAGGGAGAAGATTTCTCTAAATTAGCTAAAGAATATTCTAAAGATTCAACTACAGCATCTAAAGGTGGATCACTTGGAAAAATTAATAAAGATGATTACGCAGATGAAGTATTTGAAGCATTAAAGAACTTAAAAGATGGTAGTTACTCTACTTCACCAGTTAAGTCAAGCTATGGATATCACATTGTATATAGAATTTCTCAAGATAAAAAAGCAGAATTAAATGATGAACTAACTAAAGAAATCAAAACAACTATTGGAAAAGAAATAGCTGACGAATCTGGTTTTTCAGTAAAAGCATTAAAAGCACTAAGAGAAAAAAATAATATGAAATTTGAAGATACAGAACTTGAAAAAGAATTTGAAAAATTAATACTTCAATATGAAAATCAAGCAAAATCTTCATCAAATAACTAATTAAATTAAAAACATTGTTAAAGATAAAGTACCTTAATTAGTTGATATGTATAAAAGTTTTATAACACGTATCAACATTATAGGTTACATTATCAAACTAACAATGTTTTTATTTTCTATAACTTCTAATATATTCATTCATAACATGTTTACTTCCTTCGATAATTTTACCCAAATTAAAGTGAGATAACAATTCTTCCTCAGAAGCACATCCAAACAATTCGAAAAAACATGATATTTCTTTCATAAAAGTTATTTTATCATTTCTATATAAATCAGTAAAATACATAGCTAAAACATTAGATAGAAGAAGTCTAATATAATATGTATTTAAATTTTCTCCACTAATAATTTTATCTCCAAAACTTAATATTTCTCCATAATGATGCTCTACTAAAGCAAAAAATGAATCTAATTTATAATATTCCTCTCTTATAGCATTTTTAGAATATTTAGTATTTCTTAAAAAATCAAAGAAAATAAATTCTAAAAATATTGAATAAGCTTCAAAAAAGATAGAACTATTTTTATTAACTAAACCTTTTGTAGAATTAGTACCTTTCATTAAAAAAGCGTGACCTAACTCGTGAGGTAAAATAGAAGCAGAACTTATTTTATTATTCCATCTAGAAAGTACATATGATTCATCTATACTAGTCAAATGAATATTTAATCCTAAAGCATTTTTATTACTTTCAAATCTTTTAGGACAAAGTTCAATCCTTTCTTCTTCCCTTAAGTAATTATATATTTCTAATAATCTTTTATCATATGTTTTTAAAAATAATTCTAAAAGTTCTATATACTCTTTGTCATCTATTTTTCTATCTTTGATTATTCTCCATGGAAGCCTAAATCCTGAAGAATAAAAATACATAGATTTATATATATCCCAACCATAAACATTTAAAAAAGATGCTAATTCTTCATTCTTATCAATCAAACAATCATCAAAGAATTTTACTTCTTCAGGATTTTTATATTCACAACCAGATACATAATTAATCATAATTCTTAAAGAACGTATATCACGAGAAAGTTCTATTTTTTTATTAATGTCATTAGTAGAGTTTAGTAACAATTCTAATTTTTTTAATCTTTTTTCTAATCTCAAAACATTAAAGTGCATAAACTCTCCCCCGTAATAATCTATATTATAACATTCAGATATATAAATGTAAAATTAAAAAGAACTAGATAACTAGCTCTTAGCATTCTTATATAGTTTATAAATTGAAAATACTCCAACAATAACAATAAAAATTATTATTATAAATCTTAATGCATTACTGCCATTATTTAGATTATTACTTGATACAAAATTTTTAACATTCTCATAAGAAGTATTTATATTAACTATATCTTTATTTTTAAGTTCAAGGGTAACAATTAAACCAGAACCATCATAACTAGAACGATAAGCATATTTTTTAGTATTTTTTTCTATTTGACTTCCTAGATATACATAATTATAAACTCTATTATTTTTAGTTTCTTCATATTTTGGATAAAATAAACTACTAAATAATGTAAATGTTTTACTATTACAATTAACAACTACATAAGGTTCCATCTCACTATTAGTCGCAAATTTTAAATCACTATATTTTATAAACCATTTGTTATTCTTAGTATAAACACCATTTGTATCTTTTTCAAAAGTTGGAGTAGTTGATTCATTAACATATTTTGTAATATCTACTTCTTGATTTTTATGAGTTAAAGTACTTAAATATTTTTCAATTACTTTTACATCATTTGAACTAAATTCACTTTTTTTATAATTAGGATTTCGATAAAAAGAAACTACTGTATCTGATACATTCTTATAATATTCATCATTTTTCGTAATACCACATCCAGTTAATAAAGATAAAATTATTAAAAATATTAAAATCTTCTTCATTACTATCCTCCTGCCTTTATAGACATTCCACTAGTTAGACCATATAATTTTTCAATTTGAGAAGTAGTAAGACCACCACTATAATTATTTTCAGGATAAAGAGTCATATGTAAATGAGGGGCCCAACCAGAAGCTCCACATGTACTACCAGCAGCATTTCCAGTAAAACCAATTAGTTCACCCATATTTACTCTTCTACTACAACTTCCTTGATTACATCTATATCTTATTCCACTCATATGAGTTAAAAAAATTTTATTTACTGATTTTCCATCAATAGTTATATAACCATCCATTTTAATTGATACAGTATAAGATGTTTCATTACCACTCTTATTTACAGTATGACCCCACTCAGAATAATCCATAGTACCATCAACTGGAGAATAAACAGGAGTTCCAAATGTTGCCATTATATCAATTCCATTATGCTCATAAACATAACTATATTTACCATTAACCGGTGTTGTTGGAAGAATAATCTTACCATTTTGATATGTTTTATATCCAGTTAATTGCACAGGAATTGAGCTTGTATTACTAGGCCAAGCTCCTAAAGGTTTACCTGTAGAATCATCTTTTGGAAATGTAAAATTAGATACATTAATATAATTTGGCCAACAATTAAGTGCAGCACTAGGATCAGGTTCAGTACTATTACAACTGCTAGCTTTACAAGCAGAATTTCCATTCGAAGAAGAATTACCTGGAACATCTAAAATTCCATTTCCAGATACATTTCCACCATTAGTTCCATCAGCAGTAGGTTTTTCTTTATCATTTTCTGCGTCCATCTTTGCCTTAATATCTTCATAAAGAATATTTAGTCTTCCATTATAATCATTTCTTAATGTTTCATCCTTAATCTTAAAAAGAGCACTAACAGCTGCATAATAATCATTATACGTTTTTGTTTCTTCAGCTTTAGCAACCAATGTATCAGCTGTAGTTATATAAGCATAAGTTATACCTTCTTCAGTAGCAGAAGTTAAACAAGCTTTATAGCCATTTTCTACACCATTAGTTTTAACAATTACATTAACTAGAGTTGGAACTAAAAATACAACTATGGCAGCAATACAATTACTAACAAGCTGTTTCTTAGCTTTAGCAAGTAAATCCTCATTACCAACTTTAATAGTATTCATAAGAGTTATCATACCAGTTAAAATTAATAATATTGGCACAGCAATCTTAATTATTAATATAACCATATTTACTATTCTAAAAGCAGATAAAACATCTCCATTTTGACAAATACCCAATATATTCACTTCACCTATCTTCTCATAAAGTATAACAAAAAATAATGCATTTAAAAGCATTATTTAAAATTACAATTAATTTCATCATAACTATAACCTTTTCTAAGTAACGAACTAATTATTTTATTCTTATCTCCCTTAAACTTCCTATTAGCTTTATCAAAATCTCTAATTAAAGCATCACTAGAATATTCAATATTAGAAAGCAATTCATCTATCATATATTTATCATATCCCATATTATATAAATCATTCTTCATTTTAGTTATAAACATATAATAACTTTTACTTTTCATAATAGATTTCTTTTTATTAATTAATTTTTCTAATTTATTTTTCCATACATCTTCTTCTATTTTAGATAAATATAAATCAATAATATTTTCATCTATCCCAAATTCTATTAAAGACTTTCTAATTTTAAAAGGTCCATCATTACTAAGAAGTATCCTATCATTAATATAAGCTTCAGTATACTTATTATCATCAAGCAAATTTAATTTATCAAGTTTTTCTAATGCATAATCTATACAATTACTATTAAAATCTTTCTTTTTTAAATATTCCACTATTTCTTTTCTATTACGAAGTTTAATCTCAATATAATTAAGTGCCATATTATAAGCATCATAATAACTATTTTCATTTATTAATTTATCAATTTCTTCAAGACTTATATCTTTTTTTAACAATAAATCATATTTTAAAATAATATCTTCATAAAGATTTAATTCAGTAGTATCTAAAAATATTTTATATTTATTTTTACCGACTTTTTTAAATTTATTAATATGCATACAATTCACCAAAATCATTTTACCACAAAAAAAATAGTTTCAGTATAGAAACTATTTAATATTTATTATTCATTACTATAGTTAGTGAAATATCTTTGAATTAACACAACTGGAGTACCTTTATCTCCACTTCCACTTGTTAAATCACATAAACTACCTAATAAATCTGTATAACGTCTTGGTGTAGTACCTTGTGTAGCCATTGAACCTTTAAGCTTAGAATCTTTTGTTCTGATTTCTTCTATCATAGCTTGTTTTAGTTCTTCACCCTTTAAATCTTTAAATTTATTTTCACTAAAATATTTTAGTTTTATTTCATTTGGACTTCCTTCTAATCCACTTGTATAAGCAGGACTTACTACTGGATCAGCAAGTTCCCAAATCTTACCAACTGGATCTTTAAATGCTCCATCTCCATAAACCATAACTTCAACTGTTTTACCAGTTTTTTCTTTAATCAATTTTTGAACATTATTTACTAAAACATTTCCAGTTCTAGGGAATAATTTAACTCTTTCTTCAGTAGAACGATTACTACCTAAAAGTCCATATGGTGAATATCCACTACCATCAACACTTTCATTTAATATATCACTAAGTGTAAGAACTTTAGCATCTACACCATCTTTTTCTATTCTTGCTTTAGTTTCATTTCTAGTGTGAATATCACAAGCAATAACATCATTAGTATATCTTAAAATATCTTCTGGCTTATTTGAGAATATCATCTCAAATTCACATCCTTCTTTTAATACTAAATCACGATACACTTCATACATATTAACACCTGTAAATATATGTTTAAAATGACTAAATCTTTCTTTATATTCATTTTCAGTAATTAAATCTATTGAAGGATTAACTCTATATTTAATCAAATCTTCTCTTAATAGAATATCATTTCCTACTTCATCAGAAGGATAACTTGATAATAATGTTATCTTTTTAGTACTTCTAGCAAATGCACTTAATAATACAGCAAATCTATTTCTACTTAAGATTGGAAAAACAAGTCCTAAATGTTCTGAATTATTAAATTTCTTTTTAACATCAGCTGCTATTTGATCAAGTGTAGCAAAATTTCCTTCACTAATACCAACTACTGCTTCAGTAATACCAATAACATCTTTATCCTCAAGTTCAAAATTTTCACTCTTACTTGCATTAAGAACAGAATCAACTACTACTTTTGCTAGATCATCACCCTCTTTTATGATAGGTGTTCTAATTCCTCTAACAACTGTTCCTACATCTCTCATAAATCACTCTCCTACTATATAATATCATAATTTTTAATAATTAATATTTAAATTACATTTTATTTACAAAATAAAAAGCACATACGTGCTATTTAATAAATTTATACTTTCCTATGATTGGTAAATTTTGTGATTTAGATTTATAAGTTCTATACATTCCAACTAAACTTAATACTATAGAAATACAATATAAAATATATGATATAAAACTTACCCATCCAGGTGTCTCTTCACTCATTAAATATTTTTTAGTAAATAATACATATAATATTTTAGATATTATAAATGTAAAAATCCATAATAATGTTATATTAATACCTTGATTAATATGAAAAGCCATATATTTAGATTTATTATTTAACTTTGCAAAATATTTAAAATATAAAACAACTAATGGAATATAACATAACACAGCATACATTTTATATTGTTTTACTTCTTCACTTCCATAATAATTAGAATAATCAGTAGTATTTATTAGTTTATTTACTGCATTTATTGTTTTATCACTAAAATCATTTTGTGGCTCAGTAGTAGAAGTATTATCTGAAAGGATTCCTTTACTTTCACTAGTATCATTAGAAAATTCTATTATTTCAATATTAGAATTTTCACTTTCTTTACTAATATTATTTACTTGATTTTCTTGATTATTTTCCATAACTACCATCCATTCTAAATAAATTATAACATAATTTTTAAATTAATAAAAAGATTTGTTATTTTTTATCTATTATGATATACTTAATAAGTAATGCAAGTGTGGCGGAATTGGTAGACGCAGCAGACTCAAAATCTGCCGGTAGTAATACCTTGAGGGTTCGATTCCCTTCTCTTGCACCATAGAAAAATTAATCAAACTAGATGACTTGAAATATATATAAAATGTTAATTATAATTAACATTTTTTTCATACTTAAAAAGTAATAAAATGATTATTTAAAACCTAAAATAAAGTTTATCAAATTTTACTTAATTAAATTATATAAAGAAGAAAAATATCAATATAAAAAGTTTAATTTAATTGACAAAATATAATTAATACAATAGAATAAAAAATTAATTAGGAGTATATATGACAAAAGAAGAAAGTGTATTAAATTATTACATACTTTGCAATAAACTTAAAAATGTTATTAGAACAGGATGGAAAGATTGGAAAGTTGAAAGAGAAAGAATAGAAAGTATAGCTGAACATATATTTGGAGTTCAAATGCTAGCAATAGCAATGAAATCAGAATATAAGTATGACGTTGATATACAAAAAGTTATATTCATGCTTGCAGTTCACGAACTTGGTGAAACAATTATTGGAGATTTAACTCAATTTCAAATATCAAAACAAGAAAAAGAAAAAATAGAACATGAAGCAGTACACAATATATTGAGAGGATTATTAGATGGTAAAATAATAGAAGAGTTATTCCTTGAGTTTGATAAAAGAGAAACTAAAGAAGCAATATTCGCATATCAATGTGATAAATTAGAATGCGATATTCAATGTAAATTATATGATCAAGAACATTGTGTAGATTTAAATCATCAAGAAGGAAACAATGTAACTGAAAATGAAAAAGTTCGTAAACTATTACACAAAGGTGAATCTTGGTCATCAATGTGGATTAAATTTGGACAAGAAACATACCCATATGATGAAAATTTTAGAGCAGTTTCTAATTACGCACTAAATAATAAAATTGAAAGTCAAACATTAAAATTAACACAAAAAAATAATAAAACAACTAAATAAATAGTTGTTTTTATTGTTGAAATTTACTAATATCATCAACTCTAAGAGCAAAATATGGTTTATCTTTATTAGATTCTTTTAAGAATAAAGCAAATGTATCATTAACATAGAAATATCTACTCTTATTTTCTAAAACAGACGTTTCAAATTTTACATCCATACCTGCTTCACTCTTAACTTTCCCACCCTTTTCATCTAATGAAAACTTAATACTTTGAATTGCTTTATCAATCATATAAATTCCATATAATGTTTTAATTTCTTTATTTTCAAGTTCTACATATTCTCTTAATACATTAAAATCAATAACTGGCATCATAAAGTTATCATTACTTTTAAAATCGGTAACTTTTTTATTTAATATATTTTTATATATTTCA
>OBLI01000960.1_pt1 | contig 29890 bp, 17 predicted proteins | sample 1519701 | NCBI WGS metagenome assembly OBLI01 (sample SAMEA3663005, study PRJEB22513) | pig gut metagenome | biome: pig gut; feature: pig-associated habitat; material: faeces | place: France | collected 2012 | reverse complement strand
ATAGTATCTACATCTACCTAAGGGAAGCAGGGTAAGCAGCAAAAAACGAACTGTCATTTGTCATTTGTCATTGTCATTCCAATTTCAAGCTTAATCCTATTATTTTTTCTACCTTTGCTGCTAATAAAGTATATGTGTTACTTAAATCAATTGATATAGCATGAAATCTGAAGATCTATCTCGACGCTCGTTTCTCAAACGGGCCCTTGCGCTTTCTGCAGCCTCGGCTATCCCCTCGTTTTGGATCCCGGCCAAAGGCATGACTCCACGTGTCAGCGCAAACGACAAGGTTAATATCGCTTTTATTGGTATTGGACAACGTGGCGGAGAAATTGCCAAAGAGTTATACAAAACTGGGTTATGTAATGTAGTGGCACTTTGTGATGTGGATATGGGCGCTCCTCACACGCAGGAGATCATGAACATGTTTCCCAAGGCAGAGCGTTTCCAGGATTTCCGAACGATGTTCGATCGCATCTCAAACAAGATAGATGCCGTAACAGTGGGTGTTCCTGACCATTCTCACTTCCCCATCTCTATCGAGGCAATGGCACATGGCAAACATGTCTATGTGGAGAAACCGATGGCACGTACCTTCGAGGAGATCGAAATCATGATGCGTGCGGCCAAGAAATATGGTGTGGTTACTCAAATGGGCAATCAAGGGCACTCTGAGGCCAACTACTTCCAGTTCAAGGCTTGGAAAGAGGCAGGCATTATCAAGGATGTTACCGCCATCACAGCACACATGAATAACTCTCGCCGTTGGCATGGCTGGAACCCACATATCACACACATGCCGATGGGTGAACCCGTTCCGCAAACCATGGATTGGGACACTTGGATTGGCGTAGCGCAATATCACGATTATAACCACGATTACCATTTGGGTCAATGGCGTTGCTGGTATGACTATGGTATGGGTGCCTTAGGCGACTGGGGTGCACATATCCTCGATACGGCCCATGAGTTCCTCGACCTGGGCTTGCCTACTGAGGTGAATCCGCTCTACCTGAAGGATCATAATCCCTTCTTCTTCCCGATGTCTTCCACGATCCTGTTCCGCTTCCCGAAACGGGGTGATATGCCAGGCGTGGATGTAACTTGGTATGATGGATTGGACAATATTCCGGCTGTTCCCGAAGGTTATGGCGTGTCGGAGTTGGATCCCAACATCCCGACCGTAGCTGGTGGTAAGATTCAACCCGTTAAATTGAATCCGGGTAAAGAGATTTACTCGAAAGAGTTGACTTTTAAGGGTGGATCGCACGGAAGTACCCTCTCGATCATCCCCAGTGAGAAGGCGAAAGAGATGGAATCTCGGCTGCCGGAGGTACCGAAGAGCCCCTCCAATCACTACGCAAACTTCCTGCTCAGTTGTATGGGTAAAGAGAAAACCCGCTCACCGTTCCACATTGCCGGTCCATTGAGCCAAGTTTTCTGCCTTGGTGTGCTGAGTCAACGCCTCAACCGTAAATTGGTGTTCGACCGAGATACGAAGCAAATTACCAACGACCCGGAGGCTAATCGGATGCTTTGTGGCTTGCCTCCTCGCAAGGGCTGGGAACAATATTACAAGGTTTAAAAGATGCAGTCCTTATTGGCTTGCGCAAAAATCATGCACGAGGCCCTTCCGTCGAAGGGTCTCGCATTGCATACTCCCCACTTCCAGCAGGAAGCGGAAGCCTTTGCGCACGACTTAGCCCAATACGACAGCTCCTCGCTACAAGAAATACTGAAATGCAACCGCCAAATAGCTCAACAGAACAAGTTGCGCTACCTTCGTTTCTTCGATAGCGATAATGTTCCACTACCCGCCATCCTTGCCTATCACGGGCAAGCTTATAAACATCTCAAGGCAGAACAGTTGAGCGAGGAAACCTTACACTATGCGGATCAACATCTGTGGATCACCTCCTTTCTCTATGGCCTATTGCGGCCGTTGGACGGGATTCATCCCTACCGTTTAGAGGGGCATGTAGAGTTGCCTTCGAGCGAAGGAAAACGGCTGTTTGACTTCTGGAAGACCCGATTGACCGACCTACTGATTGCCTCCGTCAAGGCTGACGATGGCCTATTGATCCACCTCAGCACGGAAGAATTTGAACACCTGTTCGACTGGAAACGGGTCACAAACGAGGTACGTGTAATTCAGCCACTCTTCTATGTGCGCAAGGGAAACTCCTTCAAGGTTCAAGCAGTATGGGCCAAAAGTTGCCGAGGAGCAATGACTCGCTTCTTGCTGACCCAACAAATAAAAAATCCCGCAGAACTGTCCGCCTTCGATTATGAAGGCTTCCACTTCCTGCGGGAAGAACCTAATCAACTCATATTCGTGAAGCAAGCGGAATAACCGGCTTACTTCACTTTGATATGGTCAAAACCATTTCCATAGACACCTATCACGGCACTCTGAGAGACAAACGCATCCGGATCAATGTCGTGGATGATGCGGAAAATAGTCGTGGATTGCCTACGTTTCGCCAAGACAAACATCATGGGTTGCTCTTGACCCGTATAGAAACCTTTCGCATCAATCAACGTTACTCCACGATGTAGAGCATTGATTTTTTTCGCTATCTCCTCATACTTCTTAGAAATGATGAAGAATTGAACCGACTGCCGACTGCCATTCACTACCTGATCGAGCATAAAGCTGCACACAAACAACGTCACAAAACCATAGAGTACCTTCTCCATGTCTTGCAACACAAAGTAGCTGGATGAGATGATAATCAAATCGCATAGCATGATGACACGCCCCAAGGTAATGTCGCGATACTTATTGATAATCGCAGCGATAATATCTGTTCCACCCGTACTACCATTGCTGGTGAAAGCGATGCCTAAACCAATGCCACACAGGGTAGCTCCCAAGACACAAGCCATGAAAGGTTGGTCGGACAACAGGTGTGTGCCCTCCGTCAGTTTCTGAATCACCGAGAGGAAGAAAGTCAAGGTAAAGACGGCAAAAATAGTCTTAATGGAAAATTTGAAACCCAATATGCGCAACGATAAGGCCAATAGAAACGCATTGATCACAAAATAGGTATATTGCACTGGGATTCCTACTGCCCAATAGACAATGGAAGAGATACCCGGAACACCCCCTGAAGTGATGTCATTCGGCAACAAGAACACCGTCCATCCCACACCATAGAAGATCAATCCTACGGCAATCATCAGGTAATCTTTCAGCTCTCGTAACCATATCGCTTGCGAGAGAGACAATGATTTCGCACTCATATTCTTACAGCCCTAATTGTGCTGAGATCTCCAGCATCTTGCGAATCGGCTTAATCGCCTGCTTCTGCACCTCCTCGTCCACGAAGATCTCGGGAAGCTCATATTTCAAACAGTTGTAGAGCTTCTCCATCGTGTTCAAGCGCATGAAGTTGCACTCGTTGCAAGCACAGGTGCTATCGTTGGGAGGTGCGGGGATAAACTCCTTCTCCGGGCTCTGCTTACGCATCTCATGAATCACACCACTCTCCGTAGCTACGATGAACTGTTTCTTCTCAGACTTGATCGTATATTTCAAGAGTGCAGCCGTAGAACCTACGAAGTCGGAGATCTCAATAATCGGTCGTTTACACTCCGGATGGGTGATCACCTCAGCCTCGGGATACTCCTTCTTCAAGGATAGAATCTTCTCCAACGAGAACTGCTCATGCACATGGCAAGCGCCATTCCAAAGCAACATGTTTCGGCCGGTGATGCTGTTGATGTAATTACCCAGGTTGCGATCCGGACCAAAGATCATCGGTGTACCCTCGGGAAAGCTCTCCACAATCTGACGGGCATTGGTAGAGGTCACTACCACATCGGTCACCGCTTTCACCGCTGCTGTCGTATTCACGTAGGAAACAACTGTATGACCGGGATGCGCTTTCACGAAAGCCGCAAACTCCTCTGCCGGACAGCTGTCCGCTAAAGAGCAACCGGCATTCAAATCGGGCACCAGCACCTTCTTTTCCGGACAAAGAATCTTAGCGGTCTCGCCCATGAAATGCACACCACAAAGCACAATAATATCGGCTGTCGTCTTGGCGGCCCACTGTGCTAATGCCAAGCTATCGCCTACATAATCGGCAATGTCTTGTATATCGCCTGTTTGATAGTAATGCGCCAAGATCACCGCATTCTTCTCCTTGCGCAACTGATCAATCGCCTCCTTCAAATTTACATCTTTCGGAACGGGTACATCCATATACCCTATTGACTGGTTCTTTTCCATAACCTTCACTTTTTGATTGTTGTTATCACGGCTGTTATCCGTACGGCGCGAAGGTATAAACTTTCCTTGGGATACAAAACAGTTCTTTTCCCCCGTTTTCCACACATCATATTTATATATAGGTTTAATTTATTCTCTCTTTAATTAGAAAAAAGGATGTATATGATGGGGTGTTGAAACCGTTAAAAGTTTTTGGATCGAAAGTTTGCCCATCAACTTATTAAGATAAGAGTAACCGTTATCCATACGAAAAGAACAAACCAATCGCTTTGAAAAAGTTTTGTTTTCTATGGATTAGCTCTGATATTCGCATTTAGCTGTTCATTGTTGAAAAGAGGATTTGTGGAAAAAATAGGATAGTCAAAGGGGGGTAGATTGGTGTAAAACCGATGTTGAAACGAGGTCTCAAAGAAAAAGCTTATTTATTTGGAGGAAAAGAGAAGGGGGATGTATGGACGACTTTCTGGATTCTGCAAGTTTTATTTTTCATTTTCTATTCACGACTTATCCAACGCTTTTCAACCGGGTTTCAACGGATATTGATTACTTTTGCGGACAAAGAAAAATGAGCTATGAGAAAGTTAAAAGTAACAGAGTTGAATCGATTGACAACGGAGGCTTTCAAAGCCTGCGAAAAGATTCCTTTGGTTGTAGTGTTGGATCATGTACGAAGTTTGAATAATGTGGGATCTGTCTTTCGTACAGCTGATGCGTTTCGGGTAGAAGCGATTTACCTGTGTGGGATTACCGCTTGTCCACCGAATGCCGAGATTCATAAGACTGCTTTAGGAGCAGAAGACAGTATGAACTGGCAGTATTTCAACAATACACAGGAAGCTGTTGAAAAGTTGCATGAGGCAGGTTACATCGTCTGTGCCGTGGAGCAGGCAGAAGGTAGTGTAATGCTGGATAAATTGCAGTTAGACAAGCAAAAGAAATATGCCATCATCATGGGCAATGAGGTGAAGGGTGTACAACAAGAGGTAGTGGATCGTTGTGACTTATGTGTTGAAATCCCTCAATATGGCACGAAACATTCGTTGAATGTCTCCGTGACGACAGGTATTGTGATCTGGGATTTCTTTAAGCAACTATCAGATTAACCCGTTCTCCACAAGCACCACTACCCGTTCGGTCTGGGCATCTTTTCCTTTGGGGTCATATTCAGATTTGAGGCTGGCTCCGAACATACCGGCAAAGATGTTCCAGAAGCCGGCACGGAAGGGACCTAAAAAGGCTTTCGCTAAGTTATAAGCCGATTGATTGCACTCCCTATCTACCAGTTTAATAAGTAGTTTACCCTGTGAAAGGGTCATCTTTTTCAACTCTGGTTTATATTGTTCGAACAGTTCCTTCTCCATCCGTTTCAGGTGCGCTCGTTGCTCCTTCTCAGTGGGTAAAGTCTCTATGTATTCGTAGGTTTCTATAAGTGTTTCATAAATCAGTTTGGCGTAGGGCAGGGTACGTTTCACATCTCTCACTAACTTATTGTATTGATATTGTTGCCTTTTATTCTTGAATTTAACAGGTGGATAAACATACACCTCTCTGAGGTTGACCACCGGCACAGTATCTCCATTCACCACCTGTGCCCGTTGATAACCTTCTGGAACAATGTTGGTTTTTACGGTTTGTGCTTCAGCGAACAGTGATCCGCTGAGTAACAGTCCTACATAGATATGTTTTTTCCAAATCATGTGCTGCAAAAATAAAAAGAGTATGGGATATAAATCCTATCTTTGCACCAATTAACGACTAAAACAGACTTAACTATGAAATGCTTGGGTTGTTTCCTCTTAGCGGGAAATCTTTTTTGGGCGGCATACGGAGCGGATAATCTGCGTGCTCCAGATATGCGCAGTGTAGGTATGGGGGGTAACGAGGTAACGCAATCCTCCCTTTTCAATCCGGCCTTGATCGCTTTTCAACCGCAAAAATCCATACATGTGAATTATATCAACCGATACCTGTTGAAAGAGTTGGGCACTTTTTCCGGGAGCTGTTATTTGCCTAATCATTGGTTATCCACCGGATTGGATCTGTCGGCTTTTGGATATGAGGAATATAAGGAGTTGATGGTAAGGCTTTCAGTGGCTAAGGTATTGGGGAAGCGTTGGAGTCTTGGTGTTGCTTTTCATTATAGCTTTCTGCAAACAGCATTGTTGGAGCAACCACAAGGAAGGATAGCTACCGATGTGGGTATCTTGTTCAAACCTTTGGATAATCTGTTGATTGGATTGTTGACAACGAATCTACCTGCTGTAATAGTTGGTGATAAGCAATTAGAAATTGCTGATTTTGAATCTTATTTGGTGCAATTTGGTTTCCACTGGCTGTTTATGAACAATTTGTCGATAACTGGAAGTATTTCGGTGGATGAACGGCATAAACCAATGGGTAGTTTCGGTATGGAATATACCCCTTATTCCACTTTCTTCTTGCGGGCAGGTGTGCAATCCGCTCCTTTGCTTCCCTCTATCGGTATAGGTTATCGTTTGAGTCGGTTCACCATAGATACCGCTGCTATCTATCATCGAACGTTAGGTATGAGTATGGGGATTGGTCTCTCCTATTTCTTTTAATCTTATAAACGATTATTGCTATGAAAAATAAGTTGATAATTGTGTGTATATGCTGTTTATTAAATGTGTATATACTTTGTGGTCAGCATTATAAAACAGTTGATAACTGGAAAGAATATGTGGAGGAGTTAGCGGCTGAAACCGACCAACAGGAACACATAGAAACTCTTTATGCTGATCTTTCCTATCTTTCTGAACATCCGTTGGATCTTAATCAACTGACCAAAGAACAGTTGAAACGGCTGCCTTTCCTCTCCGATCAACAGATAGAGGCATTATTGGCTTATCCGGAGCGTTATGGGAGAATAGTCAGTATTTATGAATTGAAACAGATTGAAGCCTTGGATTGGGCAACCTTATCCCTCCTGCTTCCCTTTGTAACAATTGGTGAAAATATAGTTGAAAAACGACCGATAACGATTAGAAACCTGTTTAAATATGGCGAGAATGAATTACTAATCAGGTATGATCAATGTTTTCAACAAAAAAGCGGTTATAGTGAATTATCTGATAGTATATTGCAGCGTTATCCCAACCGGTATTATTTGGGAGAATCTTTTTACCATTCTGTGCGTTACACTTACACATTTGATGATCGGATTCAACTGGGATTTGTAGCGGAAAAAGATGCTGGGGAACCGTTTGCCAAGGCGATACATAAAGGGTATGACTATTATTCTGCCCATCTTTTCTTGAAAGATATGAACCGGTTGAAAAGTTTGGCGATTGGTGATTACAAGGTTTCCTTTGGACAGGGTTTAGTGATTAGCCATGAATTTACCTTGAGCCGATCGGCTGCCGTCACTCAGATTGAACGACGTTCGCAAGGATTCCGTCGCCATTATTCCACCAATGAGCAGGATTTCTTTCGAGGAGCTGCCCTTACCTTGGCTTTGGGTAACTGGGAATTAAGCGGCTTCTATTCCTATCGAAAGATGGATGCGGCTGTGGATAGTTTAACCTTTCCTTCGTTGAAAACAGATGGTTTGCATCGGTTGCCTCGGGATTGGGAGAAACGACGAACCGTTCCTTTGCAAAGTTATGGCGGACATGTGCAGTGGGCGACTCCAGTTGTACGCATTGGAATGACTGCTTTGGGTTATTCTTTTGGACGTTATCAACTCCAACCGGTGGATAAACCTTACAGTCGTTTTTACCTCAGCGGTTCACACCATTTCAACATCAGTGTGGATTATCTGTTAAGAACTGGTGGATTGAAATTTTTTGGAGAGACAGCCATGGATAAGCAAAAAGCATTAGCTACATTGAACAACTTGCAGTGGACACCTGCCTCCTACTTCACGTTGTTGTTGTCGCATCGCTACTATGATAAACGTTATCAAGCCCTCTTTGGCAATGCCTTTCGGCAAGGTTCTACGGTGCAGAATGAACAGGGTTTTTACATGGGATTACAGTTTACACCTCTCCCCTATTGGAAAGTAGCACTTTATGGAGATTGGTTTCGTTTTCCTTGGTTGAAATATGGAGTGGATGCACCCTCTTCCGGGGTGGAATATATGGCGGAGGTAGATTACACGCCCAATGCGGTTTTCTCCACCTATCTTCGGTATAAGTATCGGGAGAAGGAGAAGAACCAAACCGCAAAGGAGAATAATCTAGTCACGATTGTTCCCTATCGGCAACATCGCTTGCGTTATCAACTGGTTTTTCGACCGGGCGATTGGGTGTTGAAAACAGCGGTGGATGGGGTACTTTATCAAGAGTTGAATCAAGCGGACAGCAAGGGTTATCAGTGTTCACAAAGTGTGGCATGGCGACCTAACAAAATTCCCCTCGGGGTGGATAGCTATTTCGCTTGGTTTCATACCGACGATTATGACAGTCGGGTCAGCTCCTATGAGAAGAACATACTTTATGCTTTCCAGATGCCCACATTTTATGGGAAGGGGTTTCGCTTGGCGTTAACCCTCGGTTTAGACCTCGGAAAACGGCTCTCTTTGTTCGCTAAACTGGCACATACCCACTATTTGGATCGGGATCAAATCGGGACAGACACAGAACTCATCAATGGATCTGATAAAACAGATCTCTATGCGTTGCTTCGATGGAAATTTTAAAGTAGCTTTGCGGTTGTAAAAATTCATAGAAACAAATAGCGTATGTCAACCATACTTTATGATCAAATCGTTTTCGGACCTATCCATAGTCGCCGGTTGGGCATCTCTTTGGGTATGAATCTGCTGCCCACAGATGGAAAGGTTTGTTCATTTGATTGCCTCTATTGTGAGTGCGGTTTCAACAAGGATAGAAAGACGAATCACCGTATGCCAACCCGTGAAGAGGTACGAGAGGCACTTCGTGAACGGCTAACCCGGATGCAAGCAGAGGGTATCGCTCCTGACGTAATCACTTTTGCGGGGAATGGGGAGCCCACTTTGCATCCAGAGTTCGAGTCCATCATCGCGGATACGATAGCAACAAAGGATGCTTTCTTCCCGAAGGCAAAGATCGCCGTCCTGTCGAATGCGACGCAGTTGCACAAGGAATCGGTGGTTCGGGCGTTGAGCCGGGTAGAGGATAATATCTTGAAGTTTGATTCAATCTTGGATAGCCGCATTCAGCAGCTGGATCGTCCCAATCAATCGGGTTTCTGCTTCGCTCGCCTATTGGAGCAGTTGAAGCAGTTCAATGGAAATCTCATTATTCAAACCATGTTCCTTAAAGGAGAGTTTGAGGGGCAATCGGTCAATAACATGACTGAAGAGGAGGTCGCAGGTTGGCTTCAGGCATTGCGAGAGATCGCCCCTAAGCAGGTAATGATTTACACGATAGACCGGGAAACTCCTGCGCAAGGCTTACTGAAAGCCACCCATGAGGAGCTGGATGGGATTGCCGATCGAGCTCGAAAAGCTGGTTTTGACGTGACCGTTTCCTATTGATAGCCTATGAACAAACAGATTATTAAAAGTCATACAATTAAATATAGTATCATGAGTACATCGAGTAAAAAGAAAAGGATGCCTAAGCTATGGTCGCTTTGCGGAGCGCTGGCAGCAACCGCTTTGATGAGTGGTTGTGGGCAGAGTGGTGTGCCGACTGAATCGTTTGATCGGTCGGATTATTACACACGTGGTATAGGTTCTTACCCAGGTGACCCGAAGGAGGATTTCTCTCCCGATTTGAAGCCAGATCAGACCTACCGCAATATAGCGCTTTTGCGGAGTGCTTTCCATTCGTCGAGCTATGACTACAACTTGACAGCTCAGTTGATAACCGATGGTGTGGTGAGCGAGCAGCAACCGCAATACCTCGACTTGACCACCCAAGATGGTGAGGTGGCTCGTCGTGAGCGGGAGTGGATGCTTGACCGAGGTCCCTATTCACGCAATGCGGTTGTGGGAGCGGATGCCTACTATCAGTTTTCCTTGAAGAATGGCTGGAAAGAGAAGGCTGACGAGGTAAAGTTCCGGGGTAGTGTTGCTTTCGATCAGAACAAAGCGAAAGGGGGTTATGCCATTATCTGCGAAGGCTCCAACGATGGTTCGACTTGGGTGGAGTTAGGCAGTTTGAAGGGTAATGGGATGCCGGGTAAGGAGTCTCGCTACAAAGCCCATTCCGATCCAAACAAGAACAGCTGGGATCCGGGTGAGTTGCCTACCCGTTCGTTGAACGAGAGCATCCCGTTGCATAATAACGAGGCATACGCTAACTATCGGATGCGTTTCCAGATGGAAGGTGCGGTCTATTGGTCTTTCTATGAGATCGATTTCTACGAGCAGGGTCAGCCAGAGCCGATCGACCTGCTTCCCTCTAAATTCTTCAACAGTGCTTGGATGAGTGCCACCGCTGGTGAGGAGTGGGTGTATGTGGATTTAGGTAGTCAATCCGACTTTGATAAGGTGAAGCTGAACTGGATCAATAAAGCCGTAAAGGGTAAGATCCAATCTTCTGTGGATGCTAAGCAATGGAATGATTTGGCTGAGTTGCCGGGTGGTGACGCGTTGGTGGACGAGATTAGCGTGAAGGGCAAAGGCCGTTATGTACGGGTACTCATGAGTGAGTCGGCCAACAAAGATCGTTACATCCTGAGTGAGTTCGAGGTGATGGGTAAAGGTGGCTTGATGGCTCAACCTGTCGCTCAACCTGCGCCTACGGAAAGAGAGATTCGTCTCTCCGGTGGTGATTGGAAAGTGCAACGAGCTTCTCAGGTGACCGCATCGGGCGAGGAGATCTCTAAGCCGTCGTTCAATCCGGATGGTTGGGTAGTGGCTACAGTTCCGGGAACGGTTCTTACGAGCTATAAGAATGCGGGGGCGGTGCCTAATCCGAACTATGCGGATAACCTCTTCATGATCTCTGAGTCTTTCTTCAATTCCAATTTCTGGTATCGAGATGCCTTTGAGATGCCAGCAGGTTTCAAGCAAGATCGTGTCTTCTTAAATTTCGATGGTATCAACTGGAAGGCCAATGTCTATCTGAATGGCGAGAAGCTGGGCAAGATAGAGGGTGCTTTCATCCGTGGTATCTTTGACGTGACCGACAAGGTGAAAGAGGGAGAGAATGTCGTAGCTGTCGAGATCGTGAAGAACCAGCACATTGGTGCGATCAAGGAGAAATATGAGAAGAACACCGACTTCAATGGCGGTATCTTGGGTGCGGATAATCCTACGTTCCATGCGACGATTGGTTGGGACTGGATTTCTACGATCCGTGGCCGTAATATTGGTATCTGGAATGATGTGACCTTAACGACTTCAGGTAAGGTAACGATTCAGGATCCGTTTGTGCAGGCTGTTCTGCCGTTGCCCGATACTACCTCTGCGGTATTGACGCCTGAGGTGATCGTGAAGAACCATGAGTCAGCGCCAGTAGCGGGTGTATTGAGTGGTAAGATCGGTGAGATTACGTTTGAGCAACCGGTGGAGTTAAAGGCAAACGAGGAGAAGACTGTGAAGTTTGATCCGGAGAAGTTCGCCCAATTGAAGGTGCAAAATCCACGTCTCTGGTGGCCGAAGGGCTATGGTGAGCCTTACCTGTATGATGCGAACTTCACCTTCAAGGTGGCTGATCAGGTATCGGATGCGGAAGACTTCAAGGTAGGTATTCGTCAGATGACCTTCAACGAGAACAACAGCATCCTGAGCCTCTTCGTCAATGGTCGTCGTTTCATCGGTCGTGGTGGTAACTGGGGCTTTGGTGAGTCTAACCTGAACTACCGAGGTCGTGAGTATGACATTGCCGTGGATTACCATGCGGATATGAACTTCACGATGATGCGTAACTGGGTAGGTCAGATTGGTGATCAGGAGCTGTATGAGGCGTGCGACCGTCATGGTATCATGATTTGGCAAGACTTCTGGTTGGCTAACCCGGCTGACGGTCCAGATCCCTACTATCCTGAGATGTTTATCGCCAATGCGGAGGACTATGTGAAGCGTTTCCGCAACCATGCCTCTATCGGTATCTATTGCGGACGTAACGAGGGCTTCCCGCCCGAGCAGATCGACAAGGCATTGCGTCGCATCGTGAAGGAGGATCATCCGGGCATTCATTATATCTCCAGCTCTGCGGATGATGTAGTCAGTGGTCATGGTCCTTATAGGGCATTGCCAGTGAAGGAGTATTTCGCTTTGAAGAATGGTAGTGATAAGTTCCACAGCGAGCGTGGTATGCCTAACGTGATGAACTACGAGAGCTTGCAGCGTACCTTCTCTCCGGAGGCAATGTGGCCGCAGAACGCACAGTGGGGACAGCACGACTATACCATGGAGGGCGCCCAATCTTGTGCCTCTTTCAACGAGATCATCGCTAAAGGCTTTGGTGAGCCGAAAGATGCGAAAGAGTTTGCTGATCTGGCTCAGTGGGTGAACTACGATGGCTATCGGGGTATGTTCGAGTCTCGCAGCTTGAACCGTAAGGGCTTGTTGCTCTGGATGACCCATGCTTGCTGGCCTTCGATGGTATGGCAGACCTACGACTACTATTTCGAGCCTACTGCTGCTTACTTTGGTTGTAAGAAGGCCAATGAGCCGCTCCACATCCAGTGGAATCCGCTGACGGATGAGGTTGAGGTAGTGAACTACAGTGCAGGTCAGCGAAAGGGCTTGACGGCGAAAGCACAGGTAATCAATATGGATGGCTCTGTGGCATGGGAGAAAGAGACGGCTGTGGATAGCGAAGAGGATACCACCAACAAGTGTATCAAGTTGGAGTTCCCGGCTAACCTCACCAGTGCGCACTATGTGAAGCTGATCTTGACAGAGGCTGGTAAGGTTGTTTCCGACAACTTCTATTTGAGAGGTACGGAGGAGGGCAACTATCAAGCGTTGCGTGAGTTGCCAAAGGTTCAGATGCAACCGGCTATTGAGACCGTGAAAGGTACGGATGGCACATGGAGTACGACTGTAGCGTTAGAGAACAGCAGCAACACACCGGCTTTGATGATCCGTGTGAATGTGTTGGGTGCGCAGGATGGCGAGCAGATCCTTCCGATGTTCTATAGCGACAACTACTTCTCTTTGCTTCCGGGCGAGAAGAAGATGGTGAACATCCATTGGAAGGATGTAGATACCCGTGGTGAGCAGCCGCAGATCATTGTCTCTGGCTATAACGTGCAATAATACACTGTTATTTTATATAGGAAGAAGGCATCTCTAAGAGATGCCTTTTTTTTGCTACCTCGGGAGGTAACAATTTTTTCCTCGGCACATAAATCTTTCGAGATGCCTTCGAGAACCGTTCGAGACAACCTCCTTTTTTTGGAATAAACGTATTTCACTTCACACACTTCACTACCTGTTCATGCTGGCCATAGCGAAGATGGAGGAGATAAAAACCCGCAGTAGAAGGATAGCGCAAGCAGGAGTTTCCAGCGGGAACGACCTCCGTGCTGATGACTTGTCCTTTAGCATTCAACCAATGGACGACACCCGCTTCGGGCAGATACTCGATACGAATTTGATGGGGTTCTTGCTGGATGCGAACTTCGTTGATTGCAGGTATGATTTGATTGGAGGTAGGGTTACTTTGAGGCTCTTGGCTGGCTCTTAATGGGGCTTCGCAAGCGAGTAAGCGTGCGGAAGAAACGACCTCAGTGGAAGGTGTTATTTCTAAGACAGTCTCTTCAGTAGCCTTGATAAAAAAGGCACTATAGGGTGCGAGTGCATAGTCGCTATCCAGGGAGTATGCTTGATAGGCTTCATTTTGATAGAGGTAAATATAGCCATCTAATCCCTCTGCCCCTTCGATATTCCGTAGAGCAAGAGGTGCTGGTAAGGGATTTCCACAGAGTATCCAACCATTATTGGCCTCGTTTCCTCCTGTATTGGGAGTTATTTCTATGCTTGCCGCTTTTCCTAATGTTTCGGGTATCTGTGTGTTGGGGCAATGGAACCGCACAGTAGTAGTAGTAGCTGCTGCATCTAAGGCGATCAAGTAGCCTTGATGTTTATGGATAATGGGTTGATCGGTTGTTTGGGAGGCTGAAACAACACTCCATCCCGGTTGTCCGTTAGCTCGCTTTTGTCCATTGTATGTTTGCAGATAGAAGTAATTGCCACTACCTGTCTCTGTGTCATCCTTAAAGGTAAAGTTTTCAATGTCATTGGTATAGACATCAAACGGTAAGGAGAAGAAATACCATTTGCCCTTGGCTGGAAATGTTTTCTCTACAATGAGCTGATTATTTATTTCCAATTGCCCAGATGTAATCAGTGAGGCATGGCTGTTGTCAGCATCATAAAGCGTGAGCTCATTAGTGTGGAGTTTGCCTGTTGAAGCTATTTGCAGGCTTCCTCCGCTGATATGCACGACTTTAGTCGTTCGCTCATCTGTAAGTGATGTGTTTCCTTGGATCAAGGCCGTATTTGAACGTCGGGCAGGTAGATGGCTCCAATGTTCGCTTGTTCCCCAATCGCCTGTTCCCGTAAATAAGGAGTATTGGCGGTTAAAACCAAGGGTCATAACGCTATCGAATAGTACTATGCTTTCACTTTTTAAAGTTGGTGTTATAATATCTAATCCAAGAGGATTCCTTGGAGCTGGAGTTCCTTTAAATGCAGAAGTAGAAGATCTGAGTAGCGTTATTAAAGCTTCCGAATGATTACGGAAAAGCCTTATACGAACTGAGTCATTGTTTAATATTGCATATTCGTGCATGTAAACATACACACTATCAAATGGAGTTACGTCATAGTGCTCAAATTTCACTTCTGTATTTGATTGGATATTTAGTGCTTTATCCCCATGTGCTCCCACATTCGCATCTAAATTTGTTATGTCTTCGATAGAGACGGATCCTTTCTCCACTGTATAATTCCAATTATCCGTAGATTTTCCTTGGAAAGTTTGCAGCAAGAAAGTGTCAATGACTAAGGGGTTGTTTTTTTCACTTTGCACGAAAGAACTCCAGGAATTGGGTTGTACAGATTGTGCCTGCACAAAGGACGATGTCGAAACGAATATGCCCGCGAACAAATACGCCAAACAGTATCTTAAATTTGTTTTCATAGCTAATGATTGGTTTTAAATGTTTTGTGAGCGCAAATATAGGGAAAAAACAGTAGAGGCTGTCAAATTTCGGCCATTTATTTATGTTTTCATTACTCGCAGGATAATTTCGGCCATTTTATCCGCCGGGCCTTTGGTTAAGATGTTTAGGTGGGAAGCTTCAATCTCATGAATGAAACAATCTGGTTGTTCCTCTCTCCATCTCTGTGGGTTGTTTAAGAAACGCTGGTAAATGGCTTGTACAATTAGAGGATCTGTTCCTTTAGGTATAAAAGGTTCTGTGATGAATTGGGTAGCTCTAAACAGATGTATTTCTCCCGGATAGGGTTTGAAACGAAATGTCTCTGTCAACTCATTGGTGATTCGTTGTTTTTCTCGGCCCAATTCAGGAGAAATTCCCGGCTCTTGGAATAATTCGTTCAAATAATTCTGTGTAGCGTCTTTGTTATCAATAAATCCATCAATAACAAATGCTTTAGGAAGTGGAGTAAATCCCTCTTCCGCAATTCGGTTGGCCAACTGTAACGCCAATTCTCCACCAAAACAGAGTCCGGTAACGGCCGCAAGCGGTTGTTTGCGCAATAAAGGTCGTAAATAGTCCATATAATACTGCATCATGCGATCGAATGAACAGGGTTTGTGGAAAAATAGATCGTTGTAATTTTCAAAGATCAGTATATCAAATTGTTCGCTGAGCAGGTTTGCAAAATGGCGATAGAGCGCATAGAAAGGCGGGTACCCACAAATAATCAACAAAATAGGTTTCGTCCCCTGTGGCGTATGATACCAAAAAGCCAATGGATCACCCATACGTTGACTCAGAATTTGATGAATGGTTCGGTTTTTATACACCTCTGCCACAGAGATATTGATACCTTTCTCTTCTGCCTCATAGACAAGATTCATCACTTGTATAGAATTGAGACCCAGATCGAATAAATCCGTATGGATTCCCACTTGATCTATTCCCAATAGGTTTGCTACCATATAAGCCAACTGCTCCTCTTGCAAGGTTACAGGTTTGTCTATTTCCTTAAAATCCCTGGGAAGAGGGGTCGGCTGAGGCAAAGCGGATGGATTGAGCTTCCCGTTGGGTGTCATCGGGATGCGATCGAGCGTAGCCCAATAGGCAGGAATCATGTAAGCGGGAAGTCGAGTGGCTAACGCCTTGCACAATGTGTGGAAATCCACAGTTACTCCTTGCTGGGGAAGAATATAGGCAGCTAACTGCTTCTCCTCTCCCTGCTGATAGAGGCGGACCAAGGCGTTCTGCACATCGGGACAGGCTTGCAATTGCTTAGCGATCTCATCCAACTCAATCCGGAATCCCCTCAGTTTCACCTGGGCATCCTTGCGCCCCAAGAAAAACAGGTGACCATTGGCTTGCCGATAAACCAAATCGCCACTGCGGTAAAGCGTAGCATTGATACCCTTTTCCCTGTCTGCTGCTGACTGATAGGGATTAGGAATGAATTTTGCTTGTGTCTGTTCCGGACGGTTGAGATAGCCTTTCGTCAGTTGGAGTCCTCCAATGCAAAGTTCACCAATGGCTCCATCGGGTACTAAATACCCCTCTTCATCCAATAGATAACCGCTGACTCCCTCGATCAAACAGCCAATGTCGTTGGCTGAGCTTTGCGGGGTCAAGATTGTACAGGTCGTATCTACCGTATTCTCCGTAGGTCCATACGTATTATATAAGGTATAGTCCTTACTCCAATAGGTGATGGTGCTTTGGGCGGTTGCTTCTCCTCCGACGATGATCTGTCGCAAATGAGGTAAAGGCCGTTGGGGCAACATGGTCAGCATAGCCGGGGCAATGGGAAGACAGGTCACCTGCTCTTGTTCCAGCAATTGGAATAACAGTTCCGGGTCTTTACGCTCTTCCTCTGTAGGTAACACCAAACGAGCTCCTTGCGTCAGCGGAATGAAGAACTCCTCCACAGAAGCATCAAAACTAAGGTTAGCGAATTGTAAAACGGCACTTTTCGGCCCAAAAAGGTAAGTCTTTTGCAAGGTGCGGACAAAGTGCAGCAGGTTGGCATGGGTGATGGGTGTCCCCTTTGGCAATCCAGTAGTACCAGAAGTATAAATGATATAGGCTGTCTGATCGGGGGAGATAGGCACTATCGGTAAAGCCTGAGCAGCGGAGGCATGTGTCAATGCTTCTATAGAAAAGTAACTGATCCCCTCCTCCTTTTTCACTTCATCTGCCAAGCAGAGCGTGACTCCACAATCCTGCATCATAAAGCGTTTACGCTCTTCGGGCAAGTTAGGGTCGATAGGAACATAGCAGCCACCGGCTTTTAAGATGCCCCAAATGGCTGAGGGTGCCCAACGTTTCTCTTTGATCGCTAATCCAATCCGTTTGTTACTGGTTGCGCCCAATTGTTCCATCAAGGCCTGTGCAATATGCTCACTTTCTGTATCTACAGTTTGATAACTGTAATGTGCTCCTTGATAGGTGAAAGCGATAGCCGTTGGATATTGAGCGACCACTTGACGCCACAAATCCACCACATGCGTCTGTTCAGCAGGAAGGTAGGGATATACCTCGTTTGCTTGCACAACCCGGGTCACATAATCATTTGTGTAGAGTTGCAATTGATGGAGCGTTTGCTCTGGGTGTGCACAGACCGCAGCCAATAAGGTTAGGTATGCCTCTCCTAATCGACTGATCGCAGAGGCATCAAAGAGGTCTGTCGCATATTCCCACAGTACTTCGTCGCCCTCCTCTCCTTGCAGGATGGTGCAGGAGAGGGGAAATGAGGTAGTCTTTTGTTGGATATATGGATGGAAAAGCATCTGATTTTCCACACCAAATGTCGTTTGTAAGAGTGGACTGGCCTGTTGCTCTTTGGGCAGCGCTTGCATAATCTGGTAAAGTGGCAAAACGTGTTGTGTCAAGCTTTGCCTATCTTGTTCCACTTGGTGCAAGAAGTCGCTAAAGGTGAGCTGTTCATAATCTGCCTTATAGCGAATAGGTAACATATAGACAAAGTAACCGATTACTTCCGCAAACTCTTTTTGCTCACGATCCGCATAAGGAAACCCGATGGTAAATTCAGCTTGCCCGCTGTATTTACGCAAGAGCAACATATAGGTGGCAAGCAAGAGCGCAAAAGAGGTACAAGCCTCTTGTCGGCAAACCTGTTGTGCGGCCTTCCGAAGGGTAGCGGGAATAGGCATACGCAAGGTGGCTCCTTGATAATTGGTCAGATGGAGGGAGGTGCCCTGTTTGGTAGATAGAATCAGCCCTTGATGAGGCGCTAAATAGGTCTTCCAAAAGGCCGTTGTCATTTCTTTGACAGGTTGCTGTTGTTTCCAGCAAGCGTAATCGGCATATTGATAAGCCAATTGTGGGGCTGCATCAGTCGGTTGTGCGTACAAACGACGTAATGACTTGTCCAACACCTGTTCGCATGACCAGCCATCCACCAACAGGTGATGAATGAGAAAGAGGCAATAATAGTGCCCGCTCTGTGTCTCTTGATAAAGTTTTGCCCGACAAAGCATCTCCCCATAGAGCTGGAAAGGATGAGAAGCCTCAGCGTCGATGGCTTCACGCAACGCCTCTTCCGGTAATCTCGTCAGCGATAAAGTTTGTGGCTTGAAGGGATGGATATACAATCGGGGTTCACCTTTCTCATCTACGATAAGTGAAGTGCGCAAAGACTCCTGTTGGGCAACCAGTTGATTCCAAGCCTTTTCAAAACGTTTAACCTCTAAATCTGTGCCTAATGACATCAGATAGGGTTGGTTATAGGCATCTTGTGCCGCTTGTGATTGTACGCATTGCAGCCAAAGGCTTCGTTGGGTAGGAGAAAGCGGAATGGAATGACTTCGATCAGCTCTTGGAATCTCCAATTCTTGTGGGGCAATGCGTTGTCTTTCCTCGATAAGAGTCACTTGCTGACCCAAAGTGGGATGTGCATAGAGATCAGCCGCTCTCAGTGCTAGGTGAAAGCGTTCGTTCAGTTGCAAAATCAGCTGAAGCAAGGCAATAGAGTCTCCTCCCTCTTGTAGGAAATGGCTGTCTTTGTGGAGCGATTTTGCACCTAATAAGGTTTGCCATTCAGTGGCCAATTGCTGTTCCAGTTCGCTTTCCCAATAGGAAGCTACGGCTGTTTCTTCTCCCCACACAGGTTGAGGCAGTTGCAGGCGGTCTATCTTTCCGTTGAGGTTGACGGGAAACCGTTTCAAAGGGATGATGATAGCCGGGATCATGTAGGCAGGCAATTTCGCACGCAGAATAGCAAAGAGCTTCGATTGATCCAATGCTTCCGGTTGCTCACATTGCACATACGCCACTAACAACTTGCGTCCCTTGTGTGTTTGCGCCATGACAATAGCCTGCTCAATCTCCGGACATTGTTTCAAAATGGTTTCTATCTCGCCTGCCTCGATGCGTATGCCGTTGATCTTGACTTGAAAATCACTGCGACCCACAAAGATCAAGCTGCCACCATCAGCTCTGCGCATCAAGTCACCGGTCCTGAAAAGGCGTGTATTAAAACCTTTAGCTTTGTCTGCTGGAGAGACAAAAGGATTGTCGATGAACTTAGCTCGGTTTAACTCCGGACGATTAAAGTACCCATCTGTCAGCTGATGACCACCTATGTATAACTCTCCAATCTCACCCAATGGAGTGGGTTGAAGTTGCTCATCCAGCAGGTAACAGGAGATCCCTTGGATAGGATAGCCCACGTTATTCGTCGTACAATCGGGGGTTAATACACCACAAACCGCATGAACCGTATCTTCGGTGCAACCATACGCATTGACGATACGTTTGATTTGCTGCCACCTGCTGATTGTTTCCGCTTGGGGAGCTTCGCCTGCGACAACTATGGTGTGCAATGCGGGAAGTTCTCGATAAGGACAATAGGCTAAATAGGCAGGAGGAATCAGCATATAACTGATAGCGGCCTGTTCTAACAATGCAACTAACGCCTCTGGATCTTTCTTTTCTTGCGCTGTAGCCATGACCAATTGTGCACCGATCAAGGTTGCACCAAACATTTCTACAATAGAAGCACCAAAGTTGAGGCTGGCGAAAGAGAGGAAGCGATCTTCCTCACGCAGTTGGAAGGCATTCTCCTTTGTGTTCCAAGCCATCACGACTACTTGATTGTGCCGGATAATTACCCCTTTGGGTTGGCCAGTAGTGCCGGAGGTAAACAGGATATAGGCATATTGTGAAGGGGCGATCTCCGGAAGTATCCTATCAGCAAATGCAGCGGATTCAGTCAGGATATCTTGGAACATCCAGTTGGGGATAAAGTGCAATACATCCGGTACAGGCTTGGCTGTAATCCATCCGGAGATGCGGGCATCTTTGGCCATAAAATGCAAACGCTCTTTAGGATGTTCTTCGTCGATGGGGACATAGATAGCTCCTGCTTTCATCAGGCCATAAAGGGTAATGACCACTTCCGGGCTGCGTGGCATACTGACACCTATTGTTTTTCCGGTCAATCCTTGCGCTACGACCCAACGAGCTACTTGGTCGCTTAGACGATCTAATTCCTTATAAGTTATCCGTTGATCGCCTTGCCGTAAAGCAATAGCCTCTCCCCTACGAGCCACGATCTGCTTAAAAAGCATAGGGATGGATTGTTGAGAAAGCGCATCTATTTGAGGATGGTGTAAATGCTTCTCGGCAAAGTAGAGCTCTGTCTGCTGGCTATCTTGTTGCATACCCTGTTTTGTTTAGAGTTTAAAATGAAGTGTTCCTAAGAACATACGACCTGCTTGTGGAACAGGAACTCGATCACCACCTAACAGATATTTATGATTCAATAAATTATAGCAAGAAGCCTCTACGCTAAACCATTTGAATGAATAGCGTAAACCGAGGTTTGCCAATAGGTATCCTTTAATGACGAAATAATCGTCCGTATAAAAATCACCATCTTTGAACACCATGATACTCCCATACGGGGCAGGTTGGTTGGAGCGGTAGCTCAGATGAAGATTCAGCCACAAATCTTTTACGAAATTCAGCTCTTTCGCTGTGACTAATTGGAAGATAAATTCCGGTGTGTTGTGTACCTTATTACTATTTCCTACGCTATACACATATTCCACACTGAGGGCAGGCTGATAGGTTGCGCTGGCATACAGATTGAAATCTTTTTGTTGATAGCGGAGGACCTGCTCCAAACCTAATGTCTTGACTGTTCCTGCATTGTCATAGCCAGACTCAGTCAATGTAATGACATCGGTTGCCACATTGTAGAATAGATTGGCCTCGTAAGTAAGTTTTTTGGGTATAAAGTCAATAGAGGAAGAGAGCTGCAAGCTATTGAAATATTGTGGATTTAGATTCTCTGCTCCCGGATAGCTGGTTGTGGAGACCCGATAGAAATAGGGGGCATCCACGAAAGAACGGGCATAAGAGAGTTTCATATTCCAACGGCTATTAGGTAGATAGATCAGAGAAAGACGTGGCGAGAGCACATTGATATTATGATTGTCATATCTATGCTTGAAGTCATAGCGCAAACCGGCATTCCAGATCCACTGTGAGGATAGCGCATGTTTCCATTGAGCGAACAAAGAGAAATTATCCTCCGAACCATTCTTGTAGATGAGGTTGCGATCATTGCGCAGGTTGAGCAACGTACGGTTGAAATGGTCGCCAAAAGTAAGGTCATTATAAAAGGAGTAAAAATTTTCATACTGAATACCCCATAACAGGTTGCCGTGAGAACCTCCTTTTTGGTAATTGTAGAAGAACTTGCAGTCGCCTCCTAACGTGATGTCTTGGAAGGTCTGGTTTAAGAAGACACCCTTTGAGGCGTAGATAGGCGAAGTTATCCCCTCATCCTCTAAGATGGGAAACTCTATTTCAGCTGCGTAATCGGGGATAGAGTCGCCCAAAATACTGTAGATATTCGTTCGCTCAAAATCCACGAAAGCGGAGGCCTGCACCTCCACCTTGCCAATGTGGGAGTTGAATTGCAAATCACCTCGGGTAGTCTCGGTGCTACGTCCTGGCCGTTGGCCATTGATGTCGTCATACTTGTGATTGTCGTAGGTGGAGACAAAATACATGTTCGTATAGGCAAAGGTACGCTTGCTGTGTTGCTGGTTGAACATGAATTTCCACTTGTTCCACTGATAGGTAAATCCAAAATCGTAGGCGGGTTTACGGTTGTAACCATCCACATAGAGATAGCCGTCTCGGGGAACTAAGCCGTAGGCGTAAGGGCTATCCTTACCGATCGTGTGCTTATAACCGTTAGCCGAGTAAAGCCCTGCCCAAATGAATAGGTCGCTTTCCACCAGTCTTTTTCCAAATAACACATAGCTTTTGAAGGCATCGCCTGATCCATATCCAGCGCCAAATTCCAATCCATCCACGTCACGTCCCTCCTTGGTGATCAGGTTGACCACGGCGGTCAAGGCCACATTTCCATACAGGGAGGAGGCGGGACCACGAAGCACCTCTATCTGTTTCAGCTTCTCCAAATTGATGCGATAGTCGGGCGACTCGCTGTTGGTGCTGCGGCTGTTGAGGCGATGGCCATTGAGCAAGATCAGGATATTCTCTTGCGAGTAAGCGTTGATGCCTCGCATACTGAGGTTGGCCTCCTCTCCCTCCACCGGGGTCATGCCCGGCACATAAGCGCACAGCACATCCCGCAGGTCACGTGCGTGAATGGCCCTGATCATCTCCTCAGTAATGATCGTGACAGGCACGGGGGCCTCCTCCAAGGTCTCGGCCTGATGAGAGGCGGTCACCAGCGTCACCTTTCCGCTCCGCTGAGCGCGTATCATGTCGGCGAAACGCTCAGGGTCGTTGAGCGTGCTGCTATAATAGGGATTCTCTTTCAACAGCAGGCTTACATATTGTGTGGCTTTCTGCTGATTGTCTTGCGCCAAGTGGCAGAGGGCCAACAGGCGATAGGCACTGACTAACAGCGTGCCCTCGTAACTATTGATATGCTGATCAAGTAGTTGGATGGCTTGGTCTATGTGGCCGATCTGAAATTCCTTCTCAGCCTCCTCGTATGAGGACTGGTTGGTTACCTCCTCTTGGGCCTGCCCCGCCGTGGCGCACAGCAAAGCCAACAGAAAGAAAAGAAGACGTATGATGTGCCGAATAGCTTGCATGTATTTTTTCTTCATTTATATGAGTTCATGATAAATCGGGGGATTTTCCACAGCGAAGATACGAACTATTTCTATGTATGGATGAAGAATAGGTATATTTTCTGTGTATATACCTCATTTGTGGTATTGTGTGTCGCTCGCAAACCCGCTATTTTCGCGATCAGAAAGTTAATTTAAATACAATAGCATTATGGCACGGATTTATGACAATTTGACCGCCTTGATTGGCCATACGCCCTTGGTGGAATTAAAACAAATAGAAAAAATTGAGCAGTTACAGGCAAGATTGATCGCGAAGGTGGAGTATTTCAACCCCGGCGGGAGCGTGAAAGACCGCATCGCCTTGGCCATGATCGAGGATGCGGAGGCCAAGGGGTTGTTGAAGCCCGGGGCGGTGATTATTGAGCCTACGAGTGGCAACACCGGTATCGGCTTGGCTTGGGTAGCCTCCGTGAAGGGCTATAAGCTGATCCTGACGATGCCCGAGACCATGAGCGTAGAGCGGCAGAACCTGCTGAAAGCCTTGGGGGCTACGCTGGTCTTGACCCCGGGAGCAGAGGGTATGAAGGGGGCAATCCGGAAGGCTAATGAGCTGAAAGAACAGCATCCGGGCGCGATCATCCCGCAGCAGTTTGAGAACCCCGCTAACCCCGCTATCCATGAGCGGACAACCGCCGAGGAGGTTTGGCAAGACACCGACGGCGTAGTGGATTATTTTGTGGCCGGCGTAGGCACAGGTGGCACGCTGAGCGGCACGGCGAGAGGGCTGAAAAAGCACAACCCGCTGCTGAAAGCGATAGGTGTGGAGCCGGCGGGATCTCCCGTGCTGGCTGGAGGCAACCCGGGTCCGCACAAGATTCAGGGCATTGGCGCGGGGTTTGTACCCAAAAACTTTGATGCGTCAGTGGTCGATCAGGTGATCTCCGTGAAGGACGACGAGGCCATCCGGGCGTCTCGCCTCCTGGCGAAGCACGAGGGGCTGCTAGTGGGTATCTCAGCGGGCGCGGCTGTCCATGCGGCTATCCAGTTGGCGAAGCAGGAGGAGAACAAGGGCAAGACCATCGTCGCCCTGCTGCCCGACACCGGCGAGCGTTATCTCTCCACCGTTTTGTATGCCTTCGAGGAATATCCGTTATAATATAGGTAGAGCGTATGCCGACCGAACACACATTCCTGTTAGCGGATAACCAGTTCATCACGCAGGTGGGCTTGCGCTGGGTGATTCGCCAGACCTACTCGGATGCGTTGATCCGCGAGGTGGCGGATAAGCGTGCGCTGCTGAAGGTGCTGAGCGAGGGGAAAACCTCGGTCGTGATCCTCGACTATACGCTGTGCGACTTCCGGGAGGTGGACGAGCTGCTGGTGATCAACAAGCGCTATCCCGCCGTGCATTGGATTCTCTTCTCCGCGGAGCTGGGCGAACCGCTGATTCGTCGGCTTAGCTTTGAGCCGGCCTTTAGCCTCCTGCTGAAGGAGAGTGCGGCCGAGGAGATCCGGACCGCCTTGGCCGCTGCCCTCTCGGGGAAGCCCTATCACTGTCGCGCCATAGAGGGGCTCCTGCGCAGTCATCCGCAACCCAAGGAGGTGGAGGCATTAACCCCTACCGAGCGGGAGGTCTTGCGGCTGATTGCCTCCGGCAAGAGCGTGAAGGAGATCGCCGCCCTGCGTAGCTCCAGTGCCCACACCATCATCACCCACAAGAAGAATATCTTCCGCAAACTGCAGGTGAACAACGTGTATGAGGCCACCAAATATGCCCTCAAGGCGGGCTGGGTAGAGCTGGTGGAGTATTATATCTGATGGGCGTGTATGCGTATCCATTTTTTACGTTATTTATCCCCCAACATAATCGCTGTCCAGAAGAGCCATTCGGCCTCGGCTTGCAGGATCTCCGGGTTGATGGTGGAGGTGTTGTCTTTCGGGTGATGATAGAAACCGGCGCCGGCTGCTCGATAATCCATGCAGGGATAGCCTGCTTGCATGAAGACTGCGCCATCCGTGCGGGGACGGGTGAGGTAACGGTTCTCCCACTTCATCAACTTGCGATGGATGTATTTGTCGTTCGCCGCGGCGGCCACCTCTGCCAACTCCGGATATTTATAGTTGTAGCTCGTCACGATACGCTCGCCTGCGCCTACCTGCTCCAGGTTGATCACCGCCTTAACCTTCTCCTGCGGGAAGATCGGGTGCTTCGTGTAGTAGGTGCTACCGGTCAAGCCGGCCTCCTCGCCATCAATGCTGAGGAACAACACGCTGCGCTTCGGCTTGATGGGCGATTTCGCCATCGCCTCCGCCACACCTAATAATACGGAAGTTGCCGAGTTGTTGTCGTTCGCTCCCTCGATGTGATAGGGGATCATGCCGAGATGATCCAGGTGACCCGAGATGATGATATACTCGTTTTTCAACACCGGATCGCTGCCTTCTACTACGCCGACAATGTTCTTGCCGGTCGCTTTCGGGTTATAGGTGGCATTCATGCGGATATGCGCCCGCTTGCCCATCGCGAAGGAGGCCGGTTTCTGCGTCTCATAAATCTGCTTCACCGTCTCCGCATAGGTTTTTCCCGTGCCCCGGAAGAGGTCGTTCACCACCGTATCGGTCACGTGGCAATAGACAAACCCCTCGTTGTAGGGGGCATTCGGACCCGGCACCCACTTATAGAGCAAACCTGCTGCGCCATGCGCGAAGGCATTGTTGAGCTTCGTCTGGTGCAGCGTGTGGTGATACCACTTAGCGATGTCCTCCGGCTCGCGGCTGCGGTTGGGGGTCTCGCCCTCTACCAAGACGATCTTGCCCTTCACGTCGATCCCTTTATAGTCATCATAGCCCAACTCCGGGGCAGTCACGCCAAAACCGCAATAAACCACATCCGCCTCCACGTCGCCATTGCCCGACATGCCTCCGGCAAACCAACCATCTGCCCAGTCATAGCCTTTGCGGATCCAGACCTTCTCGCCCTTCTTCGCGCCCGGCGTAGGGATCAGGATCTCCATCGTGCTGCCCGGCTGGATCTCCACGCAGGGATGCGGAAACTCCTGGATGTAATCGCCCTTATCTCCAACCGGCTTCAAGCCCCATTCCTCATAATAGCCCTTCACGATCTCCACCGCCTTAGCCATGCCCAGCGAGCCGGCCAAACGCCCCTCTAAAGCGGGGTCGGAAAGCTGTTTCACGTAGCCAAACAATTTCTCGGAGGTAATCGTGCGGTGCATCGCATCGAGCAGCTGCTCCTCCTCCGTCAGTTTCTCCTGCATGCGGGGCTGCGCCTCCGCCGTGACCATCGTCAGCGAGAGGATGGCCGCACATGTGCCTAAAAAGATTTTCTTTCTCATATACTTATAAGTTGTTATGTTGTTTGTTGGAAACAGATGTCAAACAGGCATCTTTGGGTTTCCACCTCGGCAAAACTACTGAAAATAAACCAACATCAGCCTCTTTCCCTACAAAAACCATGGAGCGGAACGCCTTTCCTGCGTGTTCCCGAACGGGAACTGATTAAAAATGGCCTTTCCTGCGTGTCTCCGAACGGGAACTGATAAGAAATGGCCTTTCCTGCGTGTTCCCGAACGGGAACTGATAAGAAATAGCCTTTCCTGCGTGTTCCCGAACGGGAACTGATAAGAAATAGCCTTTCCTGCGTGTTCCCGAACGGGAACTGATAAGAAATAGCCTTTCCTGCGTGTTCCCGAACGGGAACTGATAAGAAATGGCCTTTCCTGCGTGTTCCCGAACGGAAACTGATAAGAAATAGCCTTTCCTGCGTGTTCCCGAACGGAAACAGATAAAAAAATTAGGCGAAGGATACCTCTCGGCTGCCCCCGCCCCAGTTTGAGAAAAAGTGTGTGTTATTTCGGTTCTGGCTTTTTCACAAATCAGTTATTCAATTCCGTGTTAACCGTTGTCTCATAAAGCGGGAATGCCCAGCAGTAAGTCGTATGATCAGCTGCCGTAGCGACAACTTCCCAACCACCATCAGTCAGCGGGTGACGATAGTCTTCCGCACGACGAGAGATGTCATAACCACGCATACCCTCGCCCAAGAACTCCCAACGACGCTCGTTGTCGATCGCTGTCCAGAGGGCTGCACCGCTCTCTTTGTAGGTCACCAACTTATCGGATGCCTCGGGGATAGAGCGTGTACGAACCTGCTTCAGGTAGCTCAACGCCGTAGCCTCATCGCCTGCCTTGTAGTAGCACTCCGCCAAGTTCAACAGGATCTCTGCGTAACGGAAGATGGGGATCCACTCCAAGCGAGTAGAATACTCATTGAACTTCTCGCAGTAAGTATAACCCTTTGCGTCGCTGTAGATAAAGCCTGAACGGGCATCCTCAGCCACACCGTAAACCGTCTGGATACCGTTGATCGTATTCACACAAGTGATCTGACCAGCACCGTGATAAACAAAACCTACCGGGTGAGACTGGCTACCGCTCTTGTCGCTATCGCTCATCGGGATGGAGAAGATGTTCTCCTCGGTCAAGGCATACGGCATGTCGAACATCGTAGCGATGGAGGGGATCAAGCTGAAGCCTGTGATCTGCTTACCCTCGTTGATCGCGTTTTGCCAGTCGTTCATACACATATAGACACGCATACGGAGCGCATGAGCGGAAGCCTGAGAAGCCTTGGTCGCATCGAAACCATCCGCACCGAAACCTGCGGGCAGGGCGCTGACATCCTCTGTATCGGCCAGGATCTGCTTGAACACCTCGCTAATTGTCGCAGCCGGACACTCATTCTCGCCCGCACCTGTTACCGCCTTCACACGCAACGGCACGTTCTTCGCATTCGGATCGTACGCATAAGGCTGACCGAAGAGCTGGCTCAAGAAGAAGTAAGAGACGGCGCGCACGAACTTCAGCTCCTGCACATACTTCTTGGCGGTAGTCGCATCGCAAGGCAATGAACCCGCGTAAGTACCCTCGATACCATCAATGAGGGTATTCGCATAGTTGATGCCTAAGTAAGCGTTGTTGAACATGTAGTCGTTCTCGATACAAGAGGCGTTGACCGCATGGTTGTAGGTGTCGCGCATCGTGTAACCGTTGTTACCGTAGTTACACATGTCGTCGCTGCGGTTATCGCCCGCGTCGGTTACGAAACCACCCAAGAAATAGCCATTTTTCGCACGGGCATAGACACCCTCAACGGCAGCGGATAGGCGGTCGGCGTTCTCGAAAACGGCTTGCTCACTGACCTGCAATTCCGGAGACTTCTCGATGAAGTCGCCCTCGCAGCCGGTGCCTACCAACAGGGTGGCTACCGCTGCGGCTGTATATACTAAAACTCTTTTCATTGTTGCTACTGAATAATAAATTAGAATGACAAGTTGATACCAAATGAATAAGTCTTCGTCAGCGGTGTCGTGTTCTTATCGATACCGGAAACACGGTTGGAGATATCGGCACGAGAGTTGATCTCGGGGTCCATACCGCTATATCCCGTGATGCAGAACAGGTTGGTCGCTGTCGCATAGAGGCGGAGCTGAGAGATACCGATCTTCTTCGGCCAGTTCTTCGTGTTGAAGGTGTAACCGATAGAGAGGTTCTTCAAGCGCAGGTAGTCACCATTCTCCACCCAGTCGCTGATCGGGTTGGCCGAACCGTTGGAGTAGTTATCGTTCTGCTCCGGCTTTGCGTAGGTAGCTACATCACCCGGGTTGCGCCATGCGTGCTTATACACATCGGTCGTGTTGTTCCAGAAACGCATATCGGAAGTGGTCGCTTTCGTACCGTTGTAGATCTTGTTACCACCCGAGAACTGGAAGAAGACCGTTGCATCCCAATTCCTCCACGTGAAGTTGTTGGTCCAACCACCGTAGTAGGTCGGCTTCGTGTTGCCCCAGATGTGCGCTTTCCAGTCGTTGATGTCGAGCTTCTCACCCGTTGTGCGGTCATAAACGGAAGCACCTGCGCCACGTGTATAAACCAAGAGGGCCTCACGGGTCGGGTTGCCATTGGCATCGTCCAAGAGTACGACGCGACGACCTGTCTCCTTATCAATGCCGGCTGTCGGATAGAGATAGAGCTGTGCCATAGACTTACCCTCAACGGTAATGTTAGCTGCACCCGTACCGCTCTCTACGATGTCGCTCTCCAACTCCGTTACCTTATTCTTCACATAGGTCACATTGAGGTTTGTATTCCACGTGAAGTCACCTCTCTGGAGCACGATTCCACCAAAGCTGAACTCAACACCCGTGTTCTGTGCCTTACCGATGTTGGTCGTGATAGAGGCATCGGGAATACCGGTTGAGTAAGACTGTGCGGAGTCAAGAATCAAATCCTTAGATTTCGACTTGAAGTAGGTCAACTCGACGTTCCACTTCTCAGCGATCTGACCGGTCAAACCGATATCAGTTTTTGCTGTCTGCTCCCAACCCAAATAAGCATCCGCGATCTTGCTCAGCAAGAAGGCACCGTTGCCATTGTAATAAGAAGCTGCGTATTTAGAGATCGCCGCATAGTTGTCAGAGAT
>OBLI01000959.1_pt1 | contig 29946 bp, 27 predicted proteins | sample 1519701 | NCBI WGS metagenome assembly OBLI01 (sample SAMEA3663005, study PRJEB22513) | pig gut metagenome | biome: pig gut; feature: pig-associated habitat; material: faeces | place: France | collected 2012 | reverse complement strand
TATTTCTTTCTAAAAATTATTGCCCCAGGAACAATAAATGCCATATCAATTGATTTTTCTATGGCTTGAATGTGTTGTGGTAATTGGTTGAAAAATGGACGATAATTTACTTGATTTCGGTTTTCGGAAACTCTCAAAATTTTCATTCTATCCATTGCATAATCCCAAAATACTTGAGCATCAAGAACTTTTGGCGGATAATTTGGATAAGCTCCAAGTGCTCCGCATTCAAGGTCTTCAATTATATAAAAGCCACCTGAATTTACCATCGGAAATAGCATTTCAAATGTGCGTCTTTGGTCGCCCCATGCATGAGAGCAATCATCAATGATACACATAATGTTTTCATTAAATTTGCTCAATTTTTGAGGAAGGTCATCTGCGACAGCATCAGAACATACAAAAGAAATTCGTTCTTCTTCCAGTCTTGCTAATTTTTCATCTAAATCAACGCCAATAATGTGTGCTTTTGCATAATATTCTTTCCACATCTTTAAAGATGCTCCGGTATAGCAGCCAAGTTCAATGATTGTAAATGTTTCATCAAGTAGTGTAGATAAAAACAATTCATAATGTCTTAAATAATCGTGACCTTTTGTCAGGTTGCCACGTCTCGTGTACTGAGATGCCTTATCTGTGTTGTATTTTTGACCTAACTTGTCCAAAACTCCAAACTTGACCATTTTATTTCTCCTTAATTTTCCTATGTAAAAATTATATGACAAAACCCTTATGCATAGCAAATTTATTTTTTAGGATTTTTATAAAGGCTATGAGTGAGAAGTATTTTTTAATTTCTAAACTGACAAGAGTTCCTTTTGTCAAATATAAAGGCAATGCTGTTGTGCTTTCAGAAAAGCTCCCAATGACCTATGATGAGGTTGTTGTAGGTTTAAAAGACAACAAACAAAATATTCGTACAATTACGACTTTTAGAGATGAAACAGGACAAATTGTTGAACGCTCATTTGATTATTATGGTAAACAATTGAGGCATCGGATTTATTCAAGGCGAGATTCTGTGATTGGGGGAAAAGAATGGGTTGATTCTAAAAAAATTCAAGAATTAACTATTGCAAAAAGAACTCTGAAAACTGTCTATTTAGAAATAAAAGATAAACTTAGAGAGATGCATTTGCTGACATATCTATGGGATGAAAAAAATACGCGAGTAAATCACCTTGCAAAAGATTTACAAACCGGCAGAAAAATATTATCAAGTGTATTTATTAACCATGTTAAAAATGAACATAAATTCATCGAATATCCTTCTGTATCAGGTAAGTACAAGCCAAAAGTGTTATCATTCAAGGTTAATAAAAATACTTTAGAGGTTAAAAAAGGTTCAATCACTGCTCAAAATATAAAAGCTCCAATCGGTGACGAGTATCTTGGTGTCAGAGCTTATGATATGGAAGATGCAAGAGTTCCAATTGCAAAATATTTTATTCATAAGCGTAAGCTTGATGATGCTGAATTGGTCTTGAACAATAATTATGTGCCTTGTGAGAATGAAAAAGATATTATTGCATTTTATTCGGATGAAAATGGGTCAATAAATTTCAACAGAGAATATAAACATAAATCTAAAAAGGATATCATAAATACATGTGCGCATGAAGTTGAGCATGCTTGGCAATGGTATTTACACGCGATACAAACCGGTGGAGAGACTGCTTATACTCATAGAATATACTTGAAAAATGATTATTTGAAAGATGGTGAAATGATTCTTGAGGCAAGCCGTTATACTGATGCGATAGATAAATACGTAACCTGTACGGAAAATGTTGAAGAATATAGAAAGAGTTTGTTAGAGGTTAAAGCAAGGCATAAAGGCAAAAAAGAAGAAGAAAACTACAAGTCTCAAGGTCATTTTCTTCGCAGTGCCTTTCGTCATATTCCTCAAGAATTTTTGTAGATAGTTTTGTTTCTGTAAAACATTTTTATAGTTTGTCGTAATATTAAAGTTTTTAAGCATAAAAAAAACCACTCAACAAGTGAGTGGGTCGTTTTCTGCATCCTAATGGTCTCTTTTAGTGTTTATTATTTAGGAGTTTATATGTTTTTGGGGTTAATGAACTATTTATATTTAGTGTTTCGACTACACTTAAATCTTATGTAATTATTATGGCATAAGATAATTTTTATGTCAACACAATCTTTTCATAATTAATTTCATATTCCGAAAATGCAGATATAGTGTATATTTTACACTTTACAAAACTTAATAATTGGGTATTTTAAGGGTGAATTTGAAAGTTTTTTTAGAATTTGCAGTTTAAAATTTCTTCAATTTTAACATTTAAAGCCTTTGCTATTGAATATAAAGTTTTGATTTTTACATTATTTAATCCGCGCTCCAATGTACTGATTGAATTTAGGTTCAAATTTGCACGAAAAGCCAACTCTTCTTGCGAAATTCCTTCTTTTTGGCGTAGATATCTGACACTTTGTCCTATTTTGAATAGTAATTCATCCTTCATCACTCAATTGTATATTCTTGACATTATCAAATCTAACTATTATAGTATTAATATTCATAGTAAACTATTAAAAATATATCTAAAATAGTAAGGATAAAATAATGGCAAAATTAAAATCAGGTTTTACTTTAGCAGAAGTATTAATTACTCTTGGAATTATAGGAGTCGTTGCAGCAATGACTATCCCAACTATTATGCAAAAGATAACGAAAAGAAAGTTAGAAACTCAAATAAAAGCTGCATATTCAACAATTGCACAAACTATGCGTTCAGTTGAAGCTGATGATTCTGGTTTTGATATGAAAATTGCGACAGACGAAGGTCAAGATTCTACAAACAATTGGTTTAAGTCATACATTTTGCCGTATCTTAAAACTGAAAATGTTTGTTGTAATAAACCTGGTTGTTGGCACAAAAAGGGTACTGTCAAGGATTTGCAAGGTAATCCGTCACCTTGGGACTATGACGCAGGGTTAGGTAGTTACATTGTTACATTTATCACAGCGAAGGGTACATATTTTAATATAGATGGGATGAGTGTTTATCGTATGAATACTTTGTTTGGAATAAAAACAGATAGTATTGGATTGGTGTTTTATTTTGACGCTAATGGGGATAGAAAACCAAATGTCATAGGTAAAGATGTTTATGTAATGGCATATACTGATAAAGGCTTAGTTCCAGCAGGTGCAGATAAAACTCCTGAAGAAGTAGAACAAAATTGTTTTAACGGTAATGGTTACTGGTGTTTGGCTTATTTGAAAAACAACGGTTGGGAAATTTCTGATAAAGTTTGGAAAAGATAATTTATGTTAAATTATGTAACGAAACTTTTTTGATAAAACGCAATTATTTATTGTTTATATCCTTTATATATATAAGAGCAGAGCATAAAGGATTATTCTATGAGCGGTTATGAAAGTCAAAATACATTAGCAGTAAACAATATTGGTGCATCTAGTGGTACTTATCAAAAAATTGATTTGGGTATTAAACCTACAGATGAAGAAAAACGAAATCTTGTTAGTGACACTTTTGGGTATATAAAAAATTCTGCTGATGCCATTTGGGCAGGAATCGGTTTAGCTTTCAGTGTTACAAAAAATTGTCAGATGTTGGAAAACGACCCAAATTCGTCATTTATTATAGATAACAAAAAATATGTTCCGCATACACCTGTAGGGAATTTGCATCCATATAACGAGGATGGATGTCCTTCTAGTGGATGTTATACAATGCACACATTAGCTTAATTTTTTCAGAGGAGATAATTTCAGACAATGCAACAAATCGGTGGTATACAACTTAATCCAAAACCAGGAACGGACCTTAATAGTCAATATAATGTCCCTGATACCGGTTTGACTAACAATACTACATTGTCAAATAATCCTTTATATAATCTTTTGCAAGTTATTTTTCAGAATACAAAAACTGATGAAATTGCTCATCAAGTTGCAAACTGCGAAGTCGTTGGCTCAAATGGTTTGAAGGTTAATGCAGATAGTCTAAAAACTCAAAATGCAGGAAACAAACTTATTACACAGGCGTAGCAAGTGTCCACTTTCAGGTTTTTAAAATATTATAATTTTGTGCAAAGTTAATATGTTCAATTAGAGACTCTGAAACTCCGCCGTCGCATAAAATGTGACTCCACTTCGTTTCGCACTCTGCTCCTGCTGTTCAGGGTGACCTTCACCTTCAATCCAATTACACCAAGGATAAATTGTGCTCAGTTTTGTTCAATTTGCGTAGTGTTTCAACTCTTTTTAAAATTTTGTTTGCTTTTTTGTGCGGCTGTGATGTAAAAAAACAGAGATTGATGTTAAAAAAATGATATCAAAGGGTTTGCATTTTCTGTAATACCGTTTTGCTTCGGTCTTTTTGCCTAATTTGTCAAAACAAAGTCCTATATCTGAATAAATTTTTGTATAATTAGGGTTGATTTTTAATACGTCTAAATACAAGCCCAGCGCAGGTTTGTACATTTCCATTTTTGTTAGCAAATAAGATTTTCGCAAATATGCATTAATGTATGTTGGAGAATTTTCAATAAGTTTTTGATAAATCATCAAAGCCATATCCGATTCTTCGCATTGTTCATGTGCTAAGCCCAACTGATAAATCGCATCAGGATTATCTGGTTCCAGTTGAATTGCTTGAATAAAGCATTTGATTGCTTTGCAAGGGGTTTCATCTTTTAGATGGCATAGCCCAAGTTCGTAAAAAATATCAAATTTTTCAGGGTCGAGTAAAGCTGCTTTTTCAAGATTTTCGATAGCTTTTTTTAGTTTGCCTAAATTTTTGTAGCAAACTCCAAGTCCAAGATAGGTATCAGCATTATTTCTATCCAGTAAAACCGAATTTAAGTAACTACCGACAGCTTCTTTGAACGAATCTTTTAGTCTGAGCATGTCTGCTTTTTCTCTAAATTTGTCAGGCAAATTTTTTGCAAAAACAGGGGTGCTCATATAACACGATTTGGTTTTTTCGCCACTCAACTCTTTATTTCCTCTTCTTCATACATTCTAGATTTTTTTTCATGTTTGATGAACCATCATTAGATTTAAAGATTAATCAATCATTGGATTTATTCTAACTATTGTGCTATAAATTTAGTATGAATAAGTTGTTAATTTTATTAGGGATAATAAGTTTTTGTGCAATGCCTGCAATGGCTGTTGATGGTGAAGAAGTTCATCTTGGAACAGTTGAACAGGCAAAAATCGAATTGCCAAAAGTTGATTATAAGGGGAAAGATTCTCTTGTAATAAGTGAGCAAGAAATCATGGACGAAATTATTAAACTTCAAAAAGAAAAAGATATTGAGGATATTGATAATTTGTGGAAAGGAACTGTCGAAAATAATCAAGTTATTGGTTTTGCACTAAAAAAATTAGCAACTCCGGAAAGCCAAAGGCGAATCCATTCATCTTTGATGGCAAAGACCTTGTCAGCAATTGTTTCTGGTGCATCTCTTGCTCCGGCTTTGGTTGGGGCTGATTATATGGTTCAATCAGGCTCTTATGCTGCAGGGCGTATTGCGCAAAACCTGTTGAATAAAAAAAATATTCCGCAAGAAGTTCCGCTAACTGATACTGAATTGATTGAGCTTGCAGGACTTGTTGAGAATTTGCAAGATAAAATTATTAATGCATATTACAACTACAAGGGGGCGTTAGGACAACTAAAGGAAGTTCGTTCTCGAGAGCTTTTGTATAGCAAAAACTATGGCAAAGCTATGGATGATGAGGATTTTTTAGAAATTGCAATATCATCTTCTTTGTATAAAGATATGCAGCTTGAAGAATATAAATATACTCAAATGGCGAAAAAATACCACCTTGAATTACAAAGGCTAGCAGGAAAAAAAGTTGTGGACAGCTTGAATTTGTATCAATATAATTATGATTCAGCGTTGATTGGAGGTAACAATGCTAAAAACTAAAATATTACTTACGTCTGTAATATTGGGATGTTCAATTGTTTCTGCTTGTGCTGTTGAAACTATTGACAGTTTAGAATTTCCAAAACCTCCGGCATATCGTGTTGGGATTTCTGAACTCCCTGAAACTCAATATGTTCAAGCAACTCAAGATAGAAATAAAATTGAGAAAAAATATGCAAAGATTGACGAAGTTCCTGATGCAGGTATTGCGGATATGACTTATGCTGATTTGAGCATAAAAAGATTATCAAAAGAAATTGCGCAAGATTTGGAATTTGAAGAGCAAGATATGGTTTCAGATTTGTCTTTGTTGTGGCAAGGTGCTGCTATGCAAAGCGATACTATAAATTTTGCATTATATAAACTTGCAAATCCGGATGCGGACAAACCTGACGAAAAATCTATCAAAAAAGTTTTGTCGACAATTGCAAGTATGTCAACTTTAGTCGGTGCTAGTATGGGTAGCCCTGTGCTGGCAGGTTCTTCACTTATTGGTGGAAATATCTTGGGGATTATGTCACAAGATACAAAGGCTCTTAACTATAAATACACAAGGGTAACCGATGCTGATATGATTATTTTAATCAGAAAAGTTGAGGATTTACAGCAAAGGGCTGTAGATTTGTATTATGACTATATGAGTGCAAAACGTCAATTAGAATTTACAAATGAATTGGTTGCAGAACGTCAACGTAAGTTTGAACTTGCACAAAAGAATAATGCACAACGCGAATTGATTGTTATAACGGATGCTTATTATCGTACTGCTTTAGACAAACAAAGAACAGCAAAATCTGAATTCTTTTCAAAACGTGCAGCTTTAGAACAATTTGTCGGCAATGAAACTTTTGTTCAGTTTGAAGCAGAATTAGCCGCAAGAGATAGAGGCGAGACAACTAAGGCAGCAAAATCTGTAGAAACTACATCAAATTCTACAGAACAAGATTCAGAATATAATAATACTATTCAAAATGTCGAACAGTATACAAATAATTTGCAACAAGCGCAAACTGTAGATTTTGAATCAAATGACGCTACTTCTAATAATCAAAACGAATCAGAAGGAACTGCGCCGTTTTCATTTGTTCAAGAGGATGAGGAATCTGTTACAACAGGTTCTTCTTCAAATATAGAAAATGAAGATAAGCCAAAACATAAGCTTTTCAATAAATCAAAAAAAGAAAAAAAAGCTGAGGAAAACACTACAAAAACTGTAGCTCCAGAAAAGAAATATCCGAAAAATTCTACAAAAGATTTGATATTTTTACATGGACAGGACAAGCATTCTGTACAGTCCCCATTATTAAAAAAGACACAAACTTCAACAACAACTGATAATAATCAGGTTCAGATTTCTCAACCTGCAACTTCTTTAAGACCACAAACAGTTGATACAACAGGCTTACCTCCACTTGATGAAATCAGGATTCCGGATTTGACTCCGAACGGTTATTCAATTTATTCTGAATATTATGGAGAAACAAATGACAGTTTACCTCCCTTATAGAGTCAATTCCGGTCAAGTGAATATGGATAAGGATGCTCAGATACTTAATTCTGCGATTGAGTCTGGGTCTGATGAACCTATCTTCAGGCTGTATGGTTGGAATCCTCCTTGCATTTCTCTTGGTCGAAATCAAAGAGATGATTTTTTAGATATGGATTTTCTAAAAAAGCATAATATCGATGTTGTGCGTAGGTTGACAGGTGGGCGTGCATTGCTTCACGACAACGAAATTACATATAGCTTTGTCTGTCCTGAAACATATCTTGAAAATGGTCAGCATGTAGTTTCTTCTTATAAAGAAATTTCACAAATTTTGATAGATAAATTTAGGCTATTGGGAATAGAACTTGACTTTGGAACAGCAAAAGCTGTAAAAACAGGATTTGATTATTGTATGCTGATTTCAACAGGTGCTGATTTGTGCTACAAAAATAAAAAACTCATTGGTTCTGCACAGTGCCGAAAAAATGGCTATATCCTGCAGCATGGTTCAATCCTTTATGATTATGATAGGAATTTATTAGAACAAATTTTTAAAGAAGATATTGATTGTGGGGATATTACGACAATTAAAGAAATTAATTCAAAATTGACAAAAGAAGAAATTATTGAGATACTAAGTACATAAATTAATATAGGGGTCTTAGATGAAAAAACGAAATGGTGTAACACAAACACAGACTTTGTTAATCATGGGCATTGTTTTTTTATTTTTGTTTGCTTGTCTAGCTGTGCCTTTTTACAATTCTTATAAACAGAAAAAGGCTTTGTCTCACTTGATGAAAGTTTATGCAACCCTGATTCAGGCAAATAGAAATTATGCCTATGTCACTGGTTCTAATTTGGATGAATATGATACGACATTGCCGATTAACACGTTTGCGGAAACCTATTTTACGCCATATTTTGAAATTCAATCTTACTGCAAAGGTAGTCAAAGTGACTGTTGGGATTCCCCTCAATATACGGATTTGAAGAAAAATAAATTTTTTAATAAATCTTTGTATAGTATTATTTTGCCTGACAAAACAGTTATAGGTTTTAGTAAAAATAAACAGCATTTAGTTACTGCAATTATTGATGTAGATGGCCCTGTAGGTGAAAATAAACTAGGTAAAGATGTTTTTGTAATGTATTTTTATAACAATTTACAAAGACCGGATATTTGTGATAAAGAAGTTTATGAAAAATACAAAATCAAAAATGGTATACATTTAGGTGGATTTGATAAATGCGGAATTCCACAAGATGTGTATGATTACAATCAATTAAGCAGTAAAAATTTTGAAGATGGGTGTAATAAATCTTCTCCACAAAATGTATATGGAAATGGTGTTGGTTCTGCTTGTCTAGCCTTTATAAAAGCATCCAATTGGACTATTGATAAAAAATACCCTTGGTAGTATAATTGGCCTATCAAGACAGATTAGGGATTTTAGTAAGATGAAAAAAAGTTTAAAAGCAATGGTAATGGCAGCTGGGATGGGGTCTCGATTAGAACCTTTGACCTTATCTGTACCAAAACCGCTTATTCCTGTAATGAATCAACCGTTGATGGATATTATTCTTACTCAGTTGAGTGAACTTGGGGTGAAAGATGTAATTTCTAACACTTATTATCTTGCTGATAAAATTATTGAAAGATACCAAAAGAATAATCTAGGGATTAATTTTAATTATATCAAAGAGACTGCTCTGTCAGGTACTGCCGGTGGAGTGAAGAAATGTCAAGATTTCTTTAATAAAGGGGAAGATTTCATTGTTATGTCAGGTGATATTTTGACAAACGCTGAAATTGAAGAAGGTATAAAAATTCATAAAGAATCCGGTGCAATTGCAACAATAGGTGTAAAACAAGTTCCACATGAACTGGTTTCTCACTTTGGAGTTGTTGTAACTGATGGAAATGGTTATATCAAAGAATTTCAAGAAAAACCATCGCTTACGGAGGCAAAAAGCAATTTAATTAATACTGGAATTTATATATTTAATTACAAAATTTTTGACTATATTCCTGAAAATACATTTTATGATTTTGCAAAAAATGTTTTCCCTCAATTGTTAAAAGATAGTCAAATTAATACTTTTGAGGTGAACGGTTATTGGAATGATATTGGAACAATAGAACAATACAAACAATCTATGCAGGATATTTTTAATGGCAAATGCAAAATCAAGATGCCAAAAATTATTGAAACAAATTTAGGTTCTTATATAAAAGGAGATTCTAAAATTCCTTCAACTGTTAGATTTATGGGCAATTCTGTTATAGGTAACAATTGTAAGCTTGGTGAATATATTATGCTAGATAATTGTATTGTCTTAGATAATGCCGAAGTTCCAATGGGGACAGAGCTTTGCAATTGTATAATTATGCCAGCATCAATAGAGCTACAAAATCATCGTGCAAAAGTTCAAGATAAGAACATTATTACAGTATAATTAAAAACTTGATTTTTTGAAATTTTGATGATAAATTTATTAAAGAAGTTATACCGTTGTTGGGACTATGGCGCAGCGGTAGCGCAGGGGACTCATAATCCCTTGGTCGTGGGTTCGAATCCCTCTGGTCCCATTAAAATAACCTCCATTACTGGAGGTTATTTTTTTATTCAAAATCCGTTAATTTATTAAATCCAACACCTAATGCATCAGCAATTGCAAATAATTTTTTAAGACTAATATTTTTCTGCCCATTTTCGACTCTTGTTATATATTCTCTTGATAAATCAACCATTTCAGCGAGTTTCTCTTGAGAAATATTTTTAGACTTTCGATAGTATGAAATGTTTTTACCTAATAATTTTAGTCTTGACATGTGACCTATTTTGACCTAAAGTTATAACCATGTCAGTGACCTATTTGTCCGAGTGGTAAATTTATATATTTTTGTTCATGATGGTTGGAATTTGGCAAAAGATTATCCTTGGTAGGATTTTTAAGATTTTATAATGGCTGGGTGAATCTCTAAAATTTTAATAATGTAAAAAATACATTTATGAACAAGCAAAATCAAATAACTTAGAATATTTTTGATTTTGCGATGCTGAATTGTGCTAAGATAAAAGTGGGGGAAATTTTTTACTTTTTTATTAGAATGAGATTGCAAAATGATAATCAATACAGGTTCAAGGACAGATACAGTTCAATATTATTCAGATTGGCTTTTGAAAAGGTTTGAAGATGGTTTTGTTTATTCAAGAAATCCGATGTTTCCTAATAAGGTTACAAGGTATGAATTAGACCCAAAAGTCCTTGATTGTGTTGTATTTTGTTCCAAAAATTATGAACCGATTTTAGATAGGTTAACAAAAATTACGGATAAATTTAATACATATTTTCACTATACAATTACAGCCTATGGCAAGGATATAGAACCCAATGTCCCAACTATAGATGAAAGTATTGAAACACTACTCAAATTATCTAAAATTGTCGGCAAACAAAGGATTGCTTGGCGATATGACCCAATTCTTTTGACAGAAAAATATACTAAAAATGTACATTATGAAACTTTTGAGTATATAGCAGAAAGACTTTCGCCTTATATTGATAGATGTATTTTTAGTTTTGTTGACATGTACAAAAAACTAAAAACAAATATGCCGGAAATTATTTTGTTGACTGATGCTGATAAAAATGAAATAGCAAAAAATATTGGAGTGATAGCAAAGAAACACAATATGATAATTCAAACTTGTGCAACAGTTGAAAATCTTGAACAATATGAGGTTTTGCAATCGGGTTGCATGACATCTGATATTTTGGGAAAGGCAAATGATATTACTTTTAAAAAACTAAGACATTCAGGCAACAGGCAAGGTTGTCGTTGTATGGAGAATCGGAATATAGGAGATTATGACACTTGTCCAAATGGTTGTAAGTATTGTTATGCCAATCAAAATCCACAAATAGCACAAGAAAACTATAGAAAACATGATTCAAATGATTTGATGATTTTAGGAAACCTTAGACCGACAGATGAAATTCAACAAAGCAACCAAAAATCTTTTTTAGAAAATAATGTGCAACAGAAATTATTTTAAACTTTATATCATTTTTTGTTCAAATTTTTTTACTTCATAAAATTGTTACAAGTTGCATATCCTTGTGTTTAAGTTTTGAATTTTTCTGTAAAGGAACACATGGTTTGATTATTTGTAACAGATGATTTGAGTATCTAGGGTCATTAACTTTTAATTTATAATATTAGCCATATAGGGAATAGATATATAAAAACTTGTATGTTTTTAATATGAATAGATAAGTTGGGGTGGTAAGTAGGTTAGTGAAAAGTAATTCCGTAGGGATTAAAGAACGGCAATCTGAGAATTAGGAATAAACGTTATAACTTACTACATGATAACAAAATAAAAATTATTGAGAGATAAGAATAGTGTTTGATGTTGTTATAACTAATATACCTAGAACAATTGATACAACAAGTGTATTATTAACCTGTTTAGCAGGTAATTTAACAATTTTTGCATTTGGATATCCCTATATTTACAGAGCCATTAATAATCTTACAAATATTTCTTCTATTTTAAGCAATAGAGGTAAAAACAATAGATATTTAAAATATTATCCAATTTATATTACTGTTGTTTTTATTTTGAATATTGTCAGTTTAGTATGGTTTTATTCAATTATTTGGTGCATTTGTTCCCTCATTCTTTTATTAGTTCATATTTTTTATATTATGGGTTTGTATCATTATATCGAAACAAAAACTCTTGAACCATTTAATTTAGTTAATAATAAAAATGTACCTAATCAGGGTTTAACAATTAAAAACAATAAAGAATTTGAAAATGATATTAATTTAGTTCTTGACTTAATTTGTTACGCCGAAAAGATTACAATTAATGAACCGGATTTGAATAAATATTTTGAATGGTTAAAAGATGTTACATTATTAAATTTTAAAAGTTTTGATGATGAAAAATTTGATTTTTTATTTGGCATCAAACGGCAAGACTATAATAGTATATTTTGTACTTTATATAAAATTCAATGGCTTAATCAATGGGCTGTAGACAATAAAAAAACTACAACATTGTACTATATTTCGAACTTTTTTGAAGAGATACTTAAAAATAAAGCAATTATTACTAACAAAACAAATAATACAAACTGGAATGAAATTACAAAAGTAATTCAAAGTAGGACTTTAGAATATTTAAAACAAGTAATATTATATCGAATTAAACATGAGCAGATGCTCAATAGTGAAATGGAATATTTTGTTAATTTAATTTATTTTGTACTTTTAGATAAGCTTAACAGCAAACAAAGTGATAAATTTGAACCTTGTTTTAGTATTATTACTAAAATGATTGATTTTGATATATCCGAAGAATATTATCATCAAATAATTATTCAAATCCAAAATAATCATAATTATTTTAATAGCAAAAAAGATTTATACTATGATATTTGTAATTTTCATATAAATGTAATGGCCTACTTTATGTTTAAGCATCAATATCATAAACTTAAATCATATATGCATTATGAAGAACCCCCAGAAAGGACAACAGAACATACAAGACCGCAAATTCCAAACTCAATAAATCCCATTTTACTTAATTTCATTGGCAATGATTCGGTTTTTTACAATACTCAAACATTTTCAGTTAATGTATCCTCCTCTAAATACAAGTTTTATGTCCTATTTTTATTATTGATAAATAGCAAAAAATTTGCAGAAAGAGCTAATAGAAATTTATCAAAAATCAATAAAACAAATTTTCAATATAAATTCCTAAAGAAAGATTTAAAACGACATACTACATGCAGTATAGATTTTAATAAAATACCTTTTGATAATTTGATGTCATATATAAGTATAGAAAGTTACAAAGAATACTTGACTGATTTTAGTCAAGAAATAGAATTATTAAATCTATTTAAAGTTGTTAAAAAGAATGATATAGCGTTCATTGATAAAATTTTAAGTACTACTATAAAAAAAATAAAAAACGCACAAAAAAATTTACTAAAAAGCAAATTTAAGAGAATCGCAAAACTTGAATTTTCTTTATATAAACAAAAAGAATTAAAAGTCAAAAATTTAAGGAAATTAATTAATCGCAAAATTGCCCGAATATATAAATCTTTAGAAAATATCACATTTTCTTCTGATTCCGTCTCTGAATTACATGATTTTTACTTAGGCTTATATGATAAAACTTATAATAAAAAACAAATTTTATCAGGGCAATATCAATATATATTTGATAGAGAACCAATAACTGACTTCTATACTCGATTATTTAATCTGCTTATAAAACATTGTAAGAAAGTAGCTTCCATAGAAAAATTATCAAATGGAAGAATAGAAAGTAACTATCAAATTCTATCTAACTTCAATAAAAGACAAGCATTTCCCTCCTTTGGATTTAATATAGAAGATATAAAAGTGAAAACTTGTATTGTAAATGGGATAGAAGAAAAAAATTCTGACTTGGCAGATGTTAATTCAATTAAAATAAACGATAAAGAGCTAATAATATCACAATACAATAACCATTTTAATACTCTAAATAATAATGGAATTCCATATACTATTATCATATTTGATCCCAAAAAAATATCTATTGAAGTTGGGGAAAAACAACCTATAAAATTTGTAGATATAAATAGAGAAAATGTTAAAATCCAAGATAATACTCAAATAAAAATAAGAATACCAAATGATAAAAGTTTGGGTTACTGCATAATAAATAAGAAAAATAAACAAAATTGAATGCAATTACAAATGTGTTGAGGTATTCATAATAACAAATTTAGTTAAAGTATTAAAATTGATAATTCAATTCCTCTTAATATAATAAAAACTTTAATATTATTTACATTTAATTTCATTCAACTCTAAAACATTGTACAATATTGTATATGGCATATAAATTACAAGATTATACAGAATTATTAAATGATAGAGATCTCGAAAAATCAATATGGGCAAATAAAGTTTGTATATTTCTTGGGGCTGGGGTTGCTCGAAATATAGGAATGCCTGATTGGCAAGGTTTAGCATCTAAGATAACACAATTTTGTCTTAAACATAATATATTAAACCATTCCCAAACACTCATTTTACAAAATTTTACTGATCCACTCAAAATAATATCATACTGCATTCAAGAAACAGAAGAGAAAAAACAGCAAGTCTCTTTAAATCAGCATCTACAAAAATTATTTATTGATGACCCTTTTGAGCATTATAGAAAATCCAATAATAATGTATATAAATTATTATTAGAACTTTACCAATCTGAAAAAGTTTTAATTGTTCAAACAAACTATGATCATGTTATAGAAGAAGTCGTAAATAACTCAGATTCAAATCGAAAATTACAGCCATATGTTCCTTTTTTAGATGAATCTCAACTAGAATTAACAAATAATTTGATTGTCTATTTACATGGAAAATTTGAAAAAGACTATAATAATATTATACTAACAAAACAAAAATATAATGAGGTATATGTTTTAAAGAAATCCAAGGTAAAACAAGAAAAATTCTTTAATGATTTACTTAAAGAATATACAATTATTATGTTAGGCTATTCATTACAAGATAATGAAATTGTTCAATTAATTGCAAACAGAGAATGCCCAATAGATTTCAAATCTGTAAATATTATTATAGATAATTGCAAGGCAAAGCTTATTTCAAATGAAATTGATGCTCGATTTTGGGAAAGTTCCTGTAACCAAAACTTGAACATCTATACATATGACACTGAAATTGGAGGTTTTAATCAATTTTATAATGTTGTAGAAGCTCTAAAAAATAAAATATGTAAAAAAGCGGATGAATCTATTTTAAGTGCCCTTGACGATGCTAATATTGAGGATATTCCAGAATGAAATTTAAAGAACTTTGTGAAAGATTAAATAATAACATTGAAGAAAAAAAATTATATTTCGAAAATTTGAATTCGGAAACCTTGCTTAAACCTTTATTTAATGAAGGAATACTAACCTTTGATAATTTGGCAGGGGGATATGTATTATCTTACATTGGACGTTTATTATTAAAAAATGAAGAATTAAAACCTCTCATAATTGAAATTATCAACACCGAGTTAAGCAAACAAAATCTTAATTTAAGTTATGGAAATTATGATTGTTTAATAAAGTTCATTACTAAATATTTTGGAATTGATGAAATTGAAAATAAAATAAACTATACGACTCTTCTTTCTTTGGAAAATGCTCCTGATTTATGCAAAGAATTTTTAAATAATGATATATCAAAAACAAAAAAAATCTATAAAGACTGCATAAAAGCACTTATACAACATAAACCGTATGATAAACATTGTAAACGAAAGGATTTAGTACATTCCAAATATGATTTTGGAATGTATAATATAAAACAAGTTTTCAACGAATCTCCATATAAAGAAAATTTATCACTTATCCTACAAAAAAAAGAAATTTTTGAATTATTACTAAATGAATATAAGAATATTTATTTAGAAATTCAAAAAAATGATTTAGATCTTTTACAACGACAATGTATTGATACTTCAATCACAGATGATGAACATTTTTTAGATTTTGATGTAAGAAATATTATTTTAGATTATTTATCCATTTACATAGATAACAACAATGATAATCAAACAATTAAACAATTATTAGAATCAGATATTTTAATGTTAAATAAATTGGGGTTATATGGGATTTCTCAAAATATAGAAGAAAATAAAGAAAATTTTATTACTTTTTTCAATAACTTAAATTCTGATAAACAATTATTATATTGTACATATGAAATAATGACAATACTTGAAAATATAGATGAAGATATTGCGAAAAAGATTTATAACAAATTTGAAAAATTTAGTAATCATACAAAGTATAGATTATTACACGCTATCAAGACTTGTGAATCATTTAAAAAAGGAAATGAACCTCAAGGATATCTTAAGAAACTTAAAGATGAATTTGATTTCCTTAAAGCTCAATATGGGAATGAGGAGATTCCTAGCCCTAAATTATTGTTCAAATTTGAAATAAGTCAACCGAAATTAGTCTCTCCTATTTCTGAAAAAGCATTTGAGCAAAAAAGTATCAATAAACAAATTGATTACATAAATAAATATATAGAACCTGAACACAACTTTTTCACTAAAAAAAACAATTCTTACGAATCAGAGTCCGAACTAAAAGAAGTTTTTAAAAAGGCTATGTCAAAAAATATAAATGGTTATTTGTTAAATGACGATTTGTTACTCCTTAAAAAGGATAATTTTATGTCTACTGTGTTTGAAGTTATCAGTGAAGCAATAGAAAATAACAATGATATTCCTCTAAATAAAGTCATTACATTATTAGGTACTTATAAATCAGAAAAATATAAGGAACTTTTTCATTATTACAGATGTCGATTAATTTCCTCAATGATTGATTCAAACAAAATCAATGACCTCATCCCAATAATTAAGATCTTGAAAAATTTTATCATTGAAGCTAAAGAAGATGAAATACAGAAACATCAAGAATTAGTCTATACAGATTCTTATTCTTCAATTGGGAAATATTTAAAATTATACCTTATTATCTTAGCAAAAGACAATAGTTTGTATAAAGAAGGGTATTATCAATTTCTGAAAGACAATTTTGGGGAAATTGATAACCTTCATAACGAATTATTTTATTATAACTGGGGGAAATATTACTCTTGGTTAAAGCAAATTAGCGATTATAATATTTCTAACACAAGTAATAAGAATTTAAAAAAAGCATTACTTGAAGGTTTCTTAAATAATAATTCTAATAATATAAATGTTTTTTATGAACTAAAAGAAGATTTGTTAGAATATTTTGAAGAAACGCAATGCTCATATGCACGAAAAAATTTAATGTTTGATTTAATATACATTAAATTTGTAGAAAATAACAATAAAGTATTTAATTTGTTTAAATCTAAATTTACAGAAATAGATAATAAAGATTTTCTATGGAATACTTTATATCCAGCAAGAAGTAATAAATATAATTCAACTTTTGTTTTGGATTATCTTGAGAAAGAGGTTCAAAAAACTACAATTCCTCAGATATTATTACTTGTGTATAACGAATATCTAGACAAGGATACTTTAAAAAGTAATATAGAAAATTTAAAAACTTTATTTTTACGTTATAAAAACAAAAATAAAACTATAAAAGAAGAAATGGGTTTAAACAATTTTTTAGAAATTTTTATCAAATATATAGATTTTATATTTGAAGAAAGATATTGTAATAAGCTATTGAATTTTTTAAATGCTTTAATTCCTGTTTTTGATGAATATAATTATAGAGATCAAACTAATGCAAAATACTTATTAATAGCAATAAAAAAATATTATGAAATTAGTAAAGATGTTGATAATTGTAGAGTATTACTTAACGTTGCGCGCCAAACAACAAATTTAATTCCATATTCGAAAATGTTTGTTGATTTTGGAAATGAACATGATATATTCTAAAAGAAATTTCCAAAACAGCTAAAAAGCTTATAAATTATAAGCTTTTACTAATTTTAACTGACACACATCTTCTCCTAAGATATTTTTTTTATCTTCAATACATTGTTCATTATTAAAAAATAGTACATAACATGTTCCATTTTTGTTTTTTGAACTATTATATATTATCCCATCTAATTTTTGTACTAGTTTAAAATATTCTGCAAAAATTTGAGTAGGAACATATTCAATTTCCTGCAGTTCTGAAATTGGTCGAGTTAATTCTTCATTTAAAGCTTTTAAAAATAATATCGCTTCTCGCTCCGAATAGTTTGTCGAATCAAATACACTTGGAAGTTGAATATTATTAATTGCCGCTAAATCTAAATATTTTAGTGGATACACATTTTGAAATTCTCCAACAACTATAGATCCGTTAGAATCGTCAGAAAGGACTTCTTCTTTTGATGTTTCAATATTATCAGAAGCATAAAAACAAGAAATTCCACGAGCACTCATCCTATCAGATTTTGCAAATTCGTTAGGTGGGGCTCCAAGATTTGTTCCATCTAAAACAACAGGAGTTTTATCTGAGAGAATCCGTACTCGATAAAAAACAGAATTTTTAGGCATGTTTTTTACAAGTTTAAGTTCTTTTATCTGTTTAGCAATTATATCTAGAATATCCAAAGGGGTGTATTTTTCACCGTATTGATCGTTCTCTTCTTGCATAAAGAAATATCTATTTTTATATTTAACTAAATCCGAAAATGATTGCCAAGAATATTCACATATCTCTCTTTCTGTCATACCATAAGGATCCATCTTACACCAAGAAATATCATGAATTGCATTAATTATATCATCTATAACTTGTTGATTTGAACTAATTTGGGCTGCAAAATCATTTACTACATATTCAGAGTCATATGAACTTCCCCAATATTCATATTCTTCATTATCCCAATACAAATTTCCTTCAGCATTTTCATAATATTTACAAAAAGTATCCATTAATATATACATAAAATCGGTCATTAAAACAACAGGATGAATATTTCCACAATAGTCACATTCGATAGTCTCTGTTGCATTTTCATCTATCCATTGTTTTAAATAATCATCTTCCACACATTCTGAACATATATATTTATCAATATCGTCAAAACCTCTTTCCTCAATTTCAATTGCTACATTTTTAGCTTGACCCATTTTTATTACCTCAAATACGTTAAATTTACGTCAATCCAGAACTATATTTTACTTTTGAATAAAAAGCCTGTTTTTAATATATACTATTCTATTTATAGTACAATTGACTATTAGCCATATAGGTAATTAGGTTCCTATTCGGACATAATTTCGGAAAGAAGAATACAATTGAATAAATAATATTTTTTCCTATCATCCCATTCGCAGACAGTTATAATAGGAAGTCCAAGAATTGTTACGCAGGTTTTACGCTTGATTAGATTTTTTATGTTCGTTTTTAATTTATGTTCTTTAAAAAATTCAATTAGCATTTCTTTAGATTTCAGAGAATCGGCACGTTTCTTGTCAGAGGATTTTATCTCTTTGAATGAAAAATCACAATTTGACAAATAATGGAATTTCGTATCAGGAACAGTTACAATTTTATTTGAAAAATAAACGGCCTTTGTTACAAAATCTACATCTTCAAAAAACATACCTTCGATAAATTTTAGATTGATTCTTTTTAAGAATTCGGTTTTATAAACTTTATTCCATACATAGCTCATATCAGGCACATGAGCAACATCTATTTTCTCTTGCGGATTTGTATAAACTTCTTCGTTTGCATATTTTAACTTATAAGTTTTAATTCCTTTACTAGCACGAATAATTGAGCCACAAGACACATCTGCATCATATTTTTCACAAGCCTCAATTAATTTCAAATAAAAATCTTTATCTATAAAATCTTCTGAATATAAGAATGAAATATATTCACCTCGGGCATTTTCAATCCCTATATTTTTTGCTTTACCTAACTCTGAATACTGTTGTTCGAACACACGAATTCGAGAATCCTTCATTGAATATTCCTTACAAAATTTGAGATTATTATTTAAACTATTATTAATTAAAAGAAGTTCCCAATCTTGTAAATCTTGTTCTAATAAACTATCTATGCACTTCTTCACCGATTTATCTATTCTAGTAACAGGTAAAATTATACTTAGCTTTATGTTTTTATTCATCATTTTTTACACCATGAAATTCTTTCCTGCAATATATGTAACAGCAGCTCGTGTTTTTACTCCAAATTTTCTCAAGATTGCAGCTACATGAGCTTTGGCTGTATGTGTTGAAACTTCCAAGACTTCTGCAATTTCAGGATTGTCATAACCTCTACACATATACCACAACACTTGAAATTCTCTCGGAGTTAAGGACTGTTTTATTCTTGCATACTCTTGATTATTTGTTAGCTGTTCAATATATTGGTTAAATGCAAAAAGTTCACTTGGTTCAATTTTCAATATTTGAATGATATTTGCTATTATTTTTTCTGGCGGGAAAATCTCTCCTTTTTCATACTTATCTAAATCATCTAATGATACATTTATATATTTGGCGAATTCCGGTTTAGATATCTTTTGACCTCTTCTCAACTCTTGAAGCTTTAAACCAAATGAAGTATTTAACATTTGTGATTCTTTTTCCATTTTTATACCTCAACTTCTTGTTTTTTGAATTGCATATCGTACAAAGTTTTATATTGTCCATTTGGAATTTTCATTAAATCGTTGTGATTTCCAAGTTCTACAAGATGTCCTTCATTTATTACCGCAATTCTATCAGCATTTTTAATTGTTGAAAGTCTATGTGCTATTACAAATACGGTCTTATCTTTCATCAAATTCTCAATTGCTTTTTGTACAATAGCTTCTGATTGGTTATCTAATGCAGAGGTTGCCTCATCTAATATTACAATTGGAGCATCTTTAATAAAAGCTCTTGCAATTGCAACCCTTTGTTTTTGTCCTCCTGATAGCAACACCCCTTTTTCTCCGATATAAGTATCTAAGCCTTTATCCAAAGATGAAATAAACTCATCAAGACAAGCATTATGAATAGCAGAATGTAACTCTTCATCAGTTGCATTTTGCTTTCCAAGTAAAATATTTTCTCTAATTGTTCCTGCAAATAAAAAATTGTCTTGCAATACTATTGAAATATTATCTCTCAATGAATTTATTTTGTATTTATTTACATTTACTCCATCTATTAATATCTCACCACTTTTAATTTTATAGAATCTAGGAAGAAGATTTACAATTGTACTTTTCCCTCCTCCAGAGTTGCCAACTAAAGCAAATGTCTCACCTTTTTGGACTTTAAATGATATATCTTTCAATACTGGTTTATTCTTTTTATATTCAAAAACAACATTTTTAAATTCAATAGATTGATTTAAACCGTGCATTTCAATTGAATCATCGCTATCTATAATAAAATCAGGAGTATCTAAATTTTTAACAACTCTTTCTATCGCTAATAAAGCATTTTGAATGCTTTTAGCACTTCCTCCAAGCCCTTTAATTGGAGTATACAACATAATAAGAGCAGTAATAAAAGCAACAAAATTACCCGGTGTAATAATGTTTTTCGTAATTAAATAGCTACCAAAACCAATTGCAAAACCTAAACCAATTGAGACGATGAAGTGCATAATTGGAGAGATTGAACCTGTTTTTTTCGTAATTTGCATTCTTAAGCCAAATACAATATTCAAATCTCTTTTTAATTTATTATTTTCTAAGTCATATAAATTATATGCTTGAACTACTTTATTTCCGTTATAAGTTTCGTTAAAGGCTGTAATAATAGATGCATTACCAGCTTCGGATTTATTTGTAACGGATTTTATTTTAGATTTGATTTTGGTTAAAGGTAATACAGCAAGAAAAAGCATGATAATAGCAACAATAGATAATTGCCATGAGTTAAAAATCAAAACTCCAATCAAGGAAATAGATGAACAAACTCTAGAAATCATCAGTTTTATATTTCCAAGAAGACCATTACAAGCACTTTGGGCATCATTATTAAACATTTTTTGAATATCACCAGAAGTTTTTGAATCAAAAAAACTTGAACTTTTCTTCATTAATTTTTGATGCAAAGCTAATTTTAAATCATTTGTAACTTTACCTGTAACCCACTCGTTGGAATATGTGGAAAAATAATTTAACAAGCCTTGAACAGTTGTGAACAATATAATTAAAAAAGGAATGTACCAAGGTGATTGAACATTCTTTTCCATCATAACTATATCCATGTAAGGTTTTAAGCTCATTGCAATAACTGCATCCAAGCAGCCAATTGGAATAGCTAAGCCAAGTGCTAATATAGCATTAAACCAATATGGTTTTACAAATGGTAAAATTCTTTTATAATTATGCAGGGTTTGTGAATTTTTTAATTTATCTAACATGTTTTTCCTTTCATTTGGCAATCGATTTTTATATTATAATCTTCCATACATATCTTCATAGCGAACAATGTCCTCTTCCGAAAGCTTCTCTCCCATTTGTAATTCAAGGACACAAAGCTCCGTTTCTGTTAAATTTTGTAAGCTATGTTTCTCTTTGGGCTTTATATCTATACTTTGCCCCGCTAAAAGTGTATATTTAAAATTTTCTTTAATAACAGTAGCAATACCACTGCATATAACCCAATGCTCAGCCCTACAATTATGAGATTGTAGAGATAATTTTTGCATTGGATTTACTCGAAGCATTTTTACAAGATATGTATCATTTTTTTCCAATACTAAATAGCTCCCCCATGGGCGAGAATATAAATAACCTTTTTTATTCATTTATCTTACCTACTTTAAACTCTTCAATATATTTATCCAAAACTTTAATAACTTTTTCTGGTGCAATATCATTTGTTTTGAAGGTCCAATTTATATTATAAAACTCGTCTTCAACTCTTGCTCTATTTTCTACGAGTAACTTATCAAATTCATCTGGATAAATATATTCAACAAACTCGTTATAAGGTTGAAAACGACCATAATAAGCTCCACAACATAAACAAATAGTTTTACAACCTACAGAATGAGCAATATGCACAGTACCTGTTTCAACAGAAAGAAGAAATTCCGCTTTAGTTAATAGAACGGGCAACAATGAAATTGGTAAATTCCCAGCTAAATTTACACATCTATTTTTATCACTTACTTTTTTTATTACATCATTAATTTTATTTTTTTCACTTTCTGCTCCTAAAAACAGTATTTGCAAATCTGAATTTGTTTTTTTAATTAATGAATTAATAACTTTTATCCACGAATTAGAATTCCATTTCCTATTTGTAGCATTACCCATAATAGATACAAGAATAAACGGTTTGTTCAAATTAAAGATAGGTGCAATATTTAAAGATTCTAACCCAAAATCTATACCGAACAAATCCCTAAATAAAAGTTGTCTTCGCTCTAGTTCTGAAACTTTCTTATCAACTGGGGAATAAATCACTTTATTATAAAGAAAAAATGACGGATCTTTATACAATGGTAAATTTTCAAAATTAATAACATTTACAATTTTTTCTCTACTTTTTAACTTTTTTATTAAATTTAGCCTAGCAGGATTTTCTTTAGCATGACCCAAAGTCATAGTATGTAAATTAATGACCCGATTAAAAGTGTCAATATTTAATGATTTCAGTTTTTCAATAACTGTATTTATATCTTTATCGTAAGGTATTATATAATCAAAAAAACTGTAATCATACACTTTAACAAAATCAACGAATTTTTTAGATGCAAAAAATACTATTTTTTGTTTAGTATATAACTTTAATTGTTTAAGATATGGGCGACAAAACATATAATCACCTATGCCACCAGGCTCAATAATTGCTATACAATTTTTAAGCGTGTTTTTTACTTCATATTTTATATTATTATTAAATATAGTTATTACTTTGTATTTTTTCTTATGTTCATATATATTTTTAATTGAAAAAATTTTTTTTAAAATTTTCATTATTTGTACTCCTTATAAGCTTATTAGAACTCTACCTTTTACTTGTTTTCTGTCTTCTTTGAAAAGATTAAATGCCTTTGGTGCATCTTCTATATCAAATTTCTTATAAAACATTTCATCTTCAAACCTTAATCTTCCATCAGAAAAGTATTCTTCTGTCATTTTCCACTCTTTTCCCGGAAATGGTGAAGAATATGACATCCATGAACCGGTTAAATAAAATTCTTTTCTATTAATTTGTTCCCATTCTTTGATACTGAAAGTTACTTCTTTTGTTGGTGTTCCAACTAAGCAAACTCTCGATTTTTTACCCGCCAAATCAAACGCATATTTTATTGTTATATCAGAACCTGCTGTTTCAAAAACATAATCAAACCTTAAATTGTTCGTTAATTTATCTACTTGATCTTTAAAATCTTCATCTAATGTTGAGATAACAGTGTCTGCTCCTAATTTTTTAGCAAGTTCCAAATGTTTTTTATCTCGTCCAAAAACTACTACTTTTTTTGCTCCAAGGAGTTTTGCCCATTGCATTACAAATAATCCGATAGTTCCTCCACCAATAACAGCAACATTTCCTCCTGATTTATAATTATTTTGGAATAAAGCGTGCAATCCTACTGTTGATGGCTCAAATAATGCTCCTTGTTCAAAAGAAATTGATTCAGATATTTTTACAACATTTTCTTTAGGAACAACTATAAATTCTGCCATTGCTCCTTGTTGTCTTGAACCAATAAAACTATATTTTGAACAAAGTGAATAATTTCCATTTTGACAATCAACACACTCCATACAAGGAATTAATGGAGCAACAACAACTTTATCTCCAACTCTGAAATCTTGTACATCTTGAGGTACGTCTTCAACAATTCCACTAAATTCATGTCCCAAAATAATAGGATAATTATGAGCCTTATTATCTATTGCTCTTGGAATATCACTACCACATATTCCACAAGCCTTGACTCTTATTTTTATATGTCCTGCTTTTAGTTGTGGAGTTTCTACATTTTCAACTTTTACCACATTATTTCCATAACAAACAACAGCTCTCATTTACAAAACTCCATTCACTATATATTTATATTTCACAGCATAGTTATAATCATCTATCACGCATATAACTGCATCTTTGACTAATTCTTTACCTTTGGGCTTTAATAAACCGTCTCGAACTTTGTTATACTGTAATGGCATAAACTGGTGTAACAAACCCATTGGGATTTGAACACTATCAATATTTTTAAACAAAGTTTGAATTGCTTTTTCAACTTTCGGATTAATAAAATAATATCTGCATCTATCTGAAAAACTGTATTTTCTTGATATTGCTATTTCATTTTGGGTTCCATGGTAATATTTTTTCCAATTTTTATCATTTTTTACCATTTCTTCGTCTAATATTTCCATAAAATGAGATTGAGATTCTTCATTAGGAATTAAATATTTTTCAATATGAGCAAGAGCAAACAATCCTTCTCTAAGTGCAAATGACAATGCCGGTCCAACTTTAATTATTGCGATACCGTCTTTTACCATTTCTTTTAATTTTGATGGTGGTTGATAATCTGTTGAATGTCCCTCAAAAACAATATCAGGATACTGTTTCAACATATTACACAAATGCTGAGCCTTAACCCTATCATATAAGTGAATATCATTGCCTCCAAATTCAACTCCAGGTTGTACAACTATTGCAATAACATCATCCCAAGATTTATCCAATCCGTATTCTTTGAATTTCTTTTTATAAGCTACAATTGTATTTTCAAAATCATCAACATCTGTAATATTTAATCCTTCGTCCTCAGAGCCAACTCCCCCAGGAATAGGAACTTCACTACCTATAACAAAAACAGGTTTTATTTCATCTGGATTGATTTTGAGCATTTCTTTATATGCTTTTTCACATTCTTTAAACAGAATAACGCCACGTTCTGCGATAACATCATAAGATAATTTTTCATTTTCATTATCATCACCCAATTTCATACTTGTATCAAGGTGAATTTTTTTATATCCCGCAAAAACACATAATTTAACTAGTTTTTTAGCATTTTCCATTGCTTCTTTAGCTGGTAAATCTGCCCAAGGCAAAGGTCCCATGTGGTCTCCACCCAAGATTATTTTTTTCTTATCAAAACCTATTTTATCTGCAATTTGATAAGTGTAATTTTTAAAATCCATTGGAGTCATTCCGGTATAACCACCATTTTGGTTTACCTGATTTGATGTTGCCTCAATCAATACCAAATCATCAAATCGTCTTGATTGTTCCAAAATTGCCTCAATTACAATTTTATTTGAACAACAAAACGAAGGAATTCCTGAATGTATTCCTAATCTTCTTTTTTCAATAATATTAAAAAGTACATTTTTCAAAATTATTCATCCTCCCCAAAATTGTAATCAATCAAATATTTCAAAATTTCTAAGTCATTTGGGTATGTAATTTTTAAATTTAGAGTATTTAGAGTGCAAATCTTCATTTTTACATTGTGAGCAAGTGCAATAGCTCCCGCTGAGGTCATTTTGTCTAACTCTTCTTTAGTTGAATTATTATAAATATCGTAAATAGTTTTAAATAAAAAACCTTCCGGAGATGCACCGGAAACTATTTCTTGACGAGGAATTACCTCAACCAACATATCATTTTCATCAATTCGATAACAAGTATCGTATTGTCTTTGTCCTAAAGTTGCACCACCACATTCTTTTACAGCTTCTATCAAATCTGATATCCCTTGTTTATCTACATAAGGATGTGTAGTATCAATCATCATAACAATATCATCGTCTGCTGCAACTTCTTTTGCTTTATTTAGACCGTTTAAAACAGATTCTGAACGAGTAGAACCTCCCTCAACAACACCATAAACTTTTTTTAGCCCTAATTCTTCACAACTCTTTTGTGTATAATCAATCCAATCTTTGTGAACAACAATAATAATATTATCTATATCGTTTAATTTATCTAAACCTTTTAATATATATGAAAAAATAGGTTTGTCTTTTACTTTTACAAACTGTTTTGGAATCGGAGCACCACATCTGATTCCACTTCCACCCATCATCAATAATGCAATGTTACTCATTCTAATCTAACCTCATGTTTCTGGTATTAACATGATTTCCAATGGTAATACCCGTTTTGGGGAAATTGTTATAAAAATTATAAATAGCTTTTAAATATTCATGGGTATTATTTGGAGCAAAAAATTCCCAATCCTCAAACTTTATTTTTTGTAAAGGGAAAATATCACTCTTTCTTAACAATCCTTTTACTGAATGCCAATAGAAACCAAAATTATCAATTCCAGCATAGATTACATTACTATCTTCGACAACATCTTTTCCCTCATTCAATTCTCTTTTATAGATTTCAAAAATTTCACTATACTTTTGAGAATCATTTACTTCTTTTTTCAGTTTTTGAGAATATTCACTTATAGTTGAAACATTGTGAGCATTGTTATAATAGTCATAAGCGAAAAAATCTAAAACCGTAAAATTATCAATAGTTCCTTTTATACATTTAAAAGAATCTTTATGCCTAAAACAAAAAATTTGATTTGGATATTGAGCTAACAAATTTTTCACCATTGGCTCAAGGACTTTACCATTTAGCCATTCTGAAGTATCTATATAGATATATTTGTTTTTCATATATTCCATCAATTTGACATAATCTTTCCTTAACAAAGCAAAATCCATATCGTCATCCCAAGGAATAAATCCTTTGTGGCGAACCGCACCCAACAATGTTCCACCATCCATCCAAACTTTGATATCTGTATTTGCACAAATATCGGAAAGAACATCTTTAGCAAAACTTAAAATATTTAGTTGCATTTTTCTAAAAGAACCTGTTGCTGGAGGCAGTTCTGCAGGGCTAAAATTGTCCAATATTTTAGACATTTTTTCAAGGTCTTCTTCATATATAGTTGCAGGTTGAGATTTTTCTTTACTTTTATTTTCAAAATCAATTATTAAAGATTTTAAATTTTGCTTACAATATGGTTGAATATACTTTAAAAAATAAGCAAAATCTCTATATCTAGTACCTCTTACATAACGCATAGTTACACCCATTAAGCGTTTTGTTATTACTCCATTTCTATAGATTTTTTTACACAAGAAATTTTTAATATCTTTAAGTTCAATTGATATATTTCGCATATTTCACTCCTAAACTCTTAATTATCTTTACTTGTTCTTCTGATAAATTTTCATACGCACTATGCAGAATCTTCATCTTTTTTGGATATGACATGTAATCGCCATAAATATTTTTCAAAAAGACGTCTGTATTATTTACCGTTGAAAAATTTGTTCCTTCAAATTCAAGTTCTCTTAATGGTAAAACTACATCTCTATCCAAAAACCAATTTTTTATTTGGTGAGAAAAATCTATTCCGTACACAAAATCACTATTTGTATCAATAGTCTTATCTTGTGGCAAAATCTTTTCACTCATTGTTCTTTCTAACAATGATTTCAATTCTGCATCCGACACTTCACTATTAACTCTATGTTTTAAATCCTTTAGAATTTTATAAATTTCTTTTGTTTTGTTTGCTTGTTCTCGGCTATTCAAATATTTTCCGTAAGTATCCAACGGAAAAATATCTACGCCCAAGAATGGACACTGCTTATGCAAAACTTTTATAAAATACTGACATGTTGTATCTTTATCTCTCACAAAATCAGCATAAATATCTGAATTCCTTGACGATGTTTTAAATGCTTCTACAATTTTGTTGTAATCTTCTCGGAACATCAAAATATCAACATCATCATCCCAAGGAATAAATCCCTTGTGGCGAACTGCACCCAACAATGTTCCACCATCAAGCATATATTTTAAATTATTCTTTTTACAAACATAATCCAACTCTTTTAAAAGAGCTAAATTTGCCAACTGTATATCTCTTAATTGACCCGTTGCCTTTGGAACTTCTGTTATATCTACATTATTCTTTTTATACTGATAAAAAACATTTTCTTTTCTTGCTTTTGCAATTTCCTTTTTAGCAATTTTTATCTTTATACCCAAAAGATTCACAAGATTTCTTGTTTCAGAATAATCAACAATTTTTACTATTGGAATTAGGTTAAAAAGTTGAAATTTCTTTCGATATTTTCCAATATATTCTGTCAAAAATAAACAAATATTCTTTTTTGTATAATAATTCAATCTTTCAGGTAAAATGATATTTTTATCTTGGCAAAACTCTTGTAAATTCGTATATGCTTTAATTAAATCCTCTGCTTTTTTACCTGTTTTATCTTTATATTTAACCAATGAATTATTTCGTTCTACATAGTGATATTTAGTATTTGGAACAGATACAACTTTATTTGAAAAGTAAAGAGCATTCATCGCAAACATTACATCTTCATAAATCTGTCCTTCGCTAAATTTTATTTTGTTATTCTTTATTAAATCGGTTTTATAAATCTTATTCCAAGCATAGAAAAAGAAATGTTTTTTATCTCCGCAAAGTTTAATCTTTTCTTGAATATTTTCAGCAACTTGTTCTTCTGAATATCTAACATTATATTTATCAAAATATTTTTTATGTTTTAAAATACTTGTTACCGCTATGTCTGAGTTGTTTTTTGTTGCGGTATTATAAAGTTTTTCAAAATAATCTAAATCTACATAATCATCACTATCAACAAATCCGATATATTCACCTGTTGCTTGTTCAAGTGCAATATTTCGAGCAATTGCGACTCCTTCATTTTGTTTATCTATAATTTTTATTCTAGAGTCGTTTTGAGCAAAATTTTTTAGGATGTCTAAAGAGTTATCACCAGAGCCATCATTTACGCAGATAATTTCTATATCTTTTAATGTTTGATTAATCAAACTTTCCAAACACTTTGAAAGATATTTTTCCACGTTATATACAGGAACTATTATTGATACTTTTACCAACTAAAACCTCTCCTCTACAACCCTAAAGACACTTGAACTTTAGACTTAAAATCAGCCTCTACA
>OBLI01000958.1_pt1 | contig 29957 bp, 20 predicted proteins | sample 1519701 | NCBI WGS metagenome assembly OBLI01 (sample SAMEA3663005, study PRJEB22513) | pig gut metagenome | biome: pig gut; feature: pig-associated habitat; material: faeces | place: France | collected 2012 | reverse complement strand
GATGTGCGCCAACAACTGTATCTAAATGGTGTACCAACTCGTCACAACCGCCGTTAGAGATGCTGATGAAGATAACAAGGTTGCTTGATGTGGAACTTAATGATCTCGTCAGGTTTGAGGAATTAGACAAGAAGGAAGAATAACATGTTTAAAGTAATATGGGATAATAATTATAACGGGGTTCGCCTCACCATGTCATCGAAGGGAGATGCGCTTAACGTGTCGCCCAGACCTGTCTTTTGGGAAGAGTTGGACTTGCTTGGGCTCAACAAGAAGGGCTGGATATACCCTCGTGTTGAGGAACCTTTACTTTGGGCTTGCGACCGCCGCTATTTTTATAAAGGGCAGTTGGTACTTGAAGTAAAAGGAGGAAACGTGTTCGATGCTCCTACGGTTATACAGCAGGAGGGTTATGAATCTCTTGTACTCGAACCAGTTGACATGAATCGTCTCCGTTCACGGAACGAGGACACCATGTTCATCATTGAGCATGAAGCTATGGATTTTATAAACCAGACATATCGGAGATACAAAAACATCCGTGAAGTTTCTGAAAAGAATCCTGACCTCGACTTTCAAAAGCTTGCAAGTAATCTCGAAAGGCAAACGAAAGAGGAACATGTTGTAGTAAAGGAGGATTGCGACAGTTTCGATGTTATGCCTTTAAGCAAAGCTGAAGAGTTGGGAAAAGCGCCAATTCTTAGTAGCAAAACAGACATTTTCGTTACGTCATTTAGTGGAGGCAAAGACTCTCAAGTAGTGTTGGACTTGGTTTCAAGAGTAATTCCTTCCGAAGACTTTATTGTGGTTTATTCTGATACAGGGTATGAATTACCCCCATCTCTAATGTTATATGATAGCATAAAAGATATGTATTTAGAAAAATACCCCAATCTTAGATTCTATATTGCCAAAAACCATCAATCGGTTCTTCAATATTGGGATGAAATAGGTACACCTAGTAGAATTCACAGGTGGTGCTGTAGTATAATGAAATCAGCCCCACTAAGCAAATTGCTTAAAGATGTTGTAGGAAAAGGGAAACAGCCTAACGCCATCTTGTTTGATGGAGTTAGAGCGGAAGAAAGCCCAAGTCGTTCTTCTCGCTCTCGAATAGGGAAAAATGTCAAACACAATAAAATTATTAATGTTAGCCCTATTCTTGAATGGAATGCTACGGAAATATATTTATACATACTGCTTAATGGCCTACCTGTAAATGAAGCATACCGAAAGGGACTTTCTCGTGTCGGGTGTGTCATTTGCCCATATTCTTCAACATGGAGTGAGGACTTATGTGGGCAATTATACCCCGAAACTTTGGCACCTTTTATATCTAAAATAAGAGAAGGACTAGAAAGAAACAAAACTGCAGGTATAGATAACTATATCCGGACGGGACGTTGGAAGATGAGGGCCGGAGGTCGATACCTTCATTGTGAGTCAAATGTCAATTTTATGAGTACATCTCCAGATTTTAAGGCAATCTTAACCGCGCCCAAGGAAAACATCCTTATGTGGTTAAGGGTCTTGGGGAGTATGAGTGTTGATCAAAAAGATGGTGTGACTTGTATCGAGTTAAATCATCAAAAGCATATTTACAAATGCACAATAGAAGAATATAATGACACAATAGTGTTTGAGGTAAGTGGAATTGACTCTAAGGACGTGGTTTTCATAAGTCATCTTAAAAAAATATGTTATAAAGCTACTTATTGTGTACATTGCGAGGTATGTGAGGTTGAATGCCCTACAGGAGCACTCTCTGTCGTCCCAAGAGTCACAATTGATAAAGAGAAATGTGTTCACTGTATGAAATGTATTGATTTTGATGGAAAGGGTTGTCACGCAGCCAGTTCCATCAGTACATCAGATACCAGTATAATGACTAATCAATTAAAAAACATGGCACAAGGTTCAAAATCAGGAATTAACCGCTATAATGACGGTATGGGAATGCGTGTGAATTGGGTTGAAAAGTTTTTTGACACTTACGAATCATTCTTTGACAATAATGAGCACGGATTAAATCCCAAATACCAAATTCCACCTTTTGTTAACTGGTTGCGAGAAGCCTTTATTCTTAATCCAGAAGATAAAAACATTTCGGAAACTGGGCTTTGTTTTGCAAGGGCATACCAGACCAAACCTTCTATAGTATGGGAATTGATATATATAGGCTTATGTGAGAATTCCGAAATATGTTCATGGTTTCAAAGTTCTATAGATTTTAATCGTCGTTACACTCGTGACGAAATGGATATTATACTTCAAGACTCATACCCCGAATTAAAAGATAGAACTCTTCGTAATCCTTTTAATTCACTGTTAAATACATTTAAGGAAAGCCCTCTTGGCTCTACTATCCCCGTTGGTGTTCTGTCAAAAGAACAAAATAAAGTTGTCTTAGTACGACAACCACATAATGACATTTCTCTTGTTGCTGTAGCATATTCACTTTTTAGATATGCAGAACGGCAAAAGCGTTATTCTTTGACAGTATCGGAGTTCTATGATGAAAACCAACGCGAAGGTATCTATCGTCAGTTCGGTATTAGCAAGGACACCTTTGCTCGACTATTGCTTTCTCTGCAAGAGGAAAATAATCATGTGCTTCGTGCAGAGTTGAATATGGGACTTGATAATATCATCCTTCGTGATGACTTGAAAGCCATTGACATCCTAAAGTTGATGCTATAAAAAACAGACGACTACTATGAATTCAAGATATTCCGATTATATAAAGATACAGGACTTTCTTCCAGTATATGACATGATGGACGAAAAGCCTAATATGTGGCGCACGTTCATCCCAACCAAACAGTTTAGTGACTTGCTGCAACGCAGCATCACGGCTATCACCTCCACGGAAATCAGCAAACGTCGCTCAATGTGGGTGCGAGGCACTTTCGGTACAGGTAAGAGCCATGCCAGTAGTGTGATTAGGCATCTGCTGTGTGACCCCGTAGATGAGGTGATGTCTTACATCCAGAATATCCCCAATGAGGCGACACGAGCACAGCTTACGGCTATCCGCAAGGAAAAGCGTTATTTCCCTGTGATTCTGAAAGGCGTGGAGGGTGCATACAACATCCCTCGTTTCTCGCTCTCAATCCAGAAGCAGACGAAGCTTGCACTAGCAGCTGCTGGGCATAGCGACATCGTTGTTCGTTCCGATTTTGACAAAGCACTAAGATGGGTTGAAGGGCATAAGACTCGTATCCCAGAACTGCTTGAATTGAGCGACGAGCTTTCTTCAGAAGCGCCAACTTATGATAAGCTAATGGCAAAACTGGAGGCCAACGACATCGACGTATTCCTCCACTTGGAAGAAGTTCTTGTCGCAGACGATACATATCTGGCGAGCGATAGTATCAGTGATTGGTTGGTGGAAATGGAAAAAGCCATTGAAGAGGCAGGCATTGCCGATGGACTCATCATTTTCTGGGACGAGTTTACCAGTGTGATGGACACATTGAAAAGTGACCGAATTAATGTACTCCAGAACATTGCTGAGAAGTCACAAAGCAACAATGTATTCCTCTATCTTATTTCGCATCGTACAGAAAGCACAAGTTTTGATGCCAAAGGTAAGGACATATCCAAGATGAGCGACCGTTACGATAGCGTGGACTATCAGATGGACGAAATCTCCACCTACCTTATTTTACGGCATACATTCATCATTCCAGATGAGAGTAAACTCACTATGTCTACATGGGGTGTAAAGAACAACATAGACAAAAGCCTTTACGATTATCTCTGTGAAAGCAATTCGGCGGAAGAAAAAGAGCATATTCAGAATCTTTTCCCATTGCATCCTTACACTGCATTCCTATGCTCAAAGATATCCAACATCATGGGTTCCGCAAACAGGAGTGTGCTGAGATTCATGAATGACGGTCAGAATGGCTTTAAGCAGTTCATTGAAGATCCTACCAATTATGAGCAGAGAATGATGCTTACGGCCGATTGGCTTTGGGATTTCTTCTATTCAGAGTTTATCAACGAACCTTTGTGTTCAGCATTTACAAATGTCTATTCGTCTCACGTGGCAAGAGTGAGCAGTATGAGCGATGACCATGTTCGCGTTTTCAAAGTAATACTGCTGCTGAATGCATTGAGCGTCAAGTTCAAGAGTTCGCCAGAGAAATATGTCCCCAATGATAAGAATCTGAATTATATTTTCTCCGGCGATCGATGCGCAGAGAAGATGGGAAGCATACTCAACTGGCTTGATGAAAGCAAAATCATAGCCCGCGACATCTTTGGAGAGTTCAAGATTTCCGTTTCTTCATACAACCCCGAGCAGATAGCAAAGGAGAAAACTGCAGTAGCCAGCAATTTCAAAACGGCTGTAGATTACTTAAAGTATAGTAGTGAGAGCAAGTCGGAAATAGAGAAGACTTTCCTTGTTGGTGAACGACTGATGCGCAAGTGCGAGCCGCAGTTCTATGCATGTGAAGAGTCTGAAGCGGTGTTGCGCAGTAAACTAAATAAGTACACACGCGAGAAACCGAACTATCTGCATGTGGCCCTCTTCTTCTCTATCACAGACGAAGCACGCGATATGATGGAGAACCGTGTGAAGATGTTCTCTGAGGAATTTGAAGAGACGATATTTGTTTTATCTGCGGAGGTTTTTAGTCCTACATCTCAAAATCAGTTTATTGATGCAGTCGCACAGGCTAATGTAAGCCGTTCTCACTTTAATACAGACGATGCCAGTCAGTTTGAGAACGCGGCCAAACAATATGTAGTAAAATGGAAGAATCGCCTAAATGGCGGGACGTTCGCTTTATATTTCAAAGGTGTACGTCACAGCGACGGTATATTCAGCAATATATATAATGTTATTAACAAGAAGTTTAGTGTACTGGTATTCCCTCATGGAATGGAAAGCGTTAAGGCATTCCATAGCGAGTCGATGACTTTCTTTGCAAACAAGAATTTCAAAGCCCTGTCACTACAGATGCTGCAAAAACGCACGCGCGATGACATGTTGACCATCGGTGGTAATGTACGTCCGGCTCGCCATATCTTTATGGAAGGAGAGAATAATTTAGTCACTGACACTTGCGAACTGACAACAGCAGCTCAGCAAGGAGATTCTTGGCTTAACGAAATGAGCAAGGAGGTTGATTTGCTGATTGCGGCAGCCAAGAAGAAATATGCTGACCGTTTCTCTTTGAGTGACATACTTGCACCATTGATACGTCCACCATATGGATTGTTTGCTAATCCTGCCAACTATGCCATTCTTGGCTACACGCTACGTAAGCATAAGGATGACTTGTTTAACCCCAGCACGTCACAACCGGTTGGGGACGAAAAGCTCAATGATATGATTGAGATACTGCTGAAGATGTGGGACAAAGGCATTAGTGAAACCAGCAACAAATTACTATTACGCTTTGGTTCTGTGGAAGAGAGAAACCTGACAAGTATTCTTGGTGAGGTGTTCAATCTAAGCATAGTTAAGGGCGTGAGTATGAGTGACCTGAAGAGTCTTACATATGCTAAGTGGAGCATCACAGAGTTCTGTAAGCAAATAGCGAAATATCCACTTTGGTCACTACTGTATTGCAAAAAGATTGAAGAAAACGATAACTGTAAGAAAGCTATCAGCGATCTTATCAGCCTATTCAATCAAGATAGTTACAAACTTGCCAAGATCAAAGAGCTGCTGCGAGAGATAAAAGCCGACCAAATTGATTTATACAAGCTTCTGACTAATTCGGAGAACTATCGGGAAGGATTTGTCAACTTTATCAACGCCATTGAAAATGTGGAGTTGAAACCCGAATGGTGGGATGAAATAGAAGAGGAGTTATCTCATCTGCAATCTGAAATTGCTTTCCGAAGGGAAGAGGATGTAAAGTCATGTGTGATGTCTTTCTACATTAACAAGATTAAGGCACCTACTCCTCCACCTTTTACTCCTCCTGTCACGGTGCCTGGTGGTGAGGGAACCCCAGTCGCTCCTCCTGTGCCAATACCTGCTGAAGACGAAATCCGCAAAGCACGAAATCTTGTGAAGGAGCAGAACATGCCAAGCATGATGTGGAAGCAGTTTGTACTGGAGATAATAGACGAACATCCTGAAATATCACAGTTCATTTCAACTTACCTTGGTAGCTAAACATATGGATACGTCAGAGAAGATAAAGGTGTTCAAGTCTTTTGAGGAGTTAACTCAGGAGATAATCCGCGACAAAGAGTCACGTGATATGCTGGCTCAACGTTATGCGGTGCGTTTCATCATGCTCAATAATTTCAATGAGTTTAAGGAGCTCGCTAAGTTTATGGCCAATATCGGTGTACAGAGCCTCGACTTGGAGAATTTGATTGACGATGGTGAAGATGACACATGGATAACGAAAGACATGTTGAAAAATGCCATTAAAGCATGTACTACTCCGACATTTGTGACCCCCTTCTCTGAGGTGGCCCGCTTCTATAATGATGAGGATTTCCGTGGATTCTTCAATGAAATCATATTATTGGAGGATATACACCATCCGACCAAACGTATATACATACCCCTAATAGGCTTGCAAAATCGCTTCACCGATTTTCTCAACCACTTTGCTCGCTTACAGGAGAGCGCACCTATTTGGCGATATGATGCCGAGCCACAATCCGTAGAAGTGTTCTTTGCTAAATACAAGGATTTTCATTTGCCCAAAGAAACCGTCCAATGTCAACTAGACACACTATGTGATTGGCTAAAGTTCTGGAAGAAACAAGCTCCACAAGAGAGAATTGTTTGTACATCAAAACCGATTGCTGCAAAATACAAGTACTCTAAGCCTGATAACATCTTCAACTTCACTCGTATTGCCAATGCTTACGAGTTTATGACCCAATTTCTTGACATCGAGTTCCCATTTCAATATGCAGATGAAGAGAAAACTTATTGGGAGGAGCTGCTAAGGCATCTCGACAAGGGCAAACTTGATAGTTTTTCTTATGAGGCATTTGTTCGCACTTCATTTAACAAAGTAAAGTTTGAAGCATCTGATGTAATTGATGAATGGACTGACATCGCCAATACTGAATATGAACGATGGCTTCTGAAGAACTATGTGTTATACACCGGGTTCGCTGAGAAGTACCCCTACATCTGTATGTGTATGGAATCGGCTACTACTCTGACAGACTATTATCAGTTATGTAATATGATTGCCACACGCATACTGTATAATGATATTCCTGCAAACAAGAAAGCGGAATATGCCGAAGAACGTAGGAAGATAATAATTGACGACAGAATAGTATTTGAATCAGTCATTTCTGGTGATGATCAAAATTGGCTGTTTGAAAGAATCAAGGAAACATATCAGTTGCAGAATGACTTAAATGCAGCTATAGATATGTGTACAGGTGTTTTCGACTTTGAGAAGAAACTGTTGATGGGATGGTCTGTACACAATCCCAACAACAAGAAACTATATGAGGCTATTAATAACTACTATCCAGAGTACGCTGCGTACATGTCATCTGTAAAGCCTTCGCATATCAAGGAAGAAAACAGCTGGTTTGTTGATTACATTAAGGCTTATAAGCAAGCCAAAATGGAGGATCGCCTTAATGACATCATACAGGATGTTATTAAGGAAAAGAACAGTACTGCGGCAAGCTTCTATCAGTGGTATTTCGAATTTACAAATACCCACAGCCTCTTAGCAGAGATGTACAACAGCCCTTTATACCGACCAGACAAAGTATATTGGATAGATGGCTTAGGGTCAGAGTTTCTTTCGTATATTCTGTATCTTGTAAATCAAGAAAAAGAGGGAATGAAAGTGGTGCGTTCGCAGATAACCAGTTCTTATCTACCATCATCGACACATCACAATCGGTTTGATGGTCAAGAATTCACCAAGTTTGGCGCACTCGACGAACTCGGACATGATTCCCATGGCTATAAATACCTTGATACGCTAAAAGAGGAACTGAAAGTGATAAAAGACATTATGCAGGAAATCCTCGCCGTCGGTAAAAAAGAGAAGTGTACTGTCGCTATTGTATCAGACCATGGGCTGAGCTGCTTGTCACGCAAAGCACCTTCTAAGAAATATGATGGTAAATTTGAGCATGAAGGTAGATATATTAAAACGACAGAGGGGACTTTAACCGATTCTGATTATCTGGTTCACAAGAATGAAGAGGATGGGCAATGGTACAAGGTAGCATTGACCCACTCATCACTTTCCAAGGCTCCCACTCATCAGGTTCATGGTGGATGTACTCCAGAGGAAGTCCTTGTTCCATTCATCCTTTTGTCAAACAAGGATGTTGTTAACAGCGTGAGATACCAGGTGAGGATTTCTGGAGAAGATATAATGCTTTCTAACCCAATTGTCAACCTCACAGTAATTCCACAACCAAAGAGTGTAACCATTACCTGTGAAGGGAAATCATACAAAATGGATAGGCTTGGAACGCAATGGACGGTTCTGCTTCAGAATGTTACAGAAGGCGAACATACAATAGACGTTAAGCCATCTGGAGCCGAGAGTATTGAGATGAAAATAAAAATTGTTGGCGTAGCTGGCAATTCAGATATTAATGAAATGTTCGATTTATAATTATGAGTGCTATTGGTGATAAGATAAAACAAGTTTTTGGCGCTGCCGCTGTCTATAAGAACCCTGCCAATTACGAAGTGTTCAACGGGCGTAATCTGCCATCTTTTGTTAAGGACTATCTCATATCAACACATATTGCAGCTGATGGGTCTTTCAAACGAGAGGCCTTGTCACAGTTCCTTGATGCGCATATTCCAAAGGACAATAGCGCGATAAGAGCCCGTTTAAGAAGAGGTGAGACATTGACTTTGCTCACTCGCTTTGTTGTTACAACTAGTCTGGCTCAAAATAAAACGAGTTTTCAAATTCCAGATATGGGAATCAAGGCATCGGATACGCTAATACCGGACTATCTTATCGAAGAATATCCTGACGACCTTATCGATGGTGAGAAATGGGGCATTATGAAGATAGTTTATATTCAGCCTGTAGAACATGAAGCTGGCCATGTAGAGATGGTAAAGTTTAAGCCTTTCCGTCCTATGCAGAAGCTTGACATCAATTACATCCGAAATTGTCGTGCCCAGTTTACATTGGAGGAATGGATAGACGTACTTATTTCTGCGATGGAGTACACACCTTCTGCTTTTAAGAGTATGACGCAGAAACTGGAGTTTCTAACCAGGCTTCTTCCATTCATAGAACCAAGACTTAATTTAATAGAACTGGCTCCTAAAGGCACGGGTAAGAGTTATGTTTTTGGTAATCTGTCTAAGTTTGTATGGCTTGTAAGTGGTGGTAAAGTCTCCCGAGCCAAATTGGTTTATGACAAATCAACGAAATCGCCAGGCATCATGCGCTTCTACGATATGGTGGCATTTGACGAGATACAGACGATTACATTCTCTGACAACTCCGAAATGCAATCGTTCTTAAAGAATTATTTGGAATACGGACGAGCTACAATTGATAACTATGAATTCATGTCGGAGTGTGGACTTATGCTATTAGGAAATATCCTTCTTTCTGATAACAATGAGCCTTTGAATTACAGATACTTTGATGCATTGCCAGAGGTTTTCAGAGAGTCAGCCCTGCTTGATCGTTTTCATGGAATGATTGAAGGATGGTTACTTCCTCGTGTGAATGTTGATATGGCATTACAAGACTGGACGCTTAACGTGGAATTCTTCTCTGAGGTTCTGCACCAAATGCGTACGGAGTCTATTTATTCACAGATAGTAGATGACCTTATTGAAGTTCCTCAAGGTGCAGATATGCGCCATACAAAAGCGGTGAAGCGCATAGCTACGGCATATTTGAAGCTGTTATTCCCCCATATTACAAATGTGAGTCAAATGGACTTGAACGAGTTCAATATGCTGTGTCTGAAACCCGCTATAAGAAGGCGTGATATTGTAAGACAGCAATGTAGTAATATTGATGCTGAGACATCTTTCTCAAAGCCAATACCAGATTACAAAGTGAAAGGATTGACTACTAATGAGCAAGCTTGATGACCTCCATACCCTACAAAGGCTACTCAAAGAATTTGAGTTTCCTGTTAGTCCTATCCTTGAATATGCTATCAAGGAGAAGATTGACCAGCTTTCATCAGACGATGATAGCCAGATAAATATGCCCATTATGGATGTCCAAGAAAATCATGGTATGATGGAAGTCTCTGTAGAGGCACCTGTTAGGATCAAGAAAAAGGCTACAAAGATTTGCGTAATACGTGCGGATGGTACAACAATTGTAAGCGAAAAGGCAGCTTCAACATTCTGTCTAGTCATCAAGGAAATTGGCGTAGAAAAGGTTTATGCCCTGAAGATACCAATGGATGGAATGTACCTCGTGACTATTGGTGGCAATCCTCAATATCCATCGGCGCAACATGATGTTGGGGGCGGATATTTTGTCAACGTGCATAGTAACACCAAGACAAAGAAGCGCCAACTGGAAAGAATCTTTTCTGCTCTGAACCTTAACTGGAAGGTTGAAGTTAATGGATCTAACTAAAGAATTATTGCTATGACACCAATCGAAGAATTAGATTTGCTATTAACTCTCATACGCAAATACGACCTCCCCCTTAGTCCTATCTTGGAATACGCAGTAACGGAGAAGAAGGAGGAGAATTCTTCCAACATGCCCGTTGAAGAGGAAGAGAATGACGATTGTTCAACTACATCTGAGTCTATTGAAGAAACAGGATCATCAATTATTAATATTACTGATTTTAACATTCCCGAAAATGCTGATACGACAACACGCAACAAGTACCTTATGCAATTCTGTTATGGCATACTTTCGGAGTTTAAAGGTGCCCTTGACGATAGGGAAAGGACTATCTGCAACACGCTACTTGTAGAAAACAGAAGGAGGAAAGCATCCGAAGAATACCAGATAACAGAGGAAAGGGTAAGACAGATTTTTGTAAAGAGCATAAAGAAAATAAGCCAAGCACATAATGCTGCTATGCAAGAGCTTGAAGTGTTAAGAAAGGGTAATGAAGAGCTAAAAAGGAGGAACTATTTGCTTGAAAAAGAGCTGAAGAACAAATCTAATCTTGACAAGGTACTTTCACTTCAAGAACTTGAAGACAGCCTTTGTTACAATGCAAAACGATTGCTTGCTCAACCAAACGCAGAACTTCCATTTTCTAACCGTACTACCAATATTCTAAGAACAGCTAAAATAGAGTACTTTAAGGATATTCCGCAACTAACTCTTGAAGAAGTACAAAAACTTAGGAACTGTGGGCGGAAAACAATAACAGAGTTAAGAGAATTCATGTCCAAGTATTCTCTTGATTTTGGGATGACATATGAAGGCATTGTATCTTGCATGTCAAAATTTGTTGATGGTGATTTTGACCTTTCACTCTTCGCGTATCATAATATTCGTAACAGGGTAAATAAAGAAGCAACTAATGAAGATATCATACGAGGGGACGAATTTGAAGAGGATGAAAATGCTGAAAAAATAGTTGAAACTAATGAAAACGAGGTAGAACACGTTTTCTTGAATTCAAAAGGTAAAATCGAAGGAACTTCGACGTTACCTATCTGCTCAGAAAACAGGAGTGGAATGCCTTGGTCATCGGAGGAAGAGGAACAGATAAGCAATTACTATAATCAGGGACACTCATTCTATGCCATAGCAAAGGCTATAGGCAGAACTGAAGTCGCCGTAATGTCACGTCTGGGCATGATAGGATTGATTAATTATTCATATGGACAGGAATATAAACCGAAAGAAGACGATGCTTCCATGACTGACGGAGATGAAGAAGAGCAAGAGTTTAATGGTACAGAAATGGCTGAAAGATACTACTATCCTTTACAGGACAGTTTGTTTTGGGATGAAAACACAAAGCAAGTATATGAAATGTATCTTGCTGACAATTATGACCTCATCCTCAATCACTTGATTTTTGATTTTGGTGAACTAAACAAGATTGAAGCTAAATCAGAAGGCTTACCAGAGGATGAAAAGGTAGAGCATTTCTCAAACTATTGGCGTGATAATCATATCAATATCATTGCTCGTATCAAGCCGAATACAGAAGGCTTTGAATTATTGAAACTTGATTCTGGCACAGGCATTCAAGAAATTATTTATGAGCCAGGGAAATATACAAGTATCAAGTACAAAGATGAGGATGATGGCGAAGATAAATATATCAACTACAATGGCTTTGTGTTTGATTCTCTTGAAAAAATTATGGCAACTTCGAATAGTGATGTTGCCAAATACCATGTTTTTTATGATGGCCCCAAATATATCACCAAAGAATACATTCGTTTGGGGATGATTGAGATTAAGAGGATCTACAAGGGGGCTGTAAAGAGAGTTACAATATATGCTGATTCCGAACTCGGTCAAGCTATCAAGAATAATGGTGATGAAATTTGGCTTCTTGACAACAACGCTATAATTACGAAATCATTGAAGGATGAAGATAGTGCATACCCTTTCAAAGTGTACTTTCGCAATGGTGTGAAAATTCATGGCACTGATATGGAGGAGGTGAGAGAAAAATCATTAGTCCTTCAAACTCAACTAGCGGAGCGAATAAATAAGTTACAAGCCAGTGTAAAAAAAAAGAAAGATAAGATTCGCTACGAGCGTCAATTCAAAGAAATTGCATCTACACTGTTTGCTTTCGAAGAAGATAGTAACGATAACGAAGATTTTGAATCAGAAAACCAAGAATAAAAAACATGACAAAGATTGAAGAACTTCATCATATTATTGAACTAATCAAGAAGCATGATCTTCCGCTTAGTCCTATCTTGGAGTATGCCATCAAGGAACGTCAAGACCAATATATAAAAGCGGATTCATTAGAGAATGGAATCGCTACTGTTTGTGAACCACAGCCAGACTTTACAATTTACAAGGAATTGGAAGATTATGTAAAGGAGTTTGCATGCTTGTCAGTTGGTGTTGTTGGCGGTCGCAAATTGCCACATAAAGCAATCCTTCTCATAAGTATCATGCATTTGATAGAAACAGGAGTGATAGAGGAGAATAAGATTCCTCTTGAGAAGAGAATCTCTTCTGTATTTATTTCAACATGGAAACAGTATTTCAAAGAGGCAAAAGTTCCTTCGGTTTGGACACCATTCTGGTACATGAAAAGCGAATCGTATTGGCACTTCAAATCAAATGGTAATGACAGACTACTTGAAGGTTTGTTGAATTTTGCGGGGCATCCATCTATAGGTCAAATGCGTGCCGTTATCAAATTCGCATACTTAGATGACAATTTGTTTAGGTACATACAAAATGAAGAGGAGAGGAAGCGGTTAAAAGAAGTCTTAATAAAGACGTATATAAATGTTGGCGATACTCATAATAGTACTAATACGTTACAATAGCGCGATTAGATAATACGTTATATAACATATGAATAAGGACAAAGAATACTCAGCATTGTTGAACAAGCAGATTGCTGAGATTGGCAAGGAAGTTAGGTCTCTTGAATTTAAGAGTAACTATCAAGATGCGGATAGGCTGGGAAAATATATCTCAGCACTATCAAACGGGGCTTGTCTCGATAATGAAGAGTCCGGATATCTGTATTTCGGTGTTGAGGATGATACCTTGGAGCTACGTGGCACCACTTTTGATGTTTCTCGCATAAAGGCGAGAGGAAACCAGAACTTGGAAATATTTCTGCGGCAGTATATTACTCCGAAGATAGATTTCAAGATAGAGGAGTTTTATGACGAAAGTGGTAAACGTTTTGTAGTGTTTATTGTCCCCGCGGCCAAGGGAGAGCCTACCTGTTTCATGAATATTCCTTATGTCAGGGTTGATAGTTCTGTCACAGATCTCCGTCCATATACGGATTGGATGCGGACTATCTATAATTCTCAAAAGGATTGGACAGCGGAGGTAATAGAAAATGCCACGATAGAAGATATTGACGAAGATGCTATAAAGAAGGCTCGTGAAGGATACAAGCAGCGTTACCCGAAGTTAGCGAAGGACTGCGATGGCTGGGACGACAAAGTCTTTTTGGATAAAGCCTGTCTTACGATTGACGGTAAAATAACCCGTGCGACACTCTTACTTGTTGGCAAAGAGACTGCTGCCCATAAGTTGAACCATATCGCACAGATTGTGTGGAAGTGTTTTCAAGATGGGCAAGTATTCGGCGACATATATACCATTCCATTCATTCGAACAACAAGCGAATTGCTGGGTAGGATTCGTAACTATCGCTTCAAGATTTATCCCAAGAATTCTTTGATTCCAGCAGAGGTATGGAAGTATGATACGGAGAGTATTCTTGAAGGTATGCATAACTCCATCGCCCACCAAAATTACGAGATGGGAGCTAGAATAATTGTAACTGAGACGCAAGATGCTTTGAAGTTCCAGAATGACGGAAACTTCTATGCAGGGGACTATAAGCAGTACATCACTGGCGAGAAGACTCCCAAGGGGTATAGAAATCCAGCATTGGTCAAAGCAATGGTTAACATCAAGATGATAGATACGCAAGGCTATGGCATCCATAAGATGTTCCAAAGCCAAAAAGACCGCTATCTGCCAATGCCAGACTATGACCAATCCACGTCGAATGAAGTTATACTTAATTTGCCAGGAACAGTCATTGATGAGAACTATAGTCTGATATTACTAGCAAATCAGAGTCTTTCCCTCACAGATGCAGTTCTGCTAGATCAGGTACAAAAAGGACATTCTATCTCGTCCGAAGCAGTCGCTATGCTTCGTAAGCGTAAACTGATAGAAGGTCGTATACCTCATATATATGTCTCAAAGAATATTGCACAGGCAACCGACCAGAAGGTGGAATACTCAAAGCATAAAGGTCTTGCAGACAAGAAGTGCGAGGCATTATTGCTTGAATCCTTGAAAGATCATGGGAGCCTAACAAAAAAAGAAATTGTAAGATTGCTATGGGATGTGCTTCCAGACCAGTTGAATGACAAACAGAAAAATACAAAGGTCTATAATATACTTCGTAAACTTAGAGAATCAGGAAGAATCTCTAATATAACAAAGGGTAACAACTCTCTATGGTCGCTCGCAAAATCATAAAAATTGCGAACGATTACGAGCGAATTTGCGAGCGAATTTTACGAGAAAATACATGTAACAATCTGCTATTCAGTAGTTTTGCGCTCGCAAATATTTGAGAAATAGGACAAAAATGAGGCGTATTACGTGCGGGCTAGTAAGAAAGAAACTACCTAGATGCAAAAAACCTGATCGGTGATTTACCAATCAGGTTTTTCTCTATGGAGGAGGAAATTCATCGCTTCTCGCCATACACCCTCTCACACACCTCGTCGATGCCATCACTGAGGATGACGGAATCCATCGTGTGTATCACTGGGGCATATTTGCGGTCTTGCTTCAGGACAGGCTTGATGATGTAGTACTCTTTGACTACGGCTTCAAGCTGGGTTTGTCTGTACCATGAAGCTGCGGCAAGTACAAGGCTGCACAGGGCAACGGTATAGGCGAAACATTTCCACCATGAGGTCACTATGTCACTCCAAACGTGACTCCAGAGTTGGTGCAGTCGGTGATATTTCGTGGATTGCTTTCTCGCCTCTTTTGCCGGGGGGCTTGAAGCAACATCAAGTTCGCTCTCAGGTACCTTATACACGGTGTCCTTTCCAAAGGTTATCGACTTACCTTGTGGAGGGCTGGTTGTGGATGGTGCATTGGGAAGTCGTGATATGGTTTCTTTGCCGAAAGCCTGCATCCACTTGGCCCATTCTTCATGGGCAATGGTCATTGCAGTCTGGTTGTTTTCCATATGCACAGAAGTATCGAAGATAGCCTGAATATGGACGGGTGAGCTTTCCACTGCATTTTGTAGAGCCTTCTCAACATGCTCCTTCAAGGCATTAGCCAACCTGACGTAATCAATTCCTGATAGGTCAGGCGGTTGGTTCGGCGTTCTCTGCATCTGGGCGAAAGATTGGTGCGTCTGGATGGACTCTTTTACGGGCTCAACTCGTTCAACAGTCACTTCGCCGTCCTTTTCATTATAGGCCATCTTGATTCCGTGCGACTCTGCAAGGGTGATGAGCATCTGAATCTCTGCCTTGTGGGACAGGTCGCTTTTACGAAGATAGCCAAGTGTGGCTGCATCATTATCTGCCACCTTCTGAGTTTTTTGTTTATTTGTAGCCATAGCTTATCGTTTACGTTTGAATTGGGGTTTATTAGAATGTGAGTTATTGAAGCGAAAGCGGTACTTCTCCTTATCATCATCGTCAAGGTCACGCCAGCCACGGTTGTTGCCGCCACCTCCACCACCGATGGAGAGTGGTTGGGCGTATGGCATGAGCAACAGGTCGCACAACAATTCAAGAGCGACAAAGGAGGTCTTACCATCCTTAGAGTTTTCATGCTCCGCTTGGAAATCGGACTGGTATTCCAAGGACAGATGGGACAACAGACCGTCAGTTGACGTATAACCGCTAGATGGTAGTTTCCCATTAGGGAACAACTTGTCGAAGTCGGGGTATGCCTTATCGATGGCCATGCAGCCCTGCCAGTCATTGATATAGTGGAGCTGCTGTCTGTAATCCTCATACCAATCACGCACATTGTAATGAGTTATCTGCTTCAGGTCACCGAACTTCTCTGTGAGGGCAGAGAGTTTCAACTCGTTATCGAGCTGTCTTCCGCTGAAAGTGTATTTCCCATCGGTGAAGACAACGCCCATCTGTTTGCCGTTGACGTTGTTGTAGCGGAAACGCAACTTCAAACCCTCGGCACGGAGTGCCTTATCGAACTGTTGCCAGTCAGATGACTGAGTTTTGCAGCGCATCACCTTATCGTAGAACTGGTATTTCAGCTTTTCCCTGCCACGGAGCTTGTTTCTGTTGACGTTCATCTTGCCTGCGGAGATGTAGAGTCCGTACTTCTTGGTAAGATACTTGCAGATACGTGCATTGCGCTCTTTCTCATAGGCTGTGCTGATAACGTGCCCGTCTCTATCCACCATGGAACACATCAAGTGGGCATGGTCATGATCGGTGTCATAGTGACGTGTCATGATGAACTCGGTGTTCTTGATGCCCATCAGTTCCAAGTGCTCTCGGACGATTTTACGTATCAGTTCATCAGAAACTCTGTTGCCGTCCTTCTTGTGGAAAGAGTAGGCATAGTGTCCCACGGGTTCACGGATATTGTTGTTCCCCTTTGTGGCGTATGCCTCAAAGATTTGAGCAACAGTCTTGTTGTCTAAAAGCGGAATACCTTCACTATGCATGATGATCTTGGCTTGTTTATCCTTGTCGTACTTTCCAGTGATGTAGTCGAGACATCCCTGAAAATTCTGTCCATGTTTTATCTTGCAAATCATAGTTGCTCCTTTCCTTAATGGGTGATACAGTCGTCTGTTGCACTTGTAGGCTCTGATAAGTCGCCACCGCGAAGGATTCTGCGGATAAGCTCAGTCAAAGAGATGATAAGTTGCTCAGCCTTGAAGTGTACGGAGATGAACCCTCCAGCATTGGCTTGATGCGCAATTTGGTTGGTATTGTTTGCCATGCCGCACACATCCCTCAGTTGTTCTATGTTCTCATCACTCATGTGTGCCTGAACGATGGCATCCAGCCCAGCCTCGTGCAGGTAAACGTCATCAGGCTTGCCAGCCTGTTCCGCCTTATACTGGATGATATTCTCTTCCTCGTCGTTGTAGCTCACTTTGTGGTGATGGTTGCGACGTTCATATCTGGCAAGCTTCGGTCTCCCTCCGGCACGGCGGGTGTCGATGCCTCCGTTCTTGTTATTGGTTTCTTCCATATACAATCCGTTTTAATTTTGTTCTACAATCTAATGATACCTATATAAAGGTAGGGAAAGGAGACGTTTTAAGGATAGCAAGTTTACGGTTTGGCTCAGTGGTGTGCGAAGCAGTATCAGTGTGCCTGACACCATGCAGGGCAAAGCCCGTTGCATCAAAGGAAGCGGCTATACGTGGGCGTATAGTGGCTGACGTGGTTTTTGGCGACCAAAAACACAAACTTGCTTCCTTAAAAACGTCTCAATCATTCTGAAAGGGCGTCGCGTATTGCGACATCCTTTTGGTTCAACTCCTTCTGCCACAAATCAGCGAGCGAAGGTTCCTTAGTCACATTGGCGTTTTGCCAATCTGGGCTCGGAGGTTCACTTTGCAGCTGACCAGCGAAGAGGTCCGACGACATGACTACGGCATCGACTCGGTGCTCGTTGCGGTCGGAAGCAGCATCCGTTTTACCTTCATGGACATGACTGTTGTCATGGGTCGTGGCATCGTGGTTGTCTGGCTGTTCATTGGTAGAATGGTCTGCCGGATTACCATCAATGCCATTAGTCATGGTGCTGCCATCAGGCAAGAGCCATGAGGTTATACAGGCCAGGTCGGCAACAGTAGCCAGATGCGAGCGGTGCATACGGATGATGCTGCGTTGCTCCATCTTGCGCATGATAGCCTCAAACTTCTTGCGCCCGATTCCGAACTTTGCGCAGTAGGAATGGATAGAGCACTCAACTTGGCCCACATCAAGCATGATAACATTGCCACGCTTGGTGGTGGAACTGGGTGTTACGGCCATGTTCTTTATCAGTTGTATGAGAATGGCAAAGTGGCTTGTGCCGCTTGTTGTCTCGGAGAGGAAGTCCACCGCCTCTGAGGTGAGTGTAAGGTTTACCTTGGTAAAAGGTAGTGAAGTGGAATTGTTATTCATTGTTTTTCAGATTTTAAAATTTGACATAGCTTTGAAAAAAGTAAGGTTTGTTGTCTTGTCGCCAGCTTTGCTATCAGTGGATTTGACCAACAGACAGTTGGAGCGAGCTACTACCCAAAAGTGAGGAAGGGTTGGGGCTTGTCCCAAATTGTCCCTCGGTTGGGAAAACACTTCTTGTGTTTTTTAAAGCATCTTGTTTTTTCTTTGTTGATAAAATTCTTGGGACAAAGGGACAGTAGAATGCTATGAGGTCAGAATGGAAGTTCGGGCTCTATGCTTTCTTCTTTCCCTTCTATTGAACCTTGCGTAGCATTACCTATCCTCACCCAGGGATGCTTTGCTCGTCCCGTTTTGTCGCAGTAGGCAGGGTGCAAGCCCTTGACCTTCTCTTGTTCGCTCCGTTCCCACCCATCTACCAGAGACATCAGTCGGTTGATGTACTGCGCAGTGTACTTGGCTGGATTTCGGCGTACCAAGTCATTGGGCAACTCTTCTATAATCTGTCGGGGACAAACCATGTTGAGCAACACCTCTGGCTTGCCGTCGGGTGCAGATTCGGTATATGCACCTTTCTGATAGGCAGCACGCATTGGGATGCTCCAAGAGGTGTAGGCTCTTGGCACCATGCGCTCCAGATAGAGACGAATGTCATCAAGAATGGGGTCATTGTGGATGCTTGAATGGTTCAGCTGTACGGCGTTTGCCTCAGCTTCCAGTTCGGGACTGAGATAGAGGTTGGTACCCTTAGCATAATAGGTATAAGCCTCTGCCCACAATTGGTTCACCTCAGACTGCAATTTTGGTAACCATGTAGAGACATGCCCATTGCCATTCACCGTGACTATCCACCAACGACGGTTTCCGTTGTCACCCTGTAGGAAATTGGTCTCGTTGGTGGTGGCAGCAAAGACATTGTGCCGCAGAAACTCAACTACTTTACGCCCGTAGGCGGGTCGCATGGAATCGCTCCTACGACTTAGAAATGCCTTTGCAGCCTCTGCATCATTGGCTCTTTTCATGCCGTTGAGTTCGCTTATCTCAATGATCCATCCGTTGGTGATGGTCTCCACCTTCTCCTTGTCACCGCTGGCGAAGGAGAATGAGTCGTTGAACCATCGGTCACCAATGGTCTTGAAGAAAGTACTCTTGCCTATTCCCTGTGGCCCAGGCAAGGTAAGTACATTGTCGAACTTGCACCCAGGCTCGAAGGCACGAGCCACGGCAGCCACAAACCACAGCTTGGTCTGTTCCCTGACAAGAGGAGTGTCTTCTGTACCAAGATAGTCGATGATGGCAGTCTCAATACGTGGCATGCCATCCCACATCTCCTTGCGTATAAACTCCTGGACGGGATTATAGCTGCGCTCTGAAGCTGTTGTCTTGAGCAACTCAAATACCTTGTTCTGAGTCAGGCGGAGTTGGTAGGTCTGCTCCAGATAGTCCTGAATCTTTCCTACCGACTCCTCATCCACCTTGTTGCCGTTGACATTGAGGAACAACGGAGAGAAGGAGATGTCGTCCTGACAGAAGGTATCGAAGCGAATCTGGCTCAAATTCTCATCGTGAGTGAAGATGGCCCTGTAGTTGCTGATGCTCTTTGTCAGATTACCTTTGTCGTCAAACGATAGGCTGTTTTTCCAATCGTTTTCCATATTACTTCTTAATAGATATGGTAGTACCAGCCTCCTTGGCAAGTCTCAGGGCCAGTTCGGAATCAACGGTAATCTTTCGGTTCACCTGAGTGATGGCTGCATCAATAACACCGCTCTTCTTGATGCGATTTGCGGTAGGGATGCTACACCCGAAGATTTTGGCGATTCCTGCTATACCATATTCATAATGTTTCTCTGGCACCACCTCGGCAGGTACCTTTGCCGTTTGCTTCTCAGCATTTTGGAGGAGCAGGACAAACTCTTGTCCAGACATCATGCAGATGGGTTTCTCCAGCAACTGCTCTATTGTAACTAATCTTGTCATAAAACCTAATTCTTTTTTTTTGTGGTCTGCCAGTTGTACTTCCTGACGTTCCGATTAAAGATTCTTTTTCGGTTCATGAACCATCTTTGAACTCCCGTGATTAGGAATCCGATGGCAAAGGTAGTCTGTTTAAGTCGATGAAGAATTATGAGTGCTATACGCCAAAAACTGAGTAAGTTTTAATTGTATGGTTTTGAAATACATTTTAAGATTTAGGCAAGGCAAAAGGCTGAAAAATAGGGGAAAACAGGTGCTTTTGATAAAGGGGCATACAAAATGAGCCGCACAACTCTAAGGTGAGTCATGCGGCTTTTACATTATCCTGACTAACGACGGATAATAATATTGAGGAATTTACGTTCCGGAAACGTCCCAAGATACGAATGAAAATGTCTGCTTGAAAGGAAAAACCGTCTAAATCTTGTTTTCCCAACTGTTTTCCCATCACAATTCTGATACTCTGAGAAACCTTATTTACATGTCTTACTTAGGCTGAAATGATGCCAAGTTTATCAAAAAATCATGGAGTTATCAAAACGGCTGTGTTTTCCCATTGTTTTCCCGAAAAGAAAAATCAGCAACTTAAATTTCTTCTAAGTTGCTGATTTTCAAGGTGGACCAGCTAGGGCTTGAACCTAGGACCTCCAGATTATGAGTCTGTTGCTCTAACCAACTGAGCTACAAGTCCGAGAACGCAAGTGTGCGCCCGTATGTGCTGCAAAAGTACAACTTTTTTGCTTTGCTGCAAAGAGTTTGGGGAGTTTTGTCAATTTTGCACCTTTATCTGCGTGCCGTCGAAGACCACTTTGTAGGTCTTGCCGCGCCTGGTGGGGAAGGTGAGGGTGTGCGCTCCGTAGCGCAGGGCACACGCTTCGCCGCTGCCGCTTTCAATGATGGCCTCGCTAAGTTTGCCGTTTTTCCAAACGATGCTTATTTCGAAATTACCCCTTGCACGCAGGCCACAGATGCTACCCGATGGCCATGCCGCGGGCAGGGCGGGCAGGAGGTGCAGCACGCCTGCGTGGCTTTGCAGCAGCATTTCCGTAACGCCTGCCGTGCCGCCGAAGTTGCCGTCGATCTGGAAAGGCGGGTGCACGTCCCATAGATTATCGGCTGTGCCGTGTTTGAGGAGGTTGGCAAAGAGTTTGTAGGAGCGGTCGCCATCGTGGAGGCGTGCCCACTGGTTGAGTTTCCAACCCATGCTCCACCCCGTTGCTCCGTCGCCGCGATGGTTGAGCACCACTCGGGAAGCCTCTGCCAGGCGGGGCGTGGTGAGGGGCGAAATGGTGTGGCCAGGATGCAGGCCGAAGAGATGGTTGACGTGGCGGTGCTGGTCATCCGGGTCATCGATGTCACGGCTCCATTCGAGAAGTTGCCCGTAACGACCTATTTGGTAAGGGGCGAGGCGGTCGAGTACGGCTTTCCAGCGCGTAGCGTCTTCGCTGTCTATTCCGAGCACGTGGGCCGCGGCGATGGTGCGCAGCAGAATTTCGCGAACAACGGCATGGGTGAAAGTGGTGCCCTCGTCGATCGGGCCGTGCTCCGGCGAGGTGGACGGCGCGGCAGTGAGTGTGCCGTCGGGCTTCGCCCAAAGGAAGTCTTCGCAGAAAAGGGCGCAGCCTTTCATCAGAGGGTAAGCCGTGTGGCGGAGGAACTTCTTGTCGCGCGTGTAGTCGTAGTAGTCCCACAGATGTGTGGCGAGCCAGGAGGCTGCCATGGGGTTGTAGTTCCACGACATGTCCTGCCCTTCGAGCGGCGCGGTGAAACCGAAGATATTCGACGAAATGCCGGCTGCCCAACCCCGTGCGCCCCAGTAGGCTTTTGCCGTGATGCGCCCGGGCTTTTCGAGCAGGCGGATAAAGTCGGTGAGCGGCTCGGCACATTCCGTGAGGTTGGTGGGAAGCGCGGGCCAATAGTTCATTTGCAGGTTGATGTTGTTGTGGTAGTCCACGCGCCACGGGCCGTCAACATTGTTGTGCCAAATGCCTTGCAGGTTGGCGGGCAGGTTGCCGGGACGCGAAGAGGCGATGAGGAGATAGCGTCCGAAAGCGTAATAAAGCGTTTCGAGGCTGTGGTCGGGCGCACCGTTGCGGTAGGCTGCCAAACGCCTGTCAGTGGGCAGGGCGGCAGAGGCTGCGGCGGGCGCATCGATATTAAACTCCACGCGACGGAACAGGGCGGCATAATCGGCATAATGCTCGGCAAAAAGATTTTCAAATCCCTTTTTTGTTGCATGGCGCAGCCACGCGGCTGTGGTTTTCAGCGGGTCGGTGCCCACGTAGGCGGCCGCATCGGCGAAGTCGGGGTTGTAGTTGGGCTTATAGTCCGTGTCGGCAGTGAGAAGAATGGTGACCGCATCGGCGTGTTTCACTTCGAGCACGCAGTCGGCATAGACGCAGGTGCCGCCTTCGGGCAGGGCTTTGAGGCGCACGGCGTAGCGCATGCCGTTGTTGTCGAGTTGACCGACGAATAAAAGTCCGCCCGTGCCGTCTGCCTCGAATTTTCCCTCAGAAAGCGGATTGCAGGTGTAGGCGATGCGCAGGTTTTGGCTGCCGGGACGGGAGGCCGTGAAGCGCACGGCCATCACGTTGGCGGGATAGGAGATGAAGGTGCGGCGCACGTAGGCGATGCCATCTTGCTCAAACTTTACCTCTGCCACAGCCGAGTCCACGGAGAGCGTGCGGCGGTAGTTCTGCACGCCTTCTGCCAAGCCCGTTTCTACCGTGAGTTCGCCCAGGGTGGTGTAAGAACCGAAGCGGAACTGCGGTTCGCCGTAGGCCTCATAGGGCACGGTGCTGTTGAAGTTCTGTGCCGTAAGGCTTGCTGCCTTGTCCCAGTCGCCATCAGCGAAAGCCTTGCGTATTTCGGGCAGGAGATGCGCCGACTCTTTGTTGGCGTTCCAATAGTCTGCCGGGCCTTTGGCCGTGCCCGGGCCGCCGCGCCAGAGTGTCTTTTCATTGAGCGTGTACCTTTCGACGCTCACCGACCCCATCACGTTGCAGCCGATGCTGCCATTGCCCAAAGGCAGAGAGCGTTGCTCCCATTCGCTGTCGAAATTGACGGGACTCTCGCCGGCGCTGATGGGTTTCTTGCCATCGGCGAAGCGTTCGGGATGTCCCTCCCACCATGCTTGGCGGCCTTTGAGGGAGCAGGGCGTGTCGAAGTAAATTAAGTTCTGTGCGGTAATGCCAGACACGCTCATGAGGGCGAGCAACAGGGAGCAGGCGGTCTTTTTCATCAGGCTTCGAATGCTTTGCGTATGTTATCGGCAATGGTTTGCATCTCTGCGGCAGGCAGTTGCAGTTTGTCTTTGTGAAAATCCATGTCGCCCTCGCTTTGCAGCGGGATAAGGTGAATGTGCGCATGATTCACTTCGAGGCCGAGCACCGCCATGCCCACCTTGCGGCAGGGATAAGCCGTTTTGATGGCAGCCGCTACGCGCTTGGCAAAGACAGTAAGTTCGGCGAGTTCCTCGTCGGTGAGGTCGAAAAGATAGTCCACCTCGCGCTTAGGCACCACCAGCGTGTGTCCTTTGGCTACGGGGTTGATGTCGAGAAAGGCGTAGTGCTTCTCGTCTTCGGCGCATTTGTATGAAGGGATTTCGCCGGCTATGATTTTGCTGAAAATGGTCATGGAAGCAATAAATAAAAATTATTCCACGCTGATTTTGAGAATTTCAAGCTGAATGATGCCCTGCGGAATTTTCACATCAACCACGTCGCCCACTTTCTTGCCGAGCAGGCCTTGGGCGATGGGCGTGGTGGAAGAGATTTTGCCTTCGCGCAGGTTGGCCTCGCTTTCGCTGACGATGGTGTATTTCATCACCATGTTGTTCTTCACGTTTTTCATCTCGACGGTCGAAAGGATCTGCACCACGTCGTTTTTGAGCCTTGCGGGGTCGATGATTTTAGCGTCGGCAATGGCTGCTTTAAGGTTGTTGATTTTCATTTCGAGCATGCCCTGCGCCTCTTTGGCGGCATCGTACTCGCTGTTTTCCGAAAGGTCGCCCTTGTCGCGTGCCTCGGCGATTGCAGCAGAAGCGGCGGGGCGGTCGATCGTTTCCATGTGTCTTAACTGGGCTACCATCTTGTCGTAGCCCTCTTGCGTCATATAAGCCATAATGATTAAAATGTTATAGGTGTTTCAGGCAGACATTAAAAAAAAGGGAAAGAACCCCACCGCTTCGGTTAAGCCACGGAATTCTTCCAAATCTGCCTGTATTATGCTTTTTCTGCCTGCAAAGTTACGCCTTATTTACCAATAAACCAAATTTCTTATATGAAAGAGGCATAATATGCTTTGGAGGATATTTTTTTCAGGATAAAAAAGCGGCTCGTCCTCACGGATAAGCCGCTTCTGCTTTTTATGAAACAAAAATAGAGATATTTAGGGAAATCAGAAACGCTTCAAGCACCTATTTTCACAAACGGAATGATTAAGCGGAGCATTGATACACAATATATATTATATATATGTATCACTCCTGGCGTTACTGACCAGCCGGCGCGGTTCTCTACAATTTTCGTGCAAGCGAGCGCAATCATGTTTACTTGAAATTGCCGAGCGCAGCCGAAAATCTCTCGAATGGCGCAGGCTTATTGCTTTGTTCTTCTAATGAGTGTCTTTATTCTTATTTAAAATTGTCGAGGCCTGCTTTGAGGAAATCCGTGAAGCGGCCAATGTTTTCGTCGTAAGAATACGAGCCCGTGAGGGGCTTTCCGTCGTTGTCGAGCAGCACGTAGAAGGGCTGCGCGTTCGCGCCGAACTTGGAGCGTTGCAGGTAACTCCATTTGTCGCCCACGGTGCGCAGTGTGGTGGTCTGCCCGTTTTCGAAGACTTCAATCTTCTCGGGTAGCGGCGTCTTCTCGTCCACGTAGAGCGAGATAAGCACGTAGTCCTTTGTGAGGAAGTCGCGCACGCCGGGGTCGTTCCACACTGCGAGTTCCATCTTGCGGCAGTTTACGCAGCCGTGCCCCGTGAAGTCAATGAACACAGGCTTTCCCGTCTGGCGGGCGTAGGCCATGCCGGCGTCGTAGTCCTTGAATTTCGCCTCGATATGTACGGGGTCGAGATTGAAGTCCTGCGTAGAGAGGGGCGGCGCAAAGGCACTCACGGCCTTGCAGGGCGCACCCCACAGACCCGGTATCATATAGATAGAGAAGGCTATTGAAACCAAGGCGAGGAAGAAGCGCGGCACGGAGGTTTTGCGTTCGTCTTCGTCGTCGTGGGGGAATTTCACTAAACCGAGCAGATACAGCCCGAGGATAAAGAAGAGGGCTATCCAGAGCGTGAGGAACGTTTCGCGGTCGAGGATATGCCAGCCATAAGCCAAGTCGGCAACCGACAGGAATTTGAGGGCGAATGCCAGTTCCACGAAGCCGAGGCACACCTTCACGGTGTTGAGCCAGCCGCCACTCTTGGGTGCGCTTTTCAGCAGGGTGGGGAAGAGCGCGAAGAGGGTGAACGGCAGGGCCAATGCGAGGGCGAAGCCGAACATGCCGATGGTGGGCGCAAGTGCGGAGCCGCCGCCGGTGCTCACCTCAACGAGCAGGAAACCGATAATCGGACCGGTGCAGGAGAAACTTACGAGCGTCAGCGTGAACGCCATGAGGAAGATGCTGAGCAGGCCCGTGGCCTTCTCGGCCTTGCCGTCGACCGCCGCGCCCCAAGAGGAAGGCAGCGTAATCTCGAAACCGCCGAGGAAACTGGCGCCGAACACCACGAGCATCAGGAAGAAGAGTATGTTGAAGATGGCGTTCGTGGAGAGGTCGTTGAGGGCGGAAGCCCCAAAGATGGAGGTGATAATCAGGCCGAGGGCAACATAGATTACCACGATTGAAAGTCCGTAAATAATGGCGTCGCGGATGCCCTTGCGGCGGTTGCCCGAGCGTTTGAGGAAGAAACTCACGGTCATCGGGATAATGGGCCACACGCAGGGCGTGACCAGTGCGAGCAGGCCGCCGAGGAAGCCGAGGAAGAAGATGGCATACCATGCCTTGCCCGACACGTCGCTTTCGCTCTGCCCGAAGGATTGCAACTCTTCGATGACGGGCGTCCACCACAATGCCGTAGCGGCGGAATCGGCATTTGCCACAATTAAAGGCTCTTCGCTGGCAGTCTGCGTAGCGGCGGCCGCAGTATCAACTATCGCCGGAGCATTTTCAGCAACTTCGGGTTGCTGGGCAGGAGTTGCGGGTCCGGCAGCAGCGGCGGCAGGACCGTCAGTGCCTTTGAGGTGGCAGTCGATAGAGGTGGGCGGCAGGCAGTTCTCGTCGTTGCATGCGCCGTATTTCAGATAGCCTTTCAGTTCGTAATTTTTCTCCGTAAGTTCCACGCGCTGCGTGAAGACAGCGGTATTTTCAAAAAACGTGACCGGCATCTCGAAAATCGGGTCTTGCATGGTCTTTGCGCCCGCGCCGGCTTTGAGTTTGCCGGCGAGTTTCACGCCCTTAGCCTCGTCGATGCCGAAGGAAGCCGGCGTGGGGCCGCCGTCGGGTATGTCTGTGGAATAGATGTGCCAGCCGGCATCGGCCTTACCCGTAAACACAATATCTACCTGCGTGGCACTCACTTTTTTGTAAGCCACGCTGAACTTCACTTGCGCCTGCGCCACGCCGGCACACAGGGCAAGCAGCAAGAATAAATAATGCTTGAAGAGTTTGGTCATTGCTATATATAATATTGTACCCCCGCCGAGAATCGAACTCGGATCTAAAGTTTAGGAAACTTCTATTCTATCCGTTGAACTACAGGGGCGGCGCATCAGTGCACGCTTTTGAAGGGGCAAAGGTAGGCTTTTTTTCGTAGAAACTACCCTTGAAACCGCCTTTTTCTTATAAGAAAGGGTTATTTTACGCCGTTTTCTCGGATATTTCAACCGAAACTTTGGTGCGGTCGCGATTATTTAGTTTCTTTGCAGACTGATTATCTTACAAGAAAACCGCTAATACCAAAAATTATCTCCTAAAAGAAGTGACATGACCGCAATCATTATCTTCGTTTTCCTGTTCGGCTATATGTGCATAGCCTTAGAGAGTGTGTTGAAAATCAACAAGGCCGCCACGGCTCTGCTGATGTGCGTGGCGTGCTGGACGTTGTTTATGGTCGACCCCGGGCAGTATTTCCCCGAAGTGGCGGGAATCGCTTCTGATAAGGCCTCGCAGGTCATCAACGAGCACTTGCTGCTGCGCCACCTCGGCGACGCGGGCGAAATCCTGTTCTTCCTGATGGGGGCCATGACGATTGTTGAAATCGTCGATGCCAACGGCGGCTTCAATTTCGTGAGCGACCGCCTTGCCACCCGCTCCAAGCGCAAACTTCTTTGGCGCGTGGCCGGCATCACCTTCGTGCTCTCGGCTATTCTCGATAATCTCACCACGAGCATCGTGATGGTAATGGTGCTGCGCAAACTCGTGCGCGACCCGAAGGACCGCCTCACGTATGCCGCGCTCGTAATCCTCTCAGCCAACTCGGGCGGCGCGTTCTCGCCCATCGGCGATGTCACGACCATCATGCTGTGGATTAAGGGTTGCATCACCACTACGGGCGTGATGAGCGAGGTGCTCCTGCCGTCGATTGTCTCGGTGGTTGTGCCTACGTTTCTCCTGCAATTCTCGCTCAAAGGCAAGTTGCCCGACGGGCAGCACCATTCAGCCAAGACGCACGCCGACGAGGTGGTCTTCTCGCTTTGGGAGCGCAACCTCGTGTTCTTCGTAGGCGTGGGCGGCCTGTGCTTTGTGCCCGTGTTCCGTTTCCTCACGGGTCTGCCGCCCTTTATGGGCATTCTGCTCGTGCTGGGCTTGCTGTGGACGATGACGGAAATCTTCTACCGCAACAAACTGGTTGACTGCTCCATGAAGCAGCGCGTCACGAAGTTGCTTTCGCGCATCGACCTCTCCACCATTCTCTTCTTCCTCGGCATTCTCATGGCCGTGGGCGTGTTGCAGGAGACGCACGTGCTTACAGCCTTCGGTCAATGGCTCAACGAGGTGAGCAACGGCAACCACTATCTCGTCACGGGCGTGATCGGCGTAGTGTCGAGCATCGTGGACAACGTGCCGCTCGTGGCAGGCTGCATGGGCATGTATCCCATTTCTACCGGCGACTTTGCCGTCGACGGCATCTTCTGGCAACTGCTGGCCTATTGCGCCGGCGTGGGCGGCTCGATGCTGATTATCGGTTCGGCTGCCGGCGTGGTGGTGATGGGTTTGGAGAAAATCACCTTCGGCTGGTATCTCAAGCATTTCACGTGGCTGGCCTTTGTGGGCTATCTTGCCGGTATTCTCTGTTACGCTGCCGAGAAAGCGCTTGGATTGTAATATCTCATTAAATATATGTCAATTATGAAAAAGATTATTTGCTCGCTGACCTTATTGTTTGTTTTAGCCAGTGCGCTGCCTGCCGCCGCCATCGGTTTCGACTGGGGCGTAACGGGCGGTTGGAACTATTCCAAAGTAAAGATGAAGAATTTCAAGACAAGTTTTGATACGAACAATCGCGCCGGTTGGTTTATCGGTCCGAAGGTCTATCTCAGTTTGCCGCTCGGTTTGGGCGTTGATGCGTCCATCCAGTATTCGTTGCGCCGCATGAATATGGGCGACTGGGAATATGACGCGGATGGCAACTACGTGCAAAATTCCGACGGCACTTATGCCACTGTCAGCACTACGAACAACTATCACAGTTTTGAAATTCCCGTGAACCTGCGTTACAGCATCGGCCTCGGCAAAGTAGGTTCCGTGTATCTCGCCACCGGCCCGCAGTTTGGTTTCGGCATCGGCAACACCAAGTGGACCAACTACGACGGCGTGTTTAAGAAAGAGAACATGGTGACCACGTGGGACATCGGCGCAGGCATCAAAGTGCTCGGACATGTTGAGGTGGGCGTGGGCTACAACTTCGCCTTCGGCAAGACGGGCACAACAACCGTGCCTCATATTAACGACCAAAACGGCAGCGTCATTGAGTGGCAGGACGTGGACTTCAAGACCAATACGTTCCAAGTGCAGTTGACGTACGTATTTTAATAGGTGGGTTGGTTTTTACGGCCCACGAATTTCAGATTTTTTGCCCACGAATTTCACGAATTTTCGTGCAAGCGAGTGCAGAGCCGAACTTGTTCGGACTATGCCGAGCGCAGCCGAAAATCTCAAAGCAAATTTTCGTGCAAGCGAGTGCAGAGGGCAAGTTTACTTGGACTATGCCGAGCGCA